>Ga0255780_10000055_pt1 | contig 99913 bp, 92 predicted proteins | sample 071ome_32_FD_179978 | JGI IMG/M metagenome (GOLD analysis project Ga0255780, IMG submission 179978) | Coastal salt marsh microbial communities from the Groves Creek Marsh, Skidaway Island, Georgia - 071405AT metaG (version 2) | ecosystem: Environmental > Aquatic > Marine > Intertidal zone >... | reverse complement strand
TTTTTTTTCAGGAATGCATAAGCCAGGCCCAGCAACAGGACACTGGCAACGGCGTTTTGGATAGAATCCACACCCGTAGACAGGCTGCCAATTCCGCACACGAGCATGACTACCCTGAGGCCAGCGGGTAACTTGCATACAAAATAGCCGGCGAGCCCTGCCGAAAGAAACACAATCCCCGTTACTGATGCAATCACCACGCTGACCATTTCATATACTGTACCCTGCAGCAGGAATGATTGGTTGAACACGAAAAAAAAAGGGAGTACGTAGGCCACAATGGCCAGGCGCATGGCGAAAAATGCGGTTTGCATGACGTTTGACTGCGCCAGAGCGGCAGCTACAAATACCGAGATACACACAGGCGGTGTCAGGAAGGACAACGTACCGAAATAAAAGAGGAACATATGGGCCGCCAGTTCCGGTATCCCCAGGGAGACGAGGGCAGGGCCAATCAGAATCACCAGGATGATGTAGGTAGCAGTTACCGGTACGCCCATCCCGAGAATAATGCTGCCGACGGCGGCCAGTAAAAGAAGCAGCCAGACTTCTCCTCCGGCCAGGGATACCAGCGCCTGTGACAAGTTGACTCCAAGACCTGTTAGGCCCAGACAACCGATGATAAGCCCTGCCATGGCGCAGATAATCGTGATGGAGACGATGGCTTCACCGGCTGATACCACGGCTTTCAGATAATCCTTCAATGTTTGGCGCATGCCGGGTAGGCAAAGGCTAACCAGCAGGGTAGCCACCGTGGCGAAGAGCGCAGATGTTTCAGGACTGCGGTACAGAACAAACAGCGTGAACAACAAGACGCCAACGGGTATAGCGACAGGTGCCACTTTTTTAAGGCTTTGCCGCAGAGGAGGCATCCGGTTGTCCGGTAGTCCGGTAATGCCATTGGCAGCAGCTTCCATGTCTATCTGCAGAAACAGGCAAAGGTAGTACAACAGGGCTGGCAGTAGAGCTGCCAGGGCAACTTCTGCATAGGGAATACCGAGGAATTCCGCCATGATGAAGCCCGTTGCGGCCATGATTGGCGGCAGAATCAGTCCACCAGTGGAAGCCACGGCTTCTATGGCAGCAGCCTTGTGGGCCTGATATCCGGCTTCCCTGATCATGGGAATAGTAATCATGCCTGTCGTGGCTACATTGGCAGAGGCACTCCCCGAAAGTGAGCCGAAAAGCCCGCTTGCCACGATACTGACCTTCGCTGGTCCTCCCCTGTATTTTCCCATCAGCGCAAATCCGAAATCTGAAATAGCCTGACCGCCGCCGGTAGTGAACAGCATCTGCCCAAACAGCATGAAGGCAGTGACGATGGTGCCGGCCACGAAAAGCGGGGTACCGTGAATGGCATCCTGACCCAGGTAGTTGTAAATCATCAGGCGGTCAAGGCGTATGACACGTGTTTCCAGAATGCCTCCAAGATGATTGCCAAAATAGCTGTAGAGCAGAGCAACCAGCCCCAGGCAGACCATGGTCCAGCCAAGATGCCGGCGTGTGGCTTCCAGCAGGAGAATAATGCCAGCCGAGGAGGCGACTACCTTGTCCAGGGTGAGTAGTCCGATTTCAGGAAGCAGAATGTGGTACCAGAAAGTCACGTAGCCGCCTGCTAAAAGCGTTATCAGCAACAGAATGACGTCATACCAGGGTACGGTAGTTTCCGGTTCCCTATTTTTGGACAGTGGCACCAGAATGAAGGTCAGGAGCAGGGAAAGGGTCAGGAACCACATCAGGAACTGTTCCTTGTAAATCACAATACCCAGCGTGGGGAGAACCTGCAGCACATAGAGGATGGTCGAAAGAGGAAGCAGTACAGACAGGCTGGTAGCGGCGATTTGCCAGAGTCCATTGAGGTTGCGGCGGTATTCAATCATAGCCAGGCACCCGCTTGGCCTTATTCAAGCCGTTGCTTCAGGGCATTGTTATGCGCTTCCATGGCATCGGTCCAGACTCCTTGCTCCTTGTAGAACTTCACCGCACCCGGATGATAGGGAAGCACTGCCTGGGTACTGACAAAACGATCAGGCGTCCATGTTTCCATGGGGGCATAAATGTCTCCGAGCTGCTCATGATGATTCCAGAGGGTTTTTACGAAGTCATAGACACTGTCCGCATCCATGCTCGGACGAACAATGATGGGTATGTCATAGGCTATCACCCAGGTGCTTTCCGCTGCGCCAGGTTGACCACCAGCGAGTCTGTAGGGATAAAAGGCGGGACCGAGTTTTCTGATGACCTGTTGCGCGGCGAAATTGTTGTTTACCTCCAGGAAGCGGGCCCCGCGGCTCGCCTCGAGTTCCCGGATAATGCTGCTGCCCACTGAGCCAGTGGATGCGACGGCGCGGCCTTCAATGACTGCACGCACACCTTCCGGGTAGGAAGAGACAGTCACTACCTCTACATCATCAAGGTCGAGCCCGGCTGTAGCAAGAACTATTTTCGCCGTCAGCCCGGCACTGGCAAAAGCGCCATAATCAGCAACAACGGGTTGTCCGGCAAGATCCGATACCGAACGTATACCGCTACTTTCAGCGGCCACAAGGGAAAGTCCTATAGGGGAGCCCAGCATAACGGTCTGCATGGAAAATCCCTGTCCCCTGGATGATCGTTCGTAGGGGGCTTCACCCTTGCGTGCACTCAGGGCATCCATTGGGTTTACTAGGGCAAAGTCGACCTCCTCGGTTTGCAGCATGGGGTACAGCACACTGCCACCCTGGGGCAAAACATCAACGCGCATATCTGAATTTTCTGTGATGACAGCACTGATGGCCTGGGATATCGGGTATAGCTGACTCCCCTGGGGATTGCCACCAAGAACGATACGTTGCTGGGCCAGGAGGGAATTGCAGAACAGGAGCAGCAGAATCCAGGTAAATACCGGTTTCAGGGCCTGCATCTGATTGTTAAGGCTTTTAATGCAAGCCTTCATAGGCATGGGCCCTGGTGATGCCGCTGGTTTCATGGACCGGGCTCGCATCAGCCTCAAAATATGGCTTTTCACCGATGACGGCCACGCGCTCCATTCGTCGACGATTTGGCCAGTAATCATTGGAGGCATAATGCTGTGTGGAGGCATTGTCCCACATGCAGATGGTGTCCGGCTCCCAGCTTAAGCGGAACTGGTATTCCGGCGTTTTACTTTGTTGATACAAGAGGCCGAGAATGGCATCACTTTCCTGGACCGACATGTCAAGAATGCGCACCGTAAACTGGGGGTTCACGTACAACACTTTTTCAAGAGTGTCGGGGTGGGTTCTTACTACCGGATGGGTTGGTTGCGGATACAGCTTGCGCATCTCCATGAGTTTCTTCTGGCCTTCCTCATCGTTGCCGTAAAGGAGGCTGAAGTTCTTGAAATCATGCAGTGCATCCAGGCCGGTAATCATGTCTTTTACCGGTTTGCTTAGCCCCTGGTAGGTCGCAGTCATGTCAGCCCACAGGGTGTCACCACCCAGTTCCGGCATGATGACGCAGCGCAAAATGGAAAAACGGGTCGGACCTTCCCGGAAGGTTGTATCAGCATGCCAGATATCCGTCGACAGTACCTTGTTATCCCTGTCATTGTCGAGGACTACCATTTCGGGAATGTCAGGCAGATCCGGGCGGAAAGGGTGTACTTCAAGATCACCAAACTGGTTGCCAAAAGCTACCTGCTGCCGGGCAGTGATTTTCTGGTTACGAAAGTAGATGACCTTGTATGTGATCAGTGCCGCATACAGGGCATCAAATGTTACCTGATCCAGTGGTTTCCCCAGGTCGATGTCACTGATTTCTGCACCGATAGTTGGTCCAGCGCGACGAATGGTGAACGGTGCATTTCTTAGCAGCTCTTCACTGTTTTCAGCAATGTTGATGCGTGGTGTGGTCATGGTTTCTGATTACTGCAGGAAATTATTACAGGGCAGCAGCATCTTTACTGGAGGTGATCCCCATCTCCAGCCACTTTTCCCAACGGGTGACGCTTTCAGGGTCCCGTGATCCGCAGCCGCCATCGGCCGGTTTTACGTAGGAACCATCTGGTAGCTTGACCCAGCACATAGCCCCACCCGGGCGGCCATCGGCCAGTGGGCTGAACATGATGGTTACTTCATCGCCGGGTTTGAAGGTGCGACCATTTATACCCTGCCTGACCAGTTGGGGAGGGGCGCCGCCCTCAAAGCCCCATTCCACTTCTTCACCATTCTCATCCATGACGTCAATATAAAGCCAGGCGTGGGGGTTGTTGAATGCCCAGCGATCCACTTTACCGATCAGGACCATCTCAGTGTCACGGTCGAACATGGAGAATGAATGATGGGCCAGCACTCCGGCAGATGCGAGAGACAGGATGCAGGATGCAAGGCCTATCCGGAAGATTCCTGTGAAATTTGTCATGGAGATTCCTCGTCTATTTTTTATTCGGTTGATAAAGCCGGATCACCCAGAGGATCCGGTGTCTGTCCCGGCAGGTCAGCAAACAGGGAAGAGGCACGTGGATCCCTGTACCCTTCCTCTCCCGGCAGGTAAAAATTGGTCATGCCGTTTTCATCCAGATAGGAGTTGCTGCTGGCCTCGCATTCCCAGTGCTGTACGCGATAACCGATCTCTTCAAGGTCATCCGCCTGGCGGAAGGAGTACACAAAGTTGATCGGTTTAACAAAAGCATGTTTGTCATACATGGTGACCTGAACGACCAGGCGCGGATAATCCTCGAATTCCTGCAGTTCCCAGGTTTCCACCAGTTCCAGCTGATTGCTGGTCATGGGAGACCAACGGGTAAAGTCTGCAGGCATCAGGTATTTCGTGTGAGTGATGAGTTTGTCGCCATCCCAGAAACCAACTGTGTCGCCAAACCAGGAATGAGAACCATTCATCTCGGCGAGGTTGGTGTGTTCCTTGTTGATGTAGATGCGGCGAATACCATTGGCAAAGTCATTAATGAACCAGGACTGGTCTGGCGTATTGATGAATTCATGATTGTAGGGTTCAAGCAACCAGCGGGGCATGCCGGCAGGTTCACAGTGCGTAAGGCGGTCATAACGAACCTGGCCTTCCTCCTGTTGCTGACGCCAGCGTTCCTTATAGGCTGTCTCATAGGCAGGGGTCAGGACTCCCTCCTTGACTGTACCGCCCTGCAGGCCACCTTCTATAAAGGGGTCCATATGGTTGTTGCCGGCGGTGTACCAGAGTCCATCCCAGCGGGGAAGAGTATCCCAGGTATGTTTTGTTCCTCCGTTCGCCTTGTTCAGCAGGTACTGGTAATGTTCATCAGAGGTAGCAAATTCGCGATCCGGGGGAACCACTTCAATCTCCTGGCCCGAGAAACCCGCAATCTGGGAAAAGGCCGTTGCAGAGATCAGGAAAGAGGAGGCCAGCAACAAGGCCCTACACAAAACGCGTTGTCCAGGTAAACGCAACACCATGATACCCCCAAAAAAGAATTGTCATTGTAATCTTATTGTTTCAGCCAAGGGTAAACAGGAACCGGAAAGCTGTCTACCCCTCTGGCCGGACATGCACTTTTTATTCGAAATTGAAGATATCCTCTTTTTCAGGGCGTTGCATGCCTTCTTCATGGTAACGCTCCCAGATGTCAGCCCAGGGCCTCCCGGGAATGTTAGGCATGATGTACTCCAGTTCACTGCCCGGGGTCATGGGGGTAGTCTGGCCCTCAATGGGAAAGGTATGCGCTACGCATTCCATATAGAGAAAAGGGTCATCCTCGTTCAGTTCACTGGTCTTGTCCATGATATTCACGATGCGCAGGGGGTCGGCGAAGGCTTCGTCATCATAGAGAATAACTTCGTGCTTGATACCGCTGTGGTTGCCGTTATCATCAGTAATCGGAGTATAGATTTCGATGGACTGGAATTTGTTACTGAACTCAAAAGCCCCGTGGGATATCCAGCCCTGAACATTGGAGGTCCAGGTGATCAGGGCTTCGCCATCCCAGAAACCAATGGTGTCTCCAAACCATTGAGCAACATCCGCTCCCAGCCTGGGTACTACCCCGCTTTCATTGAACTCCCGTCCTACATGAATCTGGGTGATGAGGGTCTTGGCGGCGTTGCGGATATCCAGAATTAGCTCCGGCGTCATGATGAAATTGATAGAACCACCACCATACTGGGCCAACCGGCGCATGAAACCTTCGGGCCAACAGTAGGAGCCAGGCCACTGCGGGGCACTGCTGCCGGCATAGTGATACATCTGCTGGACAAATCTGTGCTGGTATTCAGGGGTAAGCAGGGAAAGGTAGGTGGGTATCTGCAAAATGGCACCATAAAACCAGGTGGCGGTCTTGTGACGACGACGCTGGTATGAGCCGTTCCAGTCAGGCAGGGTGGCCTGGTTATACACTGTTGGGCCACCTTTCTGTTTAGCCTCTTCAATCAGGGCGTCGTAATGGGCCTTAGCTGATCTGAATGGGTAGGGGCTGATAATTTCTTCCCTGGGATAGTCCCGGTCGCAATATCCCCAGGCCGCTGTCTCGGGGGGATTGTCTCCCACCATGGGTACTTCATAGGCTCCCCAGATCTGTTCCAGCCCGGAAGGGGAATTGCAGCGATAGTAACGCCTGTCAAACCAGAACTGCTCATCCAGATAAAAATCAGACGTTGAGAAAATGTCGCGAGGCAATGGAGTAATACCTTCAGGAATATCACCGTCTTTGGTGGCATAAATGGGCGGATAGCCTTCCGGAACACCGGCGCCCGCCCACATACCCTTGGTTTCAACCCCCACAACCACATCGGGTTCATAAGGATCTGGTGCGCCACGCCCGATGTTTTGTTGGGCCCATCCCAGGGACATAAAACAACTGGATGTCGCAGCTATTACCACTACTCGAAGAAAGTGAAACATTATCCCCAGATCCCCTTGTTGGTATTTTTGATTGAGGTTCAGGTAGTATAAAAGGCTCTTTGATTGAATACCAATGCGCTATAGATGCTTCGAAAACAGGTGTTTACATTTCTGCTATTCCTGCTCCCGGTAATGCCTGTCCTGGCAGGTGAAGTGTCTGTTGCTGTCGCTGCCAATTTCCTGCGTCCTTTGGAAGCCATTGTGGAACTGTTTGAGAAAGAATCCGGGCATACCGTGGTGCTTTCTTCCGGTTCCTCTGGGCGGTTGTATGCCCAGATCGTCAATGGAGCACCCTATGATGTCTTTCTCTCAGCTGACCAGGAAAAACCCTTGTTATTGTCTGATAAAGGGCTCACTGATCCGGCCAGCCAGTTTACCTATGCCACCGGTACACTCGTGTTATGGTCGCTGAATGAAAATACTGATCCTTACGAATCACTGCGTGATGCCGGTATCAACCGGCTAGCAGTCGCCAATTCCCGTCTGGCTCCCTATGGAAAAGCTGCCATGCAGGTACTAAACAATCTTGGTTTTTATACCGTGTATTCAAATAAGCTGGTCACGGGTGAAAACATTAACCAGGTTTACCAATTTGTCATGACAGGAAATACAGATGCTGGCTTCATCGCTCTATCCCAAATGACCGCTAATGATGAATTACCTCCAGGAAGGGGGTGGATAGTTCCTCAACAACTCCATGAGCCAATTCGCCAGGATGCTGTGCTTATCGATGGAGCGAATCCGACAGCCCGGCAATTTTTTGAATTCCTGAAGAGCCAAACAGTGAAATCCATCGTAATACGGTTCGGATACAAAACTGACTAAGATGTAAAATAAGGTATAATTCACAGCCTTGATGTAACATCAGCATTTGAGATATTAGCTCAGTTGGGTGAGGGCGAGCGTTTTCAAAGCGCCAGCTTTGAGCGATGACTGAACGACGCAAACTATGCTTGCGGCCGGGATGGGCACAGGCCCGCAGGGCCCTCTCTGAACATGTGAAGATTTAACTGTAATGGGTAGATAACAAAGAAGAATTTGGGACATTAGCTCAGTTGGTAGAGCACCGGACTCTTAATCCGATGGTCGTAGGTTCGATCCCTACATGTCCCACCAAATTTAGAACCAGGCTTCGGCCTGGTTTTTTAGTTGGGATGTTTGCAAATCGGACGTGCCAGTTACAAACTGCCTGTCTTTTTTCAGCAACAGTCAGAAAGGAATCCAACTAGTAAACAATTAATGCAAAATCGGTGAGAATGAAAGTAATATTTGGAGTTAGAAAAAACCGGACATTCGCCCGGTTTTTTTTGTTTATCTAGTTTCTGTCAGTTGACTTTGATGGTTATCGCTTTTGGTGCATATATAAATTTTGACCCCCTTGAATACGCAAGGACGACCCTGAATGTCCCGGCAAGCAAAGTTCCGCTACTGATTGTAATGACATAGCTGTCACTTAAAGTGTCTGTGCTTATGTGGGCGCCCAGGCCAGGTAAGGTCTGATCCCAGCTCTCATAATTACCATCCTCATTCATAAAGGATAGTGAAACACCCTCGGTTGTTGCTGAAAGTAAAGCCACATATATATCACCAGGCATGCCCTGATCTTCCGGATCAATATTTATTGTGCCGACAATGGTGACATTGTCGGAGGTGGTGAAATTGGTGCCAGAGGTTGTACCGCCGTCTGCTGAAGCACCGCTTTCAAAACTTGCATCAGAAGCAGAACCATTAGCAGTTCGCACTCTTTCTACACTTGTCTGGGTAATTTGTTCAGCAACTGAAAAGGCATTTCCAAGATCAAGTCGAAGTGTGTATACAATAGTCTGGTCAAACAATTCTCCATCTGCACCAAGCGTGGCCTCGATCCAGATAGCATCTTTGTAGAATTCACCACTGAATGTATTTCGAAAATTTTCAAAACTTGCCACGGTTGTTTCATTCTCGCCTTAGAATAAAGTAGGGTCGTCTGCATCAAAAGGCGCGGTAAAATTCAACCAGTGACCGGAAACATCTGCAGAGACGGTTATTTCATCCTGAGTAAACGAAATTTTCGCATTTTCCGGAGGGGGGGTTACACAGCATTCATGATTTGCCGGATCATCTACAGCAGCAGCGAATACTCCAGCTTCCGGAATCAACGAAACATTATTTTATCCCTGTATTCGCTCTACTCCGCTTTCAGGCCATGACTTAGGATCTTCCCACTCGTCTGTTTCCAACCATATTTGTGAAAAAATCAACCCTGAATAAAACGTTGATATAAAAATAAAGCATAATTTGATGCATTTTTTCATAAAAGTCTCCCTACCATTTATCCCAAAAAGGGCAAAATTTACTTAACTTCTTGTTACAGTTTTTGTTGATACCTCACTGGTCTCAACACCATATGTCCCACCGCCGTATTTGACGCGGGTACATGGTAGAACCTTAAAGTTCTTCCACTTTTTTGCCCCAGTGCCCCGCGTATGGCCAGCCACATGATCAGTTCAATCCCTTCCGTACCGGCTTTCTGGATGTATTCCAGTCGGGTAATTTTGCGCAGTTCACTGGGATAATCCGCAATTCGATCAAGAAAGGCATTGTCAAATTCCGGGTTGATAAGACCGGCACGATGTCCCAGCAACTGGTGACTCATACCGCCGGTTCCCCAGATCTGTACATTCAGGTCCTGGGGGAAACTCTCAACGGCATCGGCAATGGCTTCGCCAAGAGAGAAACAGCGATTGCCTGATGGCGTAGAGAATTGTGTTGTATTGAAGGCTATGGGTATAACCCGTACCGGCCAGGCGTCAACCTTGCCAAATACCAGTGACAGCGGCACGGTCAGGCCATGGTCCACATCAATATCATTCATGATGGTGATATCGAATTCATCAATGATCAGTTGTTCCGTGATATGGCCGGCCAGTTACGGAAATCCGGGAACGATGGGCACCTGGCGGGCACCCCAGCCTTCATCCGCAGGCTTGAACTCTTCCGCAAACCCGATGGCAAAGGTCGGTACTATATCGAGCATCATGGAAGAGGTATGGTCGTTGTAACACAGAATCACCACGTCCGGCTTTTCATCTGTTATCCATTTCTTTACCCATTCATATCCGTCGAAAACCGGTTTCCAGTAGTCTTCCCGGGTTTTACCCAGATCAAATGCGGCGCCCATGGCCGGTATATGACTGGTGGCGATTCCTGCGGTGATTGTTGCCATTGCCCTGACTCCTGAACGGGTTAATCTTGATCTGGTGTGCGTCCGCCGGCCAGCATCATGGCGGCGTACTCATCCGGCGTCATGCCGGTCATCGAGCTTACTGCCTTGACCGTACTCCAGCCATCGGTATTGGAAAGTTTTACCAGAAAATAGATGTTGCCGCCCAGTTCAATCAGGCGGGTAAAGTCCCGGTCGAGAACGGCCTGCTTCTGATCCTCGCTCATCAGGAAGCGATCAAGATATTCTTTCTCATTTTGCTTGAACTCCTCCCGTTTGGCTTCTTCCATCAGGGTCATGCAGAACTTGTGCAGATGATAGGCTTCCCGTTAGCGCCTGGCATTGAATACAGTTGTGCCGGGAATTTTTTCCAGTTCCTCGAGAGAATACAGTCGGTCACGCATTGTTTATCCCAAGTCTGTTGAGGGTTGAATGTCAAACTAGCAAAGCCCCTTGATATATGCCACTGAATTCGGCAGTCAAGGGGGAAGGGTCGGTTACCATTTCATCAGGTGGTAAAAATTATTCTTCCTGTGGATCGGGCAATTTTCCAGCCGTCGGCAGTCAGTGCAAAGTCCATATCAAATTCTCCCATCAACTGAGAGGCATTGGCCTTCACGCCAAACCTTGCCTGTTCGGCGTCTATAGGTGCCATGAACAGCGTGGCATAGCAGCTTCCCCTGGCACGCTCGGCATCAATGGGGTTAATGATTATGTTGCTAATGATGTGCCGGGCAATTCTGTCATTGGGCTTGGCCTCATAGGCAGCAAGGATATTATCCCTCCCCACGGTGAAGTTTTCCGGATCCGTAGGCCGGGCAAAGGCGCCATCTACAGTAAACAACGCGCTGGCGGCCTTGAAGTCGAGGGTGTCATTGTAATGGTAATAGAGATTAACCAGCTTCGAGCAGGCCAGTTCAATGGATTGTTGTTGGTGCATGTCCATGGATGGAGTTCCTGTAGGGGTGGATTGCTAAAGACCGTCAAAAGCACTGGGAATCAGCTATCAAGAAACAGGGTCCCGAGTATAGGCCCTGTGGTCCGGTTTTTCCAAGTACACGAGCTGACTTAATATTAAGGTATTATCCGGCAACGATTTATTGAACAGGTTTTGATGCCCCTGGCTCCAATAGTCTCCTGGTAACCAGTCCCGCTGTGACTGAGCCATTCACATTGAGGGCCGTTCTTGCCATGTCGATCAGCGGTTCAATGGAAATCAGCAGGGCGACTATTGTCACCGGCATACCCATGGCAGGTAGTACCACCAGTGCCGCATTGGTGGCACCGCCCCCGACACCGGCAATACCAAATGAACCGATGGCAATAATAAGTACAAGCGTGGCAATAAACTGAAAATCAATGTCAATACCGATCGTCGGGGCGACCATCACTGCAAGCATGGCGGGATAGATACCGGCACAACCATTCTGGCCAATGGTGGCGCCAAATGAGGCGGCTATATTGGCGATGGGGGCGGGAATATTGAGTTCTTCAACCTGTGTCCGAATGGACAGGGGGATGGAGGCTGCAGAGCTGCGGGTGGTGAAGGCAAAGGTGAGCAGTGGCCAGACCGTTTTGAAATAAGGGCCCAGTGGGTTGCCAGCCAGGCGGATGATCAGGGCATGGACACCAAACATAAGAAGGATCGCAAGATAGGAGGCGATCACGAAACTGATCAGTGTCAGGATGGCATTGCCGTCCGAAGCGGCAATAACCCGCGTCATCAGAGCAAGCACACCATAGGGGGTGAGTGAGATCACCAGTTTTACGAAGCGCATGACCACGGCCTGGGTTGTCATGACAAAAGCGCGAATACTCTCGCCCTGCTCAGGATTTTCTTCGGCAACCAGCATGGCAGCAACACCAAACAAGAGGCCAAAGAACACCACGGCAATAATGGAGACATCCCGTGAACCTGTCAGGTCAGCGAAAATGTTGGTTGGGAAAAAACTTACCAGTAACTCCGGTATACCAAGACTGGTTACTCCCTGGGGGCGGGAGGCCAGCTCTTCGGCCCTGGCCAGTTCCGCTGCACCCTCCGTGAGTCCTTCTGCGGTCAGCCCGAACACGCCCGCCATGACTATGCCCAGCAGAGCCGCAATCATGGTTGTTAGCATAAGTACGATCAGGATTGAGCCACCGATACTGCCAAGGGTCTTGATAGTTTCCACCCTCAGGACAGAAGCAATCATGGTGATCAATACCAGCGGCATGATAATCAGGCGGAGCAGATTAACGTAGCCGTTAGCGACAACATTGGTCCAGGCCAGGGTTTGCTGGACGACCGGCGTATCGAAACCGTAGGTAAACTGCAGGAAAAAGCCGAATATTATGCCGAGAAGAAGTCCTGCCAGTACCCGGCGGGACAGGGGCATTTCTGTGCCACTTAGCCGGAACAGGAAATACAGTCCCAGCAGGAACAGACAAAGATTAAGAAGGATAGAGTAAGTCACGTTATGTCATCCGGTGAAAACTGTTTGTCATGAATATGCCCGGATTGCCTTTGTGAATATCACTGTGTATCAAGCTGGCTGGCAGAGATGGTCTGGAAAATTGTATTACCTTCAAAGACGGTACTGGCGACACCCGTGGGATAAAGCACGTTGACGAAATTGGTCATGTCAGGCCAGTGATTGCGAAGCATAAGATGGCGGATCCGAAGCTCATGGGGGATGGAGGGTAATGCGGCTTCCTGGTATACATAGAAGAACTCGCCGTCGAGTTCTGCCCCCACGAGCTCAAGATTAACTTCCTCGTCTTTTGTCCAAAGCGTGAAGGCCGCGGTCAATTCCAGGGCCAGCCTGGCCTGTGCCTCCAGATTGTCCAGCCCTCCCCGGGCCTGAAGCTGGTTGCCCAGGGTGTGTTCAACATCATGGGCATAACTACGGTGAATGATTTCAACCATGCCTGTGCGTGCATTATGCTGAATCGTGGTAAACAGGGTTTTTTCCCTGTGGGCAAGCGCCAGTACCGGAGTTACTCCCGTTGGAAGTACTGCTGCCAACAGCAATAGTCGGCGGCGAAGCATGCCTTTATTCACCGGCGGGCTCTAACGGCATATCCTCGCCGGCATCAATATCCTCGCCGGTTTCCGCAGACTTGAGTTCCACCAGCATATCGGCCATCAGGTCACGCCGACTGCGATCGCTCTTGTACAACTCTATGCGGGAGGGTTCGATGCGCTGCGGAAAGTAGTTGTTGCCGGAGTCTGCATCGGCAATCTGCTCCAGCGGATCCACCTGGAATGACGTGATCGTACGCTCTCGGATCAGCATCGTGGTGACGGCATCCGGAGTCCGGCGCCATGTTTCCGCTGGTAGTATCACGTCCTCGGTACTGCCATCCTCGTACGTAAGGCGAAGTGGTATGGGCATCACCAGGCCGCCGTGGTTTTCGAAATCAAGAAAGTAAATCCGGTGATTATCTTCAAGGGCCTTGTCCAGTACCGTTTTTTCCCAGTCTTCCAGGCCCTCTATAAAACTGCTGTAGTCGTTAAGGTCCTTGTTAGACACGGTGAACTCATCGTTCTCATTATAAAAGTCATTCAGTTCCGGGTAGCGGTCAACGCGTTTTTCAATGTCAGCGTTGCGCAGTTGGGTCAGTGAAATCGGTTCCTGTTCGGCCTCTTCACGATTCAGTGGGAATTCCACTTCCGGATCCTGGGTGGAAATGCGGAATTCGCGCACATCAGTAAGGGCGATGTCCACATGATCTGTGGAATAGAACCAGCCACGCCAGAACCAGTCCAGGTCTACGGCCGAAGCATCTTCCAGGGTCCGGAAAAGATCCGAGGGTGTCGGCCGCTTGAACATCCAGCGGTTGGCATATTCACGAAAGGCAAAGTCAAACAACTGACGTCCCATGACTGTCTCACGAAGGACAACGAGCGCTGTAGCAGGCTTGCCATAGGCATTGTTCCCAAACTGGAGGATGGATTCGGAATTGGTCATGATCGGCACCTGATTCTGGCTGATCATGTAATCCACCATATTGGCGGGGTCACCGCGGCTGGCGGGGAAATCATCTTCCCATTCCCGTTCTGCCAGAAATTGCAGGAAGGTATTGATACCCTCATCCATCCAGGTCCACTGGCGCTCATCGGAATTCACGGTCATGGGAAAATAGATATGCCCGATCTCATGGATGATTACCCCGATCAGGCCATACTTGGTACGCCTTGAATAGGTACGTTCCCCGGTTTCCTCATCCTCCACCGGGCGGTAACCATTGAAGGTAATCATCGGGTATTCCATGCCGCCGCTTTCCCAGGCATTCACAGAAATTGCAACCGGGTAGGGATAGGCAAAGGAAAACTTCGAATAGACATCCATGGTGTGGATCACGGAATGCGTGGAGTACTGTGACCAGAGCGGCTCCGCTTCCGGTGGGTAGAAGGACATGGCCATTACCGTTTCCTGCTCTGCATCGAGCTGGGTGTGAGCCATGGCATCCCAGATATATTTACGTGACGATGCCCACGCGAAATCCCGTACATTTTCCGCTTCAAAACGCCAGGTGCTGGTCTCTTCAGTACCTTCCTTCTGGTTTGCCAGGGCTTCCTCTTCGGTGACGATGAAAACGGGGCTCTCTGAAGTCTCTGCCTCTTCAAGGCGCTGCCGCTGGACAGGAGTAAGGACCTGATTCGGATTTCGCAGAATACCGGTGGAAGCCACGATATGATCGGCTGGCACTGTCAGGGAAACTTCGTAATCACCAAACTCAAGGGTGAACTCACCGCGGCCAATGAACTGTTTGTGCTGCCAGCCGGCATAGTCTGTATAGGCGGCTACCCGTGGGTACCATTGGGCCAGTGCAAACTGGTAGGTGTCAGTGTCCGGGAAGTATTCATATCCGCCACGACCACCCAGTATATCCGAGTCAATAATGTTGTGTTCCCAGTCGATATCAATGGTGATGGAGTCGCCGTTTTCCAGTGGATCCGGCAGATCAATTCGCATCATGGTGTCATTGATGACACGGGGCAGGTCATCACCGCGACTGGCGACCCGGCTAATCTGGAAACCCCCTTCAAAAGTCTGCAGGGTCTGTTCACGCCGCATGGCAGCAAAACTGATACGGTCCTGACCCGAGGTTTCACTCATTCTACCCAGGGAGTCGGTCCTGAAGCGGTTCTGGTCAAGCTGGATCCACAGGTAGCGCAGGGTATCCGGGGAGTTATTGGTGTAGGTGATACTTTCACTGCCAATGATTCTCCGGTTTTCTTCATCCAGGGTGGCGTCAATTTTATAGTCAGCCTGTTGCTGCCAGTAGTCATGGCCAGGGGCACCGGAGGCTGTCCGGTAATTGTTGGCCGTGGGCAGTATTTCGTCCAGTTGCCGGAACTTGTCCACAAAGGAGCCCTTGGTTTGGGAGACCTGGCCAAAGGTCTGGGTGATCATCAGCGTTGAGCACAACGCCAGGAAAAGGGCTCTTGCAGTCAGACTGCTTTTTACTGGAAGTGTTTTCATACTCAGATGCTGGAAATCCGGAAAATTGGACAGTGCCTGCCATTCTAACAACCTGCCGGGAGGATGAAACAGTGAAAATGACGTAGTTGGCGATACAAAGGCTGCCCCAGTATGGCAAGAGCATGTTGTACCCTGAAATAGCAGAGATATCTTCAGGGGAATCATGGAAATTAGTCGAATGATACGAATAGGGGTCCAAGGAGATTTTTGTTATGAGCGGAAGTGTGAAAAGCCAAACCCCTGGCTGAAAAGACCAGATGTGATCGCGCCCTGTTTGGATAATCTAGGCTAAAACCTTAGTGCTGTAATAAATAAAAAGGTAGCTGATAGGTTGGGTGTATGGGCGATACCCTTGCAAACTGTTGAAAAATAAAGATAAAAAATTAACTATTAGGTAGTTATGCTTCAGGAAAAGTAGTTTGCGGCTACAAAAAAAATTTAGAGTCCTATATAATGCAGGGCCATCCCCAAACAACAACAAGACAAGAAATTATGTTTCGAAAAAAACGACTCTGCATGGCTGTCGCTATTGCCTCTATTCATACTTTGCCTGCCCAGGCCCAGATCGAAGAAATAGTGGTCACCGCGACCAAGCGTGAAGAAAGCCTGCAGGACGTTCCTGTAGCCGTTTCTGCCCTGACCGGTGAGTACATCGACCAGAACGGAATTACCAATTTCGAGGATTACCTGATCAACCTGCCGGGTGTCACTGCCGGTGGCAGCGGGCCAGGACAGAACACCATTTATATACGCGGCGTGGCATCCACGACACCAAACCTGACTACGGCAGGGGTAGCGGGACTGGCTCCAAACGTAGCGTTGTATCTGGATGAACAGCCTCTTGCCCAGCCAGGTCGAAACCTGGACGTCTATACGGCTGACCTGCAACGCGTTGAAACATTGGCTGGCCCACAGGGTACCCTCTTCGGTGCCAGTTCACAGGCGGGGACAGTTCGCCTGATCACCAACAAGCCTGATATGAGTGACACCTTCGGCCGCGTGAAGATGGGCAGTGCCTTCATGTCTGAAGGTGAAATGAGCAGCAATGTGGAAGGGGTAATGAATATTCCGCTTGCAGATAATTTCGCAGTCCGGGGTGTTGTCTATGTGGACAACAAGGGCGGATATATTGATAACGTTCAGGGGACACGGACTGCTCGCGAATCTGCTCGCTTCCGTGAGGCCGGAACGGTGCGTGAGAATGGTGTACCGGTATCTACCAGAAGGGCTGGGGTTCAGAGCGTCTCAGGTTCCCAGACCGCTCTTGATAAGGGAGATACCTTTTGGAGCAACCGCCTGATTGGTGTCACTGCCGATGGTCAGCTTGACCTGTCAAACGTCAACTTTATTGAGGCCAACAATAGCGGTCTTGTAGAAGAAGATATTAATGAAACCACTTACAGTGGTTTTCGCCTTAGTGCATTGTGGGATATCAATACGGATTGGAGCCTGCTTGTAGCGCATAGCAGTCAGGACATTGATTCCGAGGGTGTATTCTTTGCTGATCCAGATCTTGGTGATCTGGAAATCCAGCGTTTCAATGATGATTACCTGGAAGACAAATTCAGCAATACCAACTGGACTCTGACGGGAATGCTGGGAGAGCTTGAGCTGGTTTACACCGGTGCCTTTACCGATCGTGAAGCAGATCAGCAAGTGGACTATACGGATTACCTGTTCGTTGGTCAGTATCTGCCGTATTACATTTGTGATTCCACGGTCAGCTATCCTGAGTACAACTATTATTATGAAACAGAAGGATTTGTGAACGGCCTGGCTCAGGGAACATGTCAGTCGCCTTCCATGTATGTCAACAGCCATACTGAAACCGAAGTCTTCACGCATGAATTCCGTTTGACGACTGATGCTACACGCCGCCTTCGAGCTACGGCTGGAGCATTTTACAGTGATCTGACCCTGGAAGAGCGCAATGACTTCACTTACCCGGGCTCCCGGGAAGCGATCATTTATCCCGGCTTTGGTAATCCTCAGCAGGGTTTTGCCCCCAGTTATCCATTTACAACCGGCTATTACTCAGAGCCGGGTCCATTCCCACCTGATGTGATATTTCGCAATGATGTTCAACGTACAGATGAGCAGTTAGGGGCCTTTGGTGAGTTGACCTTTGATGTCAGTGACCAGCTAGCTGTGACTGTCGGTGCCCGCTGGTACGATATTGAGGTGGATTTTGAGGGTGGAGCCAATGCCAGTTTCTGTAATGGTTGGGCAGGTAATGGTACTGACGTTGATCGCTTCGGGACGGATATTTCCGATCTATACAATGGCGATGGTCGGTACACCTACCTGGCCGATTGTACCGGTGGAGCGGGTATCACATTTACCCAGGGACAGAGCTTCCAGGAAATCTCGGACATAATCCAGGCCGCAGACCCTTACAGTTTTAGTCGTGGCCGATTTACCAATGCCTATAACGCCATCAGCGATGCAGAAATCCAGGGTATCGTAAATGCACTCAATGCCCCGGACAAGGCGGCAATCGATGGAGCGATATTTAAAGGTAGTCTCACCTGGACGCCAACTGGTAATCAGTTGTATTACGCAACCTGGTCGGAAGGTTTCCGCCCCGGGCTGCTTAACAGGCCTGGTGGTGCAGTAGGACCGGGCGGCTACACCGTCCCGTTTGAATTACAGACGGACGAAATGACCAACATCGAACTGGGTTGGAAATCCAGTTACCTGGATAACAGTCTTATTTTCAATGGTGCGGTTTTCTTCTCAGATATCGACAAGCTGCAGACCACGATATTCGATCCGAGCATTGTGAACCTGTTCTTCTCGGATAATGCCGCCAATGCTGAAGTCAAAGGTATTGAGGGTAATTTCATCTGGTCTCCCTACTCCATTGAAGGGCTGACTGTAACCGGTGCATTCTCCTTCCTGGACAGTGAAATCACAGAAGTGCTGATTCCGACGGATGATGTTCGTCTCGGTGATGAGCTGGCATTTGCCCCAGAATTCCAGGGTAATTTACAGGCCCGCTATGAGTGGGATCTCAATAACGGTATGCGGGCTCATGTTATGCCAAGCATCAGTTATTCTGCCGAGTCCTACAGTGACATCATCCGGATCAACCGATCCAGGGTTGACAGCTGGCTCATGGGATCTGTCACCATGGGGGTCAGCACAGACCAGTGGTCTGCAGAACTGTACGTCAATAATATTTCAGACGAAAGAGCAGAGATTTCAAGAAATTTCGTCTTTGACCAGCATCGTGTGAACTATGCGCGTCCACGCACTGTGGGTTTGCGAGTCTCCTATGATTTTGGTGGCTAAGTTCAACTGATTAGTAAAATTATCAACGCGCCCCTTTCAGGGGCGCTGCTTTTTGTGAGGAACGAACTTGCAACCCGAAGAAATAGAGAACTTTCTCAAGTCGGTACAGCAGAAGATTGTTTCCGGGCACTTCGATGAGGCCTTATCGGATCTGGGCGCTTTTCAATCCTCTCAATCCTCTCAAGCCTTTAATCCCGAAGCCGTCTACATGACAGCGGTATGTCATCGTTATTCCGGTGATTACACGCAATCTCTTGAAACCCTGGAAGTGCTGAAAAACCGTGTTCTGGATCATGGTCGTGCCCACCAGGAAGAGGGGCATACCTTGCGTAAGATGGGGAAGGATGAGTCTGCCCTGGCCGCCTTTGAGCGAGCCACTTCACTGAATCCGGCTTTAACCGCAAGCTGGAAGGCCCAGATCGAGATTGCCCGTGCGACCGGTTTGCATCCGAAAGCCAGGTATGCCGAAAGCCAACTGAAAAGAATGCAGGCCATGCCGAAAGTATTACTGGCCGTTGTTGATCTCATTGCCCAGGGCAAACTCCTCAAGGCCGAAGATATTTGCCGCCAGTTTCTCCAGAAAGTGCCCCATCATGTTGAGGCAATGCGTCTGCTGGCAACCATTGGGACGAAATTGGGAATCTACGATGATGCCGAATTGCTTCTCAAGGGAGCTGTTCAGCTGGAACCCGAGAATGACCAACTACGAATTGAATTTATTCAGGCCTTAAGGAAGCGTCAGAATTATGCGGCCGCCACTGAACAGGCTCGTCTATTGTTGGAAAAGGACCCGGAAAATCCCCAGTTCCAGTCACTCTATGCTGTTGATTGTATGCAGACAGGCCACTTTGAAGAGGCACTTGATTATTTTGACCGAATTCTTGAGACACTTCCGGAAGATTCGCTGACCTGGACCTCAAGAGGGCATGCCTTTAAAACCCTGGGTAATCTCGAGGCCTCCATAGACTCTTTTCACAGGGCCATCAGGCACCAACCGGGCTATGGTGAGGCTTATTATTCTCTGGCTAATCTGAAAACCTATAAATTCGATAATAATGAAATCGAGGCCATGTTGGACCAGGAAAGTAACAGCAACCTGAGCTATATGGACAGGGTGTATGTGAATTTTGCTCTGGGAAAAGCGTTTGAAGACAGCCATGACTATGACCGTTCTTTCAGGTATTACGAGCAGGGCAATGCGCTGAAGAAAAACTAGAGCCGATACCGTGCTGAGCCTATGACTGAAGATTTGCAGGCACAGCAGCAAGTTTGTACACAGGCTTTGTTTGAGAGCAAGGGTTCAGCAGGATGTGATGCCCCCGATCCCATATTTATTCTGGGTTTACCCCGGGCAGGATCAACCCTGCTGGAACAGATTCTTTCGTCTCATAGCCAGGTGGATGGCACATTGGAACTTCCGAATATTCTGTCTTTATCACAGCGCCTGCGCAGACGATCCAGAACGTCCGGTAACAAACCCTATCCACAGATTCTTGAAGAGCTGACATCAGAAGAATTACAGGAAATGGGCGAAGAGTTTATTCGAGATACACGGTTCCATCGTCAGCAGGCCCCATTTTTTATTGACAAGATGCCCAATAATTTCAGGCATATCGGTCTGATAAAGCTGATTTTACCTAACGCAAAAATCATTGATGCCAGACGAAATGCCATGGACTGCTGTTTCAGTGGATTCAAGCAATTATTTGCCGAGGGCCAGGAGTTCAGTTATTCACTGGAAGATATAGGGACCTATTATCGTGACTACGTGACATTGATGGCGCATTGGGATGAGGTGCTTCCCGGGGCTGTTCTGCAGGTAAACAATGAAGATGTAATTGATGATCTGGAGGGGCAGGTTCGGCGCATACTGGATTTCTGCAATCTTTCGTTTGAAGAGACCTGTCTGCGATATTACGAGACAAAAAGGCACATACGTACGCCCAGTTCAGAGCAGGTACGCAAACCTGTAAACCGGTCAGGGGTTGGTCAGTGGAAACACTATGCCGCACACCTGCAGCCACTCATTAAAACATTGGGTCCACTGTCCGGGCAGGATGTATCCAGGAGTTCATGACAACTTGTCGTGAGGCAACGATCCAGTCACAAGTAGAGGCAAAAAATGAATAACGACGAGAACCAGGAAGCCCCAACTGGCGATAGCAGCAGTCTTATCAGTAAGCCGGTTTTTTTTACTTCTGCCGGCCTGATTATGGCAGTGTGCCTGTTTGGCGGCCTTTTTACCGAGCAAGCCAATGTAGTATTCAGTGCAGTTCAGTCCTGGCTGATCAACAATGTCGGCTGGTTCTATATGGCTGCCGTTGCGGTATTTTTTGTTTTCGTGATTTACCTGGCCTTCAGTCGTTTTGCCTGCATTAAACTGGGGCCGGATGACTCTGAGCCTGACTATACCTACCTGAGCTGGTTTGCCATGCTTTTCAGTGCCGGCATGGGTATTGGGCTTCTGTTTTTTGGCGTTGCCGAACCGATTACCCATTTCATGACACCCCCGCTTGGCGCAGGTGGCGATATCGAGGCAGCCCGTCGCGCCATGCAGATCACGTTCTTCCATTGGGGACTCCAGGCCTGGGCTATCTATATCGTAGTGGGTCTTTCCCTGGCCTATTTTGCGTTTCGCCATGACCTGCCGCTGACCATTCGTTCCACCCTGTATCCATTGATCGGTGACCGTATTCACGGACCTATTGGTCATGCTGTGGATGTCTTTGCCGTCCTTGGCACCATGTTTGGTGTGGCCACTTCACTGGGGCTTGGGGTTATGCAGGTGAACGCCGGATTAAGCTATATGTTCGGTGTTCCGGTCAGTCCCACTGTCCAGGTCCTGCTCATTTGTGCAATTACGGGAATGGCCACCGTGTCAGTGGTAGCCGGGCTGGATGCCGGTATTCGGCGCCTCAGTGAATGCAACCTCATACTGGCGCTGGTCCTGATGCTGTTTATGCTGGTTGCCGGTCCAACCGTGTTGTTGCTGAGTAGCTATATCCAGAATATCGGTATGTACCTGTCAAATATGGTAGAGATGACCCTGACACTATATGCCTATGAACCCACCGAGTGGATGGGTGACTGGACACTGTTTTACTGGGCATGGTGGATTTCCTGGTCTCCTTTTGTGGGAATGTTTATTGCCCGTATCTCGAGAGGACGAACTATCAGGGAGTTCATTACCGGTGTTTTGCTGGTGCCAAGTGGATTCACATTCATGTGGCTGACATTTTTTGGGAATACCGCGCTGCACATGGAACTGGCCGGCACAGGCGCTGGGATTATGGAGGCAGTACAACAGGATATGCCAACGGCCATCTTCGTACTGCTTGAAAAGATGCCCCTGGCTACCATTACGACACTGGTTACCACAGTCCTGGTTATAACATTTTTTGTGACGTCTTCAGATTCCGGTTCACTGGTTATCGATATCATCACATCCGGAGGAGCGGAAGAGCCTCCTGTCTGGCAGCGCATTTTCTGGGCGGTTTCCGAAGGGGTTGTGGCGGCCGTCCTCCTGGTAGCCGGAGGATTGACGGCGTTGCAGACTGCCGCCCTGACAAGTGCATTACCGTTTTCCATCGTTATCCTGGTGATATGTTATGGACTCTACAAGGGGCTGAAGATGGAAGGACATCAACGGTTGCCTGTCATGCCTGTGGCGAATGCGCCCATGCAGCAGGGCCAGGTGGGTGAAAAGGTCTGGCAGAACCGCCTGAAAGCCCTGTTGGGCAGGCACAAGCGTCAGGATGTTATGGATTACGTGACCAATACGGCCCAGCCTGCAATACAGTCTGTTGCTGAGCAGTTAAGGCAACAGCAGCTTGAGGTTTCCATAGACGAACAGGCAGACAGTATTCAACTGAGTGTTGATTCTGCGGGCGAGCAGATCTTCCTGTACAAAATAAAGTTGCGCAAGTATGCAGCTGCTTCCGTGGCCTTCCCGGAATTGCCGGGCCGCGGTAAAGAGGGTACTTACTGGCGGGCCGAGGTTTTCCTTGCATCAGGACCCCAGCATTACGATGTGGCGGGCTATACCAGAGAGCAGTTAATGAACGATATCCTGGCCCAGTTCCAGCTGCATGTTCAGTTCATGCATGTGGAGTTGTAGTGCATTAAGAGAGTATCTCAAGCGGTAATATATGTGCTTGTGTTCGTGGCCTGACGTAATACAATCATTGACGCTTTAATTAACAATACACACCAGGTTCAGGACAACTGATGGATCTGGACCCATATCCACAACAAGGGAAATAATAATGGCTATTTTTACTCACGTTACACTTGGTACGAATGACTTTGATCAGGCGGTGAAATTCTATGATGCGGCTCTCGGTGCGCTGGGCATCGACAATCTGGGGAACCTCCACCCAACAGCCATGATGTATGGAAAAGGAAGCCCGGAATTCGTTATCCTGACACCTTCCGATGGTAATCCAGCCTGTAATGCCAACGGTGGTACTATCGGGTTTGCTGCTGAAAGCCGTGACCAGGTACACAAATTTCATGAAGCCGGACTGGCCAATGGTGGATCGGATGCTGGTGAACCAGGTCCACGCAGCTTTGCACCGAATGCGTATGCTTCCTACCTGCGCGATCCTGATGGCAACAAGATTTGTGCCTACTGCTTTGCTGAAGAATAATAATTTCTTCAAGTGACAAAAAAAGGCTGGTCAAATGACCGGCCTTTTTTTGTCTGATCCTTCCGGAAAGCTATCCATTCTTCGTACACCATGTACGCCATAATTCACGGTAAACAGCCTCCAGTTCGCGGGTAAAACCCAGGGAGTCCAGAAGAGATGATGACTCCATTTTCTGTCGTATCCCCGATTTCAGGGTTTTCAGGCCTTCTCTGTCATTCGCCAGTGAAACAGCCAGAGCAACTATGTCCGGTTCGCTGTCAGCAATAAGTTGTTCCAGTCCGATCTGCCTGAGTATTCCGGTACTCATTCTTGAACGGGATTCATTTCTGGCCAGCGTAACAACCGGTACACCCATCCACAGCGCTTCACAGGTAGTAGTGCAGCCACTATAGGGAAGGGTGTCCAGGGCAATATCCACCTGGTTGTACTGAGCGAGGTGATCATCCATGGACGCCGTCCATTGAGCAGTCTCCAAGCGGTCAGCGTCTACGCCATTTTCCCTAAAATAATGCTCAAGTCGGGCAACAGTACCGGGATCGGCGAGTGACTTCGATTTCAGCAGCAGCTTGGAACCGGGAACCTGTAAAAGAATTTTTGACCACAAGGCAATGACCTGGGGCGAGAGCTTGGCTGTGTTGTTGAATGAGCCAAAGGTGATATGTGCCTTTTCAGTATCTTCGCCGGCCGGCAGTTTTACGCTGGGTGGTCTGAAACATAAAGACCCTTTGGGCAGGCGCACAATCTTCTCTGTGTGGAAAGCTTCTGACATGCCTGGTGGATCCAGCCATTCGTCACTGAGACGATAGTCCATGGCAGCCATGCCCGTGGTGGACGGATATCCCAGGTACGTAATCTGTACCGGGGCGGGTTTCATGGCAAAGACTGGTAAGCGGTTGCCGGCCATATGACCGGAGAGGTCAACAAGGATATCAATACCATCCTTTCTGATCAGTTCGGCCACCCTCTCATCGCTTTTACCCAGTATGGGACGCCAGTGGTCCGCCAGAGCCTGAAAGCGCTGGGTCAGCGCATCCTGAACAGAACCGTTGTAGTAACAGAATATTTCGAAGGCCTGTTTGTTATGGGTTCCCAGTATAGGCTCAATGAAACTGGCAACCGGGTGGCGGTAAAAATCTGCTGAGACATAGCCGATTCTCAGTCTTTTTGCGGGCTCTGGAGAATTGTTAAATACGGAAGAGGCCGCCCCTAAGCCAGCAGCCTGTGTCTCATTGAACATCTGGTGTGCCTCAAACAGCATACGGGCGTCGACATTCGCGTCGTAATTCATGGACAACAGCAGATTGGAGTGGGCCCGGGCATTGCCCGGTTGCAGTGCGAGCACATGCCGGTAACAGGACTGTGCTTCATCAATACGTCCCTGGGCTTCCAGGGTATTGCCGATATTATTGTGGGCTTCGGCAAAATCCGGCTCAATGGTCGTGGCCTGTTGCAGGGCGGCGAGTGCTTCATCCAGGCGGCCAAGCTTATGTAATGTGACTCCCCGGCTATTGTGCGCATTGGTATGGTCCGGATTGATGGTAATGGCTTTTTCATAGCTGGCCAGAGCCGGTTCAAGGTTACCCAGGAGTTCCTGGCTGATACCCAGGTTACAGCAGGCGTCCGCGTACCCGGAATCAAGGTCGATGGCCTGCTGGTAAAGCATGGCGGCTTGCTGGATATTACCCTGGGCCTGTAAAACCAGTCCGAGATTGTTATAGAAAGGAGCCTGTTCGCCATCCTTGAGAATGGCATGGGAAATCAGTTGAGAGGCTGCTTCATATTGACCGACCTGGTAGGCCAGCATCCCCATCAGGTGAATCGCCTCAGCATGGTCCGGATCGACGGCCAGGATCTGGCGATAAAGCTGTTCCGCCTGCTGCAGATCGCCTGACTGGTGACGTTCGCGGGCATTGCGAAGCAATTCAGCAGTATCAATTGATGGAGTATTCACAAAAGGGCGGTTACTTGGTGCGTCTGGATTTTACGGAATCTGCCAGTTCGCACAGCAGTCCTTCCGTGTCACTCCAGCTCATGCACGCATCAGTAATACTCTGCCCATAGGTGAGCTCCTGTCCGGGAATCACTTTCTGGTTACCGGCCACCAGATGACTTTCCAGCATGAGACCCTTGATATTATTCTGGCCTCCGGCCACCTGGTGGGCTACATCTTTGCATACGATTACCTGGCGATCGGGATCCTTACCGGAATTGGCATGGCTGCAATCGATAATGATGTTCTGGGGCAGGTTGGCCTTGTCCAGCTTCTCGCTGACATCACGGACATTCTCCGGATCATAGTTGGTGTGTTTATGTCCACCTCGCAAAATGATATGGCAGTCAGGATTACCCGCTGTCTGGAATATGGCGGAATGGCCTTCCTTGGTGACTGACAGAAAATGATGCGGGTGGGATGCGGACCCGATGGCATCAATGGCAATCTGTACATCCCCGGTAGTTCCGTTTTTGAATCCAACTGGACAGCTCAGGCCACTGGCCAGTTCGCGGTGACACTGGGATTCGGTGGTCCGCGCACCAATGGCGCCCCAGGCAATGAGATCGGCCACGTACTGGGGACTGATCAGGTCCAGGTATTCAGTGCCTGCCGGTACACCTTTGTTGGCCAGTTCAAGGAGAAGACTTCTGGCTTTCCTGAGGCCTTCATTGATCTGGAAGCTGTCGTCCAGATGGGGATCATTAATCAACCCTTTCCAACCGACAGTAGTGCGTGGCTTTTCAAAATAGACACGCATGACAATCAGTAGTTCGTCCTTCAGTGCTTCCATGGGGCCGGCAAGTTTCTCAGCGTATTCAAGAGCCGCTTTTGGGTCATGGATGGAACATGGGCCGGTAATGACAAACAAGCGATCATCCTTGCCACTGAGAATGTCCTGAATGCCACGGCGGGCGTTAAAAACAGTTTCAGACGCTGTTTCAGCAATAGGGTATTCAGCCAGAAGTGCCTCGGGAGAGAGGAGTTCCTTCATGGCCTTGATTCTGAGGTCGTCTGTAGATTGCAGTGTCATGGCAAGTTCTCGTGTAATCAAAAAAATCCGCTGTGCGTTATTGGATCGAACATGGGCGAAGCCCGTCATTCGATATGGCGTCTATGAGACACCCCTGTTACCCGGATTAACCGGCTTTTTCTATATTAATTACTAATACGTTACCGTCCACATCAAAGCTATGCGCGGAGGCATTGCCTGATTCAAAGTGTGAGCAGAGGGTTTCCCGGGCAATATAGTCGCCATGTTTTTCAATGGCCGAGGCCAGCCTCTTATCTGCCGTATAGCTGATGGCAATGCGATCAGTCACATTAAGTCCTATATCCTTGCGGGTTTTCTGGATGCGGTTGACTACTTCACGGGCCAGTCCTTCATCGATCAGGTCATCGTTCAAGGTGACATCCATATCGATAGAGATGAAACGGTTGGAGAGGGCTTCAGTCCCTTCCTTGGCTTCACGGAAAACGAGGATATCTTCCGTGCTGAAGGTCTCACCTTCCAGGGTGATGCTTCCTGCTTCCTGTAACTGATTCAACGCTTTGGCATCCAGATCCTGAATCAACTGGCGGTATTTGTTCAGCTCCCTGCCCAGGCGTTTTCCCAGTACTGGCAAGTTGGGTTTGGCGAAGAGATTGATATATCGCTCCTCTTCCGTGGAGTACTCTATGGACTTCACATTCAGCTCACCTGAGACATATTCCTCCAGGCGGCCTATTTCCTCCAGCATTTCCCGGCTTTCATGGATGATGGTAAGGCGACTCAGTGGCATCTTGGTCTTGATACGAACCTGTTCGCGTTTCTGACGGCCCAGCAGGATGATGTTCTGCATACGAGAAACGGCCTGCTCCAGGACCGGCTGAATAAGGTCTTTTTCTGCGGTGGGGTAGTGGCACAGGTGCACCGATTTGTGACGTGTGGCGGTATCGCCGGCAAAAGCGCCCAGTTCCTGGTAAATATACTCGGAAAGGAAGGGAGCAAAAGGGGCCATGCAGATGGTCAGTTCATTGAGGGTTGTATACAGGGTCTGGTAGGCCGCATGTTTGTCCGTAGTCATTTCTTCCACCCAGAACCGCGAACGGTTAAGCCGGATATACCAGTTGGTGAGATCCTCGATAAATTCAAACAGGGCAGGGACTACATTGTAGAGTTTGTATTCGGCCATTTCCCGGGCAACATTGGCTTTCAGGGTCTGCAAACGGGACAGTATCCACTGATCGGTAATGTTTTCCGGTTTGACGTGGTGATTGTCTGCTTTCCAGTGATCTATGGCGGCATAGGTCTTCAGGAACTTGAAGGAGTTGTACCAGGGAAGCAGGGCGCGGCGTACCATGTCCTTTACACCACTATCAGTAAAGCGCTGCTCCTCCGCCTTCACCAGGCCTGAATTGATCAGGTAGAGGCGCAGGGCATCGGCGCCATATTCTTCCATCAGGATATCAGGCGGCGTGTAATTCTGCAGACGCTTGGACATCTTCTTGCCGTCCTCGGCCATGACTATCCCGTTGACGATGACGTTCCTGAATGCCGGCTTGTCGAACAGGGCTGTGCTGAGTACCAACAGGGTATAGAACCAGCCGCGGGTCTGGTCCAGCCCTTCGGCGATATATTCGGCAGGAAAACCTGCTTCAAACATGGTCTGGTTTTCAAAGGGATAATGCAGCTGGGCATAGGGCATGGAGCCGGATTCAAACCAGCAGTCCAGCACTTCCTCAATGCGCCGGTATGTGCCTTCTTCCCCGTCGATGGTAAAGGTCAGGTCGTCGACATTCTCTCGGTGAAGATCATTCACACGAACATCGGTGTACTGTTCCAGCTCATCGATAGAACCAATACAGACCTTGCTGTCCGTGGTGTCATTAATCCAGATGGGCAGGGGGGTACCCCAGTAGCGGTTTCTTGAAATGCACCAGTCAATGGCATTATCCAGCCAATTCCCCATGCGCCCGTCACGAATATGATCAGGAACCCAGTTGATCTGCTGGTTGTTCGCCGCAATCCTTTCCTTGATCTGTTCCACCTTCACATACCAGGAGGGAATAGTGCGGTAGATGATCGGGGTATCCGAGCGCGGACAGAATGGATAGCTGTGCTGGTATACCTCCTGGATATAGAGTTTGTTTTCATCCTTGAGGGTGCGAATGATGTCCTTGTCGGCATCCTTAACATAGGAACCCTCAAAGTCGCTGACTTCCAGGGTAAATTTTCCTTCAAGATCAACAGGGCAAACAATGGCGGTGATCCTGTTGTTTCTCATCACCCGGAAGTCATCCTCACCAAAGGCAGGAGCCAGATGGACAACTCCGGTACCGGCTTCAGTTGTCACGTAGTCATCAGCGAGTATCTGGAATGCTCCGAGGGATTCCTGGTCGGCAAAATAGGGGAAAAGCGGCTCATAGCGCCTGCCCACCAGTTCACTGCCGGCAAGCTCAGCGAGCACCTCAAGATTTTTCCCCTTGCCGACGGCATCAAGACGGTCCTTGGCCAGGTAGATATTCCTGTCCATGTCATTGTCATGCACTTTCACATACGTGATGTTTTCGTTAACACACAATCCGAGATTTGCAGGTAGGGTCCAGGGTGTTGTGGTCCATGCGCTCATCCATGCGTCTTCATCCTTGAGTTTGAACAGGACGGTGATGGCGGGGTCCTGAACATCCTGGTAGTTGGAGCCGGCTTCAAAATTCGACAATACGGTACCCAATGCCGTTGAGAAGGGAACAACCTTTACGCCTCGGTACACAAGATCTTTTTCCCACAACTGCTTCATGACCCACCAGACGGACTCCATGAAAGACGGGTCCATGGTCTTGTAGTCATTATCGAAATCGACCCAACGCCCGATACGGGTGATGGTCTTGCGCCATTCAGCAGTGTAGCGTTGAACGATACCGCGACACTCATCGTTATAACCCTTGATTCCAAGTTTCTCGACGGCTTCAATAGCGGACATGCCCAGGGATTTGTCGATTTCATGTTCAATCGGCAGGCCATGACAGTCCCAGCCAAATCGGCGCTGCACGTAATGCCCCTTCATAGTGTAGTAACGGGGAATAATGTCCTTGAGTGTAGATCCTACAAGGTGACCATGATGTGGCAGTCCGGTAGCGAAGGGAGGGCCATCGTAAAAAATGTAAGGGGGGTTGTCCTTCGACATCTCAAGCGAGTCCTGGAAGATATCTTCCTTCTCCCAGAAGTCGAGTACGTCATGTTCCGCCTTTACGAAAGAAAAGCTTTCGTTGCCAGTGTCGTTGGTGTCAGTCACGTTATTGTCTGCCTTTACTGGGGGATTGTGGCTTTTCAAATGAAAAGTCACTGTCCCCAAAAAGAAAAACCCGCCTGGTGGCGGGTTTTTCAAACTTTTCTCAAAGATTTACTCTTCATCCGCCCCGGTCAGCGCCGAATAATGTAAATAATAAAAGAGTTGATGAGTGCATTTTTCATGGCCGTGAAGGATAGACTTTTATGCTGATATGTCAAGTACTTGCGGCTTATTCAGGCGTTATTGTGCAAATAATCAGGAAAATGCTGGCTGGTACCCCGCATATTCGGATCAAAGCTGTCAGCCATGATTTCTTTTGGATGAAACTGGGATATATTTTAAGCCTGAATAAGACCAGGGCACCTGACAACAAGCGGGGGAAATCATTTCATGAAGCAATTGTTGTTTCTTTGCATTATATCCATTCTGTGGCAGGCAAATGTCCAGGCCCAAGAAGGCTATCCACTGGATGGCACCTGGCGAGGCCAATGGCAACAGGCCAGCGGGGAGCAGGCTATGGCGGTCATAGTCATGAACTGGGATGGTGAGACTATCAATGGTCGAATCAATCCTGGTCGTAATATGATTTTCTTTGAGGAAGCCAGCTTGGACCCAGAGAACTGGATGGTCCGTTTCAGTAGTACCTCCCGGGAGGGAGAGTCCATAGAGTTTGAGGGCGCTCTGGAAAATATCGGCTCCTACAACCGGACGATTTCTGGCACCTGGGTCATTGGCGATGTAAGTACAGCGCTGGTGCTTACGCGCGAGTAAGCGGAGACAAGATGCAAGATACAAGAGGCAAATATTCAGTGGCACTTCCAATTATTGCTAAAAAATCATGCGTGGCCGTAATTTTTCTTGCGGTTACTGGCTGTGGTGAGCCGGACAACTCAACGTCTGATATTAATCAGGCAGAAGGCGTGTCAGCTGTTTCGGAAACAGTCAGGGAAACTCCGCGTTTCGAGGATGGCATGGTTCGTCTAGATCGGGTCCCCGGTGAGCTTGGCTACTGGGGCAGTCCATCGAAACAATCACTGGTTGAGGACTCCGTGGATATCAGTATGGATGAAAACGGGTTGCTTACAGATATCGCCAATGCGGAAAAAGTGGCTCCCTTCAAGCCCTGGGCACTGGCTCTTTACAAATATCGCCAGGGTAACGGCCTGGCTGATGATCCAGTAAATGCCTGTATTTCACCTGCAGGTCCCCGTCATCTTCATGACCAGGGTGGTTTTCGAATTATCCAGGATAGAAATTATGATCGTATCTATATAATTTTCGGTGGAGGAAACAGGGGGTGGCGACTGATTCACATGGATGGTCGGCAACCGCCAAATCCTGATGAGGTAGCTGGCACTTATTACGGACATTCTGCTGGTCATTGGGAGGGGGATACGCTGGTTGTTGAGTCCAGCGGTTTCAATGATCGCTTCTGGTTTTCCAATGGTGGACTACCCCACACCCCGGCACTGTCATTAGTGGAAAGATTCAGTCGACCGGATTACCAGACCTTACAATATGAAGTGGAAATTAATGATCCCCGGACCTACACAAGAACGTGGACCTCATCCTGGACTCTGGACTGGATGGATGGGGACATTGAGGAGAATTTCTGTGAAGAGGTTGAAGCCATGGACCAGTACACAGGGAACCGGGGATAAAGGGATTAACAGCCAAAGTACTGAATAATCAGAGACATAAAAGCGGGCTGTAAAATGATGTTATGCAGGTCAGATACGAGGAACAGGCGATGAAATTACTCAGGAATTCACTATTTATAGTTACATTTTTCAGCATCTGGTTGGGCGTCAGCCAGGTCCAGGCCCATCATTCATTTGCGGCCCAGTATGATTCAAACAATCCGGTGACTTTGCAGGGCTATGTCACCAAAGTGGAGTGGTATAACCCCCATGTCTATTTCTATATTGATGTGGAAAATGCAGAAAGTGGCGAATGGGAAAACTGGGGCATAGAAATGGGCCCTCCCCACATGCTGCAAAACAGGGGGTGGAAAAAAAATGATATGCAGATAGGTGATGAACTGCTGGTGGAAGCTACCCGTGCCCGGGATGGCAGTCTCACCGCCAATGCTCGTTCCGTGAAGCTGGTTGCCCAGGATAAGTTACTGGGTGCTGCATCCAGCGAGGACCAGACGCTAACCGGTGGCGGTAATGACTGAGCGGTATGACGGATAATGGCTGAAGGTCGGAATCAGGTTAACGGTAGGGGACAGGTTATGCATGGTACATTCAAGAAATTGGCGCTGAAGTCAGCAGTCGGGCTGCTTTTACCTTTTATCTTTTTTCCCTTGTCGACTCTTGCCCAGCAGGAGCCTGAATTCGATGCTATGCCTGTTCCACGCAATGAGTTCGGTCATCCCAGTTTTACTGGTACATCAGACAGGGTAGGTAACTGGCAGGGACTTCTGGGAACACTTGCAAACACGCGACCCAATTCCCGTGATTTCAATATCCCGGAGGCTCTGGATTATGACGAGGTACCTTTCCTGCCCTGGGCAGCAGAGCTGCATGCAGAACGTCGTGAAAAAGGCGGTGCCTATGATCCCCACACGCGCTGTAAACCATCAGGTGGCGCGAGGATGTTTCATACTCCTTATGGAATGGAATTTCTGGATCTGGGAGAAGAGATGATCATCATCAATGTAGGGGCTCCCCATTCCTGGCGCCGAATCTGGGTGGATGACCGGGAGTTCCCTGAAACAATCGAGCCGAGCTGGTATGGATATTCCATAGGGCACTGGGAAAATGACACATTGGTAGTTGAAACCAGGGGATTCAATACGGGTTTCTGGATCAGCCGCGGCGGGTATCCCCATACTGAGCAACTCACAACGCTAGAAAAATTTTCCCGTCCCGACTGGGGGCGCCTGCGCTACGAAATCACCATTGATGATCCTGGTGCCTATACGCAACCATGGACAGGTGGCTGGTTCCTTACCTGGGGAGACGGTGTAGAGCCTTTTGATTATCTATGCCAGGAAAACAACCTGGATCCCGACAGAATGCTGGGAATTGACCAGTAATATCAGAACAGGTCCTTAATCATTTCCTGGTGCAGGCTATCCTTGAGGTAGATTGCATGGAAATTGATGGCAGGAAGTCTTTTTAGTGATAGTTTTCCCAGGATGGCGTTCTTTACATCTTCCTGAACACCGACTTCCGGAATCATGACAAGTCCTTCTCCCGAGTTGGCAAAAAAACGCAGCAGAGAAATATCATCAGTTTCCAATCGGGGATTGATTCGCAGTTTCATGCGTTTTTCCAGCACATCTTTCACTATGTCCCTTTCAAAAGGATGTTTGAAATTATATAGATCCAGTGCTTTATCATTTCCCCCTCTTTTAGCCAGGTTGATGAGTCGTTTTTTTCCGGCCAGGCACAAGGCACTGTTACCTATGGTGCTGTAGGCAAAAGTCCCGAGATCTTTTTTCTGCGGTACTTCAAAGGAAATAATCAGATCAAGTTCATAGGTGCGCAGGAGATAGATAAGCTCTTCATAGGCGCCACTTATCACATCAATCTTTGTATCCGGGTTTTGACCAAGAATTTTCGAGAGGCTGCGAAAAACAAAGTTTCTTGATATGCCGCCAACCATGCCGACATTGAGGCTTTTGGGTGCACCTATGTCCTGTTTATCGCGGATAACCTGGTTTATTTCACGGCTCTGGCTAAAAATGGACTCAGCATATTTCATCAGGTCGCTGCCGACTTTTGTGAGTTTTACTGATCGGGTCGTCCGATCAAACAATTTTTCCTCAAAATAATCTTCCAGCTGTGCAACATGATCACTGATCGCTGACTGGGAGACAAACATCCTGTTGGCGGCGTTCTGGAAACCGCCATGCTTGCATACCATCCAGAATGCATACAGCTGTCTGAAATTGATCCATTCCATACAAGGCGACCCCAAATTTTATATATAAGTAAAATAGATATATAACATATATATTATATATTTTACATATGTATTGCCATACCCCTAAACTGCGCGCCGATTCAAACAATAATGTTGAACAACTGACATCGAGTGGAGTAGATGATGAGCGATAAGATTACGGTAGCGTATGGCGATGGAATTGGGCCTGAAATCATGGATGCCTGTTTGCAGATCATGGATGCGGCAGGGGCTGAACTTGAGTACGACACCATAGAAACTGGTGAGCAGTGTTATCTGTCAGGTCATACGTCTGGTATTCGACCAGAAGACTGGGACAAGATCGTCAATAACAAGGTCATTTACAAGGCACCTATCACCACGCCACAGGGCGGTGGATACAAAAGCCTGAATGTCACTATCCGTAAGACGCTTGGTTTATTCTCAAATATTCGTCCGGTGAAATCCTACTCTCCCTTTATCAAGACAAAGCACCCGGAACTGGATCTGGTGGTTATTCGTGAAAACGAGGAGGACCTGTATGCAGGCATAGAGCATAGACAGACCCAGGAAGTGTACCAGTGCCTGAAACTCATGAGTCGCTCCGGGTGTGAACGTATCATCCGCTATGCTTTTGAATACGCTCGGCATCATGGTCGTAAAAAAGTTACCTGCATGACCAAGGACAACATCATGAAAATGACTGATGGTCTGTTCCGCAAGGTCTTTCTTGACCTGCTTGTCGTAGCGAAAGGGAAATTTTTCAAACTGTGCATCAAGAAAAAAGTCGAAAGGATTGATAACAGTCATGTCCGCTATCACTTCCACATCAAGAATGAGTTTGCGTGACTTCTCGGGAAAAACGAGTCTGGCAAGGTGGTTGGCAAAAGGGTCCTGCTACCAGTTGATGAAGTGGTTTTCAGGCTCTACTTTCAAGGAATATGAATTAATCGGCGTTCGACAATGTGGCGCCGGACGCAGTCTTACCACATGGGGGAGAATATCGGTAAGACGGTCAAAATGATATTCAGTGTGGTGTTTTATCGCGATCTTGATTGTCATAGTGTCGGAGCCTGAATGCTACTGTTGCCTGTTTGGTTGACTATCATGCTTTTTGCACAGTCATAATTTTTGCCGCATTTTTTTGGGAGACATTTCAAATGTAAAAAATATTTTTCTAGCCCTTGAAATAGTTCAAAAAGAACATATGTGATTGAATAATGACGATGAATCAGTTTTGAAAATTTCACGTTTAAATCGATATAGCCAGTTTGATTGTCTGGACTGGCCTGTGAATACACTATATAAACCAAGGTAACTGACAAATCCTGAATTATCGAGCCGGAGGTCCGGTCTTTTCCATGAAGATTGATTGGAAATCATATCATCCAGGTGATTTTTATGACGAGTTAATTGCGTCACCAGGAAAACCCCGTAAAGCCGCCAGGGCACTGGCCAGGTATCTTGCCTCCCTTTCCCCCGAAGAACTGCAACACAGGAACCAGTCTGTTGCTGCTGCTATCAAGACCATGGGAATTTCCTTCACGGTCTATAGTGATGCAGGAAATATAGACAGGGAATGGCCCTTCGATATTATTCCCCGGATTATTACGGCCACTGAGTGGGAAAAAACCAGTCGTGGGCTCGAGCAGCGCTTGCGTGCCCTTAACTGCTTCATTAATGACATATACAACGATGGCAAGATCCTCAGGGATAAAGTAGTTCCACGGGAGCTGATATACGATTCGGGTAATTTTCGAAAGGAATGCCGGGGAATTAATCCCCTACATGGTGTATGGGCTCATGTCTGTGGAACAGACCTGATTCGTGGCGATGACGGTCTTTTCTATGTGCTTGAGGATAATCTCCGGGTACCTTCCGGTGTGTCTTACATGCTTGAGAACCGCACAGTTACAAAACGGGTGTTTCCGGAACTGTTCGAGAACTACGATATCCACCCTATTACAGAGTATCCAGACAAACTTTTCGATACGCTGGCTGACATTTCGCCTACACCCAAGGATTACCCGGAGGTGGTTGTCCTGACTCCGGGAATATATAACTCGGCCTATTTTGAACACTCCTATCTTGCCCAGCGCATGGGAGCTGAACTCGTACAGGGAAGTGACCTTGTGGTTGAAAATGATCACGTGTTCATGAAAAACATCAGTGGTCTTGCTCCTGTTGATGTGATCTATCGCCGTATCGACGACATGTTCCTGGATCCCGAAGTCTTCAATCCGGATTCAGCCCTGGGTGTAAAAGGACTGATGCGTGCCTGGCTCAAAGGCAATGTGGGCCTGGCCAATGCACCGGGAGCCGGTGTGGCTGATGACAAGATTATCTATACTTACGTTCCCCAGATCATCAAATATTATCTTGGTGAAGACCCGATTCTGTCGAATGTCCCCAGCTATATATGCAGTGACAAGTTGCAACGCCAGCATGTACTGGAAAATCTCGACAAGCTGGTTGTCAAACCTGCCAATGAGTCCGGTGGTTACGGCATGTTGATGGGACCTCAGGCCAGTAAAAAGGAACGGGAAGCTTTCGCCAGGAAGATCAAGGCAAATCCCCGCAACTACATGGCCCAGCCCCTGATATCGTTGTCGACGGCACCAGTCATGGGGGATAAAAATGCAGAGCCTCGACATATCGATCTGCGACCATTCATTCTGCAAGGCAAGAACAGCTATGTAACTGCCGGTGGTTTGACTCGAGTTGCCATGATCAAGGGATCCTATGTGGTGAATTCATCCCAGGGCGGGGGCAGCAAGGATACGTGGATTGTTGAGGATTAGCTTGAGGATACAAGTTGGAGATGAGACCAATATATTGCGAAAACCTCCTATCCATCTCCTTTTCTTTGGCTTTTTATTCTAACCAATCATTTGAGGCAGGAATAAACCTAAAATAATTTTATGTTATCGAGTGTTGCAGAAAGAGTGTACTGGCTGGGCCGCTATGTAGAACGGGTAGAGAATTCTGCCCGCCTGATGGATGTTTATTCCTCCATGCTTTTCGATTTGCCGCGTGATTCCAATATCGGCTGGGGAATACTGCTGGATATTACGGGCAGTAACGAGACGTACAACGAAAAGTACAATGCCGTCACTGAAACCAATGTTGTCAGGTATCTGCTTGCTGATCAGGATAATCCCTCATCCATTATCAGCTGCCTGAAAATGCTCCGTGAAAATGGCAGAACCACCCGGGAAATAATTCCTTCGGAAGCCTGGGAGCAGATCAATGCGCTTTATCTCCAGTCAAAAGAATCCATCGCCTCCGGAGTGGGACGCAAGTCCCGCCGTGAGTTGTTCCATGTGATGATTGCCGATTGTCAGCGCCTTGCCGGAATGTTGTCAGGCAGTATGGCCCATAATACTGCCTATACGTTTATTCAGCTCGGTCGCATGCTGGAAAGGGCTGACATGACAACCCGCATTGTGGATGTCGGGTCCTTTTCACTGTTGCCCGCCTTCGCTAAATTCCGCAAAAAAAGTAACTTCCTCGAGCCCTTTGAGAATGTTATCTGGATGAATATCCTGCGCAGTCTCAGTGGTTACCAGGCCTATCGCCAGAATGTGGCGAACCGTGTTGGTGGAGAAGGTGTCGTGCGTTTCATGCTGCAGGATAATGAGTTCCCCAAGGCGGTTAATTATTGCCTGGATGCCGTCAGTAGCAACCTTGAACAATTGCCCAACCATGACGATGTGCAGATGGCTGTTGATCGGGTAAAACGGATTACCTCCGAAGCGAATGTCTTCCACCTGCTTGAAAACGGGCTACTGGAATTCATTGATGAACTCCAGATTTCCATTGCAGATGTCCATGATGAGCTGAGTCGGACCTGGTTCGGTGTCGAGGGCAATGAGGAAGCCCAGCAAAGCAGTCAATCTTTAGCTGAAACGGATACGCCGGTACTCCCACTGGGCAATAGTCAGCGGACAAGCCGGACAACGCCGGGAAACAGCAAGGGTAGCAGCAAGGGTAAAGCCAAAGGTGCGTTGAAAGGTGCGAAAGCTTCGAAGGTCAGTCCAAAGAAGAAGGCAGCAAAGAAAGCCGTGAAACCGTCTGGCAAGAAGGCGCCTGCTAAAAAATCCGTTGCCAGCTCTCCAGCCCGGGCTAAATCAAAGGCCAAGGCCAAAGTGGCCGCTAAAAGCAAGGCAAAAGCCAGGCCGAAGCTGAAAAAATAACAAGATAGTCCGGCTCGACTTCCAACCCAATAATACCGTTTAAATTAAAAGAATCAGGATTGCTGTGAAATGACTTCCTAAGCTTAAGTGCTTTTGTGTTTTGCAGCGCTATTTGGAGTAAAAGGAATTAGCGCGTTTAAGCTGAACAGGTTCTTGCGTGGCGAATCTGCTCAGTACACACCATTATTGCCGTCAGCAATTTTTTTCCAGTTAGCAGCCCAGGCCAGTGGGGGTAACTGATGAAAGGCTTCTTTCAGGCGGGTGTCCCAGCTCTTCTTGAGCTCTCTGAGATAATCATCCCCATCCTCAAAACGGTGATAGTTTTGCAGAGTGAAGGAATCTGCATGATAGATCATCATTTCGATGGGTGGTCCGACGGTTAGGTTACTGCGCATTGTGGAATCCATGGACACAAGTGCGCAAAGTGCCGCAGTCTCAAGGGTGGTATCCAGCTGGATGATCCGGTCGAGGATCGGCTTGCCATATTTACTCTCACCAATCTGCAGGTACGGTGTGTCCTTGGAACTGGTGATGTGATTGCCTTCAGGGTAGATCATCACCACCCTGTGGTGGGACCCGCTAATCTGTCCGCCCAGTATAAAGCTGGCTTCATAGTTGGGGCCTGAGATGGAATGTTTTTCCTGCTGGGCACGACTGACTTCGCCAACATAGTCAGCGGCTTCACCAATCGTGGTAACCGTCTGGAGGCTGAGTTCCGCCCCCTGGCGAATATCTTTTTTCAACTGTGCCAGGGTGGCCTGGGTAGTTGCCAGGTTGCCGGCAGCAAGGACGATGAACTGGCGATCTGGTCCAAGTTCAAATTTGAACATCTTGCTGTAGGTACTGACCTGGTCAACACCGGCATTGGTTCTCGAATCAGAACAGAAAACAATTCCAGCACTGACTGATATAGCGCAACAATATGTCATAACCTATTGATCTTAATGTGATAACTTCTTCATGCAGAATGGGATTACGGCACGAAGCGTACTGCAGGGAAACCCATTCTACCCGAAAAGAGAAATTTAACCAGCGTTTAGAAATGTGGTCATTGGTCGTTGGCCAGTCGCCTCTGTAGAAACAAAAGTTGTTCCTTGAGATGGGGTGGCAGAGGCTTGTCCTCAATGATTTCCTGTTCGCTGAGTCCGATCAGTTCGTGGGGAAACACCAGCCAGTCTTCAGCCTTGTGAAGATAGAAATCCGGTTCCCGTTCCGTTTGATTATTGGCCGGTTTGTAATAAGGCGTGGCGACCCAGTATTCCGGTGGACTGTGTTTGTAAAAATTGTTCAGCTCCCTGATGACAGCGTCAATACTCAGACCGGTATCAAAGACATCGTCGATAAGCAGTAATTTGTCTCCGGAAGTCATATGCTTTTCCAGGTAATAAAGACCATCTACCTTGACCGTGCTACGCTGGCCGATACTTGAATAGGAAGAGGTTCTTATCGCTATATGGTCACTATTGATACCGACCATTTCCATGATCTCCTGCACAGCTATTCCAACGGGTGTGCCTCCACGCCAGATTCCGACAATCAAGTCAGGTTTGAAACCGCTATCTATGATCCTGAAGGCCAGCTCGATGGAGTCCGCCAGCAACTGGTTAGCTGTGATATATTGTTTTTCCATAATCACTAAGATAGCGCGGGAGAGAGTGAGTGAAAAGTTTTAACAGTTTTTTGCTGTCACTGGATGGTTACCTGGGAGCCTCACCATGGTTTCCCTTTGTTCTACTCGGGGTAGGTCTCTTTTTCACTGTATATCTGCGCTTTCCCCAGTTCCGGTATTTTTCCCATGCATGGCAGGTGCTGAGGGGAAAATATGAAAAACCGGATGACCCTGGTGATACCAGTCACTTTCAGGCACTCAGTACGGCCCTGTCAGGGACAGTAGGCACTGGCAATATCGGTGGTGTCGGGCTGGCTATCTATATTGGTGGTCCGGCTGCACTGTTCTGGATGTGGATGACGGCTTTTCTCGGCATGGCCACAAAGTTTGTTGAAGTCACGCTTTCCCATGAATATCGCGTGAAGGCTGCCAATGGCACCATGTCCGGTGGCCCCATGTACTATATGAAACATGGCTTGAAGATGCACTGGCTGGCAATTTTCTTTGCAGTAGCCACGGTGATCTGCTCTTTCGGTACCGGCAACCTGCCTCAGATAAATAATATTGCCATCAGTGTGGAAACCAGTTTCGGAATCAGGCCCATGTTGACCGGTGCAGTGTTGTCCGTACTGCTGTTCCTGGTCATTGTGGGTGGTATCAAGCGTATCGCGAAAGTGGCGTCAGCCATTGTGCCAACCATGGGCACGCTGTATGTCCTTGGCGCGCTGTCTGTCATCGCCATGAATTACCAGAATATCATTCCTTCTTTTGTCAGCATTTTCAGTGATCTGTTCACCGGTTCCTCGGCTACCGGAGGATTTCTGGGGGCCAGTTTTGCCTATGCCTTCAACAGGGGGGTGAACCGTGGACTGTTTTCCAATGAAGCGGGGCAGGGTTCAGCACCCATTGCGCATGCCTCTGCCAGGGCTGATGAGCATGTTTCTGAAGGCATGGTTTCCCTGCTGGAACCGTTTATCGATACGATCCTGATTTGTACTATCACCGGGCTGGTGATTCTTTCATCCGGTGTGTGGACCCAGAAATTTGATAATGAGTTTCAGAGTTCTGATATGACGATTGTTGAGGGGGTTTACAATGATGTCAGCGAGCAAGATCGGGAAATACTGTTTGATTACCTGGTAAATGGCAACATGAGCGCGGTGACACCAGTCAATGGCTCCATCAATGTGACCAGTGGGATGGCCGATCGGCAGGATTTTACAGTGATCCATGCCCGGTCTGTGGCAGAGGGCGTAGCCTTTTTCAGGGCTGGTGAGCTTTATACCGGGTCGGTGGAGATCGTGGACGGATTACCTGTGGATCCGGACATTACCTTGCGAGGCAAATCACTGATTCATTCTGCGGCCCTGACGACAATGGCCTTTACCTATGGTCTGGCAGGCCAGGCCGGACAGTATGTGGTGTCCCTGTCCCTGATACTTTTTGCCTTCTCCACGGCCATTGCCTGGTCCTATTATGGAGACCGTGCCGTGATTTACCTGGTGGGTTTCAAGTATGTGTTGCCTTACAGGGTTTTGTATTGTGTGGCTTTCTTTGTCGCCTCATTCACGGATACGACCATTGTATGGAACTTTGCTTCGGTGGCGATTGTGTTGATGACTTTACCCAACCTGCTCGGGATCATCCTTATGCGTAAGAATATGAAACGGCATGTTGATGAATACTGGAAGAATTATTAGACAGTCCTGCAGCTACTGCGTATTTCACGCCCGGCTCTTTCTTTGCCTTGTCTGGACAGCCCTTGCTGTTCAGCCTGCGCCTCAATAAAAACCTGCAAAAATGTACATTTTTAATGAGGCTTTTACTGACAGGAAAAGTGGATTACTGCTGGGACTCTTCTGCTTCTCCGTCGGAACCGGGATCGCCAAGGACGCCAAGCGTTATGACATTCAGCAGTGAGCGTGGGCGTTCGGCTTCAGGTAGGACAAATTCTTCCTGACCGGCGATGCGATTGGGTCGGCGCGTAGGGGCCAGCTGGGTATCTTTCTTGTTGGAACCCAGCAGGCCGAAACTCACTGAGTAGAGGAAGGAAGGATCCGTGATCTGGGTGTTGACGATAAAGCCGCCTTCAGGGGTGAGCTGGTCGCTATCCGGATAATTCAGGGCGAGAATTTCCAGGCTCTGGTCTGCCAGGTCGTTGAGCCCCATGCGCAGATACATTTCCACGGTAATCTCCAGCGCTCTGGGTATGGAAGATGTGCCCTGAAAGTTTTCGACAACAAAGCGGGCCCGGTTGAGGGCCGATAGATAGGCCTGTCTTTCAATATAGAATTCGGCTACATGAATCTCATAGGCTGCCAGCAGGTTTTTCAGATAGACCATCCTGGCTCTGGCATCATTGGCATAGGGACTGTTTGGAAAGAAGTTGAGCAACTGGGCGAAGTCAGCAAATGATTCCCGCGCCTTGCCGGGATCGCGTTTACTGGGGTCCGTAGGCAGGTAGCGCCCCAGAATGCGGGCATCCTCACTGTAGTAGGCCATCCCCTTCATGTAATAGGCATAATCCAGGTTGTCACTGTCAGGGTACAGGCGTATGAATCGGTCAGCGGCGGCTCTGGCCGCTTCGGGTTCGGCATTGCTGTAATAGGCATAAATCAGCTCCAGCTGTGATTGCTCTGCATAGGCGCCGAAAGGGAACTGGGCTTCAAGCTGTTGCCAGATAGTAATGGCCCTTGGCCACATGCTGGAATTCATCGACCGCATGCCCTCGTTGTACAGGAAATCCTCCCCGGAATTGGCGAAATTTTCATCATTGGATGAGCAGCCGGCCAGTACCGCTGCCATGATGACCAGGAATGGAATGAGGACTTTTCTAACCACAGTATGTCTTGAAAATAACCCGAAATTAGCTCAAACATGGTGTCAGCAGAGGTCGCTGACTAAACAAGCCACGCAGTGTACTATGAACAGCGACGATCTAAAACGCCTTGAACCGATTTACCTTCAATAGACAGTGATATGACAGAAAAGTTTGCTAAAACTGCACCGGCGGAAAACGGAGAGGAAACTGGGCTGGATGTGGAGGTCCCCGCAAATCTGGCTGGCCAACGCCTGGACCAGGTGGCAGCCCGGCTTTTTCCTGAATTTTCCCGGGCCAGGCTCCAGGGGTGGATAAAGGATGGCAATCTGCAGCTGGATGGCCGGCAGGCCAAGACCCGGTCAAAAATCCTGGGGGGAGAGGTGCTGACACTCAAGGCTGAAGTGGAAGACCAGGATCAATGGCAGCCTGAGGCGATTCCCCTGCAAATTGTCCATGAAGACGATGATATTCTGGTGGTTAACAAGCCGGTTGGCCTGGTGGTGCATCCGGCGGCTGGCAACCGTTCCGGAACACTGCTCAATGGTTTACTTCATCATTGTCCGGGGCTTGCGCAGGTACCCCGTGCCGGTATCGTGCACAGGCTGGATAAGGACACCAGTGGGCTGATGGTGGTGGCCAAGACACTGGAAAGCCATCTGGATCTGGTTGAGCAATTGCGTGAAAGATCTGTGCACAGGGTCTACCAGGCCGTTGTTTACGGGCTGGTTACTGCTGGCGGCACAGTCGACGAGCCGCTGGGACGTCACGCTGTTCACAGGCTCAAGCGGGCGGTCTCCCATGGCGCGGATTCCCGGGATGCCGTGACGCATTACCGTGTACTTGAACGTTTCCGCAGTCATACCCTCGTGCAATGTGAACTGGAAACAGGGCGTACTCACCAGATCAGGGTGCATATGGCCTATATCGGATATCCTCTTGTGGGGGATCCACTTTATGGGGGGCGCCCCCGAATTCCAAAGGGCGCCGATCCGGCAATCATTGAAATGCTCGAATCTTTCAGGCGACAGGCTCTGCATGCCTGGCAACTGGGACTGATTCATCCGCAGACAGGGGAGGAAATGGCCTGGGAAGCTGAAATTCCCGATGACATGCAGCAACTGCTTGTGTTACTGGAGAAGGATAATGGAACCTGAGCATCTCATTATTCCGGACTGGCCAGCACCGGGAAACATCAAAGCCCTGATTACCACACGGGAAGGCGGAATCAGTGAACCTCCTTTTGACAGATTCAATCTGGGCGTCCATGTTGGTGATGAAGAGTATGCGGTCCACCATAATCGAAAAATGCTGACCGAACATCTGGGTAGTGGGGTTCAAAACCAGTGGCTAAGTCAGGTGCATGGCAGTAATGTACTTGTTCTGGATAATGGTCTGGTGGATGAAGGTACACAGGCCGATAGCCTCTATACACAGGCAAGCGGCATTGCCTGTGGTGTGCTAACGGCTGATTGCCTGTCTGTGTTCTTCTGTGATAAATCCGGACGTGAAATAGCGGTCGCGCATGCTGGCTGGCGCAGTCTTGCGGGGGGTATCCTTCAAAAGACCATGGAAAAATTTGAGGCGGAACCATCCGATATTCTGGTCTACCTTGGACCGGCTATCGGTCCCTGTCATTTTGAAGTGGGCAGTCAAGTGAGGGACGCGTTCCTGGATATGGATATCGATGAAATCTTAAATGAAGCTACCATCCTGTTTCAGGAAAGTGAAAATCCCGGCAAGTTTATGGCAGACCTGTATGGACTGGCCAGGATTATTCTTGAAACCAAAGGTGTGAAACTGGTTTATGGAGAACCTGTCTGTACCTACTGTGAATTTGACCGCTTCTTTTCCTATCGCCGGGACGGCAAGACTGGCCGATTCGCCAGCCTGATCTGGAAAGAATAGAGGTTAAAGGAACGCTTTTCCGGAAATTTCTGGCAGTGTGCAGCCTCCTCTCACCATAAAAAACACAATTGATATTAATCAAGTCTTGCCGTGACAGGTAACGGTCCAACTTGAATCATCCTGATTTAACCCCACATAGGTAGCATATGAAATTATTACGGCGTGGGTAAAAAATCATGCGAATGGACAAATTAACCAGTAAGTTACAAATGGCGCTCTCCGATGCGCAGTCGCTTGCCGTGGGCAAGGATCACAACTTTATTGAACCGGCACATCTGGTTTCCGTACTGGTAGACCAGAAGGGCGGATCTATCCGTCCGTTGTTAATGCAGACCGGTTTTGATATTCCGGCTTTGCGTAACGGACTGAAAAAACTCATTGAGGAACTTCCTGTCGTCAAGGATGGTGGTGGTGATGTCCAGGTCTCACCAGAGCTTGGCAAACTGCTGAACATGTCTGACAAGATAAGTCAGCAACGTGGTGACCAGTATATTTCCAGTGAGAATGTCCTGCTTGCAGCCATGGACGATAAGGGAGCTCTGGGCAAGTTACTCAATTCCTTTTCCGTGTCGAAACAGGCCCTGGAAAACGCTATCAGTAATCTGCGCGGCGGTGCCAGTGTTGATAACCCTGAAGCGGAAGAAAATTACCAGGCCCTGGAAAAATTCACTGTTGATGTCACCCAGAAAGCAGAACAGGGTGAACTTGATCCGGTGATTGGCCGTGATGATGAAATCCGTCGGACTATCCAGGTGCTTCAGAGACGCACAAAGAATAATCCGGTACTTATCGGTGAGCCTGGCGTGGGCAAAACAGCTATCGTTGATGGTCTGGCCCAGCGGATTGTAAACGGTGAGGTCCCGGAAGGACTCAAGGATAAACGTATCCTTTCTCTTGATATGGGGGCGTTAATCGCCGGTGCAAAATTCCGGGGTGAATTTGAGGAACGCCTAAAAGCAGTGCTCAATGAACTATCCAAGCAGCAGGGCCAGGTCATCCTGTTTATTGATGAAATTCACACCATGGTCGGTGCCGGTAAAGCAGAAGGGGCCATGGATGCGGGTAATATGCTGAAGCCAGCGCTGGCCCGTGGTGAACTGCATTGTGTGGGTGCTACTACCCTGGATGAATACCGCCAGTACATTGAAAAGGATGCTGCACTGGAACGCCGCTTCCAGAAAGTGCTCGTGGATGAACCCACCGAGGAAGATACTGTGGCCATACTGCGTGGATTAAAAGAGCGTTACGAGGTTCATCACGGGGTTAATATCACGGATTCGGCAATCATCGCCGCTGCAAAATTATCCCAGCGTTATATCACGGATCGCCAACTACCTGACAAGGCCATTGACCTGATCGATGAAGCGGCTTCTTTAATTCGCATGGAAATCGATTCCAAACCGGAAGAGATGGATCGCCTTGAGCGCCGCCTTATCCAGTTGAAAATGGAACGCGAGGCAGTAAAGAAAGAAACTGATGAGGCATCAAAAAAACGTCTGGAAAAAATTGAAGAGGAAATTGATGAGCTCGATCGCGAATTTTCGGATTTGGAAGAAATTCTTAAAGCCGAAAAAGCGGTTGTCCATGGAGCAACAAAAATCAAGAGTGATCTGGAACAGGCGAGAATTGACCTGGAGCAGGCCCGTCGTGCATCGGATCTTTCCCGGATGAGTGAACTTCAGTACGGCGTGATTCCGGAACTGGAAAAGCATCTGAAACAGGCTGAGGAAGCTGATACTAACGAAATGAAACTCCTTCGTGACAAGGTTACTGAGGAAGAGATTGCCGATGTGGTCAGTCGTGCTACCGGTATTCCTGTTTCCAGGATGCTGGAAGGTGAAAAACAGAAACTGTTGCGTATGGAGGATGAACTGCACAAGCGGGTCATTGGCCAGGCCGAAGCGGTTGATGCCGTCGCCAATGCAGTCCGTCGGTCACGTTCAGGTTTGTCTGACCCCAATCGTCCGAATGGATCTTTCCTGTTCCTTGGGCCGACTGGTGTCGGTAAAACCGAACTCTGTAAATCCCTGGCCCAGTTCCTGTTTGATACAGAAGAAGCCATGGTGCGTGTGGATATGTCGGAGTTCATGGAACAGCATTCTGTAGCCCGTCTGATAGGTGCGCCTCCCGGCTACGTGGGTTATGAAGAAGGCGGTTACCTCACAGAAGCGGTTCGCCGCCGACCCTATGCGGTATTGTTGCTGGATGAAGTGGAGAAAGCCCATCCGGATGTTTTCAATATTCTGCTGCAGGTTCTTGATGACGGACGCCTGACCGATGGCCATGGCCGTACCGTAGACTTCAGAAATACTGTCGTGGTCATGACGTCCAACCTGGGTTCGGATCGTATCCAGGAAATGATGAGTGCGGACACCGCCTATGATGCGTCTTATGCCTCGGTGAAGAATGCCGTCATGGAGGTGGTGAGCAAGCACTTCCGGCCGGAGTTCCTTAACCGGATAGATGAAACCGTAGTCTTCCATCCTCTGGCAGCGGAGCAGGTGCGCGGTATCGCCGAGATCCAGATCCAGCTGCTGCAGAAGCGTCTGGATGACAACGATCTGCACCTGCACCTGGGTGATGGCGTGCTGGACAAGATTGCGGAACTGGGTTTCGACCCGGTTTATGGTGCAAGACCGCTGAAACGTGCCATCCAGCAGTGGATTGAAAACCCGCTGGCCCAGAAAGTTCTTGGTGGCAGCTATGCACCAGGAGATGCTATTAATATAGACCTTGAAGACGGAGAGATCGTGTTCTCATAATCAAAAAAGGACCACCTTTGGGGTGGTCCTTTTTTTTCTGTCTGCCTTATTTATTCCAGAGCCTCAACAGCGCTGTTCTCCAGATCCCCGGCAAAATTCATGACGTGAAAGATTACGTTTTGTTCGATGACCCCGCTAAGCAGGTGTGCACCCGGGCCGATGGCATAGATGGCGACATCTTCACCGCCATGGGTTTCCCCACCGGTGGGCACAAGGGCTTCCTGGTGAAAGCCGGGTCTTGTCGTGTCAACGGCTGAAAGATCATGGCGACCGGGTGCAGGCGCTCCACCGCGTTTATCTGCATCCGTCTCGTCACCATTGTCTATAAATCCCGCCCCATTGGCATAGCCAAGTGTTGTGTAGGGCAGGCCGTCAGTGGCGAGCAGTGGAGTGCTCTGGGGATTACCTGCACTGTCATTGGTAATGACTTTGCCAAGAATAGGGTTGCCGCGGGTGGGATAACCACTAAAGGTCAGGGTGTGGCTGTGGTCTGCCGTAACGATAATCAGCGTTTCATTGGTATCCACAGCATTCACGGCAGCATCCACGGCCCGGGACAGTTCCACGGCATCATTCAGGGCATTGAATGCATTGCCAGCATGATGGGCATGATCGATACGCCCGGCTTCCACCATGAGGAAAAAACCATCGTCATCATTACCCAGAAGATCAATGGCTTTCAGTGTCATTTCCGTCAGGGAAGGCTCGCCGGCTGAATCATTGGCACGATCTGCCTCATAGTGCAGATGGGAGGGATCAAACAGTCCCAGCACATTCCTGGACTCACTGGCGCTGATCGCATCAAAGCCTGCCTGGTCCATGACATAGAGGCCATGACTATTCTGCCATTCGGTTATGAGGTTGCGACCATCATTACGTCGGCCTTCACCGGGATTTTCTGCAAATCCGGCAAGGGAGGCGGGGTCCTCTCCAAAAAATGCCCGACGTCCACCACCTAAGGCCACATCGATGCCATCGATATTTGGATGGTCATTACCACGGTTTACCCAGGCTTCCAGGTTGCTTTCAAAATCTATCAGCTGCTGGGCAATATCTCGACAGCCCATATCCCTCTCTTCATTACTCAGGTTTTCACTGGATTCCCAGTTTCTTTCCGGGGCTTTGGCATAGGTGGCTGCCGGTGTGGCATGGGTGAGTCGGGCTGTGGAGACAATGCCGGTGGCTTTCCCGGCAATCTCTGCCAATTCCAGGACCGTGATCAGATCATTGCCCTCTGACAGGTAGCTGCTGCAATCGCCTCGCCGGGATTTTTCATCCACACTGATTACTCCAGCCCTGGTCTTGATGCCTGTCATCATCGCCGTCATGGTGCCTGCAGAGTCTGAAGTCTGCTGGTTGGTATTGTAGGTTTTGGACAGTCCTGTCCAGGGAAACTTCTCGAAACTGAGTTGATACTCCTCACCCTGGAGGCCCTGCTGTTGACCGGCATGGATACGGGCTGCAGTAACTGTGGATACACCCATGCCATCGCCTACGAACAGGATGATATTTTTTGCCGCCCCAGGTCTGTTGTTGTACGCACGGCGGCTGGCATTATCAACGGCGGCAGCACCCTGCGCATACCAGTCTGAGTCTGCAGTAATTCGTGCCAGGCCATTCTGTGCATGAACGCCCTGGTTCATCAGTGCTGTCAGGCAGGACGTGAGTAGAATAAGTTCAGGTGTACGTGGGAAAAAAGTGTTGCGTAGTTTGGAATTTATCATGCCAGAGACCAGTTTGGTTTGAATGATATTATTATAGGAAGACAACAGGGGTTTTTGTATAAAGAAAAACCGGAGGATTTATTAACAGTCATTTATAATCACAATCGCTACCTGCGGAAGCGCTACGATTCCAGAGCGGTGGTGGATACAGATGGCTGTAATATTATATGACAAATGACTCTCCCTATTTTGCTGCCGTGGACCTGGGATCAAACAGTTTTCACATGATCATTGCCAGGGTTCAGGAAGGGCAGGTGGAGATAGTGGACCGGGAAAAGGAAATGGTCCAGCTGGCCCGGGGCATAAAGCCGGATGGTCATCTGTCCATGGATGCCCAGAAAAGGGCCCTGGATTGCCTGCAGCGCTTTGCGGAAAGACTCCGGGATATTCCCGCTGAACATATCCGTGCCGTGGGCACCAAGTCACTGCGTTCTGCCAAGCAGTCATTTCGTTTCCTGCGACAGGCTGAGAAAGTCCTTGGTACGCCAATTCACATCATTTCCGGCTATGAAGAAGCCAGGCTGGTTTATGTCGGGCTCTCTCATTCAGTGGTTAATGACCAGAATCATCGACTGGTCATTGATATTGGCGGGGGTAGTACAGAATTTATCATTGGCCAGGACTATGAGCCCATGATCATGGAAAGCCTGAGCATGGGTTGTGTCACGTTCACGCGGAAATTTGTCACCAGTAAAGGCAGACCCTCGGGCAGGGAAATGGACAGGGCCTATCTGGCTGCCTGTTCCGAGATTGAGGTTATCCGACAGGTCTACCTGCGCATGGGATGGCGGATTGTTTATGGTACGTCAGGAACTGCCCGGGCCATTGCCGACCTGCTTGTGGACAAGGATGGCGGTGCAGTGATCAGGAAAGCCTCACTGGAGTGGTTATTCCGTGAAGTGCAGGTCAGCAAATCCATCCTCTCCAGTGTCTCCGAGCCCAGGGCTTCAGTATTACCAGCGGGGATAGCCGTACTCATGGCCGTATTTGACCAGCTTAAAATTGATGTCATGCATGTCAGTGACTATGCGCTAAAAGAAGGATTGCTTTATGACACCGTTGGTCGACTGAGTGACAAGGATTCCAGGGCAAGGACAGTCAGGAAGCTGCAGGAGCAGTACAAGGTCGATACTGATCAGGCCACGCGAGTGGCCAATACAGCGGAAACCCTGTGGAAACAGGTGCGTGGCCCTGTGTTACCCGGAGTGTCACGGACCAAGATTCTGCGCTGGGCTGCGCAGCTTCATGAAATTGGCCTGAGTATTTCCCATTCCAGTCACCACCATCATGGGTACTACCTGATTCGACATGCGGATCTCGCTGGTTTTGGCCGCTATGAGCAGTACATCCTCGCCAACCTGATCCGCTCTCATCGCAAGGGGCTATATCCGACCAAATTCGAGGATATGGATGAAACTGCCGTGGCGGCATTTGTCCCCTTGCTGGTCTGTCTCCGACTAGCGGCTGTTATTCATCGTCGTCGTGAGGATATCCAGGAAGAGGACCTTCCCACACTGACTGAAAATAACAACACTTACATGCTGAACTTTCCCAGGGGATTCCTGAAAAATCATCCCCTGACACTGGCCAGTCTTGAGGCGGAGAAGGAACAGTATGACCGGATAGGGGTGGCCCTTGATGTCAAGTGAACTCTCGGTTCGCAGGGAATAATCAGGAGCAGGGAATAATCAGGAGCAGGGATTAAAGTGGTTTGCGGCTTCCCGACGATTGAGGTGGAATAAACCAGCCTGATTACTTCGTATTCAGGCTGAAATAAAACCGGATGAGGTAAATATGATATCCGGTACCATACTGTGCAGAGCGGATCAGATCATCCCGGTCCTCAAAACCTGATTCCCTGGCCATAATGTCGGTAATGTCATCCAGGTTGATTTCACGAATGGAGGTCACAACGACTTCACCATCTGCCAGTGGATAATGGCCACCCGCCATGACCTGGGGAAATTTCCAGAATTTCACCGAAGCTGTTATTTCTCCGTTCCTGACTTTGTTGCTGACGTGTCTTGAAAATTGCATCTTTTGCAGGAATGCCCCGGAGCTATACTCAATAGAGGCCTGAGTATAACGGATGGTATGAAAAATGCCTTTCAGCAAAGGAGTAAAAATCATTTTTCTTTGCAGATTCCGGCGATGCCAAGGCCAGGGACTATGCATATAATCTGGACAATTATCAGGCAGTTGTTTGTTCAGGGTCGACGCAGTAAGAGGTCACCAGCACTGCCAGATACAAGCATAATAAAAATAGCGGAGACTAATCAGGCAGTCATGTTGTTCACTACTTTGTTGTCAGGCTTGCGATTGAAAACGCTGCTTTCCACAACGCCGATCTTAATCTTCACGTTGTCTCTTTTGGTATCAGGCAGTCCTGTCCATGCCCAGCTAACGGCGGGTAGTGATGGTGGCAAGACCATTGAAATTCCCAAATTGGCTGAACGTGCCCGGATTGATGGAGTGCTGGATGAAGATGTCTGGTCACAGGCACTGTTGATTAATGATTTTCATCAGTATGAACCCGTTGAATACGCCGAACCCTCCCAGAAAACAGAAGTCTGGATCTACTACACGGAAGAGGCCCTCTATATTGGTCATCACTTCTGGGAAACAGATCCTGACTTGATCAGTGCCAATATCCTGCGCCAGGGTCAGGGACTTCAGGCAGACGATATTCTGGCCGTCATTCTCGATCCCTATCTTGACCGTCGAAATGGCTATCGTTTTGAAGTCAATGCCAATGGAGTCCGTTGGGAAGGCCTGTTCCAGAACATCACGAATATCGAAAGCAGCTGGGATGGAATCTGGCAAGCGAATGCCAGTCGGGATGATACTGGATGGTATGGAGAAATGCGCATTCCATTTCAGACTATCTCCTTCAATCCTGACTCCGATTCATGGGGAATAAATTTCCGCCGGGCCATCCGGCGCGATAATGAAAGCATAGCCTGGGTATCTCGTAACCGGCAGGTGAACCCAAGTATCGCTGGCACGATTACCGGCCTTGAGGGGCTGCGCCAGGGCAAGGGACTGGATATTGTGCCTTCCATGGTGATGCGCCAGGACCGTGTTATCGGACCGGCAGGCAGCACTGACAGCAGTTTTGAACCCCAGCTGGATATGTTCTACAAGATTACGCCTCAACTTAATGCGGCCCTGACCATCAATACGGATTTCTCGGCCACAGAAGTGGATTCACGACAGGTTAACCTGACACGCTTTAGCCTGTTTTTTCCAGAGCGGCGGGACTTTTTTATACGTGATTCAGATATCTTTGAGTTTGGCCAGATTGGTAATGGCGGGTTTGATCAGAGTGCCGGGGCAGGTAACCCGGCTGTACCCAATGCGGCTACACAGAATGCCCGGCCATTCTTTTCACGTCGTATCGGGTTGAGCACCTCCGGTGCGCCAGTGGATATTAATGCAGGCGTCAAGGTTAGCGGCAGGGTGGGGGACTGGAATGTAGGCTCCCTGCTCATCAGCCAGGGCGAGGATGTGCTGTCTGGCGTGGATTCCAAGGAAGTGTTTGTTGGGCGAGCGGCACTGAATGTCCTGGCAGAATCGCAGCTTGGCCTTATAGCCACCAGTGGTGATCCACAATCTAACCTGGACAACAACCTGGTCGGCATGGATTTTCGTTACCGTAACTCTCGCCTGCCGGGAGGGAGGACTCTCTCAGGTTTTGCTTTTTACCAGCAAACCGGCACGGATGGTAAAAACGGAGATGATGCTTCTTATGGGTTTGGCATAGGTTATCCGAACAACCAGGGTTGGCGTGCCGGATACAATTATAAAAGGGTGGAAGAAAATTTTGATCCAGCCGTGGGTTTTGTCAGTCGAACTGACATGGAAGACCATGCCCTGGATTTTGGTTATCGCCACTTTTTCCGTCCCGGCGGCTACATGCGCTCAATCTATTTTGGTTACGACGGCTACCAGTCCTATGACCTGTCCGATGGCAAGGCGATTTCCTATAACGGCGGGCTTCGTATAACAACCAACAACAATTCCGGCGATGGCGCCTTTGCCCGCATCATGAAAAGCCGGGAAGTACTGCGCCGGGATTTTGTTATCAACCGATCATCTGATGGCAGTCGTGAAGTGGTCATCCCTGCCGGGGATTACAGTTTTTATGAAAACCTGGTCGGCTTGCAGCTTGGCAACCAGCGTAAAATATCCGGGAGAATCACAACCCGATTCGGAGATTACTATAATGGTAAGCGCTGGCAACGCGGAGCTGGTCTGAACTGGCGGCCAACACGTAACTACGATATTGGTGTAAATTATACGGAGACTGAAATTGACCTGCCCGCTGGCAATTTCAATGTCAGGCTCTTCACGCTGAATACCCGGATTGCGTTTTCGTCCACCCTGTCCTGGAGTAACCTGTTGCAGTATGACAATGTCTCCGAGGTGATGGGTTTCAATTCCCGTCTGCACTGGATTCCTGAGGCTGGCAGACAGGCCTTCCTGGTCTTCAACTATGGACTTCAGGACTTTGACAAGGACAATGATTTTGTCTCAACCGGGTCAGATGTCTCCCTGAAATTCAATTACACCTTCAGATTCTAGAGTCATCCGCTCGAGTTTTATTTATCCGAAGAGTGGTTTATATTGGAACAAATACCCGGTATCCGGGTCTTAATCACCCATGGAGACGCCTGTTATCCGTACAATTCCCATGACCCTCGTTCTGACACTGCTGGTTTACTTCCTGTCGGTAGCGGAAACTTTTGCCCAGGGCTCGATGACAGTTAATCCCCGGATTACCGGCAATGTGCCCAACGATATTGATGGTTCAGAATTTCATTTCGCCCGTTTGCAGTACCAGGGAAACGGCATGGGTGGCCGGGGAGGCTGGGGACGTGGTTCCTGGACCACTGACTGGCCGGAAGCCGAACATTTCCTAACCGAAGGTATCTCCCGGTTGACCAATGTGGATGTTACCGAGGTGGCGCTTTATAACGGTGAAGGTGGAGAGCGGATAAACCTGTCAGAAGAGACCGTGTTTGACTATCCCTGGCTATACGGGGTGGAGGTTGGTCGATGGGCGCTCAGCCAGGAAGAAGCCTCGACACTGAGGGAATATCTGTTGCGGGGTGGTTTTCTGATGGTGGATGATTTCCATGGTTCCTATGAGTGGAGCCAGTTCGAGGCCGGTATGCAGCGAGTCTTTCCGGACCGGCCTATTCGTGATATTCCCGATAATGATGAAGTATTTCATGTGCTCTATGACCTGGACCAGAAAATTCAGATTCCTGGGCTGGGTGCCTTCTATCGCGGGGTAACCTATGAACAGGATGGTTACGATCCCCACTGGCGTGGTGTGTATGATGATAATGGTCGCCTGATGGTGGCAATCAACCATAATATGGACCTGGGGGATGCGTGGGAACATGCAGATACACCGGGCTATCCCGAACCCATGACGGCTTTGGCATACAGGTTTGCCGTCAATTACGTCATCTACTCGATGACCCATTGATCTTTGTAAGGGCGCTTGTCCTTTTTCTGCCATAGGGCCTTGTTTTTGTGCTCGTTCATTCATGTACAGGCTTATAAACTTCGTCTCTGTGCGCAAGTCTTACCTGGCGAAATTTACTGCGCGCCGGGGAAGTCGTGAAATACTCGTTTGAGGACAAAAATTCCTGGTGCTTGTAAAATCTGGTCAATGCATCCAGAGAATTGCCGAGGTATCAAAATGATTGTCACACTGAGAAATTTACTTCTTGCATGCTGCATCCTGCTTCCTGCACCGATCTTCGCTGCCAGCGAGCAGGATCTTCTGGAACGCGCTCATGAAATCCATGACCGTGTCATGACCCTGGATACACACGTGGACATCCCTTTCAGTTTTGCTACCAGTGAGCATGATCCTGCGGTGGCTGAGGCCCAGGTCAATCTGGACGGGATGGAAGAGGGGGGACTCGATGCCGCTTTCTTCATTGTATACGTTGGCCAGCAGCCGAGGAACGAGGAGGCTTACCGTTTGGCTACTGCGGATGCGGTCGCCAAGTTCGATGCCATACATCGTATGACCGAATATATGTACCCGGAACGTATCGGGTTGGCACAGACGGCCGCTGAAGCCAGGGCGCTGCACGCCGAGGGCAAACTGGTAGCCCTGATCGGTATTGAAAACGGCTTTGTGATAGGTCAGGACCTTTCCCTGCTTGAGGATTTCAGAAACCGTGGTGCCCGTTATATGACCCTTGTGCATAACGGTCACAATGATATTGGCGATTCTGCCCAGCCCCGTCCACAATTTGGTGACCAGGGGCCGGAAGAGCATGGTGGACTCAGTGACTTTGGTTTTGATGTCGTAGCCGAGCTTAACCGTTTGGGTATTCTGGTGGATATAAGCCATGTTTCCCGCCAGACCATGCTGGATGCCACCGCGCATTCCAGAGCACCGGTCATTGCCTCACATTCCAGTATTACCGGGGTAGCAGATCATCCCCGAAACCTGAATGATGAACAGCTTCTTGCCCTGAAAGACAATGGTGGTGTGGTTCAGATTGTGGCTTTTCATCCCTATGTGCGTGAAGGGGGGGATGCGACAGTCCAGATGCTCGTTGATCATATTGACTATGCGGTAGACCTGATCGGAATTGATCATGTGGGAATTTCCTCTGACTTTGGTGGAGGAGGAGGCATTCATGGCTGGAATAACGCCCTGGAAACCTTCAATGTGACCCTGGAATTGGTCAGGAGAGGCTATACGGAGACGGATATCGGCAAACTCTGGAGTGGTAATGTCCTGCGAATACTGGAGCAGGCCGAGCGCATTGCTGATGAACTGCAAGCGTACTGAACAGTGGCAATGGCCCGGGGAGGTAAAGCTTGGAAAGTCGGGTTTCATTCGGCAGGGCATTTGAAGAAGGACTGCAGAACCTCAAGGTCAATTTCTGGCCATGCATTCTTGTCATAATCATTCTTGCCATTGTTGAATCGTTCAGTAACGGTGCTTTTATCGGCAATGGGAAGATTTGGAATCCAGCCAGTGCAGGCATGCTGGCTTTTCTGGTCAGCACGTTCATCAAGCCGATTTTTGATTACGGTGCCAAACTGACTTTTGTCCGGGTTAACCGGGGCGAAAGCATGGATGCAGGCTGCCTTGTGGAGGGGTTCAGATCCAGGCACCTGTATATCGATATTATTCTCACCAATGCCATTCTTGTAATGATTATTCTACTGGGCTTTATCGCATTGATCCTGCCTGGTATCTATATTCTGTGCAGGACTGTTCTTGCTCCCTACCTGGTGATTGACAAGGGACTTGGTCCCAAACAGGCGGTTAGTGCCAGTTGGGAATTGATGCGTGATTTCTGGCCCCAGGTCATTGTCATGGGCATAATTTCCTCATTTCTGTTTCTTGTGGGCCTGGTGGCATTCATCGTGGGAATTTTTCCGGCTTTTGCCTGGATCAAGGCGATGTTTGCCTCTTTTTACCAGCAGGTCATTGATGTTCATGACGAGGAATTCCTTGATTCCATGGGCATCGAACCTTGACTGATATGCCGTAATCCCATAAAGTGCGCGCTAACTTGGTGGACGGGCTGACAGGTGATCCCATGTTCAGCCGCCAGGACCAATCGATCCTAAATGGATGTTGGTTGACCCCCAGAGACCGGCTTTTATCAAACCACTGAACTTGGAACGGGTTCAGAACATGTAAAGCCAACCGGCGCTTATCTCGTGCCGGACCTCTAATGGTTCAACCCGAACCTGGCCAAAGCAAGACAGATACAGGATCAAAGAGACCCGTGGAATGCGGCTGTCTTTGAATTTTGTGTTGTGGCGCCTGCCTGATGGTGCGCCTGATCAATTGAGCTGAATTTTTCTGGAGAAATCCAGAGATCACTATAGAGGACAGAACAGTGGAAATGCTTTCCGGTGGAGACATGCTCATTCGTGCCCTGCATGATGAAGGTGTCGATTTGATTTTCGGGTACCCCGGTGGTGCCGCCCTGCATATCTATGATGCTATTTTTAACCAGGACAAGGTAGAACACATCCTGGTTCGCCATGAACAGGCAGCGACTCATGCTGCTGATGGCTACGCCCGCGCGACAGGCAAACCCGGTGTGGTACTGGTCACATCAGGACCCGGAGCCACCAATGCGGTTACCGGAATTGCCACGGCATTCATGGATTCCATCCCAATGGTAGTGATATCCGGGCAGGTTACTCTGGACTCCATTGGTTCTGATGCATTCCAGGAAACGGACATGATCGGTGTCTCCCGCCCGATCGTTAAGCACAGCTTCATGGTACAGAATCCGGAAGATATTCCGCGTATTGTCAAAGAGGCCTTTCATATTGCCACCACTGGCAGACCTGGCCCTGTCGTTATTGATATTCCTAAAGATGTCACCGACCCTGGCCAGACCTATCCCTATGTATACCCAGATACCGTCAAAATCCGTTCGTATACGCCCCCAACAAAGGGACACAGCGGACAGATCAAGAAAGCGGTTGAGATTCTCATGCAGGCGAAAAAGCCCGTAATCTATACTGGTGGTGGAGTCATCCAGGGGGAGGGGGCTGAGCTATTGACGCAGCTTGTCCGGACACTTGGTTACCCCATAACCAATACCCTGATGGGGCTTGGTGCATACCCGGCCACTGATAAACAGTTTCTTGGCATGCTGGGGATGCATGGCACCTATGAAGCCAATATGGCCATGCATGAAGCTGATGTGATCCTGGCAATCGGCGCCCGTTTTGATGACCGTGTGACCAATTCCGATGTCTCCAAATTCTGTCCGGATGCGACAATCCTGCACGTGGACATTGATCCGGCTTCCATTTCCAAGACGGTGACTGCTCATGTCCCGATAGTCGGTCCGGTTGAGCCGGTCCTCAAGGAAATGATTGAACTGGTCGGTTCATCAAAACTGGAGATTGATGCCGATGCCCTTGACGCCTGGTGGAAAAAAATCAGTCATTGGCGTGAACGTGAATGCCTTGCCGTCGAGTCCGCTGAAGGAGATGTTATTAAACCCCAGCAGGCTATCCAGGCCCTATACAAGGCCACCAATGGTGATGCCTATATCACTTCCGATGTAGGCCAGCACCAGATGTTTGCAGCCCAGTACTACCATTTTGACCTGCCCCGACGCTGGATCAACTCCGGTGGTCTTGGCACCATGGGATTCGGTTTGCCATCTGCCATGGGTGTTCAGTTGGCTTTTCCGGAGGCGATCGTCTCCTGCGTTACCGGTGAGGGCAGTATCCAGATGAATATTCAGGAACTGGCCACCTGCAAGCAGTGTGCGCTACCCATCAAGATTGTGAATCTGAACAACAAGGCACTTGGTATGGTCAAGCAGTGGCAGGACATGCAGTACGGTGGCCGCCATTCTCAGAGCACCTATGCCGATTCATTGCCAGATTTTATCGCGCTTGCTGAATCCTATGGCCATGTTGGTGTAAGGATCGATAAGCTCAGTGAACTGGATGAAAAAATGGCTGAGGCCATGGCTATGAAAGACAAGCTTGTCTTCATCGATATTGCCGTCGATCCAAACGAGCATGTATATCCCATGGCGATCCGTGGCGGGTACATGAGTGAAATGTTTTTGAGCAAGACAGAGAGGACCTGAGATCATGAGACGTATCGTATCTATATTGCTGGAAAACCAGCCAGGTGCCCTGTCACGTGTTGTTGGCCTGTTCTCGCAGCGCAATTACAACATCAATTCATTAACGGTGGCTCCGACAGAAGATCCCACGTTGTCACGCCTGACGCTGACTACTATTGGTGATGATCGCAAAATTGAACAGATCATCAAACACCTGAACAAGGTGGTGGATGTGGCCAAGCTGGTTGACCTGACCGAAGGCGCCCATATTGAGCGGGAGCTTATGTTGATCAAGGTGAAAGCCACTGGAGCCCAGCGTGCTGAAGTAAAACGGGTTGCTGATATATTCCGTGGAGATGTAGTGGACGTAACGCCAACCATGTACACGATTCAGCTGACCGGTACCAGCGAGAAACTGGACGGCTTTATCCAGGCCCTCGCTGGAACCACCATTCTTGAAGTGGCAAGAACCGGTGTGTCGGGTGTAGCCAGGGGCGAGAAAGTGCTTAGCCTCTAGTGCTTTACTTGAAAGCTGGACGACAAAATAAAACCGGGCATTGCCCGGTTTTTTTTAAACCAGGGGTTATCCATCATGAAGAAGCAATTTCTTCACGATGACTACTGTCGCCGGTTCAACAGACATTCTGCTTTCCTTGTGCATCCTGAAATGATGGTTTCACGCTCTGGTGATATGTGCCAATATCGCCATATGGAAAACTGCATTGATTGACCTCTTTGGGTCATTTCTTGATGAAATGGGGGAAATAAATGATTGGTGGAAGAGCCAGAGTGATGAAGTGGTCAGGCAACGTCCTCTTTTTTTTGACAAGCGTTCTACTGGGTTTACCGGTTGTAGCGGCTGATTTACCGCAATTTGATGAGCTGCCTGACTGGAGCGGCACCTGGTCCCGACGTGGAGATACTGTATTCGACCACGGGACCTGGACGCTTAACGGTGTGCCAGCTGATCCCAATTCACCTGGTGCTGGTGTCAGTGCTCCTGGTACACGCGCCAATCCTCCCTACAATGACGAATGGGAGGCCATTTATCGTGAACACCTGGCCCTGCGTGATGCAGGTCTGTTCCCGGATCCATTAACCCGCTGTATTTCCCACGGATTTCCCCGAATTTTTAATGCCCTGGCTCCGGTGGAGTTTGTCGTCCGTCCAGAACAAACGTGGATTTTGGCTGAACATACCCGGGCTACCATGCGAATCTATACGGATGGGTCAGACCATCCTCCAGTGGATCAGCGCTGGCATAATTTCTATGGCCATTCAGTGGGTCACTGGGAAGGCGATACGCTGGTATTCACCACGGTAGCCCTCAAGGGTTGGCGCGATCATGACAGCGTGCTGGATAGAAGCGGGCTGGTATTGAGTGACCAGGCTCATGCCACAACGCGTATACGCCGAACGGATGAAGAAGGTGAGGATATGCTGCTGGTTGAAATTACGCTTGAAGACCCTCTCGCATTAACCGAGCCATGGGTAGTACAAAAGCGTTTTTACAAGCAGGCGGCAGGTACCCGGATATTTGATTATGAATGCAATGAATACAATAGAGCCATAGTAGATGAAGAAGGTCGTAGCCTGATCCTGGATGAAGAAGGTAAGGTGCTTCAGTACTGATCATGTGGGGGGAATAATGAAAACAGTAAACAAACTGATTATTGTTGCCATTTTGCTGATGGCAAAACAGGTAATGGCACATCACTCAACTGTGGGGCAGATTGAGGAGTTTTCCATTGAGATTGAAGGTGTCGTCAAGGAGTTCCAGTTCAAGAATCCTCATTCCTGGATACAGGTCATGGTAGCTGATGAAGATGGCGTTGAAACAGAATGGAGTGTGGAATGGCTTATACCGAATATCCTCATGCGCCAGGGGTATAACCCGGGTACGTTCAAGCCAGGTGATGAAGTAAAGGTGCGTTTGCGTCAGCATGTCAGTGGCTCGCCCATGGGCGAGTTTGACGGAGCAATGAAGAGCGATGGAAGTATTGTCGGTAAGTGGCAGGATTGAGAGGCCCTTCGGTTACGCAGCTACCGGAAATAATTGTTGAGCGGTGTTTTCAAGCTGAAAAAAAAACCGGGCAATGCCCGGTTTTTTTATGGTTATGGTCGACTTACAGGTTACAACGTGAATTATACAACCTTCTTCATGGCAGTCATGTGACCACGCAGTACTGCACCAACCGCTTCAATGGGATGGTTACGAATCGCTGAATTTACCTCTATCAGTTCGCGGTCATCCACGCCATTATCTTTAGCCTGGATTCCTTTGCCAATCACATCCGTATCGATGCTTTTCATGAAGTCTTTCAGCATGGGAACTGCTGCATGGGAGAACAGGTAGCAGCCATATTCGGCAGTATCGGAAATCACGGCATTCATTTCGTACAATTTCTTGCGGCCGATCAGGTTGGCGATCAGCGGTACTTCGTGCAGTGATTCATAATAAGCAGACTCGGCAATTACACCGGCAGCTGTGAGGGTTTCAAAGCACAGTTCTACACCAGACTTGATCATGGCGACCATCAGGATGCCATTATCATAGAATTCCTGTTCACTGATTTCCGGCGCACCATCGGTGGAAGAAAGTTCAAATGCTGTCTTCCCGGTATCTTCTCGCCAGCCCAGAAGTTTCGCATCATCATTAGCCCAGTCTTCCATCATGCCGGAGGAGAAGCGCCCTTCCATGATGTCATCCATATGTTTTTCAAACAGGGGACGCAGGATGTCCTTGAGTTCTTCACTGATCTGATGTGCCTTGATCTTGGCAGGGTTGGACAGTCGATCCATCATGTTGGTGATGCCTCCCTGTTTGAGTCCTTCAGAGACAGTCTCCCAACCGTACTGAAGAAGTTTGGAGGCATAGGCAGAATCAATGCCCAGTTCAAGCATTCTTTCATAGGCCAGTACGGAGCCAGTCTGCAGTGTACCGCAAAGAATGGTCTGCTCACCCATGAGGTCTGATTTTACTTCCGCGATAAAGCTGGACTCGAGGACACCAGCGCGATGTCCGCCAGTGGCAGCTGCATAGGCTTTGGCGATGTCCAGGCCATCGCCGTTGGGATCATTTTCGCGATGGACAGCGATCAGGGTGGGGACACCGAAACCGCGTTTGTATTCTTCGCGTACTTCTGTGCCGGGACATTTTGGGGCGACCATGATAACAGTCAGATCGTCGCGAATCTGCATACCTTCCTCAACAATGTTGAAACCGTGGGAATAGGCCAGGCAGGCGCCTTTTTTCATCAGGGGCATTACTGCCTCGATGACCGGGGTGTGCTGTTTGTCCGGAGTCAGGTTCAGGACCAGGTCGGCAGTTGGGACCAGTTCTTCGAAGGTGCCAACGTTAAAACTGTTCTCGGTAGCATTTTTCCAGGACTGTCTTTTTTCAGCGATGGCAGCTTCACGCAGGGCATAGGATATATCCAGGCCGCTGTCACGCATGTTCAGACCCTGGTTCAGGCCCTGTGCGCCACAGCCGAGAATGACGACTTTTTTGCCTTTGAGTTTGTCGACACCGTCAGCAAATTCCGACGAATCCATAAAACGGCATTTGCCGAGCTCTTCCAGCTGCAGACGCAGCGGCAGGGTGTTGAAATAGTTCATGTAAGACTCCAGGGGTTTCCGGGGTTGTAAAAGGCGGCCATATTAGGCGAAAACTTTTGTTGCGTAAAATGATATATTTGCAATTAAGTATTTCAAAATATGCAACTTGCTATGAATGATCGCGACCTGGAGCTTTTTCTCCACCTCTCACGCACCCTGAACTTCAGTCGAACCAGTGAAGCCTGCCATGTCAGTCCATCCAGTTTGACCCGCGTAATTAAGCGTCTGGAGGAAAGGGTTGGGCAGCCCCTCTTTGAACGGGATAATCGCCGTGTAAGGATCACACCAGCCGGTCAGCAATTCCGGGAGTATGCGGAGCAATCCCTTAACCAGTGGGAGGCCCTGCGTGTGCAACTGGCTAGGCAAAAGGGGAACCTGACGGGTGAAATCAGTATTTTCTGCTCGGTAACTGCCAGTTACAGTTTCCTTTATGACCTGCTGAGTGAATTTCGCCGGGAATATACCCAGGTGGAGATCAAGCTTCACACCGGTGATACGGCTATAGCCATCGAGCGGGTGCGCCAGGAAATGGAAGATGTCTGCATTGCTGCCTTGCCTCCGCATGTTCCTTCCAACCTGACTGTCCAGGAAATTACCCAGACGCCTCTGGTGTTCATCAAGCCCAGGGACGACCAGCATCTGCAGCATGCCATCGACAGTAATGGAGAGATTCGGTGGGAACAAATGCCCATGATCCTGTCGGAAACCGGTCTGGCGCGCCAGGAAGTAGAGCAGTGGTTCCGTACCAAAAAGATTGCGCCTGTAATCTATGCCCAGGTAGCTGGTAATGAGGCTATTGTCAGCATGGTAAGCCTGGGATTCGGCGTGGGACTGGTTCCCAGACTGGTAGCTGAAAACAGTCCATTGCTGGACAAAATAGAGTTTGTCAGTTCCAGTCCATCACTCACCCCTTTCTCAGTCGGCCTGTGTACCCTGCAACGTAAATTATCCAACCCCACCATCAGGGCTTTCTGGGACCTGGCAGCACGATCGCTTGGCGGACGGGGGTAAACGTGGTGGGGGCGCAGAAAAATTCCCAAACCAGTATAATCACCTGTACGACTTCGGAGAAAGCCAATGGCAGAGCAGGATACAGAAAGCAGTGATTCACAGATCCCCGTGGACGAGGAGACAGAGATCTCGCTCAACACGGAAGAGTCTGATGAGCTTGGTGATTCGATTCTTCTGATAGATGACCATGAGGAAGTGGTTTCTGAAGGCGGCCGCAAGGTGCGTCGTCGCGGTATTTATTTACTACCGAACCTGCTGACTACAGGCGCCATGTTTGCCGGTTTCTATGCAATCATTGCCGGTATGGGTGGTGATTTCGGGCATGCCTGCGTGGCCATAATTGTCGCGATGTTCCTTGATGGCCTCGACGGCCGCGTTGCCCGCATGACCAATACCCAGAGCGCCTTCGGGGCAGAATATGACTCCCTGTCAGACCTCATTGCCTTTGGTGTTGCACCAGCACTGATCAGTTTCAGTTGGGCCCTGCAAATCCTTGGCAAGGTAGGCTGGACAGTATGTTTTATCTATGTAGCCTGTGCAGCACTCAGGCTGGCCCGCTTCAATGTCCAGCTGGGTACTACGGATAAACGCTTTTTCGTAGGACTGGCCAGTCCATCGGCGGCCGGACTGGTTGTTTTCATGGTCTGGGCGCTATATGAGAACCAGGTTGAACCAACCGGCATCATAGCTACGCTGGCAGCTATTATTACCTTCACAGCTGGCGCCCTGATGGTATTGAATATCCGGTATCACAGTTTCAAGGACCTGGACATGAAAAACCGGGTGCCTTTTATTGTGATGATTCTTGTCGTGCTGGTTTTCGTTATTGTTTCCTGGGATCCCCCCATTGTTCTGTTTACCATGGCTATCATGTATGCCGCCTCCGGACCCTTGCTGGTAGTGTATAACCGCCGTGACAGTATTCTCGGAAAACACACACCAAAAGAGTTCGCTGCGGCGTATAATGAAGACCCCCTTGATGATGAAGATGGGTCTGTACAAGCCGGGAAAAAAAACGGCACACAGTAAAAGAAAACTTTTCCGGCAATCCCGGTCAGTATTTTCCAGAGGCTGAATACCAGAAGAAAGATTTCAATATTGCTTTTTAGCGGCAGCGTAAGCATGTAGCTTGCCTTAACGAACTGAACGTCAAGTCACCAGAAAAAAGAGAGAGTTGAGCGATGATCATAAAAACCCGGAAAGCCATTCCTTCTTCAGAAATAACCCCTGAAAATGTGTACCGGAACCGCCGAAAGTTTCTCAAGGACTCAGCCAATATTGCCCTGGGGGCTGCGGGAGCTGGCATGTTGTCTCCGGCAGCCATGGCACAAACCGGTGATGCCCTTTTTGCCAGAGCGCCTGCTGATATCAATCTGGCGTCCAAGCCGCAATGGCTGGTGGAAAAGGTAGCCGCCAGAACAGATGCCCCGGCTTCGGGTCCATACAATACGGATGAGGCTCTGACGCCTTTCGAGGATGTCACCACCTATAATAATTTTTACGAATTCGGTACCGGTAAGGGAGACCCATCCTCCAATGCCCGTGACTTCCAGGTTGAACCCTGGACTGTTGAGGTTGCCGGTGAATGTGCCAAGCCGGGTAGCTATACCCTGGAAGATATTCTCAAACCCCATACCTTTGAGGAAAGGGTTTACCGCATGCGTTGTGTGGAAGCCTGGTCCATGGTGGTGCCCTGGATAGGGTTTTCCCTGGGAGATCTTTTAGGCCGGTTTGAACCCAATGGCAATGCACGGTATGTGGCATTCCAGACGCTGGTTGACCCGGACCAGATGCCTGCCCAGCGTTCCCGTTTTGCGTCTATCGACTGGCCTTACCAGGAAGGATTGCGCATGGATGAAGCCATGCATCCATTGACCCTGATGGCGACAGGTTTATACGATGAGGTCTTGCCTGCCCAGAACGGGGCCCCACTGAGGCTAGTGGTGCCCTGGAAGTATGGTTTCAAGAACATCAAATCCATTGTGCGTATTGAATTTACGCGTGATATGCCCAACAACACCTGGAACGATCTGCAGCCAAGTGAATATGGCTTCTATGCCAATGTGAACCCGCGGGTCAGCCACCCCCGCTGGAGCCAGGCCAGTGAGCGTCGCCTGCCAACCAGCCTCTTCAACCCTCGCCGTATTGATACTCAAATGTTCAATGGCTATGCAGATGAAGTGGAAAGACTGTATGCAGGCATGGATCTGAGGCGGTGGTATTGATCAGAATTGATAAAGGACTGAAGGGATAAAGGGCCTGGGCAGGCAAGATTTGGAATGCACAGGATCATATTCAGGAAAGCGCAAAGGATCAATCCTGATAATTCGTCTTCAGAGAGTGTGAAAGTAGGTACCCTTTATGAGAGTGGCATACCAGACAAGCATTTATCCCTTGATCCCTTCACTTTTTTAATATCCTCTTTTACGTGAAACTACTTCTCAAACCTTTCGTTTTTATTCTTTGCCTGGGTCCTGCTGCCTACCTGACCTATGCCGTCTATCTGGCCTTCAGCGGGGGTGAAAACCTGCTTGGGCCTGATCCTGCCTCATTTCTGGCTCTGGAAACCGGTGAGTGGGCGATACGACTATTGATACTGTCCCTGGCCATAACCCCCCTGCGTTACCTGCTCAATATACCGTCACTTTTTCGCTTCAGGCGCATGATTGGTCTGTATGGCTATTTCTATGTAAGCCTTCATCTGCTGGTTTTCCTGTGGTTCCTGCTTGGCTGGGAGTTCTCTGCCATTGGCCGGGAGATCGTGGAGCGACCCTACATTACTATCGGTTTCAGCGCCTTTGTACTGCTTACACCGCTGGCAGCCACTTCATTCAATGGAGCCCAGCGAAAACTTGGACGGAAATGGAAGTCTCTTCACAGACTGACCTATGCCTGCGCCATACTGGGTGTGATGCATGTGGTATGGATTGTTCGCTCGAGCTACTTCGATGCGGTGTTATATGGCAGCCTTGTCTTTGTCCTGCTGGGGTACCGTGTGTTGAGGAAATACAACAAGACAGCGCGAATGTTTACCTTTTTTCCGGCTACACAACAAAATCGCTAAACCCCTTGTCTGGAAAGCCGTTATCAGTATAATGCGCGTTTCGTTTTTCAAGGCTTCCTGCCTTGGGGAACTGGTTCTGTAGCTCAGGGAGCGTTAGAGCGCACCCCAGAGTAGTTGTAAAGAACAGGGTGAGGTCGGTGAAGGCTTTGCCTGCAGGTCGGCAGGACAAAAATTGGGTCTGTAGCTCAGGTGGTTAGAGCGCACCCCTGATAAGGGTGAGGTCGGTGGTTCGAGTCCACCCAGACCCACCAATTTTTGTCGCGGCTCCTATTCATCAATTTATGATCGGATACTACCAGTAGAGCGCACCCCTGTCTCCTCATGAAGGGAAGGGTGAGGCCGGTAATCCGTTCGAGTCCACCCAGACCCACCAATTTTTGTCCTTCACCACGGCAATTCCAGCTACCGATGCTGTGATCCAGCGGGATCATATTTTCATTTCTCCACTTGATCATGATGCTGGCCATCCCAGTTGATCGATTATCAGCTTAATCCGGAAACTTGCTTCCGGAATTATGCTAATGTTCCAGTTTGACGCTTTTTACACTAACGAGTCTCAGTGACTATGGAAAAACGACGCCTGGGTAATACCTCACTGGAAGTAGCACCATTGGCATTCGGTGGCAACGTGCTTGGCTGGACTGCAGATGAAGCAGCATCATTCGGGCTGTTGGACAGGTTCATAGAGGGCGGTTTCAACCTGGTGGATTCTGCCAATGTCTATTCTGCCTGGGTACCTGGTCATCAAGGTGGCGAATCAGAAACGGTCATCGGTAACTGGCTTAAACGTGGCACTGTCAGGCGGGAAGATGTGGTCATTGTCACCAAGGTCGGTATCAGCATGACCGATTCATTCGATATGGATAAAGCCTCCCTCAGAAGAGACAAAATTATTGAGGGTATAGAAGACTCTCTGCGTCGTTTACAAACTGATTATGTGGATCTTTACCTGTCCCATATTGATGATGGCAAAACACCCCTGGAAGAAACGCTGGCGGCCCATGATGCGTTGGTCAGCGCAGGCAAGGTGCGGTTCATCGGTGCTTCCAATTACAGCAAATCCCGGTTGGAGGAGGCCCTGTCGGTCAGTGCTGACAGGGATCTTGCAGCCTATGCTGTGTTGCAACCTCATTACAATCTCTACCATCGTCAGGATTATGAAGGCGAACTGCAGGACTTCTGTGTTGCCAGGAATATCGGGGTAATCACTTATTTCTCCGTGGCCAATGGTTTCCTGACAGGGAAATACCGCAGTGCACAAGATCTGGAGGGCAGTTCCCGCGGACATCATGTAAAGGATATGCTCAACGAGCGGGGTTTTCGTATTCTTGCAGCCCTGGACAAGGTGGCGGCTGAATTGGATGCCAGGCCATCCCAGGTAGCTCTGGCATGGTTGGCAGCGCAACCTGGCGTCGTCGCCCCCATAGCCAGTGCCACCAGCCTTGAACAGCTTAATGAAATCATGGGGTGTACTGAATTGTCTTTAAGTGATGATCAGATTCAATGCCTGAATCAAAGCGGTCAAAAATGAAATTTCGCCTAGCGAGTGTGTTCCTTGGCCTGCTGCCTTTTGTGGTGTATGCGCATCACGGCAACTTTACCTATGATGGTTCAAGAGTCATCACACTGGAAGGCGAGGTGCTTGAGTTTCTCTGGACTAATCCACACAGTGTGCTGCGGATTCGTACTGATGATGGAAATGAAGTAGATATTGAAACTGACGGGCCATCTCTCATTGGTCCCATGGGGACTACACCGGATTCTTTATTACCCGGCGAACGCATTTTTGCCTATGTCAGCCCCAGCAACCGTGGCCGGGATGATGAGTTTCTGGGCAGGGAGGTAACCAAGGCGGATGGGACTCTGGTTCGTGTGTCAGTTGCATTCGCCAGAAGGCAGGAAAGAACAGATTTACCTGTTTCAGATTCTGTCATTGGCACCTGGGTTCCTGACCGTACCAATCTATTTGCCCATGTGGCCTCCAGTGAAAGCTGGTCACTGACTGGCGCAGGGCAGGCTTCTTTCGATGCCTACGATACTGACAGGCCTTTTGCCCAGACAAACTGCATAGCCGCGACGGCTCCTACATTGATGATGTACCCCACTGCCAATATCCTGACACAACGGAATGGTTATATAGAAATCAATGCTGACTGGATGGGTGCTGTCAGGACCATCTACATGGATGGCCGCGCTCATCCCGATGAGGAAACACGTTTTCTGCAGGGACATTCCACCGGTTACTGGGAAGATGGTGCCCTGGTCATTGAGACCACGAATTTTACAGATAACCCTATCGGGAATGTATTCAGCATTGCTTCGGGTGAATCAAAACGTGTACTGGAGCGTCTGGAGCTGGCGGAAAATGGTCAATCCCTGGCCTACACCTTCACCCTGAAAGATCCGGAATTCCTGGTTGAACCTGTAACAGCCAGCTACCTTTGGCATTACCGGCCTGATGTCTCTGCCAGTGCTCAACCCTGTGATCCTTCTGCTGCCAGTCGTTACCTGGAGGACTGAAGGAGGAAACTTCCAGGAATAAAGGCTTTTCAATAATGTGTCTGTCGCTTTTCTGACAGAGTGAGCCGCTGGTCCTGGTGTCAGGGATGGCTCATCAGAACCGGGAATTCCGGATTACATGGTGAGCAACACCATCGAGTCAAATTTGGATATATAAAGGATTCCAGTGCAGTCAGGTTTACTCAGGATAAACGCCAGTGATATAACAAAGTGTTTGCCATAAAGGTCCCGGTCAGGGGCCAGAGAAAAGTTGACATCATGAGAGTAAATATTATGAGAAAACTGGTCAAGTCGATTGTCATTGCCGGAGTGTTGGTGGCGGGAAACTCGCTGCTGGCGCAGCCTGCAGAGGATGAAAGCCCCAGGACGCCGACTCCTCGTCGGGCTGACGGCACAGTGGAGCTAGGAGGGGATGGTGTCTGGAATCTCCCTTATATCACCAATTTCGCCCAGAGAATGGTGAACCGGGATTATGAAGCGGGAGAACGGCCTCCCTTCCTGCCATGGGCCCAGTCCATGTGGGAATATAATCGTTCCAACCTGGTGAAATATGATCCGGAAGGATTCTGCCTGCCGCCTGGTGGACCACGTTCCATGGGGACTCCCTATCCAGCAGAAATTATCCAGGATCGCGATCGTATCATTATCATTTTTGAAGGCGGTGGCCATGTCTGGCGGGAGATTCATATGGATGGTCGTGAACATCCGCCAATGGAAGACCTGAATCCAACCTACTTTGGACATTCAGTAGGTCACTGGGAAGGTGATACCCTGGTGGTTGATACTGTCGGGTATAACGAAAAAACCTGGATTGATTTTAATGGCCACCCGAAAACAGGCCAGCTTCACACAGTGGAGTACTTCTCACGCCCCTACAAGGAAGTTCTGCATTATGAAGCAGTAATTGATGATCCCGGAGCCTATTCAGAACCCTGGCGTGTTGCCTGGGATATCAACTGGATCGAAGGGCAGGAACTGCAGGATTATGTCTGCCAGGAAAACAACCGCTTTCTCCTGGACCTGACAGATGACTATGGCAATCCCTTCTTTGAAAAGACCCATGGTTTGTAGGACCTGGATTGATTTTACTTCCACGTATACAAAAAGGCCTGCAAACGCAGGCCTTTTTTATTGGGGAGGCACTTTTTCATAGATATCCGGCGGCACACCCAGGTCGTCAAAGATCAGCCTTCCGCACATCATTGGACCTGAATTCAACACCTGGCCGACTTTCCGGCCAATGAAGGTAACGGTTAGTTCAGCTTTGACAGCTGCTCCAAGAATATTGCCTGTATCACTGCATAGACCGGAAGGAATGTCGACAGCCACGACCGGCTTGTCCAGTGAGTTAACGGACTCTATCGCTTCCAGGTAATTGCCACGGACACTGCCGGTCAGACCGGTGCCAAGCATGGCATCCACAATCACCGTGTTCGCAGGGATATTCTCCAGGGAAAGGTTCTGGAAAGGTATTACCGTGACCTTGCTTTCGATGGCCAGATTGAAAGCCATGCGGGCATCCCCCCTGAGGTTTTCAGGATTACCAATCGCTATGACCGTTGCATCCAGTCCCCTTTTCCTTGCCAGGGCAGCAATTACGTATCCATCCCCACCGTTATTGCCATTGCCACAAAAACACAAAAGGTTTTTGCAATCCGGCCAGGAGCTTACAAGTGCGTCAAAGGTCGCTTCACCTGCCCGTTGCATGAGGGTGAAACCGGGAATGCCTTTTTCCTCAATGGCTAAATGGTCCAGGGTGCGGACATCGGCTGCCAGGTAGTGGTTGTGTTTTATTGCCATGGTCAGGGTGATAACAGGGCCCTGGCATTGACCGTGACACTTACCTGACTTTCCCCGGGTTGAGCAACGGGTACGTTCATCGCCATGCTGTCCATGGACCTGGCTTCCGCCATCATGACGCGCTCCCCGAAATAGGGCTGGCTGCCATTAAGAGTGACTTCCACTAGTTGGGCATCATCCTTGCCCAGGGTTTTTGCGACACGCTCCGCACGGGCCTGGAGTTTTGCCAGGGCAGCATCGAGCAGGGAATCCGATATTTCTTCGTGTCTGTCCCGGGACAGGCTGTAATACATATTGCTAACTGTCAGCCCGGCTTCCTGCAAGCGAGCAGTTACGACCAGCAAGGCTTCACTGTTGAGACTATGCATCTGGATACCCTGCTGGGCACGCCAGGCCGGGTTATCGAGATCCCGGCGGGATTGCCCCTGCTGGATCATGTAGACATGGTATTGCTGGATAGAGAAATCAATATTGTCCGTTTTCTCGAGAATATCCCTGGCGTTCCTCATCACCGCATTAACTTCATTCTGTATGACGGCGCTGTCCCGTCCCTGGACGGTGAACTGCATGCTGATGTTAAGTGTGTCCTGCTCAACATTAACCTGTTCGGTGGCATTAAGATTAAGCAAAAGTTCTCCCTCATCCAGGTCATCCAGATCGAAGGTGTTCTGGGCAGAAACAGGCAGTGTCAATAAGGTCAGTCCCAGTATGCAGATGATGGAGCTAAGTAAAGAATTAATCTGGGTTGCCATCTTGGTCTCCGGATAGTCGTTATGTATCTATTGCTCTTTTAGACACTTTATCAGGGAATGGATGAATATTAACTTAATCAGAGCGTCCTTGATGCTGTAGAGGTTCCGAACTATAAATCCGGACAAAAAAAGAGCCGGAAAACCGGCTCTTTTACAAGTCAGTATCTATCGGAATCTTACTTCATGCGAAGGATGAAAATGTCATCGTTTCGTGAAGGGTCGGTGGCATTACGTACTTCAGTGACCTGGGCTGTGCTGACAGTACTGGCATTGTGTCCCCAGGCAGAGCCTATATAAGTGATGACATCCGCGATCTGGTCATCACTGAGTAGTTGTCGGAAGTAGGGCATATCATTGACATCGGGGCCTTCATCAGCAATCACGCGCAGTGAGCCATTAAGGGTGATATTGATGAGTGAGCTTGGATCCGGATCCATGATTACTGGGTTGCCAGCCAGAGGTGGTTGATAGGGGTAGTATCCCTGACCGTTGGTGCCGTGGCAGTTGGAGCAGTATTCGTAATAGACCTGTGAACCGGGTTCACTGAAGTCGAGGCTCAGCAGCTGTTCGGTGTCGCTGTTGCTGTAGCTCCATTCTTCAGCATTAACTTCCGCTACCGGAGGCAGGGACTTCAGGTACACAGCCATTCCGTGAAGATCAGCTTCACTCATATGCTGGGTGCTGTTATTGACCACCTCGACCATTGTGCCAAAGGCCGTGCCAAAACGGTTGTGGCCGGAACCCAGGAACTCGGCAACATCGTCTTCTGTCCAGCGGCCGAGACCGCTGTTGATATCACCATTAAGGCTTGAGGCTGACCAGTGGTCCAGTGGCGCCCCGGCCAGATAGGCTGAGTCACCTTCATCAAGGCCTTTTTCCTGCATCAGCAGGCCACGAGGGGTATGGCAAGCACCACAATGGCCAAGACCCTGTACCAGATAAGCACCGCGATTCCAGTCATCGCTCTGGCTGGTATCAGGTTCGTAGGGGTCATAATCCATAGTGAGCAGATTCCAAACACCCATTCCCATTCTGGCCATGTCTTTCCAACCAGGTATTTCTGCCGGCTGGTTGGGCTGGTTTACCGGTTCTACCTCATTCATGATGAAATCGTAGAGTGCCCGCATGTCCTGTTCAGACATCTTGGCGTAGGAAGGATAGGGCATTGCAGGATACATACGCTCGCCGTCTTTCTTGATACCAAAGCGCATGGCAGCATCAAATTCATCGAATGTATAGCCACCAATGCCGGTAGTCGGATCCGGCGTAATGTTTGTTGTATAGATACTTCCCATCATCGGGACCGCCATTTTCAGGCCGCCTGCGAGTGGTTCGCCTTCCGGTGTGGAATGACAGGCTACGCAATTACCCAGACGAGCCACATATTCACCATGCGACACGCCTGCTGCAGCAGCCTGCGATGCACTGTCTGTTGCATAAGTGGATTCGGTAGTGACAGCGCCAGAATCACAACCTGCTATAAAGGCTGTCACAAAGCAGGCTGTCAGCAACTTTCTGTATTCCATAGTATTCCCCTGAGATATTTTTGTTATGCGTACCAAATGAGGGGAGATTACCATCATCAGCAAAAAAATAACATCTTTGGGAGCTCCACAGTCCAAGCATTGGAGGTTTCTACTGAAGACTATTTCTTCTATGCTAGGTACAGGTTAAAACACTCAAGCCAATTCAGGGAGTTGTAAGTGGATAAACCAACAGTTCTGATCACGCGCCGCTGGCCAGAGGCAGTGGAAAAAGCCATGACCAGCAATTTCGATGTCACACTTAACGAGAAAGATACCCCAATGTCTGCCGAGCAGTTGCAAAAAGCCCTGCAGGAATACGATGCAATCTGTCCCTGCGTAACGGATCAGATGCCGGCGGAGTTATTCAGAGGCGACAACATCAAATCCAGAATTATTGGCAACTATGGGGTTGGCTACAATCACATCGCTATTGATGAGGCTAAGGCCCGGGGACTGGTGGTGACCAATACTCCGGATGTGCTGACCGATGCAACCGCTGACCTGGCCATGACCCTCATGCTCATGATTGCCCGCCGGGCCGGAGAAGGGGAAAAGCAGTTACGCGATGGACAGTGGTCCGGCTGGTACCCCACTCACCTAATGGGAACGGATATTACCGGCAAGACACTGGGCATTGTCGGTATGGGGCGTATTGGCCAGGCGATGGCTGAAAAAGCCCATTTCGGTTTTGGTATGCGTATTCTGTATCACAATCGCAAACCCATTCCGGATACAGATGCGAGGCGTCTGCAGGCCGAATATTGCACTGAGTTGACCTGGTTGATGAGCAAGTCGGATTTTGTGGCGATTCATTGCCCCAGCAGCCCTCTGACACGCTATATGATCAATGAGAAAACTCTGGCCTACATGCGACCTGATGCCTACCTGATCAACACATCACGAGGCGATGTCGTGGAGGAAAAAGCGCTGATCAAGTTCCTCCAGAAAGGGCTTATTGCCGGTGCCGGACTTGATGTATATGAGCAGGAACCTTCCGTTCCGGAGGAGCTATTGTCTTTGGAGAATGTTGTTCTGCTGCCACATCTGGGCAGTGCGACAGAGGAGACTCGGGTGGCCATGGGCATGCGTGTGCTCGGCAACCTGAATGCTTTCTTTAATGGGGACACACCACCTGATCAACTCTGATCAGAAAAATAGTTCTTCCAGGAAGAATTTCATGGCAGCCCAGGAACGTCGGTCGGCATCAGGATTATAGGCCATACCATTCTCCGGCATGTTTGCCTGCGGATTGGTAAAGGCGTGGCTGGTATTACCATAAGCATGTATTTGCCAGTCCACGCCGGCCCCGGTCATTTCGGTTTCCAGTGACAGCACGCTTTCCGGCGGGACCATGGGGTCGTCATGTCCATGTAGAGCCATTACTTTGGCTGTGATTTTTTCGTTGTCCAGGTTCCCGGGGGCGTCAAAAAGGCCATGAAAACTCACCACTCCCTTGATGTCAGCACCACTGCGGGCAAGGTCAAGTACACATAAACCACCAAAACAGTACCCTATGGCTGCGATTCTGTTGTTATCAACCATGTCGAGTTTGCCAAGGGCATCGAGGCCGGCAAGCAGTCGTGTACGCAGCATGGCCCGGTCCTGAATAAACGGGGTCATCAGGGCCTGGTTCTCTTCCATGGTCTGGCCAAACACGCCTTTGCCATAGTTGTCGATGGCAAAACCCACATAACCCATTTGAGCAAGTTCCCTGGCCTTGCTGCATTCAAATTCACTACGCCCTCCCCAGGCATGGGCAATCAGTACAGCAGGCTTCCTGTCCGTGCTGCCGTCATGGGCCAGAAATCCCTCAAGCAGCGTGTCCCCATCGTGATATTCGATCAATGCCGTTTTCATGCTTACCTCATATGTGACTCAAATTCACCATTATAAACAGCGCAGGCAGGTCAGTCGCAAGCATCGTATTTGTTGTTATAGCTTATGTTGAATTCCCCATGGCACTGGTTTACATTCGATGTACCTGGTGTTCTTTCACCGGGATAATAATTAAAGCATTATGCCATTCCGACTCAAGAGGGCCAGCCAATGGCGCAAGAAGAAATCCCGGTCATCAATCATGAATATGCGTTTTCTGTTCGTATTGAAAGCGGCGGGCAAATAGAATTTCAGGGAGAAATGCGCAGTCGAACCTTTGAACCTGCAACCGGGGGAGAAATCTGGGGACCCAGGTTACAGGGCAGGGTAGTCCCACAAAGTGGGGCAGACTTCGCCAGCAATGGTCTGACAGATGCGCATATGATGCTGCAGGCCAGGGACGGAACCTGGATCTACATGAATCTAGTAGGTTACGAACATAACGTCACCGAAGACGGTAGTCCCTATTTTTGTGTAGCCCCTTATTTTGACAGTCCAGCTGGTCCCCATGAATGGCTGGCGAAGACTGTTTTCATCGGACTGGGAGAGCGGCATATGAATCCTGACCACACGATCATTCATTTTCACGAAATCCTGTAACCGGTTTCCAGCGAGAGAGGAGTCAAACATGGCTGAATTACAAATCCCTGGACTGGAACTGGAATACGCGTTCTCAGTAACCATGCATTTTGCTGAAAGAATAGATTTTACAGGGCCTCGTGGTGGCAAGGGGTATGTGCCTCCGGCAAGCGGTGAAGTCTATGGTCCCTTGTTACAGGGACGGGTGGTACCTTACAGCGGTGCTGATTACGCCATATTCAGGAATCTGGGTGAAGGTATCAAGGTCAATACCCATTACATGCTTGAAAGCCATGATGGCCACTGGATCTATATTAATAACAAGGGTTACCTGCATCGCTCGCCAGATCCTGAAAACCCGGGACAAACCAAGCTGTATTTTCGCTTCACGCCCTTTTTTGAAGCGCCGGACGGTCCCTATGAATGGATGTCCCGCACGATGATTGTAGGCACCGGCGAGCGCCTCACTAACCCTGATCGCTCCCAGTTTACCTATTACCGGGTACTGTAATGAATCACGATACATACCGCCGAAAATTACTCAGGCTAACCGCAACATTGCCAGTCAGTTTGCCGGTATTCTCCATGCAAACTCAGGGTGCTGGTCACACCAGGATGATTTATCCCCTGAATTCCCCGGCAGGCATGTCAACTGCACACTATGGCTCAGTCGTACTGGCTGATACCGCCGTAAATAAATTCAGGGGGGATGGTTTTTATCTTTATCCTGACTGGGGAAGCCCGGTTGTCTATGAGGTGAAACAGCGCGGCAACAGGCTATTCTTTCATTATCCTGGCAAGGCAAAATGTCTCTGGCAGATAAGTCCGTCCAGCCAGGAGGCCAGATTCTGTGGCCTGGTTACCGGTATTCTGGATAAGTCCGTTTATGCCATTGAGGAAGCTGATAATCTGCAACTGCTTCATGTTCCCGAACGGCCAAACGGCTGACCTCCCTTTTTGATTTTTGATGTAAATCCTGCAAGAGTAATATGGTAAGCCGAACTCTGGACAACCTGCTGACAGAGATCAGGCAATGCCGTCAGTGTGAACCCGAACTCGCTTTGGGTGCACGACCGGTGTTGAGTGTTTCCGAATCAGCAAAAATCCTTGTCATAGGCCAGGCCCCCGGGACGCGTGTGCATGCCAGCGGTATACCCTGGAATGATCCGTCGGGAGATCGTCTGCGCTCCTGGATGGCGGTGGATCGGGAAACCTTTTACGATTCTACACGCATCGCCATTATGCCGATGGGATTCTGTTATCCCGGAAAAGGAAAAAGTGGCGATCTTCCCCCACGTAAAGAGTGTGCTCCCCTGTGGCACAAGCGTGTGCTCTCGTATCTGCCACACCTGGAGCTCACGCTGCTTGTAGGCAGTTATGCGCAGCACTATTACCTTGATAATCGCCATAAAACGCTGACTTCCCGCGTGAGAGCTTGGGAGCAATACCTGCCAGACTATATCCCACTTGTTCACCCGTCCCCCCGAAACACTTACTGGCTGCAGCAGAATCCCTGGTTTGAAAAATCCCTTGTCCCGGCAATGCAACTCAGGGTGCATGTCCTGTTGTAAATATGTGGTTTATTGTTTTTTTCCTGTAAACCGCAACGGTTCTCCTGCGTTTAGACTCTCTAAGAGAGTAAGCGCCAGAGGATATTGCCAATCATGGCTACTATTACCGGGCAAAGTAACAGCTATTTAGTGCTAGGATATGATGATTCCAGTAATCAGGGGCAGACCGGGAGCAGGACGCTGGACAATAACCATGCGTTGGACAGATTTCTTTCTTCTGTTGAGAAACGAGCCTATCGAATAGCCCAGATTGCTACCAGTAATTCTGATGAGGCTTTTGATATTGTGCAGGATGCCATGTTTAAACTGGTGGAAAAATACGCTGACAGGCCGGAGCCGGAGTGGCAGGCACTTTTTCACAAGATACTCCAGAGTCGCATCCGGGACTGGTACCGCAGAAATACTGTACGAAACCGCTTTCGAAGCTGGCTGGGGATCACGCAGGAGGATGAAGACCCGATTCAGACGGCAGAGGATGAGCGGGGCAGAAGTCCTGAATTACAGCTCCAGACAGGACAGGGCATTGAGGCATTAGAGAAAGCTTTGTCTAAGTTACCCTTGCGCCAGCAGCAGGCTTTCATGCTCAGGGCCTGGGAGGGGCTGGATGTGAAAGAGACTGCCCGGGCAATGTCCTGTGCCGAGGGGAGCGTAAAAACCCATTATTCGAGGGCTATTCATAGCCTGAGAGAGACACTTGGTAAATATTGGTATGACTAGCGACCAGGACAAGCAACATTCTGAACAGGCTTTTCTGGACAAGGCCAGGCAGGAGCTGGACAGCAGCTGTGAAGGCCTTGACGGGCAGACCCTTTCCCGCCTTAACCGTATTCGACATGAAGCCCTCGAACGGGATAGTCATCCGGGCAGGGCATTACTGGCACCCTTTGGGGGGCTGGTCACCGCCTGTGTCCTGGTTCTGTTGGTATCAGTGTACTACCCCGGGCAGAACACTTACACAACAGTGCCTGTCCAGGAGTCAGCCTCTGCAGTGGAGGATCTGGATATTCTGATATCGCCGGAAAGTATCGACTTCTTCGAGAATCTGGAATTTTACCAGTGGCTGGAAGAGAATGAATCGGCGGTCTAGATTCCTGTTATGCCTTCTTGCCCTGGTATCAGTCCAGTGTCATGGACAGGAAGCTGCCGGTGAAGGCAATGATGTAGTCAGTGATGCTGAAAGCCGTTTTCTGTTTATCAACTTTCTTGAATTTCTTGGTGAATTTGAAACTGAAGATGGTGACTGGATAAATCCTGACTTACTGGATGACGAGGCACTCATGGTTCTGGATGATCAGCAAGATGGCAGCAGCATCGTAAGCGGACGTACTGCTTTGCCACCCAACTCAACACAGGATTAAGGGGAACAGGCTAATGCTAAATGGAATCCGGAATTTGACAGCAATCTCAACCATGTCCAGGTTTCCTGTGTCGGGTTACCTGTTTGCTGTCTGTCTGATTCTGCTGTGTCTACCTGGCGTTTTGCGTGCCCAGGATGGCGTTCCATGGGATGAGTTACCTTCTGAACTGCAAAGTATTCTTGGGCCCATGCAGCCCCGCTGGAATGAAATGCCACCGCAGCGACAGGAACGTTTGCGCAGTGGTGCCAGCCGCTGGCTGAATTTAACCCCAGACCAGCGTAATGCTGCACAACAACAGTTTCGCAACTGGATGCAACGTTCACCTGAGGAGCGGGAAATGATCCGCAACCGTTTTGATCGTTTTCAGCAGATGCCTCCTGATCGGAAACGGGCCATGCGTAATCGTTTTGAGCAGTTCAGGAGTATGCCGCCTGAGCGTCAGCGGGAACTGAGACGGAGATTTGAGGAAAACCGCGCGAACCGTCAGGCAGGTCAATCAGCCAGGCAAAGAGCCGGAGTTACTGACAGGGGAGGCATTCGGCGGTCGCCCACAGGACCGGGGCCAAATCGGCCAGGGCGTCCGCCAAACGCTCGTTAAATTCATACAAGCTACTGAATTTGCGAGGTTTTCGGTTGATATAATCACTGCTGGCCGGTATCCTGTGCGCCCCTGATCCAAAGGGGATTCAATACCTCCAGGTAGCGCACAGTGATTCACAGATTCAACGACATACAGGGAAAATGGCCAACTGGCTTACTGTCGGGGATATTCATGGCCCTCACCCTGATGCTCCACCACCCTGGGTCTTTTGCCCAGGCGGGTTCATCTCCGCCAATGCTATTCCATGATTCGAAGATCGCGACGGCCAGTGGGTCTGTAACACGCCCTGTCGAACCCATGTTGCCAGAGGCCGTCATAGGACTGGCCGACCAGGAGCAGTATCTGCTCTGGGTAGATGTGTCAGAAGGTAAACTGAATGTGCTGGAACGCGATGGAAAGGGAGGCCTGGAGCTCAGGTAGGTGATCCCGGTTTCCATAGGCAAAAATGGCTTTGGCAAACAGCTGGAAGGTGACAAGAAAACCCCGGTGGGTATCTACCGCCTGACGTCTTTCCTCAAGGATGCTGTCCTTGATGACTTCTATGGCCTTAGGGCCTTTCCACTGAATTATCCCAATGTCATTGATCGCCAACAGGGCCGAACCGGCTCCGGTATCTGGCTTCATGGATTACCGAAAGATGTTAACACCAGGCCTCTACTTGATAGTGATGGCTGCGTGGTAATCGATAACAGCAGCCTGGAATCCATGCATGCATTTATCAAACCAGGCATTACCCATATAGTTCTTTCTGATGAGCCCCTGACCTGGCATTCCCTTCGGTAGGCAGAGAAAAGAAAGGCCGGTATTGAAGCCTCCTTTAAAGGCTGGGTTGAAGCCTGGGAGGCCAGGGATAATGCAGGATATCTTTCTTTTTATGCCGATGACTTCACTGATTTTCGCCGTAACAAGCGCCAATGGTCGGACTACAAGAGCCGGGTCAACAATGGCAAGGAATGGATCGAAATTGATGTTTCGGGGGGTCAGTTATTTCGCTGACCTTAAACAGCCGGAACTGGTCACGGTTCGTTATTACCAGATTTATAACAGCAGTAACTATAAATGGCGGGGCTGGAAAGAACAGCTGTGGCGTGAAGGCAAGGATAGCTGGGAGATTGTCTACGAAGGCAACGGCTAGCACCTGCCTGCGAAATACAATATGTAGCTTTCTTCGAACTACCCTTGAGAATCAGGATAAAAGTCGAGCGGAAACAGACATTGAATAGCAGAATTTTCGCCTTGTTAGCCCTGGCCATCCTGATCTGTGGTTGTGTACCGGTTACCACATCACCTTCTGGTACCGGGCAATCGCCACCCATTTCTCCGCAAACCATGGCAACCACAGACCTGGAAACCGACAGCGGCAATTCATCGGTACCTGATGATATTGCTGTGGGTGTCCTTGATGAGGCCGGAGCGGATATCGCCATGATTGTCCTCCAGGAAGACGATAGCCGGGGTGGCCCGGAACTGAATCAGGTTGCCCCTGTGCAGCCAGAACCTGTTGCTGAGGCCGATGTACTGGCAAGAGCTCGCCGCGAGGCTGAAAGGCAGAGTATCATTTCCATATGTAACGAAATTGGCAATAAACTCGGTAGTGTCTCTGTTGAGGATTGTCTCGCGCAGTCCCTGGAATTTGGTGGAGCCTACACTGTTCAGGACCGGCCAATTGCCATTCGTGATTTTCAGCCTGGAACACGAGTCCAGAAGCCTTCACGGATCCTTATCATGGGTGGGATTCACGGTGATGAATATTCCTCGATTTCTATCATGTTCAAATGGATGGAGTTGCTTGAACGCAGTGACAACAAGGATTTTCGCTGGCGCTTTGTCCCAACCGTCAATCCTGATGGTTTGCTGGAAGGCCAGGCAGTCAGGCAAAACGCCAATGCTGTTGATCTGAACCGTAACTTTTCCTCCAGGGACTGGGTTGATCTGGCAGAGGATTACTGGGAGAACATTACTCATCGCAATCCCCGACGCTTTCCGGGGGAAGAGCCCGCCAGTGAGCCGGAAGTGCAATGGGTAGTCAACCAGATTCAATCGTACAAGCCTGATGTGATTGTGTCAGTCCATGCCCCATACCATTTACTGGATTATGACGGCCCCCCGGAACCTCCTGAGCAAATAGGTGAGCTTCACCTGCACCTGCTTGGCGTCTATCCGGGATCACTGGGGAATTATGCCGGGATCAATCTGGGTATCCCGGTGGTCACTATGGAACTTCCTTCCGCTGGCATAATGCCGTCAGATGAGCAAATCATCAGTATGTGGAATGATCTGCTGGAATGGCTCTACGAGCACCACAGTTCCTGAGTGGTCTCATGACAACGGCGAACTTCTCTCCTGACACGATACTGTCATTCTGGTTCGACGAAATAAGCAAGGAGTCCTGGTTCAGGAAAGACCCTGATTTTGATGCAATGATCAGGGACCGGTTTCTGGAGGTTTTCCTGTCCGCTGCAGCCTGTGAACTGGCCTCGTGGCGGCAAACATTCCTGGGTCGGTTAGCAGAGATCATTGTCCTCGACCAGTTTTCCCGAAACCTTTTACGGGAAAGTGCTGAAGCATTCGCCCAGGACAGCCTGGCTCTCGCCTTGTCCCAGGAAGCAGTCAGTATGGGTGTCCTTGATGCACTCGAGCCTGCCCGACAGGCTTTTCTGATTATACCTTTCATGCACAGTGAGTCGAGTTTAATCCATGAACAGGCTCTGGAACTGTTCTCAAGGCCAGGGCTTGAGTTTAATCTGGATTTTGAGAAACGACACAAGGAAATTATTGACCGATTCGGTCGCTATCCGCATCGCAATGCTCTTCTTGGCAGAGTCTCGACACCGGAAGAACTGGCTTTTCTGCAACAACCTGGCTCTTCTTTCTAGTCATACGCAAGGGGCTGTAAAAGTCGGCGCAGACGCTACACAATTGTGCAGTACGCTCCCCTATTGTGCGTCATACCCGAAACAGAAGAAATATTGTGAATCTATAAAGAAATCTGACCTTAAATAGAGGTAACACCTTTACATAAGCGTCAGCCCCTTTATACTCGCGACCAAAATTTCCGCCGGTAAAGCATCCTCTTTTTAATGACTCGTCACTTACTGTCCGTCGTTCCGATAATTATGGCTTTTTGCCTTTGCAGCGGTGCAATGGCCCAGCTTCCGGAAAGTGAATTTGTTTCCAGCAGGGATGATGAATTCAGGGGAAATCTGGATATTCAGGCAACCCGGAAACGAATCCAGATTGCACGCACCAACAGTGCTCCGGTCATAGACGGAAATCTTGAAGACGAAGTCTGGCAATCGGCTACGGTTATTGCAGATTTACATCAGTTCCAGCCCGTAGATCACGGAGACCCGTCTGAAGAGTCCATCTTCTATATCACGTACAATGACCGCTTTTTCTTTGTCGGCGCAAGGCTCTTCGATAGTGAAGCGGACCGAATCATTGCCAGGCAACTGGTACAGGGTGGTGGACTGGGCAGTGACGATGCCTTTGAGTTTATTCTTGATACCTTCAACAACGGACGTACAGGGTATCATTTCCAGGTCAATCCCAATGGCATTCGTCGTGAAGGCGTCTACGAAAATCCCAATGACCTGAACCGTGACTGGACAGGTATCTGGCAGGTGGAATCCCGTATCACTGACGATGGGTGGGTTGCAGAAGTTGCTATTCCTTTCAATACACTGAACTTTGACCCGGAATCTGAGGAATGGGGTTTTACCATTGCCCGCACAGTTGCGCGTAAGCGTGAGGAGTTGGCCTGGTCATCTTTCAACAGGAGCATCAATCCGACGACAACCGGCCTGATTTACGGCATTCGTGATATTAGACAGGGAAAGGGCCTGGACATTATTCCCTCCATGACCATGGCTGGTTCGAAAGATTACCAGGCCGGGGGTGTAACTGGTCAGCGCTTTGATCCATCGCTCAATGTGTTCTATAAAATCACTCCCAACCTGACCGGTGCAGTGACATTCAATACGGATTTCTCAGCAACTGAAGTGGACAACCGACAGGTCAACCTGAGCCGATTCTCCCTGTTTTTTCCTGAAAAACGTGACTTCTTCCTTCAGGATCTGGATATTTTCAGTTTTGGAGGCCTGAACCAGAATGGTATTCCGTTTTATTCACGTCGTATTGGCCTGAGCAGGACTGGAAATCCGGTTGATATTGATGCCGGCGTGAAACTGACTGGTCGCCTGGGGCGCTGGAATGTCGGTGGCTTGGCCGTAAGTCAGGGTGAAACAGCGGGGCTGGACGGCCAGAATGTCTTTGTAGCCAGGGCGGCTGCCAATGTGCTTTCCGAATCCAGTGTTGGGGCCATCGTGACTCATGGTGATCCCAGCAGGGGCATCGATAATACTGTTGTTGGTATGGATTTTCGTTACCAGAACACCCACTTCTCCGATACCCATACTCTGCGCAGTAATACCTGGTACCAGCAATCTGACACCAGTGGATTAAATGGCGATGATAAAGCCTACGGAATTCAGGCCAACCTGGATACCCAGAACAGTGGTATAGCCGGTTTCGTCAATTACGAGTACTTTGGTGAAGACTTCAATCCAGCCCTGGGCTTTGCCAACAATACCGGTGTGGAAAGCTTTAATATTGGAGGTGTAGGACGATATTTCCTGCGCGGCCATAAAACCCTGCGAAATATCTTTTCCTTCATGCGTTTCAACCATACCCGCTTCCTTGATACCGGAGAAATGCAGAGTGAAAACTGGTTCTGGCGAATGATGAACTTCAACACCCATCGTGGTGATCGGGTGGGTTTTGGCGGGTTTCGTAACCGGGAAGGCCTGCGCCAGGACTTTTCCATTCGTCCGGGGGTCATTATTCCTGCCGGAGACTATACTTTCAGTGGTTTTAATATGGAGGCAAGTCTCTCCAATCAGCTGGAGTTTTCACCCAGTGTAAATTTCTCCATCGGAGATTATTTCAATGGTGAAAGAATGCAGATAAATGCCGGATTCGACTGGCAGCCCAATGAGCACATTAACCTGGGCTTCAATTACAACCACCAGGATATTGAGCTTCCTGTCCAGGGTGGTGAGTTTGATGTGCGACTGGTGTCGGCAAATGCCAATTATGCGTTCAACTCAAAACTGTCCTGGATCAACCTGATCCAGTATGACAATTTCTCCGATGTGGTAGGAATCAACAGCCGACTGCGATGGAATCCCCAGGCTGGTGAGGATCTGTACCTTGTCGTTAATTACAACTTCGATTCTGAGGGCGTCTTTGCAGGGCTGAATTCCAATAATGCGGAAATAGTTCTCAAGTACACCAAAACTTTTCGCTTCTGATCTGAAAGAAAATCTGACTGGGTACTGTCTTCTATCGCGATAATTCTGTGAATTGTGCCCTAAGGTCGATTTGAACCGGCTCGGGCCATGGGATTATACCCCGACAGGCTCTGTTAGTTTGGTACCCCGGCTGTCATGGCAATCCTGTCGAAAATACTACGCCCAAGGTGAGTTGATGAGACTTCATTCATTCCATATTTTTCTACCAACCATGCTGGCTGTCATTCTGGCTCTTGTTGCCAGCACATCACTCAATGCCCAGCCGGCCCGCACCGGCACGAACCTCAATACGAAGTCGATTCCATCAGAAGTGCTTCAATTGACTGAACCTGATGAAGTCGGAAGAATCCGGAAATTACTGGTTGATGGCAGAAAAGACGAGGCTCTTGGCGCTGCCCGGGATTATATTGCTGAAGTAGAGCGGATCGCCTTGCCCCAGGAAAAGCAGCGCAAGTACTATGCCTGGAATGCCTACTGTACTGTCCTGACCAGTCACCAGCGTGTCGATGAGGCCATTCAGGCCTGCTCGACGGCCATGGCATTTGACCCGTCAAAATGGTCAGCGGTCAACAACAGGGGAACCGCAAAGTTTGTCGGAGGCCGCTTCAGGGAGGCGATGGCTGATTACCAGGCTGCACTATCCATGGTGGATGAGGAAAACGCCAGAGTACGAGAGACTATCCAGCACAATATCGCGTTGCTGCAGGAACGCCTGTAAAGTCGGTTCAACCGTTGGTTCGGGCAAACTCTTTCATGAAGTCTGCCAGTACCTGACAGCCTTCCATTGGCATGGCGTTATAAATGGATGCACGAATTCCACCCACCTTGCGATGCCCCTTAAGCGCATACAGACCGTTCTCCAGGGCCTGGGCCAGAAACTGTTGAGACATATCATCATTGGGCAGTGTGAAAGTAACGTTCATGTGTGAACGATCATCCCTGTAGGCTGTTCCCGAATAGAAGTCACTATTGTCGATAATGTCGTATAACAGATTTGCCTTGTCGGCATTGACTCTGGCCATGGCTTCAACACCACCTTGCTCCTTCAACCATTCCATTACCAGGCACATGGCATAAATTGCAAAGGTGTTATTTGTATTGGAAAGTGAATGTGAGCTTTCATACACGGCATAATCCAGAAGGGAAGGTGTTTCCTTCATGGCGTGACCGATGAGATCTTCACGCACGATTACAAGAGCGGTACCGGCCGGACCAAGGTTTTTCTGCAGGCTGGCGAACATCACACCGAGCTTTGAAAAATCTACCGGTCTGGACAGCATGTCCGAGGTGGCATCGACCACGAGAGGAATATCTCCCAGGTCAGGGTATGACTTGTACTGGGTGCCATAGATCGTGTTGTTGCTGGTTATGTACGCATAGGAAGCATCATCAGGCACCATGTCACGGGTCAGTGGCGGAAGCCGATCATAATTGCTGGCTTCACCGCTACTGGCCACAAGAATATCGCCATAGCGTGCGGCTTCTACATTGGCCTGTTTGGAGAAATTGCCGGTTTCGCTGTAAACCGCCTTGCCAGCCGGTTTCAGGGGCAGCAGGTTCATGGGAACCGCGGAGAACTGCATTCGCGCACCACCATGGGTATACAGAATCTTGTAATTGTCAGGCAGAGAAGCAATCTCGCGAATCAGCTCGTCACAGCGATTGATCACTTCATCAAATTCCCTGGACCGGTGGCTGATTTCAATTACTGAAACACCCATGCCACGATAATCCAGAAATTCTTCCTGGATGCGCTGCATTACCGGTATGGGCAGCATGGCCGGACCGGCACCAAAATTGTATACCTGATTAGTCATTGTGTAGTCCTTACGAAAAAAGCGCGATAAGCGATCAGATCACCCATGCCTTGATGACATGTTCGATGGCCCTGATGTCTTCGAGAGTCTCGTTGTCGGGTTCTGACTCAATATCAATCAGGTTGTAGGCTATGCTATCGCGACTTTTGTTGAGCATGTCGATAATGTTGATGTCCTTGTCCGCCAGGATGGAGAGAATTTGTCCCAGCATTTTCGGTACATTTTCATTAATAATCGCAATCCGGTATCCGGAGGATTTCTCCAGCGTCAGGGTAGGAAAGTTCACAGCGTTGCGAATGTTTCCGTTTTCAAGAAAATCGCGTAACTGATCAACAGCCATAATGGCACAGTTTTCCTCAGCTTCCTCGGTGCTGGCCCCGATGTGAGGCATTAGGATAGCCTTGTCATTATCCAACAAGCCTGGCGTGGGGAAGTCTGTGATGTATCTCGACAAACGGCCATTACCCAGAGCATCAGTAAGGGCTTCCTCATCGACAATGGCGTCGCGGGAAAAGTTCAGCAAGACTGCCCCGGATTTGAAATAGTTGATGACTTTGCGATCGATCAGATTCCTGGTGCTTTCCAGAACAGGAAGATGCAGTGTTACAAAGTCTGACCGGGAAATCAGGGAGGTCAGGTTCTCCTGTTTTTCTATCTGGTGGGCCAGTCGCCAGGCTGCATCAACGGATATGGCCGGGTCATAACCCAGCACTTTCATGCCCAGCTGGAGAGCGGCGTCTGCGACCATGGCGCCGATTGCGCCTAGTCCCACTACGCCCAGGGTTTTACCTTTGAGTTCGGTACCCTTGAATTTCTTTTTCTCAGCTTCCACGAGTTTGGACAGGGCTGACGCATCCAGGTCAGAGGATTGTTCATTAACCCAGTTGGTCCCCGGGAGTATGCCCCGGGAGGATAGCAGCAGGCTGCAAAGGACAAGCTCTTTCACGGCATTGGCGTTGGCGCCGGGTGTATTGAACACCACAATACCTTCCTGGGTGTAAGCCTCAACAGGAATGTTGTTGGTCCCCGCGCCGGCCCGGGCAACGGCCTTGAGATTGCCGTTGATGTTATCCATCGACAATTTTTGGCTGCGAACCAGTATGGCATCGGCATTCTCCTCTTCCGGAGAAACCTGATAATCTTGCTTGGTAAAGCGAACCAGCCCCTTCTCAGAGATCTGGTTAAAGGTCTGAATCTTGTACATTGGAAGGGTTACCCTTGGGGCGCAGAAATTAGTTTTGCCCACAAAATTTAGGGGCGAATTTATACAGGGAAATGACGAAAAATGCCAGTCAAAAAGCTCCTGGAGCCCATAAATTCACGTGTATGTGGGAGGGACTGCCCGTGACAGCCAGCTGGTATGTCTACATTCTCGAAACCGGGGCCGGCTTCCTGTATACCGGCATCACAACCGAGCTTGAACGTCGTCTGGAGGAGCATCGGGGGAGTCCGACAGGGGCCAAGAGTCTCAGGGGGAAAGGGCCCCTCAAGTTGGTATACCAGCTGGCGGTGACTGATAGAAGTGAAGCGTCCCGTCTGGAAGCCAGGATCAAGAAATTGCGACGGGACGAAAAGTTGCGCCTGATTCAGGGAGACAGGACACTACTGCACAAGATCAGGGAGACAATGCCGTAAATTCCGAACTGCGGTATAATGGACCGTTTTGTAAAACCGGCAGGAATCACGGAAAGGCAATGACTGAAGCGGAAAATATTATCAAACACCAGATGCAGGAGCTTGGGCAGCAGGCCCGTGCAGCCTCGCGCATCATGGCGGCGGCAGATACAGCGGACAAGAACAGGGCCTTACTGTCCTCAATGGAGGCCATCGAGGACAGCCGACAGACACTTGCCGAGGCCAACGCCCGTGATCTGGATGCCGGCAGGAAAAAAGGTCTTGAAGCAGCAATGCTCGACAGGCTTGAGCTGACCCCCGCACGTATTGACACGATGATTGAAGGGCTACGGCAAGTGGCGACACTGGCGGACCCCATCGGTGAAATCACCGATATGCGCTATATGCCAAGTGGTATCCAGGTAGGGCGAATGCGTGTCCCCCTAGGAGTAATCGGCATTATTTATGAGTCCCGTCCAAATGTAACTGTTGAAGCGGCCAGTTTGTGCCTGAAATCGGGAAATGCCACGATCCTGCGTGGTGGGTCTGAAGCCATTCATTCAAATCAGGCTATCGCCCGTTGCATCAGGTTAGGGCTGGAAACAGCGGGTTTACCTGCCACGGCAGTGCAGGTGGTTGGTACAACCGACAGGGCTGCTGTTGGTGAGCTCATCACCATGCCTGAATATGTTGATGTTATTGTTCCCCGGGGAGGAAAGGGGCTGATTGAACGTATCAGTCGGGATGCCCGTGTGGCAGTAATCAAGCATCTTGATGGTATCTGTCATGTGTATATTGATGATGGTGCTGATGTGACAAAGGCTGTGAATATTGCCCTGAATGCCAAGACCCACCGTTATGGTGTGTGTAATGCCATGGAATCACTGCTGGTGGCTGAATCAATGGCAGACACTGTCCTGCCCCAACTTGAGCAGGTCTACAACGAGTTCGATGTGGAACTGCGTGGTTGTCCCCGGACCTGTGAAATCCTTTCCGACGCGGTGCCGGCGACAGAGGAAGACTGGAATACCGAATACCTGGGCGCCATTTTGTCCATACGCGTGGTCAAGGGGCTTGATGAAGCTATTGACCACATAAATACCTACAGCTCCCAGCATACGGATACTATCGTGACAGAGGATTATTCCCGAGGACGTCGTTTCCTCCGGGAAGTGGACTCAAGTTCTGTCATGATCAATGCCAGTACGCGATTTGCTGACGGTTTTGAATATGGCCTGGGGGCTGAAATCGGCATTTCCACAGACAAGATTCATGCCCGGGGACCTGTTGGTCTTGAGGGACTGACCTCCCAGAAGTATGTCGTGCTTGGGGATGGTCATATCCGCAAATAAGTGGGCTAGGTAACAGATCCTGTGAATGATGTAGGCCTGATGGGCGGAATGTTTGATCCCGTCCACAACGGACATCTGGAAATTGCCAGAACGGCTTTATCTTCCCTAGAACTATCCGATCTATTTCTCCTTCCCTGTGGCAATCCGGTACACAGGGAAGGTAAGTTTGCTAATAATGAGCACCGAATTGCCATGCTGGAACTGGCGACCGGGGAGGATGCCTGTTTACAGGTAGATCCAAGGGAGTGTCTGAGTGAAGCTCCGTCCTACACCTATAACACGCTCGAGCAGTACACAAATGACATGCCCGGGAAGAGGCTGTTTTACATTTTGGGCCAGGATGCCTTCAATGACTTTCATACCTGGTATAAATGGGAAGGCATACTTGAGCTGGCTCATATTGTTATTGCTGCGAGGCCTGGATATCAACAATCTCTCGATCCAAAGTTGCAAGGGGAATATGAGTCCAGGCTTGTAAGTGATATCAATGGAATGAAAAAGTACACGCGGGGAAAAATCCTCGAGGTACAGTTGGCAATGAACGATATCTCTTCTTCGGATGTAAGAGAGAAATTGTTATCAGGTGGGTCAGTGAATCCCCTGTTGCCGGAGAATGTAATGCTTTATATCAAAGCGAATAATCTGTATTTCCGGGAGGAAAAATTTGGACGCTGAAAAAATCAAGCAAATCGCAGTTGATGCCCTGGATGATATGAAAGGCAAGGATATCAGCTGTCTTGAAGTATCAGGTATTACCACGATTGCTGACTATATGATCGTAGTGACAGGCACATCTTCCAGGCATGTAAAGTCTATGGCCAATGAAGTAGTCATAAAGATCAAGGAAGCTGGAGGTTCAGTTTTTGGCACTGAGGGACAGTCGCAGTCCGAGTGGGTGCTTATAGATCTGGGAGATGTAATCGTCCATGTAATGCTTGAGGAAACCAGAAAATTGTATGACCTGGAATCTTTGTGGGGCATGACGCCGGGGACGAAGAATTCTTAAAGGCCGGTATGGCTGTACAGGATTTGCTTGATGAAAGTTCATGTGATTGGTGTTGGTAATAAAATGCCCGCGTGGGTTGAAAGCGGGGTCGTGGAATACCAGAAACGCCTGCCCAGAAATTTTGAACTGGTCATTAAAGAAATTCCCCTTGGTCGACGCGGAAAAGCCAACAATGACCTGGACAGAATTAGAGATAATGAAGGTAAATCCATTCTCAATGCTGTTCCTGCAAACAGTTATGTAATTGCGCTTGATGTCCAGGGCAAGGCCTTATCTACGGAAGCCATGGCTGGTAAACTCAGGCGAATCATGGATGATGGCCGAAGCAGTCTTGCACTACTGGTGGGCGGGCCGGATGGCCTATCACCGGAATGCCTGGAAAAGGCCGATGAAATATGGTCTTTATCAGCATTAACATTACCGCACACTGTTGTTAGAATTGTGGTGGCGGAGCAGGTATACCGGATCTGGAGTGTTCTGGCAGGGCATCCATATCACAGGGAATGATTTCGGGTCAGTTTTGAGGTTATATTGAAAACTCGAGGAACTGATGTGGCATTTATCTTGTCCAAGTTATACTGGTATCTGATTTTTCATTACCATCGACACTAACTTTAAATTTATCGTTAAATTTATTTCGAGAATTTTCATTAATTGTGGTTCGAGTGATATCCGCTGATATCAACTATGGCTGAAAAGATCACCTTACAAGATCGACATCAGGAGCGGCAGATTGTACTGTCCAGACTCATTGTCGGTGGAGTAATTGCTTTTCTTCTCATACTGCTTCTCTTCGCTCGCCTGTTTTATCTTCAGGTCAACCAGCACGAATACTACTCAACTAAATCTGACAGCTACCGCATACACGTCCAGCCTGTAATGCCAACCCGTGGTCTGATCTATGATCGTAATGGCGTTCTGCTGGCAGAGAATATCCCCAGTTTTACCCTTTCACTTATCAAAGAGCATGCTGGAGATATAGACCGGTCGATTGAAATCATTCGTGAAGTCATAGATTTTTCAGTAGAGGATGAGGATAAATTTCGAACCCGATTGAGAAACCGCCATGTACCCTATGCTGCGGTTCCAGTTCGCTACAATCTCAGTGAGGAGGAAATCGCCCGTATCTCGGTAAACCAGTTTCGCTTGCCCGGTGTGAGTGTTGAAGCTGAATTGGTACGCCATTACCCGGATGGAGAAGCCATAGCCCATGCTGTTGGTTACCTTGGCAGTATCACGGAAGATGAATTACAGAAAGTGGATCCGGTGAACTACAGTGGAACCCATCAAATCGGCAAGGAAGGTGTGGAGAAATATTACGAGGAAGTGCTTCATGGTCAGGTAGGTTATGAAACCGTCGAGAAGAATGCCCGTGGCCAATTAATGAAAGTGCTTGACCGGACAGATCCTGTTCCCGGTCATGATCTTGTTCTTAACCTGGATATCAATCTTCAAAAAGCCGCGGTCGAGGCACTCGGGGATTACCGAGGTGCCATTGTAGCTCTGGATGCAAACGATGGCGGTATTCTAGCTATGGTCAGCAAACCTGCCTTTGACTCCAATCTGTTTGTCCAGGGAATAAGTCGACAGGAATATGCAAAACTCAATGACCCTGTGGACACCCCGATGTTTAACAGGGCGCTGGCGAAGTATGCTCCGGGTTCGACGATCAAGCCTTTTCTGGGCCTGGCGGCCCTGGATTATAAACTACGTACACGGGAACAGACGGTCAGTGATCCCGGCTATTTCAAGCTCAGCAATGCAGGCCATGTCTACCATGACTGGACCTGGTGGGTGAATAAAAGCGGCCATAACCAGGTTGATCTGCAAAAAGCCATTTTCCAGTCCTGTGATATCTATTTCTATGACCTGGCCACGGACATGGGGATAGACCGCATGCATGAATTTCTTTTCCGTTTCGGGTTCGGTCGTAACACCACCGTCGATGTGGCGAGGGCAAGCAGCGGGACGTTGCCTTCCCGGCAGTGGAAAAGAGAGACGCTGGGGCAGCCCTGGTATCCGGGTGATTCCCTGAATTCTTCCATCGGGCAGGGCTATACCGAGGCGACACCAATGCAACTGGCAACGGCAGCGATGGTGCTGGCCAACAAGGGGAAATGGGTAAAGCCTTCCATGCTCAGACAGATTGGCCTGACCGGACAGCCAGTAGAGCCCAACAGATCCCTGCCGGATATTGAGCTTGAAAATCCGGATGACTGGAATTTCATTCATGAATCCATGGCAATGGTTGTCCATAAGGGCGCTGGCGGTTATCGGGAAACCGGTACTGCCTATCCCTATATCGCCATGAATGATCCGCTGGCTTATCGGATGGCCGGTAAATCAGGAACAGCACAGGTTGTCGGAATGCCTGAAGATTTTGACAATGATGCGGAAGTACCTGAAAAGTATCGCGATCATGCCTTGTTTATCTCATTTGCGCCGGTGGAGAATCCCCAGATAGCGGTTGGTGTCTTTGTGGAGCATGGTGAGGGGGGTAGCTCCGTAGCCGGGCCTATTGCTCGTAAAGTGCTGGACGCCTATTTGCTTGACAATGGTGAACTGAAACCTGAATTCAGGCTCCCCGAGATTTCCAGTGAAGAAGAGACCGGTTCGGATGACGAGACTGGTCAATCCACGGAGTCCGGTAGCCTGGATATATTGGCAGCCCAATCCATCGAATCAACTCCTCTCGCCGGGCTATCCACAATCAATGATTGATCGCTGCAGAGATTTTTCAACGTGAGCAGCCAGGATTTTGTCAGGCAGTTCGGCCTGGGCAACAATGCCCTGGGGCAGCGTAAAAGTCTCTGGGATATACTGCATATTGATTTTCCCCTGCTGGTTGCCCTGCTGATACTTCTTGGTTTCGGCCTGATGGTCCTCTACAGCGCGACTGATGGTAACATGGCTTCCATGCGGCGCCAGGTCTCCTTTATTGCTGTATCTTTTATTGTAATGATGGGGATTGCCCAGGTGGAAATGCGTGTGCTCCGGCGCTGGTCGCTCTGGATGTACGCAGGAGGTGTGGGACTTCTGGTTGCCGTTATTTTTATGGGCAGTACCAGTGGTGGTGCACAACGCTGGCTTGATCTACCTTTATTGCCTCGCTTTCAGCCATCGGAAGTCATGAAGGTAGCCCTGCCAATGACTATTGCTGCCTATTTTTCCCGACGGGATCTGCCTCCGCGGTTCAAGCATATTTTCTGGTCGTTTATTCTCATCATGTTGCCCGCAGCACTGATTGCCATCCAGCCTGATCTGGGTACGGCTCTGTTGATCGCTGTATCCGGTATTTTTGTTCTGCTATTGGCAGGTATTCGCTGGAAACTGGTTTTCTCCATCGTTGGCCTTGGCATACTCTCGACACCAGCGCTCTGGATTTTCTACATGTCTGATTACCAGAAGCAGCGGGTGAAGACCCTGCTGAATCCCCAAAATGATCCATTGGGTGCCGGGTGGAATATCATTCAGTCCCAGACGGCTATTGGATCGGGTGGTGTGTATGGCAAGGGGTGGCTCAATGGTGTCCAGTCGCGTTTGGACTTTTTGCCAGAGGGACAGACAGATTTCATTGTGGCTGTGCTGGCTGAAGAATTCGGTTTGGTGGGGCTCATTTTTCTGTTGATCCTGTATATGGTGATCATTGGCAGGGGGTTATATATCGCAGCGATGGCCCAGGATACCTTTGGCAGGTTGCTTGCCGGAAGTATTATTCTTACGTTCTTTGTCTATGTCTTTGTGAATATTGGTATGGTCAGCGGCATACTGCCCGTAGTCGGGGTACCATTGCCCATGGTAAGCTTGGGCGGGACGTCTATCCTGACCCTGATGACAGGATTCGGCATTCTCATGTCCATACATACCCATAACAAATCGTTGATTTCATAGGTATAATAACTTTTTCCGAGACTTAATCTGGAGGGTAGGAGCTACGTGGTGTCTTGGTCTCATCTGACCAGATCACTGGTATTTCTTTTGGTGGCTGTTTTTCTGACAGCCTGTGTAAGTCCCACTTCCCCGCAAAAAACAGGTTCTGGCCGTTATTCGATGGCGAATGATAGTCCAGAGCTTGAACCAATTGACCTCACTACAGTCAAACCCGTAGTTCCGGAACCGGTTGAAAGAACTATTGCCGGTAATAAGAGTCCATATACGGTGAATGGCAAGACCTATACTGTGATGCCTACTGAAGTGGGCTATGAGGAATCAGGAATGGCTTCCTGGTACGGCAGGAAATTTCATGGACACCTGACATCCAATGGAGAAATTTACGATATGTTTGCCCTGTCAGCGGCACACAAAACACTGCCAATCCCCAGTTTTGCTGAAGTGACCAATCTGGATAATGGCAAGAGTGTTATTGTCAGAATTAATGACCGTGGGCCATTTCATGAAGGCAGGATCGTGGATTTATCCTATGCGGCAGCCGCCATGCTTGATTATGCCGATATAGGCACAGCTAGGGTTAATGTCAGAGCCATTGTGCCCAGTGGGGGAACTACTTTGCCAGCAAATCAGCAGGTTCAGTTGACGAATACGAATACAGCCGGCTCGATCCAGGAAGAGGTTATGGAAGAGCGGCAGCGTATTGAGGGGGATACCGGGCAGGAGTTTTTGCAGGTTGGAGCCTTCAGTAACGAGATTAGTGCAAAGCAATTGCTGGCAAAGCTTCAGGAATATTCACCACTGCCGGCGTTCATTCGAAGTGAACTGGATGCAAACACCGGAAACCTGCTCCACCGAGTGCGTCTTGGTCCGGTAAATGAGACAATGGATATCCAGGTGCTCATCAGAATTCTTGTAGAAGCGGGGTTTGGAACGCCTTTCCGTGTCAGGCAATAACACAACCGGAAAACAGGCCCAACCTGAACCTGATCAATTTATAACGGGGAAAATAATGCCGATCAAAAAGTCATTTTTTTATACTACAACTTTGATTACCAAATTATTTATTACATTGGTGTTCACTAAAACTTTAAAGATCCTTCTGTTTAAAACAGCCACAAAAGTTTCAACACAAGTTTCAGCTTCCATTGCTGTTTCTACATCAGTTTTCCGCCAGATCCTCGTGGCAGGATTTCTGATGACCATGGTTGCCGGAGAGGTATCAGCCCAGAATATTATCCCGAGGCCTCCGCAGATAGCTGCATCCAGTTTCATCCTCATGGATGCCAAGACAGGTGAAATTCTTGTCGAAGAGAATGCCGATATACCCCTCCCGCCGGCAAGCCTGACTAAAATCATGACGTCCTATGTGGCAGCCAATGAGGTAGCACAGGGTAATGTGACACTTGATGACATGGTACATGTCAGTGTTCGTGCCTGGCAGATGGAAGGCTCCAAGATGTTTATCCAGGAAGGTACACAGGTTCGACTGGAAGACTTGCTCAGGGGCATGATTATCCAGTCCGGTAATGATGCCAGTGTCGCCATTGCCGAGCATATCGCCGGAAGTGAAGAAGCCTTTGCCGATATGATGAACCAGCATGCGGAAATTCTGGGGCTTGATAACAGCTATTTTCTCAATGCTTCAGGATTACCCATGGACCAGCATACGATGAGTGCCAGGGACCTGGCTTTGCTGTCCCGAGCACTTATCGAGAATTTCCCAGATCATTACGCCATGTATTCTGAGCGTGAATTTACCTACAACAATATTCGCCAGCCCAATCGCAACAGCCTTCTGTTCAGGGACCGCAATGTAGACGGTATCAAGACAGGCCATACAGAAGAGGCTGGATATTGCCTGGTTGCCTCTGCCACTCGTGATGACATGCGCCTGATTGCTGTCGTGATGGGAACTGACAGTACAGATGCCCGTGCCATAGAATCACAAAAGCTGCTGACCTATGGATTCCGTTTTTATAAAACCCACCAGCTGTTTGAAAACAACCAGGTGCTGTCCACGGACCGGGTCTGGTCAGGAAAAACCAATGCAGTGGATATCGGTATCAGGGATGAAATTTATGTCACTATCCCGAGGGGACAGGAAGAAAACCTGGAAACAGATCTGGTTATTGACGAGACGCTCAAGGCCCCATTGGAAGCAGGACAGGTACTGGGCAATGTCTCTGTAAAACTGGGTGATCAGGTGTTCTATGATGGTCCAGTGGTTGCCATGGAGACTGTAGAGCGCGGTAGCTTCATTAAACGTTTGATGGACTTCCTGCACCTGTTTTTCCTGAGCCTGTTTGCCTGATCCGAATATGATTGAGAAAACTGAACAAGAGGAAGCTCCGCGCATTGAGTTCCCCTGTCGATATCCCATCAAGGTTATGGGGGAGGATGTGGATGATTACAGCACTGAAATTGTAAAAATCATCCGCCTGCATGCTCCGGACCTTCTGGATGAGGATATAGATTTCAGGGCGAGTCGCCACGGCAAGTACCTTGCTGTCAATGTAATTATCAATGCCCAGAGTGTCGATCAGCTTGAAAGCATATTCAGCGATCTGAAAGCCAGCGGTCGCGTTGCCATGGTGCTTTGACCTGGTATCAACAGGGACACCCATGTGAAATCTCCCCTGCAAAAGCTTGAATTCAGGTATCTAGGTATAGTTGATTACCTTGAAACCTGGGAGGCGATGAAAACGTTTACCCTGGAACGTCAACCGGATCAGTGCGATGAAATCTGGTTTCTGCAGCATCCCCCCGTATTCACCCTTGGACAGGCCGGCAAGCCCGAGCATATTCTAAATGCCCATGATGTACCGGTGGTCAATACTGACAGGGGAGGACAGGTTACCTATCATGGCCCTGGCCAAATCATTGCCTACCTGTTACTGGATGTCAGGCGAAGGAAGCTGGGTATCAGGGATCTCGTCATCATGATTGAAAATTGTCTGATTACCTTGCTGGATGAATATGGTATTAAAGCTGACGGCAGAAGGGATGCACCCGGAGTATATGTTCAATCCCGTAAAATTGCGGCTCTCGGCCTGAGAATCAGGAATGGCTGTTCCTATCACGGACTAAGCCTGAATGTGGATATGGATCTGGGTCCTTTCAGTGATATCAACCCCTGTGGTTATGAGGGTATGGAGGTAACCCAGATGCGGGATTTTGAATGCGTGCCATCGCATCTGTCACTGTCGGATATCCAGGCAAGGCTTGCCGAAATACTGGCGGCTAGTCTGGTACAATTACCAAATAACCAAGGTTGAATACAGCTATGCCAGAGACACAAAAACCAAGACTAGTGATACAGGGTGAAAAGCTCCGGGGCGCCGATAAGGTCGCCAGGATACCCGTTAAAATCATACCTACAACAGAAATGCCCCGAAAACCTGACTGGATAAGGGTAACCCTTGGCAATAGCGAGAAGGTAGAGAAAATCCGGGCAACACTGCGAAAGCATAAACTAGCTTCAGTATGTGAGGAAGCCTCCTGTCCCAACCTTGGCGAATGTTTCAGTGGGGGTACGGCCACCTTTATGATCATGGGTGAAATCTGCACCCGTCGCTGTCCTTTTTGTGATGTTGCCCATGGACGTCCGAATCCCCTGAATGAGAATGAGCCAATTGAGCTGGCAGAAGCCATTGCGGAAATGGGCCTGAACTATGTTGTGGTCACCTCGGTCGATCGGGATGATCTCAGGGATGGTGGTGCGGATCATTTTGCCCGCTGTATTGCAGAAACCCGACGCCTTAATCCGGGCATCAAGGTCGAAGTGCTGGTGCCCGACTTTCGTGGTCGCGGGGATGTTGCTATCGATATTCTTACCAGGACAAGGCCAGATGTGTTTAATCACAACCTGGAAACCATACCCAGATTATATCGTCAGGCACGTCCGGGTTCTGATTACCAGTGGTCACTGGATTTGCTGAAAAAATACAAGGAGATGGCTCCGGAAGTATTAACGAAATCGGGCATCATGGTCGGTATTGGAGAAACCCGCGAAGAAGTCATTCAGGTTATGGAAGATATGTATGCCCATAATATAGACATGGTCACGATCGGGCAGTATTTGCAGCCATCCAGGGACCATTTACCTGTTGAGCGATTTCTGCATCCGGATGAATTCGATGAATTTGCAAGAATAGGGGAAGATATGGGTTTCAGGCATGTAGCAAGCGGGCCTATGGTGCGGTCTTCCTATCATGCTGATAAACAGGCTCTTTTGTAGCGCGCCCCTGTACCCGCTGTACCAATCCCAGCAGAATCAGCAACCCAGCCGCATTTTCTGAAAATGTTTTTGCCAGGGAAAAAGCTTTCTTGCAAGAGTTTGCCTTGATTATCAGGCAGCAGAAGAGGGAGGTGTCAGCGGTGTCGGTGTTCCCGACAGGGCCATGACCATGGAGGCTAGTTCATCCCAGGATTTAGCATCATCAATCCCTTTCACTGACTGGTCAACTTTTTTTGCTTTCAGCAGCAGAGACTCAAGACTGTCGATGGTATGTCGTCTCAGGGCATTGCCCACGATGGGCATCCTGTTTTGCCAGATGCGCTCCGACTGCATCACACCATTCATGTTCTCACCCATGCTGATTCTTCCCTGCATACGTAACAGTGTCCTGATTTCACGCGTGATGAAGAACAGGACTTTCAAGGGGTCATCTCCTTCAGCACGCAGATGATTCAGAATATTCAGCGCCTGGCCGGGGTTACCGCTCATGCTGGTATCAGTAAGGGCGAATACGTTAAACCGGGAATTGTCAGCAACAGCCCGTGCGACAATTTCCGGTGTCAGCGGTTTATCGCCTGTGAGGATTGAAAGCTTGTCTATTTCCTGTGCAGCAGCGAGTAAATTACCTTCCACACGCTGACAAATAATGTCGATACTGTCCCTGTCAGCTTTCAGTCCCGCCCGCTGCATGCGCTGGCCAACCCAGTTTGGTAATTGCTGGGCACTGACGGGCCACACCTGAACAACCATACCTTTTGACTCAATGGCCTTGAACCATTTGGTTGAGAGGGTGGGTTTCTCGATTCTTGAACTGGTAATGAGCAGCAGATTATCCTCACCGGGATCAGCTGCAAATTCCTGCAGGGCTTTCTTCCCATCATTGTCCAGTTTGGGAGAGTGAAGACGAAGATCAATCAGTTTTCTTTCTGCAAAAAGAGACAAGCTGCTGGAAGCTTGCAGCAGTAAGGTCCAGTCGAAATGGAGACCGGCATCATGAACTTCCCGGTCGGAAAATCCCTGCTCCTTTGCCATCTGCCTGATGGTGTCGCAGGCTTCCTGGACCAGCAGGGTTTCATCGCCGGAAATCCAGATAACGGGAGGAAGCTGCTTTTCAAGCTGGGGAACCAGCTGTTCATAACGGGTTAACATGACTCACAATTCTATCGGAGGGGGCGTTGGCATCATAGCGCTTTTGCATTTGTTACAAAGAAGCCTCTCGTTCTTCATGTGATTCAGCCTCGTCATCTTCCAGGGCCTGTTTGGTTTCCTGGAGAATGGTGACATCACTGGGCGGACTCTGTGCTGAATTCTCAACATCACCCTCTGGGTTTCGCCGCAGGGATTCACGCACAGCATTAAGGCGACGGGCACCTTTGCGCAGGTGCCTACACCCCCGCTTGACCTGGTTGGCATACTGGAGGAATACATCCATGTCGCTGATGTCCATATGGCCGAATGAGGTGTTTACCAGGATGGCATCCTTGAGGACATCATATGCCTTCTCAACTTTTTTATAGAGTTTCTTACTATTGATACTTTCCCCGGTGTTGTCGGGAGTCAGAGAATCAAGGTGTTCATCCACGGCAGCAATGAATGCCTGGAGTTCCTCGCTGAAAGGACCATGCCGATATTTGGGAAAGATTGAACTCAGACTGGCAATTTCATCGGATATCTCAAGAGTCAGCATGTATTCCTGGGTGACATGCATCAGGTTCTGGACCGCTTCAGACGTAAAAGGAGTCAGCTCCTGCTTATTCAGTTCAGTGGTGAAAAGGCCGGTTTCCCTGGCCAGGGTCTTGATAGTCACGACTTTTTCGTTTATGCCCGAAGCCGATTTTTGCAGGCTTTCCTGTAAAAGCTGCACACTCATTGTTGCGACACGACTTAATTCAAGAGTCAGGGCATCCACCGCGATATAGGGCAGTGAAAGCACATTCCGGTCCAGGTAGCGGGGACATGAAGCCGTTTCTTCCTGGGTCTGGAAACGACCAAGGAGGAAATTAACCATCCAGCCTGAAAGTGGGGCCATCAAAACAACGCCCAATATATTGAAGCTGGAATGAAAGATCGCCAGTGAAACCGCCGGTGAGGACGAAAGTTGCAGGGTGTCCTTAATAAAGGCGCCCAGCCAGAGCATAGCTGGTAACAGAACCACGGCAACGCTGGCGGTAATGAG
>Ga0255780_10000052_pt1 | contig 104443 bp, 78 predicted proteins | sample 071ome_32_FD_179978 | JGI IMG/M metagenome (GOLD analysis project Ga0255780, IMG submission 179978) | Coastal salt marsh microbial communities from the Groves Creek Marsh, Skidaway Island, Georgia - 071405AT metaG (version 2) | ecosystem: Environmental > Aquatic > Marine > Intertidal zone >... | reverse complement strand
ACTTGCCCCGGGGTATAGATACCCATATCTAATTTCTTGAGGTAATTACTGAATTTACTCTTTTTGCCTTTGCTTGTTGATAGAGCCAAGCGCTATTAAGCCTGGAATGGAAGCGGGGACATAATTATAGGCATCCACTGAAGAGTTGCCTGGGGCCGCTTTCACGATACAATTCTTGTTTCGAGCATACTGAATGGCTTCTTTATACAGTCGCTCTTTGTTACTGGTCTTGATTCCTCAAAGTGCTATTGAAATCACATCCACTCCCCTGTTGTCAGAAGTTACGGCACAACTAATCAAAACTATTAAATTGCTTTACTCTTTTTAAATCGTAGGCAGGTTGAAGAATTTCGATTAAAATAAGTTCGTTCTTACCACCATTAAAAATTCGCACTCTTTTTCCTTTTGGAATTATAAAACCTCGATCCGTCTCAATTAACTGAATTCCTTCTTTAAATTCTAAACCGAGCGTGCCACTTAATACAATTCCGCGAATTTCAAATGCAGCTTCAATTATTGGTTCAGTCCAGTTAACAGGTGCATGCATTTTATTAAACCCTAATTCATCTGTTTGAGTGTAATCAAATAGATATCTTTCGACATTGTCTTGGATAATAATCTTTTTGGGTTCAAAAGAACTTGAAATCTGAGCAGATAAGACTATTGGTGTAAAAAGAAAAAGTAACCTAAACATTATCTGTATTTTCATATGTGACCTATATGTATTACGATGGCACCTTGCCAATCACTAAATAAATGTTTAAATTTCAAATTACAATATAAAAAAACCGCTACAGTATAAGGGTTTTGTCATTATGAGTTGCTCCCCCTATTATTCAAAGTTGCAGCATAACTCGATCCATCAAAGGACACTTATTAGCGAACAAGTCAAACGAGATTAAAGGGAAAGCTTGTCTAGAATAAGAAATTATTCTGAGTCACTACTTTCTTGTTGGGGTATGAATGAGGCCATTAAACCACCAAAGTCAAAATAGTCTCCCCCTGCAATAATTTTACCTTCTTTAAAATCCATCGTATGGTAGGAAGTTAGACTAAATGATTTCCCACTTTCAGTGTGTGTGCCTTTCCACGTGCCATAGGTTCTAACACTTCCATCTAATTTACCGGTTTCGGCATTAACCCCAGGAAGCCAATTTCGTGCTTCATAAGTGATGTCGTCAAACATAGTTTGATACATTTTCATTGCCTCCACATGTTCTTTCTTTCCATACTGAGGAGCCCCATAGACAGGAGGTTGCCACAGTAAATCATTATGAAGGAGACTTTCTTGAGTCTTGTAATCTTCTACCTCGTGAAGTTTTATGAATTTTTTCGCAATTTCTACGTTTTTCTCAAAATCTGGGTGATTTCCACTGGGCTGTTCACAAGAGATTAGCCCATAGAATATGCTTAAGCAAAGAATAGTTTTTTTCATTTTAATTTACTTATGGTTAATAATACTTGATATTTAATGAATATGATTGTAAAAGAAAAACCCTCCACTTGGGAGGGCTTTGTTATATAAATGATTATTGTTTATTGAACTGACATTAAACGTTCCCATATAACTCTTAATCGAAATCCATCAGGGTCGTACTCACTCATTTTTGAATTTTCAGGAGGAGTCCAATCTGACCCATCAAATGCTTTAAACGCATCTTCTAATTTATCATATCCATCCCAAGTCATCACCGTAGACTCATCTTGACCTGCTGGATAGAGTTTATAGCCCATACCCCAATTTGTCATCCCAGTTGATCCATTTTCTATATTTGCTTTGTGCTGAGGCATCCATAAATCTCGGTTTTCACTGATAAACCCATTTAGATTTTTTGGTCGGCCATAGTTCCACACCGAATATTTGCTTGCTTCTCCAGGAATACTTTGCAATATTTTATAATTATGGACTTCATAGACTGTATAAGGTGAAGATGCGTCAGCTGGATCTATACCTCCAAGTGCAGAAGGATCCCATTCCTGGTTTGTCATATCCGCAAGAGAAGGAAAACCGTTTACAAAAGCATAGTTAACTTCATTATTTCCTGCAGTACCAACTTTTCTAAATAGACCCCACAAATTTTGCTTTCCTTTATCAATATTTGATTTTGCGACTTTTGACCAGTAATCCATTTCTTTCCGTTCAAATTCTTGTGCATGTTCCGCTTCAACTGAAACATACATGATGTAATAATATTGAGCATTTGCTTCCGCTAAACCCAGCATAAATAATAGGATTAATATTTTTTTCATTTTAATTTACTTGTGGTTTATAATACTTGTAATATTTAATATAAATGTAAAAAAACTTCGCTTCGAAAGGTTTACTCTATTGCGACATTTTATCATGATAACGCGCAGACTCTTCCATTATGTCCGTTAGATCAAAATAACATTTTATTGAATCAATTTTATCGCCTTCCCATTTTTAGCAACAATAAAAACTATTCTGCGGAGTTGGTCAACAAATCAAATTTGACAGTTGTAATTAAGGCTGTAGTTAAAAAGTCTGATAAAGTAACTCAAAGTTTCGGTTTAGCACCTAAAGGAGGAACTACAGTATCTGTCAGCAAAGATGAAACTGTTTTTTTGAAAATGAAAATGGGTCGGAAGTGAGAGTTGATGTGATTCTTAGCAATGGTGATGAAGGGATGAGATACATCGACAATAAATAAAACCGCTATACTATTTTATCATTATGAGTTGCTCCCTCTATTCTTCAAAGTTGCAGCATAACTTCACCAATTAGTGGAGTTGTGTGCTGGATAGAACAAGGATGGCAACCCCGCTGCTGCGCAGATATTGGGCAATTATAAAAACAACGAGAGAGAGAGTGGTATATTCTAAATGTCCAAAAACAGGAAGCTCTGAAAAGGGCTACTGCCTGCAAAATCAAGGATAGAGAAAATAGGATTCTTTCTTTCAACACTAATAAGTAAACAAATGGAAACCCGGGAGGGCCATTTGCGTTAAAAAAGTATATTTGTAACCAAAATTTGAGAATGGCAGAGGACATCAGATTATGCATTATTGTTGGCTCGGGACCTGCAGGTTATACTGCAGCGATTTATGCAGCACGGGCAGGCTTGAAACCACTATTGTTTACAGGTAAAGAGCCGGGAGGCCAGTTGATGATCACCAATGATGTAGAGAATTATCCAGGCTACCCTGAGGGCGTATTAGGACCTCAGATGATGGCAGATTTCCAGAAGCAGGCAGAACGATTCGGAACAGATATTCGATCGGATATGATCGCTAAAGTTGACTTTACGGGACCTGTCCACAAAGTGACGACGGAGTCTGGTGAGGAGTTTCAGGCACATACCATAATTATATCTACAGGGGCCAGCGCCAAATGGTTGGGACTAGAGTCTGAAAAACTTCTGATGAATAAAGGTGTTTCCGCTTGCGCGGTTTGTGATGGATTCTTCTTTCGGGGTATGGATACTATTGTCGTAGGAGGAGGAGATACGGCAGCTGAGGAAGCAACCTATCTTGCCAAGCTTTGCAGTCACGTACACTTGTTGGTGAGGCGTGATGAGATGAGGGCTTCAAAGATTATGCAGAATAGGGTATTGAACACTAAGAACCTTACGGTGCACTGGAATACAGAGACCCTGGAAGTATTGGGTGATGAAGAAGTTACGGGAGCGCGTGTCATTAATAATGTGACCAAGGAAGAATCGGTTATAGATGCCAAGGCCTTTTTCGTAGCTATTGGCCACAAACCAAACACAGATATATTCGAGGATTGGCTTGATATGGATCAATCCGGCTACCTGATCACTGGAGCCGATAACACAACGACCAAGATTCCTGGTGTATTTGCGAGCGGTGATGCACAGGATAATGTTTACCGACAGGCAGTAACCGCTGCCGGAACAGGTTGTATGGCAGCTTTGGATGCAGAAAGATATTTGGCAGCCAAAGAAATTATTTAAACTATTAAACGAAAAACATGAGTAAATTCAGAAAAGGGGTATTGCATGGTGATGAGGTGACTGCACTGCTAGATTACGCCAATGAAAATAATTTTGCACTTCCTGCAGTCAATGTAGTCGGAACTAACTCAGTGAACGCCTGTCTTGAAACTGCCAGGGATATAAATTCACCAATTATTATTCAGTTTTCAAATGGTGGTGCACAGTTTTTTGCCGGCAAGTCAATAAACAATGAAAATCAGCAGGCTGCCATATTAGGTGGTATCTCAGGCGCACAGCATATACATACTGTCGCAGAAGCCTACGGTGTAACAGTTATATTACACACAGACCACTGTGCAAAGAAATTGTTGCCATGGGTTTCTGGTTTGTTGGATGCCAGCGAGCGCCATTACGAGAAAAACAAATATCCCCTTTACTCTTCCCATATGCTGGATTTATCCGAGGAATCTCTAGAGGAAAACATAGAGATATCGTGCGAATATATGAAGCGTATGAGGGATCTTGGCATCTCTCTGGAAATAGAGTTGGGTGTCACAGGAGGTGAAGAGGACGGTGTTGACAATACGGATATCGACAATGCGAAATTGTATACGCAGCCTGAAGAGGTGGCTTACGCTTATGAGAAATTGATGGAAATATCAGATCGATTTACCATTGCTGCGGCTTTTGGAAATGTTCATGGTGTTTACAAGCCGGGCAATGTTGAATTAACTCCTAAAATCCTTAAAAACTCCCAAGAGTATCTTAAAAATAAATTAGGCTTGACCACAGATCAGGCTATCAAGTTTGTCTTCCACGGTGGCTCAGGCTCATCAACAGAAGAAATCAGGGAAGCTATCGACTATGGTGTGGTTAAAATGAATATTGATACCGACCTCCAGTGGGCTTTCTGGACAGGTGTCAGGGATTATTATGAAGATAAGAGAGGATACATGCAAACTCAAATCGGTAATCCTGAAGGCAATGACAAACCTAATAAGAAGGTGTACGATCCAAGACAATGGCTTAGAGCAGGAGAGGGTAGCTTCAAAAAGCGCCTGATTAAAGCTTTTGAAGATCTTAATTGTATCGATAAAGCAGTATAATTAAGGAACGACTGTTCCCAAATCGTTAGCTATATGTTTTCGTTGTTCACTCAGGGTCTGGTAAGCCCTGAGAATGTTTTCTGTTTGTTTGGGGTCCTGTAGGGTGTTTTCAGATCTCTTTTTAAGTTCTTCGATGACTTTGGAAATTTTCTTGAGTTTAAAGCGCAGTATGGATTGCAGGCTATCTCTATAAAAGTTTTCCTCGGGCATCTTTTGAGTTTGCAGGTAGACGTCCTTGCTTTCCCAATTGGCAAATACGTAGGGTGAGCTGTTGCAGTCAATAGCGAATTCCCTTACCATTGGATCCTCATGATTAATAAAGTAATTGGAAATACCGGATTGCCCGTGATTTTCCGATTCAGAGACTTTGAATCCCTCTTCAATGATTTTCCTGTACATAGCTTCATCAAAATGGTCGATGACATCCAGGATATTAGAATATATAAAGTCCGCAACCCTTATTTTTTCTTCATCTTCTGTCGATATTAGCTTGTCTCCGGCACATACAATAATACGTGCAAGATCTTTTTCCTGGTAGACATGTGTCTTTCTTGAAAGCTTTGGACTTGGCTGGTATTGACGAGCTTGTTCTACGGGTGTTTCAGCAGAACGAAAGGCTTGTTCTCCGAGAGCGACACGCTCCTCGCGTTCTTTCTCCAAACGCTTTTGGCGTATTTCTTCGCGTATGATTTTATTGACCTCCCTGATGAGGAGTTCCTCATGGATTTCAAGGCTTTGGCTGCATTCTTTTATATAGAGAGAACGTTTGATGGGTTCTCTGACATTGGCAATGGACTTAATGATATCCTTGATGAGCTCAGCTTTCTTTACCGGATTATTGCCGGCTTCTTCGAGCAGCAGCGCCATTTTAAAATAGATGAAGTCTTTGGCATTCTCTGCAATGTATTGCTCGAAAGCTTCAGTGCCCACCCGTCGGATATAGGAATCAGGGTCTTCAGATTCCGGCAACAATACCAGCATGACATTCATATCATTCTGAAGCACAATATCGAGACCACGCATAGCAGCTTTTACGCCGGCAGCATCTCCATCATAAAGGAATGTAATATTGTCCGTATGTCTTTTTACCAAACGAACTTGTTCGCTCGTCAGTGCGGTTCCCGATGAAGCTACTACATTCCTTACACCATTTTGATGCAGGCTTATGACATCGGTATAACCTTCTACGATATAGCAATTATCCTTCTTGCGGATTTCTGATTTCGCAAGGTGGATGGCATAGAGCACTCTGCGTTTGTTGTAGATGATGCTTTCCGGAGAGTTGATGTATTTGGGTTGCTTCTTGGACGTACTCATTGTCCTCCCGGCAAAGGCAATCACTTTTCCTGATACAGAATGTATGGGGAACATAACCCTGTTGCGGAAAAAATCGTAGCCTTTTTCGGAGCTAAGGCCAATCTCTTTCAGATAGGAGCTATTGTATTGAGCTTTTTCTGCTTTCTCGGTGAGCACTTTCCCTGAGTCGGGGGCATAACCCAGGTCAAAATCCTTTATGGTTGATTCAAGGAAGCCACGTTCTTTAAAGTAACTGAGTGCTATGGCTTTGCCATCCTGCGTGTCGAATAACTGTTTTTTAAAAAAATCGGAGGCAAATTCATTGATGATCATGTAGCTTTCTTCCTGCCTCTTTTGTTCTTCCCAGGCCTCCTGGTCCTCTCTTCTTTCTTCTTCGAGCTCTATATTGTATCTCTTGGCCAATACGCGTACCGCCTCAGGAAAAGACATCTGGTCATGTTCCATTAAAAACTGAACCGGGCCACCACCTTTACCGCAGCCAAAACATTTATAAATATTCTTTGAAGGGGAAACTGTAAATGAAGGCGTTTTTTCATCATGAAAAGGGCAGAGGCCGATAAGGTTTGACCCGCGTCTTTTGAGGCTGACATAGTCTTCAACGATGTCTTCAGCCCTGGCGGTGTCAAGAACTTGCTGTATGCTTCTTTTTGAGATCAAAGGCCTGTCTATTTTATTGCAATAATAAATACAATATGATAAAATTTTGTCAATTGTATCAAGTCTGAGTAGGATTAAGCAAATAGCACTAATTTTGGCGTTCAAATTTTATGTCATGCAGGAATTACAGGGTATAGGATTGGCAGATCTTATCGAAAAATATGGAGCCCCACTATATGTTTACGATAGCTCTAAAATGGAGGAGAACTATCGGAACTTCACCAGTGCATTTGATGTGGAGTCACTTAAAGTTCATTATGCGTGCAAGGCCCTTTCAAACATAAGCATCCTTAAATGCTTCAAAAGTTATGGGGCGGGACTGGACTGTGTTTCAGTTCAGGAAGTAAAACTGGGGCTTAAGGCTGGATTTCAGCCTCACGACATATTGTTTACACCCAACAATATCTCTGAATCGGAATACGATGAAGCCGTAACGCTGGGCGTCAAGATAAATATTGACAACCTTGAGATGCTGGAGTATTTTGGATCCACATATCCGCACATACCCGTATGCATCAGAATAAATCCTCACCTAATGGGTGGGGGCAACAGGAAAATATCTGTGGGGCATATCGGATCTAAATTTGGCATTTCAATCCACCAGGTACCCCTTCTGGAGCGTATCGTCAAGAGTTTCAATATAGATGTAGAAGGCATACATGTGCATACGGGCTCTGATATCCTGGACTCGGATATATTTATTCATGCTGCGGAAGTTATCCTTGACGTTGTAGATAAATTTGACTCTGTAAAGTTCGTCGACTTCGGTTCAGGTTTTAAGGTCGCCTATAAAGAGGGCGGGCTTGAGACCAATATGCCAGAATTTGGAGAAAAGTTCAGCGTCATGTTCAATGAATTCTGCCATTCAAGGAAGAGGAAACTGGATCTTAAATTCGAACCCGGTAAATACATGGTCAGTAATGCCGGCTACTTTTTGTGCAAGGTCAATCTTGTAAAGCAAACACCGGCAACCACATTTATCGGTGTGGACTCGGGGATGAACCACCTGATCAGACCTATGTTTTACGATGCCTATCATGAAATTGTAAATATTACCAACCCGGATGGTCAGCATAAAATCTATTCGGTAGTGGGTTATATCTGCGAAACAGATACTTTCGGCGTAGACAGAAAAATATCACTGGTTCGCAAGGATGATATCCTCATGTTCAAAAATGCCGGAGCGTATTGTTACTCGATGTCGTCAAATTATAATTCCCGTTTCAGGCCTGCAGAAGTGCTCATTCATAAAGGAAAGGACCTGCTGATTCGTGAACGCGAAACATTTGAAGATCTTATCAGGGGACAAGTTGAGCTGGACTTGGAGCAGATGGAATACTAACTATCGAACCATTCTTCATCTCTTTGTAAAAATCCATTTTCTTCAATTTATCGAAATCTAGTTCAGACTTGATATTGAAAAAGACAGATGAATCGTCATCGTTGAGAACAGAGATCACCATGCGTTTGATGATCTTACCATCGAATTTTGCCCATAGCTGTACTTTAGTTTTTTGATCTCTTACATTGACCAAGGGCTCATAACTCTCTTTCGCCAGATGGTCTTTCAGCTTAGCGAATTTGTCTTCAATGCCTTCAGGCAGTTTTTCAGCGACCACAAATCTGAGCTTCTTGATATGTCCGGTAAGCTCTTTGATGATTACAGCTTCAGAGTCATCCATATCGGTGCGCGCCGCTAGATTTCCAACCATCTTGATAAACCATCCCGGTATGGTTAATGCTATCGAGGATGGATCTTTTTTGATGTAATTGATGAACTTATCCGGTTTGGTGTCCTGGAATGGGAGTGTTACAGGACTGACCATCCACGCGATAAATATTAGTGCTGATATTCTGACCGCAATTAAAGCTGACATAGTATTCGAAAATTTTTACTATTTGATTCCAGCGGTTCGCATTCAATAATTGTAATTACTCCCTATCCAGGTTTTCAAGGTGCTCCATGCCGTCGATATCCATGTTCTTAGCCAACTTGACCAACTTGCTCATGTGCAGCTTACCTACTATGGATACCAGTACAAACTCGTCTTCAGCTCCTACAATGATGAGCATTTCGTTTACGATTTTACCACCCTCTTCATCTTTAGATAGAATCTTAACGTTTTGGTCTTCATCTCTTACAGTTACCAGCTCTTCATAAGATTTTGTATCAATCTTTGAGATGGCTTCGTTGTAGTATTTCATTGGCTCTACCTCTGTTTTAAGGACTTTAAGACCTTTCATTTCTTTAATCATTTCGAGGACCTCATCATCATCGATCTCTTCCTGAGCCATGTTGGCAATCATTTCAAAAAGTTTTGGACTGATGTTGACGATTGTGAAATTACTGTCGTCCTTGTACTGGTCAAAGTATTTGGTGATGGCATCATTTTGTGCTGTCAATGTCTGGCCGATGACCATGAGTGCTATTGCAAATAATATCTTTTTCATTTTTTAAAAGTTTTGTCTTGTTTAATTAAATTATTTATTAAAGTTAAATACAGCTGTTTTTTCCAATTCTTTGATGTGAGACATAGACTGCAGTGCCGTTTCCAGTTCTTTGATATGTGAAACCGGTTTAATGGCATTATTCATTTTTGTGCTGGCAAAACCAAGTGTCTCAAGGGTGAAATCCAAGCCCTCTTTGGGATCTTCGATCTCGGTGTACTTGTTTTTATACATGGTATCCTGGTTCACAAAAATTTGTGTGAGGCCGAATAGGAGTAAGAGGGATGCAGCAATGCCGATTATTTTAGGAAACAGGAAGCTCACTTTTTTCTTTTCTTTGATAAAAGAAAGATCTGGTTCAAAGCTCTTTCCTAACTTAGCCTCCGAATTAAAATAGTTGAAAACGGGAGCCAGGTCTTGCAATTCTTCGTCAAACTCATTTGAGCTGAAGTACTCGCGCAAAAGCTTTTCTTCTTCCAAATGGCTTTCTCCTTTAAAATATTTGTCCAGTATCTTATTCATATCATTTCTCATGATACACTTATGTTAAAATGTTCTTTAATGCGCAATCGTGCGCGGAATAAATAAACCTTAACCTGTTCCAGCGAATATTCTGTGATGTCGCTGATCTCCTTGTAACTGTAACCTTCGATATCTCTTAGTTCGAGAACAGCTCGGTGATGTTCAGGCAGATTATTGATAAATGCCCTGACAGACTTTAATTCATCCTTGGCAATGATGGATCTTTCCGGGTTGGCTGCGCCTGACTTAAGATCATAGTGTTGATCGATGTTCGAAGTATCCATCTTTTTGGAGCGGTATTGATCAATGGCCATGTTTCGTGTAATCGTCATGCAGTAAGCTTCCTTGTTTTCAACTTCAGAAAGCTTGTCCCATTTTTTCCAGATTTTAACAAGAGATTCCTGCACTACGTCACACGCTTCTTCATGATTTCGCACTACACGGAAGGCAATGCGATACATTTTATCTTTTATCTTGTGGACGATATGGTTAAACTCTGTGATCTGCATTTCTTAAACTTACCTAGCGATTGTCAGATGATTTATTTTTTTTATAAATCTAGGGCAATAAAGCCATTTTAAGTTTTGTTACACCATCATGACGACAGCCATTATCAAATGTTACATTAAATCATGATTTTTTATCAAAAAGCTTGATTTTCCTTGAAGAAGATTGATAAACTCGTACTTCTGGACTTCATTCCGCCTTACCTGCTAGCCTTCTTTGTGGCTGAGTTTGTGTTGGTTATGCAGTTTCTGTGGAAGTATATAGATGATATCATAGGGAAAGGCTTTTCTTTGGGTGTACTTCTAGAAATGATCTTTTATTTTTCAGTAAGGATCATTCCAGAGGCTGTACCGGTCTCAATTTTGATTGCTTCGGTGATGGTTTTTGGAAATCTCGCCGAGAAATATGAGATCTCCGCCATGAAATCCTCCGGTATTTCTCTGATACGCATTATGGCGATGGGAATACTCATCTCGATCCTGACCGCATGCTTTTCTTTGCTGGCATCAAACTATCTCAAGCCGAGAGCGAATTACAAGTTTATTTACCGGTTCAACGCCATTCGAAAGCAAAAGCCGGCCCTGAATATAGCAGAAGGTACTTTCAGCAAGGATTTTAGAAATTTCGTCATACGGGTAGGCGATAAAGAGGAGTCCACTGGTGAGATCAGGGATGTCCTTGTTTATGACCATACTGTTCCTGACAGGCGTAAGGTGAATATGCTGGTAGCCAGCAAGGGGAGGATGTATGCCAGCCCTGATGATGACTATTTTGTTATGGAGCTTGAAGATGGTGAACAATACCGTGAAATTGATAAAGCAAAGAAAACGCTAGACGACAACTCTGAACCTTTCATGAGGACTGAATTTAAAAAATGGACCAAGGTTTTTGATATGTCAGAGTTCGACCTTGAAGCTTCCAGTCTGAACCTGCATCGTAAGGAATACGACTTATTGAACGCTTCCCAATTGAGGACAGCCATAGATTCGATCGACAAGGCTCTCATTAAAAACAGTAAGAGGTTTGAGTATAATTATAGCGAGCTTGTTAACCGGGAACCAGCGCCAGAGTCCAAAGTCTCGACCAAGGAAGATGAAGATGATAAATACCTGCCGGTACAAATGAGGGATGCTATCAAGAAGTCAGGTGAGCAGGAGAAGTATATTACGAAAACAAAGAATCCGGCCTATATGGATTTTGACAGGGAAGCGGAACAGGACATATCGGGGCTTACGTCACTCCTTGAGAGCTTTAACAGGAAGGATAGGATATACCTGGCCAAGGCTATAAAATATGAAGCGGAAAAGCGCCAAGATCGGCTTTCGAGTGCATTCAGAGAAGAGCAAAGTATCCAATACGGCAAAGCACGTTATGTGCTGAGATTGCATCAGCAATACTCGTGGGCCCTTATTTGTATTATTTTCATTTTTATTGGAGCCCCATTGGGAAGTATTGTTAAAAAAGGAGGCTATGGCTATCCTTTACTGGTTGCTATAATCTTCTTCATGTTATTTATTATTCTGAATATCATGGGCGAACGGCTCAGCAAAACAATGGCGATAGGGCCGGTCTTTGCAGCCTGGCTGCCTAATATCGTAATAGCTCCTTTGGCAGTATTTCTCAGCTATAGGGCGATGAACGACAGTAATTTTCAAGATATAAGAGATTTCTTTATCCGGCTATTGCATAGATTCAGGAAATCTGAAGCGTAGGCCGTCGATGCTCGTCTCTTCATCGATGTCCTCAATATTTCTATTAAGCAAGCTGGCCAGGATTTGTTTGGGGGCATTTTGAATCAAACGCAGCCGCAACTCAAGTTGAATATATGGTTTTGCATCAAAGTTTGATGCGGCAATGCTGAATGAAAATTTCTTGATAGTATCCATGAGTTGCCCCATGATGGCATAGTCAAAATCAATATGCAATACATCAGTCTGGTAGAGTGTGAGAATATCTGCTTCTCTAATGGCTAGCTGGGCCGCAGTTTTATAGGCTTTGATCAGTCCCGAAGTACCCAGCTTGGTGCCACCAAAGTACCTGACAATGATGCAGGCCACATCTTCAAGATCATGGCTTATCAATTGATTGAGTATAGGTCTTCCTGCCGTACCTGATGGTTCGCCATCATCGCTATAACGTTCCAGTATTTCATCCCCTTTAAGACGGAAGGCATAGCAATGATGCCTTGCTTTGAGATGTAAGGATTTCACATCATTCATCAATTGCTGGAAAGCCTCTTCATCTTTAATGTCACGCAAATAGGCAATAAACCGAGACCCCTTATCCTTGTATTCGGCTTCAAATTGGCCCGCAATGGAGTGATATTGATCTTCCTGTTGACTCACGACAACGAAAATAGCAAAACCGAAATCAGAGCAAACACTAAACCCAGGTAATTAGCGCGAGAAAGCTTTTCCTGGAAAATGAAAATGCCCACTAGGGCGGTGAAGAGGATAGTCCCCACATTATTGGTCGGGAAAAGTATAGCTCCTTTCCAACCTAGTTCAAGCCCTCTGAGGATAAGGTATATAGTGAAGAAGTTTGGTATGCCAATGGCGATGCCTGTAATGAATTCATTTTTATTGAAATCCAGCTGTTTTTTTAAGGCCAGGCTAAGGAGGCCCCACATGCCCGCCATGCCAAAGAGGCTGGTCGTAAATTCTTTGTTGTCCGTACCAGTGATGCCTTTTTCCTGTATATAGAATAGTACCACTTCAATGATACCGCTCCCAAGAATTACAAGAAATGGCAGGTGCCAGTATTTTTTGAAGGCTTTAAGGCCAGGGCCGGAAGATCCGGATGGAAGCTGGGTCAGCATTATCGCCAATACAGTAATGGGAAATGCGACATAGGTCAGGGGTCTTATGCTTTCGCCAAAGAATAGTAGCCCCAGAATTACCGGAAATACAAGTGATAACTTCTGGAAAACACTGGTTATGACCATGCCCACCTTTTGTATGGAATAGGCATTGACATTGAAAAATATGATAAATATTATGCTGAGGGTAAAAGCATATGGAAACCAGCCTTCCTGTAATACCGATGCTTTAAAAGGCCATTTTGATGTAATGGTGCAGCCAAGCAGAAGACAGGTGAAATAATTGATTGTAATGGCGTTTAGGTTACGCACATTATAATGAGGAAGTAGCCTGAAAAGAACCTGTAGTATGACATTGCAAAAGATGAGAATAGCTATTAACATTTGCTTTGAATTTCTTTAAATGCTTTTTGTTATTGGATATCCCACCTTTGTATCAATAATAGGAAGGTAAACATTGCAATATTTTTAAATATTGTCATTAAAACACTAAATCTTATATATATACAATTGATGATTCTCAGAGTTTTGACAGCGCTTAAAGCAGTAATTTCATGAATCGCAATGTATATTTGCGTAAAATACAAAGTATTGATTTCGACAGAAGAACAATATAATCAAATCATTGCGGCATGCCGCGAAACCTTTAGTCTCAAGACCAAGGACTATGGTACGGCCTGGAGGATTTTGAGACCCTCATCTTTAACCGATCAGATATTTATTAAAGCGTCACGTATTCGCAGCATCCAGGAGAAAGGAGATCAAAAAATCGATGAAGGGGTAGAAGGCGAATTTATGGCTATGGTCAACTATAGTGTTATGGCGATGGTACAGTTGGAAATGCCACCTGTCGACGATTCCTTTGATATGGATGCCAATGAACTATTTGGCATCTATGATCAATACGTTAATGAAACCAGGGTTTTGATGCTTAATAAGAATCATGATTATGGCGAGGCCTGGAGGGATATGCGTGTCAGCAGTATTACAGATCTTATTCTGATGAAGCTTCTGCGTATCAAACAAATAGAAGAAAATGAAGGCAAGACCTTGATTTCTGAAGGCTTGAAATCAAATTATCAGGATATCTTGAACTATTCTGTGTTTGCTCTCATATTATTAAGTGAATCTAAAAAATCGGAACAATGACATTAAGCACTTTATTGATCAATATCGGGATTGCAGCTGTCATTCTTAGTGCGGTACTTTACTTCGCATACAAATCAAGGATTAAATCTCTATTGATGACCCTGATCCAGAATTTTTGTGGTGTTCTGTTTGTCTTTTCCGGTTGGGTGAAAGCTGTAGACCCTCTTGGCACGGCCTATAAAATGGAACAGTACTTTGATGAGTTTTATTCAACTTTTGAAGCCACCTGGTTCGGATTCCTTGCTCCTGTATTTCCATATTTCTCGAAGCATGCCATCTGGTTTGCCCTTATTATGATTGTATTTGAGATCGTACTGGGCGTCATGCTTATAATTGGGGCACGCCAAAAATTTGCGAGCTGGGCATTCTTATTATTGGTTGCCTTTTTTACGGTGCTTACAGGCTTCACCTATTTGACAGGGTATGTTCCTGCCGAAGCCAATTTTTTCCAATTCGGGTCATGGGCGGAATATAATGCCAATAATATGAAAGTAACTGACTGTGGTTGCTTCGGTGATTTTATCAAACTGGAACCAAAGGTCAGCTTTTTTAAGGATGTTTTCCTCCTTGTACCGGCATTGTTCTTTGTCTGGAAAAACCGGGATATGCATCAGTTGTTTTCTGTACCTGTTAGAAATGGTATTGTCGGTCTATCTGTTAGTGTGCTTGTGGTCTATTGCTTTTCCAATTATGTATGGGATTTGCCACAAAAGGACTTTCGTCCTTTCAAGAAAGGGGCCGATGTAAGAACTATAAGGGAAGCTGAGCAGGACGCCATGGCTGCTGTACAGATAACGGACTGGAAACTCGAGAATAAGGAAACTGGTGAAACCCTAACCGTATCAAATGCTGAATATATGGGCAATTTAAGTGCCTATATGGGCAAATATTCTGTGCTGGAGCAGATCAAAGGAGAACCCTCTATCAAGCCGACTAAAATCAGTGACTTTCAGATCACGGACCTCGACGGGTATGATATTACTGATGACATATTGTATAGTGAACAGCCCTACTTTCTTGTAGTGAACTATATGCTTAAAGGTGATCCGAAAGTGATGACCAGAATTGTAAGGGATTCCGTCTTTTCTATTGATACGGTATCCATTTTTGATACAGGAACCCTCGAGCTGGATACGCAGTATACCGTAAGGAGTTTTGATGAGTTGATAGAAACAGAGGAGGAGTATATTGATCAGAACTGGAGTACTTCATATCTTAAGAAACATACAGATGTTCTTAAACCGTTTACTGATGCTGCCAAGGCTGACGGCTATACCGTCATGATGGCGATTGGCAAATCTGATCCCGATGCCATCGGCCAGTTTGATGAAGCTACTGGATTGGGAATACAATATGGTATGGCAGATGATATCTTGCTTAAGACCATCGTCAGATCAAATCCAGGAGTCGTATTATGGCAGGATGGAAAAATTCTTGACAAATGGCATATCAAAAAGCTTCCAGATTATGCCGAAGTCAAAAAATTGTACCTGGAGGGTCAATAATCTCCGTAATGGCCCTTCCACAGCCTTTTAAGGCTTTCTTTTGTTCTTTGTTCTGCGGTATTGCCGCCAGGGAGATAATAGCAGCTGCCGCTGATCTTATCAGGGAGGTATTCCTGGAAGCTGAAATTGGATTCGTAATCGTGTGAATATTTATAGTCCGTGCCGTAATCAAGGTCCTTCATGAGCTCGGTTGGGGCATTTCTCAGGTGTAAGGGTATAGGAAGGTTACCGGTATCCTTGACTGCTGATTGAGCCGCCTTAATAGCCATATAGGCACTGTTAGACTTGGCAGATTGAGCCAGGTAAATAGCACATTGTGACATGATAATTCGTGACTCGGGCATACCAATCTTATGGACTGCATCGAAACAGCTGTTGGCCATAAGGAGTGCATTCGGATTGGCAAGTCCGATATCTTCACTAGCCAGAATCAGCATGCGTCTGCATATGAATTTAGGATCTTCGCCTCCTTCTATCATCCTGGCCAGATAGTATACGGAAGCATTGGGGTCACTGCCCCGAATGGATTTAATAAATGCTGAAATGATATCGTAATGCATTTCACCAGACTTGTCATAGCTGGCTAGATTTTGCTGAATGAGTTTTTCAACCAGCTTATTGTCTATAAGAATTTTATCCGCAGAGGGCTGACTGTTTACGACGATTTCGAGGATGTTATAGAGTTTACGCGCATCACCGGCGCTGTATTTAAGCAGAGCATCGTGTTCCTTGATTGTGATATCGAAGCTTTTGAGCATTTCATCTTGTTCAATAGCCTTGTTAAGCAGCAAGATGAGATCTTCCTTTTTGAAGTGCTCCAGGGTGTAAACCTGACAGCGTGAAAGTAGGGCTGAAATCACTTCGAATGATGGGTTTTCAGTTGTAGCGCCGATTAAGGTGACAGTGCCTTTTTCTACAGCACCTAATAAAGCGTCCTGTTGGGATTTACTGAAGCGATGAATCTCGTCAATAAATAAAATAGGGGATTCGGCATTAAAAAACCTTTGTTTTTCGGCGGATTTTATCGCTTCACGAACGTCTTTGACTCCTGAATTGATGGCACTTAGTTCGAAAACTTTACGGTCCGTTTCCAGAGCGATTAGTTTGGCAAGACTTGTTTTGCCTACACCAGGCGGACCCCAAAGTATCATGGATGTCAGCTGTCCTCCTTTTATCAAGGACTTCAAAGCACCTTTTTCGCCCAGCAAGGCATCCTGACCAACATAGTCTTCCAGGCGTTTGGGTCGCATTCTTTCTGCTAGAGGTTCCATACAGTTACGTTCTGAAGATTAAAAATAGAAATGTTCCCTGAAGACTGAAACTTGATCTCTGGTATAGTATGATCTGAATTTATTTTAATTTAGTGTCAAATTGACACAAACCTATGATTAGAGCCTGCATATTTGATTTGGATGGGGTCATTGTAGATACCGCAATATACCATTTTGTTGCCTGGAAAAACCTGGCTGCTTCACTTGGAATTGAATTTACAGAGAAGAACAATGAAAAGCTTAAAGGGGTTGGACGTATGGAATCTCTTGATTACATTTTGAGCCTGGGTCAGGTCCAAAAAGATGAATCGGAAATGCTGGTTCTGGCACACAATAAAAACGAACATTATAAAAGTCTTATTTCTTCACTCACAGAGGAAGCTATACTGCCCGGCATCAAGGTATTTTTTGATGAGCTGAAAGAGGCGGGGGTTTTCATTGCTTTGGGTTCATCCAGTAAAAACGCGCGCCCTGTGCTCGAAAATATTGGCTTGAAATCTTATTTTGATGTAATTGTAGATGGTACAAACATAAGTCGGTCAAAGCCAGACCCGGAAGTGTTTGAACTGGGAGCGCAAGCCCTAGAAATACCGCCAGTAGAAATTATTGTATTTGAAGATGCGCAGGCCGGTATTGATGCTGCTAAAACAGGAGGATTTAAATGTGTTGGTGTCGGCAGCGCCGAAGAGTTGAGCGGTGCCGATATATTGATTCCAGGTTTTGAAGGACTGACTTATGCCCATTTATTAAACCAGCTGAAGCAATAAAATGAAAGATTACCTGATTAAAGATCCTTGGAAAGTTATAGAAGAGGGATTTCATAGTTCCAATAACAGGATCACAGAAAGTCTTATGAGCATAGGCAATGGCTACATGGGACAGAGGGCCAATTTTGAAGAGTGCTATTCCGGGGACAGCATGCAAGGCTCTTACCTGGCGGGCATATACTATCCTGACAAAACACGGGTAGGTTGGTGGAAGAATGGTTACCCCGAGTATTTTGCCAAGGTATTAAACTCCGTTAACTGGATTGCCATAGATATTTTTATCAATGGCCAGCGCCTTGATTTGGCTACCGCAGAAATCAGTGACTTTAGACGCGAATTGGATATGCGGCATTCAATTCTCAAAAAGTCACTGAGAATAAAATTGGCGAATGGACAAAGTCTAGAAATAGAATCCGAAAGGTTTTGTAGCAGAGTTACCAAAGAGTTGGGCTGCATACACTACACACTTCGATCTGTCGATTTTAATGGGAGGGTAGAAATCGATAGCCGTTTGGATTTTGATGTATATAATGAGGATGCGAATTATGATGAACAGTTCTGGGAGCATTTAGAGGACGGCTTCGCTGATCGGTCATTTTTTGTGCGTGCGGCAACCCGTAAAACTGGATTTGAAGTTTTTGCACGAGCAGAAAATTACATACTTTTTGAAAGTCATGTAGATCAGAGTTTTTATAATGCCGATAAAAAGGCTGGACAAAAGATTCGGGTTGAAATGGCTGAAGGCCAGGAATTGACTCTGCATAAACGTGTCGCTATTTTAAGCAGCTTTTATTTGAAAAGCCATGAATTGGAAGCGGCTTCAACTAGATTATTGAGTCAATGTGCAGAGCAGGAATATCAAGGCTTAAGAAAAGCACATTGTGATGCCTGGCAATCATTATGGGAGGACAGTGACATCAGGATAGAAGGAGATACAGCAGCCCAGCAGGGAATTCGATTCAATATATTCCACCTGCATCAAAGCTATTCCGGTGAAGATGCCCGATTAAATATTGGTCCCAAAGGTTTTACAGGTGAAAAATATGGTGGATCCACGTATTGGGATACTGAAGCATATTGTTTACCGTTCTACCTGGCTAATTCTGATGAGAGCGTGGCCAGAAATCTTCTTATGTACCGGCATAAACAGTTGGGTAAGGCCATCGAAAATGCTCAAAAACTCGGTTTTAAGCATGGCGCTGCTCTCTATCCAATGGTGACTATGAATGGTGAAGAATGTCACAATGAATGGGAAATTACCTTTGAAGAAATCCATCGAAACGGAGCTATTGCCTATGCCATCCATAATTATACCCGGTATACGGGTGATGAAAGCTACCTGATGGACTATGGTGTGGATGTTTTGGTTGGTATAGCCAGATTCTGGTCTCAGCGCGTCAACTGGTCCGAGGACAAGCAAGCCTATGTCATGCTTGGAGTAACCGGACCTAATGAGTACGAAAACAACGTGAATAACAACTGGTACACCAATTATATCGCTGTATGGTGTATGAAATATACCTGCGATGTGCTCAGTGCTTTGGCTGAGAAAGATCCAGGCTTATACAAAGAAAAGCGTGACTCTTTATCCCTTCATGATAATGAGCTGGAGGAATGGCGAAAAAGGATGGCGCATATGTATTACCCTTATGATGAGCAGCGTGAGATATTCCTACAGCAAGATGGTTTCCTAGATAAGGAGATTAAAGCTGTCAGCGAACTGTCAGCTGAAGACAGGCCCTTGAATCAGAATTGGTCATGGGACAGAATTCTGCGCTCCTGCTATATTAAGCAGGCTGATGTTTTACAGGGCATATACTTTTTTGAAGAGGAGTTCGACAAAGAATCCGTCAAACGCCATTTTGATTTTTATGAACCTATTACCGTGCATGAGTCTTCATTATCCCCTTGTGTGCATGCCATTCTGGCCTGTAGGATTCAGTACTATGAGAAGGCTTATGAGATGTACCTTCGAACGGCTCGCCTCGACCTTGATGATTATAATAATGATACGGAAGATGGCCTTCATATAACAAGTATGGCAGGTACTTGGATGTCAATCGTGGAGGGTTTTGCTGGAATGAAGGTTGTGGGCACTGCAATTTCATTTAATCCGTATCTTCCTGAAAATTGGCAGGCATTCAATTTCAGAATACGATTCCGGGGTAGACATCTCGAGATTGATGTCAGATCTGATCATGCAAGAATTACATTGCTTGATGGTGATAAGTTGGAAGTTGATGTATATGGCAATAAATATGGTTTGAAAGCCGGTGAAACAATTGAATGTAGAAAATAAATGTACACTATGAATAAATTATATCTCTTATTGATCCTGGGACTAATGCTTACAGCATGTAAGAATGATGAATCTACAGAAGCCGTTCCGGTAATAGACAAGCTGGAACTTCCCGAGTGGGCCAGTGATGCGGTTATATATGAAGCCAATATCCGCCAAATGACCGAAGAAGGCACATTCAATGCCTTTTCAGAACACCTTGAACGTATTGCCAATACCGGAATTGAATTGGTATGGCTCATGCCTATTCATCCTATCTCAGAGAAGAACAGGAAGGCAAGAGGTGACTTGTTTGCAGAGGACATTGAAGACCCCGAGGAACGTAAGAAGTATTTGGGTTCTCCATATTCAGTAGCGAATTACCGTGCTGTAAATCCCGACTACGGTACAATGGATGACTTCAGGAATTTGCTTGCGAAAGCGCATGAACTTGGATTAAAGGTAATTATAGATTGGGTTCCCAATCATACGGGTTGGGATAATCCATGGATCACTGAACACCCTGACTGGTATACCTGGGATGATGAGGGTAATATCATTGATCCTATTGACTATAATACCGGCAAATCATGGGGTTGGACTGACGTAGCCGATTTGAATTACGATAACCAGGAGATGAGGAAGGAGATGATTGAAACCATGAAGTGGTGGGTCGAGGATATTGGTATTGATGGATTTAGGGTGGATGTCGCACATGGAGTGCCTGAAGATTTTTTCAGGACGCTTATTCCAGTTCTGACGGACATTAACCCTGAAATATTTATGCTGGCTGAATCCGATCGTCCTATAGATCTTAACAATCAGAGCTTTCATATGGATTATGCCTGGTCGCTGCATCATAAACTCAATGAAATTGCGCAAGGACATGCCAGGGCTTCTGATATAGATGCCTGGAGTCAGAAAGACAAGGAGATCTTTGAACACGGTATTCATATGAATTTTACAAGCAATCACGACGAGAACAGCTGGGGTGGCACTGTCTTTGAGCGTATGGGTGACGCGCATAAAATGATGGCAGTCTTTACAGCAACTTTTGAAGGTATGCCGCTGCTCTATTCGGGACAGGAGGAACCAATGAAAAAACGCCTTGCATTCTTCACAAAAGACACTATTGGATTCAAGGATTATGCCTACCAGGATTTTTATACGACCTTGTTTAAACTGAAAAAGAACAACAAAGCTCTTTGGAATGGAAAGTATGGGGGAGATCTTGTTAAGTTATTAGGTCATGAAGATGTGTACGCGTTCACACGCAAAAAGGATGGAGACTCGATTCTTGTAATTTTAAATATGAGTGATAAGGAACAAACTGTTACCATACCGGTAGATGTAGCTATGCAGGATGTATTTGAAGGAGCAAATGTAAGATGGTCAAAAGGAGATGAGTTAAGCTTGAGTGCCTGGCAATATTATGTCCTGGCGAATTGAATTTCTACCCAGAAGAAAATTATAAAATGAAACAGAAAAAGCGACTTGATTTTTGGGGAATCTGGAACATGTGTTTTGGATTCCTGGGTATCCAGTTTGGCTGGGGCCTTCAGATGGGAAATATGTCAGCAATCTATGAGTATCTTGGCGCTGAACCGGATCAGATTCCCATTCTGTGGCTTGCTGCTCCTTTGACAGGTCTTATCGTTCAACCCATAATTGGATACTTTTCTGATAATACCTGGTCACCACGATTCGGAAGGAGAAAGCCTTATTTTTTCTTTGGGGCCATATTCGCTTCCATTCTTCTGGTCTTAATGCCATACAGTTCAACCATCTGGATGGCAGCTGGAATGTTGTGGATTCTTGATGCATCTATAAACGTAAGTATGGAGCCTTTCAGGGCCTATGTAGCAGACATGCTTCCCAAAGAGCAGTATTCAAAGGGATATACGATGCAGGCCTTTTTTATAGGACTCGGGTCGGTTCTGGCTGCATTCCTTCCATGGCTTTTTCTGGATGTTATGGGATTTTCAGATGAAGTAGTAGATGGCAAAGTGCCTCAATATGTAAAGCTCAGCTTTTTGGTAGGTGGGGTCAGTTACTTTATAGCTGTTATGTACACCATTCTCAAAACGAAAGAGTATCCACCTGAATACTTTATCCACGACGAAGAAGTTGAAAAACTTGGCTACTTTGAAGGTCTAAAGAAAGCCTTCTTTAATATGCCTGATGCCTTCAAGAAACTGGCTCCTGTTCAGTTTTTTACCTGGATGGGATTATTTCTTATGTGGTTTTATTTCACGGTTACCATTACTGAATCCGTATTTGGGGCACAATCTACTAGCGATATGGCTTATAGCAGCGGGGTTGTATGGGGTAATTTGTGTTTTGGCTTTTATTCTGTTGTTACCTTCATTTTTGCTCTTGTCATGCCGAGCCTTTCAGACAGAATAGGTAAGAAAAAATTGCACGCGCTCTGTTTGCTGATCGGTGGCCTTGGTTTACTGAGCGTTGCTGTCATTACCAACAAATGGTTGTTGTTTGTTTCCATGACTGGTGTAGGTATAGCCTGGGCAAGTGTTGTTTCAATGCCTTACGCGATGATAGCTGATGAAATTCCGGCGAAGCAGATGGGTATATTTATGGGACTTTTCAATATGTTTATCGTCATACCGGAAATTCTTGCAGCAATAGGTTTTGGTTGGGTAATGAGCGAGTTGTTTGACAATACCAAGTTGTACGCTATCATAACCGCGGGATCATTGTTGATTATCGCAGCGTTTTTCACATTAAGAGTAAAGCAGGATACGGCCTGATTCTTAGATGTCAAATTTGAGGACATTGCTGTTTTCCATTTCAGCATATCGCTCATAGTCGAAGGTGTATAGTTTTGCCGGACGATGGGAAACATCCTGTTGCACTTCACCAAGGTCTTTTAGCAAACCGGTAGCTTTTAGTTTTCGTCTGAAATTTCTTTTGTCTAGTTCGATTCCAAGAATGATCTCATAAAGCCGTTGCAATTGGATGAGCGTGAATTTTTTTGGGAGTAAGGAAAAGCCCACAGGTCTTTCCCGAAGCCGCTTTTTAAGTCTGTTGTAGCAAAGATTCATGATTTGCTGATGGTCAAAAGCCATTTCTTCTGTGCTGGTGATCGGGACCCACTGCAAGTGCTTATGTTCCTTATCAATAAGCTCATATTTGTCCGTCTTGATCAGTGAGTAGTACGCAACGGAAATAACTCTTCCCAGAGGATGCCTGTTAGGGTCACTGAATGTCTGAACCTGTTCAAGGTAAAGATCAGAAAGACCGGTAATTTTTTCAAGTATTCTGTTAGCTGCTTCGTCAACAGTCTCATACGATTTTACAAGATCTCCTATCAGGGACATCTTAGCTTCATGAGGAGGCATGTTGCATTCTATCTGAAGAACTGACAACTCTTTTTCATTGTAACCGAAGATGACACAATCCACAGAAATAGCAGCTTTGGCATCTGAATTGAGTTCGCTAATCCAGGTGTTGATATTTTCTGAATTTGGTATAGACCTCATGTTTTGCTGGCGTTAAAATAAGAAAAATATCCCTGATTCCAGGCTTTTAATACCCCCCGAAGTAGCGTCTGGCTAACCATTCCAGAGACAAGAGTACCAGCAGTATCAACAATAACCAAGGCCAGTCGAGAATTGAGTGTGTACTTGTTTGCTGGTATTGGATGGATCTAATGGATTGGTCATAGCCAATGAGGCTATCTAGACGTGGAATATCCCTTGGGTATATAAATTCACCGCCTGTTTTTTGACTGAGTTGGTCAAGTATGTCGTGTCTTGCCGTAAGGTCGTAATTTTCTTTCATGAGGGACTGAACGGTAAATGATCCATTGGAAACCTCTTCCTTTCCATTATATTCAGTTCGTGCTCTGTAATTGTAGTTGCCTTCTGGGAATCTTCCCGCATTCGCAACGTAATAATTATTGCTTTTCGAAAATATATAGTCAAAGCGTTCATTGTCAGGATTTGTAATTGATAGTGCTACTTCAGACGTGTTGATAAGCTCGTAATTGTCATTGTAAAGCTGAGCATCAAAAAGTACATTTTCATTTTCCTGGTAATTCCTTTTATTCGTAAAGACCCTGAACTGTCTCTTATCTTCCTTTTGAGAAATATACTGGATTGTTTTTGTCAATAACTCTTTAGTCACATTGGATTTTTCCGTCTCAAAATATTCCATCAGTGCCCATCTCCAAATGCCTTCACCACTCAATACGGCTTGCTTTTGACCATTGTAATCACTGTATGCCAGGAGAGGATAGGGGGTTTCAACAGAACCGATTTTTTGATATAATAAGACCTGTGCGGCCGGATTAAGGCTATATTCTCCAAATGGAGCTTTTAATGGCACAAACTCCTTGATATAATTGCTCAGGTTTTCACTCACGGTGAAGGCAGAAAACTCGGAAGAAAGGACAGGAGTCACATTATTTAAGCCATAATTTTCACCTCTTATTGTGATCACATTGTTGGCAGCATTGAATGCATTCTGATCTGTCTGACTTCCCAAAATAAACAGGCAGGGTATTTTTTCCCTTTGAGCTTCCTGCAATAGACTTAGCATCGGATAATTTACACTAGGAATGGCATGCAATATGATTATGTCATAACTGTTTATACTGCTGTTTAAATCTTTCGCCAGAACTGTTTCCAGCTCATAGTTTTTGTTGCTGGTGATTTGTTGTTTGAGCAATTTCAAATCAGGATGTGTACTGTTACTGACCAGCAGAATTTTTAGCCTTGCATCCAGGACTTCTATGTAGATGTTTCTAATGTTATTCTCGGTACTCAGCTCATTAGGCATGTTATCAATGCGTGCAAAATATTTTTTATTGCCGGGCTCACCGGCTTCAAGTTCAAATTCGTAGGTTTCGAAAAACCTTTCTGAATCAATATTGATTTGCCTGGACTCTATAAGGCTATTTCCGCCTCGATCTACGCGGTATAGTTTGAGATTGCTTTTGTTGCCTTTTGCATTGTAGGCTTGTACATCAATTTCGACCAGGAAGCGGTCATTGGAATAGACGATACGGTTGTGTAGAATATTCTTGACCAAGACATCGCGTCTTTGGCTGGTATCGCCAAAGGCAACTGTATGTATCGGAGCATCCATATCGAGATCTGAATAAATAGGGTTCCTTCCCGAGTTGTAAATGCCGTCGGAAAGTAGGATTATAGCGCCAAGGTTCTGGTCTTCATATATTTCCGTTACATATTCCAGAGAATTCGATATATCTGTTGTAAGCGCATTGAGAGAGTCGGCTGCATCATTTTTTACTTCCTGCCCGAAGTAAAGCTTTCGCCAGTCATACTTGTCTGCTGTGTTATCAATAATACCTTCCAGGTAACGGTCTGCAATTTTGACCTCTTCCTGGTCTCCCGCAGAAGAAATACTGCTGCTTATATCTCTGAGTGCCACAATAATGGGTTTCTCCTCTTGCGTAAGATTTTGCCGCAGTAATGGGGTTAACAGCAGGAACAGGATAATCAAGACTGACAAGAATCGGAGCGTACCCAGAACGGTGGGAATCCAGACCTTATTTTCCTTCAAGTTCTTTTCCCTGAAATAGAGGCCCAGAGCATATATTGCTGCAAAGGCTGTAATATAGAATAAATAATGAGCTGGGTAGTTAAACTGAATGCTATCCAAGTATCGACTTTTGATTAATTAACGGGATACAACACGCTTTGAATGTGCAATTATAAATATAGTTTTAAACATTAGTCCTAAATCAATGGAATAAGCATAGTTTTATATGGTTCCAGGGCAAAACAAAAGCCATTTATTCTCCGTTTGATATAGGGTTGACAAGTATTGATATTATGAGATTTTGTTTGAGTTTATTATTCCTTCTTAGTTTTTCTTTTAGCGTACATGCAAGCTATATCCTTATTCCTATGGAACATGAGGTGCAAAAAAACCATCTGAAAGCTTATGGGATATGTTTTTGGGTACTCGAAAATGGGGTTGAAGCCTACTGGCTGCTCAACTACAGGGGCGGTGCTTTTGCCTTTAAGCACGGGCCGCAATTTGAAAAGGAATGCAAGACAAGAGGCGTTAGTTATGAGATCATCAGCAATGCGCAGTTTGCATCAATAAGAACAGAGATCTCCGATCCAGAGCTTAATCAGGAAGTAATCAAATTGGAAAAGCCTCCAAAAGTTGCGGTATATACACCGGACTTCAATGCCAAGGGAGAGCGTGTTCAGCCCTGGGATGATGCGGTGACTTTGGTCTTGACTTATGCTGAGATTCCTTATGAGACGGTTTACGACCGGGATGTGCTTGAAGACAAACTGGCTCAGTATGACTGGTTGCACCTCCACCACGAAGATTTTACCGGGCAGTATGGTAAGTTTTATATGTCACAGGGGAGTAAACCGTGGTATAAGGCCAACCAGATAAAAATGGAGGAATTGGCAAGAAGCCTTGGCTTTTCAAAAGTCTCGCAACTTAAATTGGCTGTGGTTAAAAAAGTCAGGGAGTATGTTGAAGGCGGAGGATTCATGTTTGCTATGTGTTCAGCTACAGACACTTATGATATAGCCCTGGCGGCCAATGGCGTCGACATATGTGATGATATTTATGATGGAGACCCAATGGACCCAAATGCTGAATCAAAATTGGATTACAGCCAGTGCTTTGCGTTCAAAAACTGGGAACTGATCAAAAATCCTCTGGAGTATGAGTATTCATCAATTGATCATCGTCGTCGAAACGTCACGCCCAAAACGGACTATTTTACACTGTTTGATTTCTCTGCCAAATGGGATCCTATTCCGGCTATGCTGACACAAAACCATACGCGTACCATCAAAGGCTTTATGGGGCAAACCACAGCCTTTGAAAAGTCGATGGTCAAATCGGATGTGCTTATACTTGGAGAGAACAACGCTATCAATGAGGCAAGATATCTTCACGGTACCTATGGTTATGGCACCTGGACTTTCTATGGCGGGCATGACCCTGAGGATTACAGACATTTTGTTGGTGATCCTGAGACAGATTTGAATCTTCACCCCAATTCGCCCGGATATAGATTGATACTGAATAATATACTCTTTCCAGCTGCCAAGAAGAAGAAGCGTAAAACCTGATTTCTAATATGCATTCCATTGTAGCGCAATTGCGCCAAGAGCTGAGCTTTGTTTCAGATCCGGAAAAGGCCTCTCAAATGGCAGCTTACATGAAGGGGCAATTCCGATTTTTTGGTGTTCAGTCAAAGCAAAGAAAAGATATCAGTAATCGTATCTGGAAGGATAATAAAACCGTGATAATAGCTGAGTTCAAGCAGATATGCATTGAAGCCTGGCAATGTGATGAAAGGGAGGTGCAGTATACGGCTATGGATTGGCTGGGGAAACTGGAGTCCTCTCTCGAGTTGGATGATTTGGCTTTCATCGAATCATTGATTAAATATAAGTCTTGGTGGGATACAGTTGATTTTTTAGCAAGCCATGGAGTAGGGCAGATTTTAAAATCAGATCAAGAAGTCAGGCGGAATACCTGTGAGCGGTATTTGGAATCCGGCAACATGTGGCTGCACAGGACAGCTTTGATTTTTCAACTGATGTACAAGGAAAATACCGACGAGGAATTGCTGTTAAATATGATAGTGCGTTCACTGGGTTCAAGTGAGTTTTTCATCAATAAGGCGATAGGTTGGTCATTGAGACAATATTCAAAAATATATCCTGAAGCGGTCAGGCAATTTGTAGATAAACATAGCCCTGATATGGCTGGATTGAGTATCCGGGAAGCTTCGAAATATTTGTAAATCAAATTTATGAAGAGGGTGTTTGATATTGTTTTTAACTATAGTATATTTGCCTCGCTTTTGAAAAAAGTTCTTTAAAATAAGCGAAAGTAGCTCAGCTGGTAGAGCACGACCTTGCCAAGGTCGGGGTCGCGGGTTCGAATCCCGTCTTTCGCTCTCCTAATATCGTAAGCCCGGGTGGTGGAATTGGTAGACACGTTGGACTTAAAATCCAATGCCTATTGCTGGCGTGCGGGTTCAAGTCCCGCTCCGGGTACTCAAATCTCATATTTATAGGTATTTCAAAGTTATATATATTTAAATGTATACCTTCTTTTGGAGGTTCATGGTGGTGACACCTTGGACTTAAAATTCAATGCCTCTTACTGGCGTGCGGGTCGAAGTTCTCCGCCCGGATGAAACCAATCGGACGTGGCGCCTCGGCTGCTCTAATCTCCAATATTTATATCTGTGTTTTAGTCTGATTGACGAAAGATATCTTCAAGCTTCTACGTATATTCTCTACTTCTGCACAACTTAGCATCCTGACATTTTATACCTAATTTCCTTAACTTTAAGAGTATCACGAAATCGATGAGATAAGGGAAAATATTTGATTACTAAAATCGAAACACATGCAAACTCAAAAGAAAAAAGGTACAATGATGATCTAGATACTCGGGCTTTTACTTACCGACATATTTGGCGACAGTTTCCTTGTTATTCAAAGCATTAGTTGCATTTTTAACAACATGGTGGCAGCCTTTGTAACGCTTGGATTTATAATTATTCCGGCAGGTTATTTTGCTCACACGAAATCCAAGGCATTGATGAGTTGAGGTAGGCTATTTAAAATTACCTTTTCCTTCTTTTTGATTTCTTTCGTCCTGATTTCTTGGAGTCTCTCTTATTGTCAAATCCACGTGGCCCTCTTTTCTTGCGACGGCCGCTCCTGGATTTTCCTTTATCCTTTTTTTCAGAATGCCTGGAACCCGTTTTCAGTTCTTCATTAAGATCAAGTGTACTGATGGTCCTCATCTCGGACATTTTAATAGATAGAAGCTTTTCTATCAGTTCGTCCTTACTTAGATCATGCAGCAACTCCTTGAATTGATTCCCGTAGTTTTTATCCAATGATTTGTGATCTGCCCCGGTCAGTTCCTCAGCCCAGCGTACAACCTTTCCGTGGATGAGTTTGGACGAATCCGGAATTTGGTAATTGTTAAACTGGATGGATAGTCCGTTCTCAATCTTTTTTAGTCTGTATCGCTGGGATGGGTTTATCAGTGCAATAGATATTCCTTTCTTGCCAGCCCGCGCTGTGCGTCCGCTTCTGTGCGTGTAATATTCCTTATCGTCAGGGAGACTGTAATGGATGACGTGACTCAATTCATTAACATCGATGCCCCTTGCCGCAACATCCGTAGCAACCAGAATATTTATCTCATCCATTTTGAAGCGCTTCATAACGCGCTCCCTGAGTTCCTGTGACAGGTCGCCATGGATAGCGTCTGCTTTGAAGTCTTCCTTTAGGAGTGATTCGGCCAGGTTTTGGGTATCGGCCTTGGTGCGACAGAATACTATGCCTTTAAAATTCGGCTCGGCATCCAATATTCTCTTGAGTGCTTCAAGTTTGTGTTTGACCTGTATGCAGGCGTATTTATGAGAAATATTTTTATTGACACGCTCTTTTGCCTTGATTTTGACTTCAAGAGGTTTGTGCATATACCTTTTAACGATTTCCTTTATGGCGGCAGGCATGGTTGCTGAAAACAGCCATACCATCTTATCCTCGGGCGTGTATTGCAGGATCTTGTCAATCTCTTCCCTGAAGCCCATGTTCAGCATTTCATCTGCTTCGTCCAAAACCAGCAAATGCAGTTGATCGAGGCTTACGATCTTGCGTCCGATCAGATCTATCAATCTCCCTGGAGTAGCTACAATAATATGTTGTACCTCTTTATTAAGACTTTGGATCTGGTCCTTGATACGGGCACCCCCATAAACCGAGAGCACGTTTATGCCCTTATGATTTCTCTTAAATATATTAAGCTGTTCTGTGATTTGCTGGCACAATTCACGGGTAGGAGACAGGATGAGCACCTGCGTTGCATCATTATCTGGATCAACCCTGTCAGCAATGGGTAGGCCGTATGCTGCTGTCTTTCCGGTACCGGTCTGTGCAAGGCCAATGAAGTCGGTATATTCTGAAAGAAGAAATGGAATGGATTTTTGCTGGATTTCACTGGGTTCGACGAAGCCTATTTCGTCAAGAACTGCCAGCACCTCATCAGAGAGGCCCATGCTTTTAAATGTTGTCATTTGATAATTTGATGCAAACCTACATTAATAATAATCCCCATGTTTAATAATTTTCTTTTATAGACTTATTGTAGCGCAATTGCAGCCATTCAACCGTATCAGTATGGATATTGTGTCCTGGAAGGCCTTTAAATGCACATTTTTCAAAATTTAAAGCTCAGGCTTTGTATTTTATCACAAAAGAAGCTATTATATCGTTTGATTAATGCTTCTTTGCTGTAAGAAGTGAATAAGAGTCAATTTTGCGAAAGTCTTTCTGATTACAAATTGCGTTATTATCTTTGCTGTTGTTGGCAATCAGCGCTAACTGTAGTATCTTAAATTCCTGTTTTCCATTGTTCATCAAATGATCTTTCTGTGTACAGAAAAACTATCAAGTATGTCTTTATTCTGAACTTCCTGACACTTGGTCTTGCAGGGCAAGACTTGCATTTTTCACAGTTCTTTAATTCACCTTTGAACCTTTCTCCATCGATGACGGGGTATTTCAATGGTGAAGCCCGATACCATGCCAATTACAGGAATCAGTGGTCGAGTATACCTGTAGATTATATAAGTGCTGATGTGGGGGTAGATTTCAAATTCAGGAATTATAAGAATTCGAATTATTTTGCTGTCGGTGGCTTGATCAATTACGATATGGCCGGCGACCTGAATCTCAGTTTGACAGGCTTAAACGGCTTTTTCGCTTATTCTCTTGAATTGGGGAATAATTCTCGTGTCAGTCCTGCGATAATGGTATCTTTTGCACAACGACGCTTTGATGCAGCCAACGCCACATCTGGCAATCAATGGGATGGCCGTGCCTATGACCCGAATATACCAGTGGAGAACATTGGAGCTGACACTAAGAACTTCCTTGATTTTGGCGCTGGCCTGAATTACAGGTGGCAGAGTGCCTATAGAAGTTTTTTCGATCTTGGTGTATCCGCTTACCATCTGTTAACCCCATCCGAAAGTTTCAACCCTGATGCTAACTATGATTCATCGAGACCTATGCGTTTTTCTGTATACGGTTTGTTTAATTTCCCAGTTGCCAATAGACTAGATATTTTATTGAATGCTGTTCATACCCGGCAGGAGGAATTCAGGGAGTCTGTAGGTAATTTTCAATTGAAGTTTTACCTCGGCGAAAAGCAATCTGCAGCCTTCTATCTGGGAGGAGGATACAGACTTGATGATGCCTGGTACCCCATGGTTGCCATAGAACTGGGAGCTGTTTACGGTGCTTTTTCATATGACTTGACGATATCGGATTTTGAAGAGATCAATGATGGCAGGGGAGGCCCCGAATTTACGCTTAGATATATCATAGCTCGCATACCGCAGGGCATTAACAAACCATGTCCCTTGTATTAATGAGAACATCCATGAACCATATCAGATATATACTCGCTGTAGCTTTTGTGTTCAGCTGCTGGATACTTCAGGCGCAGTACTATTCTTTTGGGCAGCATATCAGCTACGCCGATGAATGTTACGCGAAGAAATATTACTTGCTAGCTGTGGAGCACTACACTGAAGCCATTTCCACGAAGGGCAAGTTAAATCCGGAGAGCTTGTACAGGTACGCAGATGCCGCATTCAATATCTATGATTTGCCATTGGCTGAATCTCTTTTCATGCAATACCTTGATAATGATAAGGCTGAAAAACAGGCCGAGGCTTTGGCCAATGTTATAAGGATCAGGCAGAGGCAAGCCCGCTATGAAGAGACAATACTGGATTGCAATATATATTTCTCTGAATATGCAGAACAGGACAGTGTTCTCAGAGATGAGATTCAAAGCATTAAAGAGTCCTGTCAGTGGGTTCTTGCAGAAAACAGAAGCGCCATAGTTGACTCCATAAAGAACCTTAAGGAAGTTAATACGGCATTTTCAGAACAGGCCCCCTTCCTGTTTGGTGATAGCCTGATATACAGTTCTTTAATGAAAAAAGCTGATATCGACCAAGAGATAACTTATATATCTAGGATTTATAAATCTCCATCTGAAGAAATTGTTATAGAAGGCTTGCCGGAGAACAAGTTTATTTCGCATCCCGCTTTCAGTGAGGACAGTAAATATATGTTTTATACGGTAGGTGACTATGATGATAATAATGAGATCATCTGTGACATATATTTCAGCTTTGTAGAAGCTGACTCTGCGATAGGCATTCCAAGAATCTTGCCTGCTCCGGTCAACAGTGCCGACTATTCGAGTACGCACCCCGTTATTATACCACAAGATACATTATGGCATCTGTATTTTTCCAGCAACATGCCCGGTGGTAAAGGTGGCTTTGACATTTGGAAAGCTGTATTGAGCAGTGATTTCCAGGTCAGTTCACTTGAAAATATGGATGCTCTGAATACCCGTATGGATGAATTTGCGCCATACCTGGATTTTAATACCAATGAGCTTTATTTTTCAAGTAACGGATATCTAGGATACGGTGGTTTTGATATTTACAGAATCAATCTTGATTTTTATGGTGAAAATGACGCTGAAAATATTGGTCCGATTATAAACTCCTCGTACAACGACCTTTTCTTCAGGATGAATACTAATGGGTCGACGGTGTACTTTACTTCCAACAGACCGGGCTCACTCTACTTGGATAGTCGATTTGAATCGTGTTGCTATGATATCTATGAAGCCGAAGTTACTGAATGCAGTCTTGATTTATTAGCGCTTGTCTTTGACAGGACAGATAATTCTGTGCTGGATGGTACCAGTCTCAGGGTTATTGATCCTGAAAGTATGGATACCATATTCGAGGGTTATGCCGAGGATAATTTGCACAAGATGGAACTGGATTGTAACAAGGCCTATCAAATAGAGACAGAAAAAGAAGGCTATGACCTGGATGTCATGAATTTCAAACCATCCAATTTCTTCAGCTTTGGGCGTGACAATGAGATGATAAGAAAGATTTACCTCAGTCCATCGGTATATACGCTTGACCTATCCGTATTTTCCAGAGATAACAGGTTGCCACTAGACAGTCTTGATATTGTTGTACGAAACCTCCAGTCCGGTGAAGACCAGGTCTTGGATAAGTCTACAACAAATAATCTGCGATTTGAAGTAAGTCCTGACAGTGATTACAGTGTATCTGTGTCCAGGAGGGGATATCGTGACACAACAGAAATCATATCTACAGACATTGGACAACGGGACATCAACAAGGTCATATACCTGACTGAGAAAGAAATAATCCGACAGGCTAAGGTTTCCCTTGAAGATGCTATTCCTGTGGCTCTTTATTTTGACAATGACGCTCCTAGAGCCGCGGGTGCTGATAGTTTATCCGCTGTCAATTATACTGACAGTTATAACAGATTTTACGACAAGAGAGGCAGGTACATATACCGCTATGTCAATTACTTCTCAGGCAGCAGACAGGACGAGGCGCGACGAGAGATCAGTCAGTTCTTCGATAATAATGTGAAAGAAGGTTTTGACAGGTATGAAAACTTCAAGAATCAGCTATTGCTTGTACTGGAATCAGGTCAGAAAATCAATATTTACCTCAGGGGTTATGCTTCGCCTGTAGCAATGGATGACTACAACCGGGCTTTGGGCAGGCGTAGGGTTGACAGTGTTAGGAAAGAATTCGACGAATGGAATGACGGAGCTTTATTGCCGTATATACAGTCCGGTCAGCTCATGGTTACCGAACGCTCCTTTGGTGAAGAGACATCGCCAAAAAACCTGAGTGATGACCCCGGACGTCCCTATGAATCAATATACAGTCCGGCTGCCGCCCTGGAAAGGAGGGTAGAGATTGATGAAATTAATTTTAACCAGTATTAAAATTAGCCATGAACTGCGCGATTAGATATATACTTAGTTTTGCTCTTTGCCTTTCCGTAATGGCAGAGCTTGCTGCTACCCACGTTGCTGGTGGAAGCATGACTTACAGGTGTTTGGGTAATTCCCGTTATGAGATTTCCCTCGAATTCAGGCGAGACTGTTTTAATGGTGCAATGGATGCACAGTTTGACCGCTTTGCCTCAGTGACCATCTTCAACTCGGACAATCAACTCATGGTCAACCTAGGGGCGGGAGGTGAATTGAGAATCCCCTTTATTGAAGATGATACGCTCAATGAGCGTATAACAAGTGTGTGTAATGTTATTGGGGAAGATGTTTGTATTCAGACCACTGTATACAGGGATACCGTTATTTTGCCAGAAAGACCAGGTGGATATATTCTGGCCTATCAAAGATGCTGCAGGAACAATGCTACAGTAAATGTTTCGGACCCCTTGAATACGGGTGCCACCTATTGGGTGCGTATAACCGAGAAGGCTCTCCAGGAATGCAACAATTCTCCGGTCTTTGATAATTTGCCGGGCGTCTTCCTATGTGTAAATGACACACTCCGGTTTGATCATTCAGCAAGCGATTCGGATGGAGACTCATTGGTGTATTTTCTCTGTACGCCATCGGCAGGGGCTTCAGAACCAGACCCAATGCCTCAGCCATCCAATCCACCACCCTTTGAGCCTATCGAATGGGCACCAGGCTTTAGCGAGAATAATATGATGGGAGGCAGTCCTATCAGTGTGGATCAAAATACTGGAGAATTGTTGGCGGTACCTAACCAGGTCGGTATATTCCTGATTGGCATATGTGTCAGGGAGTACAGGGATGGTGTTTTACTTTCGGAGGTACGCAGGGATTTCCAATATGCGGTAAGGGTTTGTGGTCGCGCCCCTATAGCTGCATTTCAACCTGACAGTTACCTCAAATGTGATGGGCTGGACATACAGTTTGAAAATAACAGCACATCTAATTTCTTGCCAATAGATAGTATTACCTACGAATGGACCTTTGATTATCCTGTCGGTGATCTGACATCGACAGAGGTCAGTCCTCTTTTCAGCTTTCCTGAATCTGGCCTGTATGATGTCCGATTGGTTGCGACTGACGGCATGTGTTATGATACAACTTTTGCAACTATTGGTGTTTCACTTGAAGATGATCCAACTGCAGCATTTAGCTTTGATGCCTATAATTGCGAAGGAGAGACGGTGGTGCAATTCTTCCAAAACAGTGTTACAACACAGCTTGACCCTGAGCATATATGGACAGTGCGTTATGGTAATGTTGTGGCCGATCTCACGGGTACTGAACCGGAATTGAATATTGGCAGTGACCAGGAAATACTGGTTACATATGAGATAAAGACAGAGTCAGGCTGTAATGACATCATTTCTGAACAGATACAGATTGAAACCATCCAGCTTGAAGCGGAGTACATTGATAAAATAGTATGTAGTGGAGAAGATGTGGTGGTATTCAGCACGGACATTCCAAACCTGCAGGTAGATATTGTTCCTGATGATGATATCATATCCGATGGTATGGGAAATTACATAATAAATGATTTTTCAGGTAGCCGGGATTTCGAGATTACCATAATGGATGATTTTTGTATGGATCAGGGCGTTGTAAATATAACTTCTGATGAGGAGCCTGAATTTCCTCTGCCAGATATTATCCAATGCGGACAGGATACAGTATACATTAATGAAAACGGACCTGAGTTCTATTATTATGTATGGGATGGACCACAGATTGCGAACGTCAATGCTGTTAACCCTGCTGTAAGCCTCATGGAGGACGGAGATTACAGTGTCACGGTATTTACTACAGAAGGGAGTTTGTGCAGTTTCACGGATTCATTGACAGTCAGGGTTTCTGAAATGCCGGAACCTATAATATCAGCGAGCCAGCAGACTGTGCTTTGCGAGGGAGATGACATAGAATTATCCCTGAATGAATTGTATGCTCAGATTAGATGGGAGGATGATCAGGGTACTTTCCTGGGAGATGAACAAAGTATATTTATTACAGGGTTGACGCGTACTACAATGTACAGTGTCAGTGTCGTGACAGATGATGGTTGCACCAATTCTGCATCATATATCGTCGAATACTCAGGCTTGCCTGTTATCAATATTTCAGGTAATACGATGACGCGTGTGTGTGAAGGTGAAGATGCCTTGCTTTCTGTTGTGTCTTTGGATTCATTAACCTGGTTGGATAGTGATGGTGAGGTATTGGGTACAGGATTCCAGTATACACTTGAAAACGTGACGGAAGAGACCGTTCTAACCGTCAGGGCTACAAACCAATTTGATTGCGAAGACGAAATAGATATCACCGTTAGTTTGTATCCACAGCTGGATACCGATCTAAGTCCGCTTGACAGTATTTTTATTTGCCCGGGAATGGTAATTCCATTCAATCTGGAAACAGATGAAGAGGTGAGATGGTATAATGAAGCCAATGAATTGATCCAGGAAGGAACAGAATTAATGATCCAGGGAATAGAGGAGACGCAGCAGTATTACATTGAGCTTGAAAATGAATTTGGCTGTACCGGTCGTGACAGTTTTTATATAAATGTTGATCCAGGTATAGTCCCTGATATTGATTTGATGGTTCTCGATTCTATCATGGTGTGTGAAGAAACAGACTTCTCTGTTACTTTGAGTTCTACCGACTCCATTTTGTGGCTAGACCTAAATGAAAACATACTCGGAACAGGCACAGATTTTTTATTTGAGAACATTACTGACACTCTTGTTTTACAGGTGTCTGTGGTGGATGAGTTCAATTGTGAATTGAGAGATACATTCCAGATCAATCCTTTCAGCAGTATCGATCTTGAAATCAGCAGTTCCCAGCAACAAGACTTTTTCTGTGAAGGGGAATCAATAGATTTGGGGACAAGTACTAATGTCAACGCAGATATTGAGTGGTATTTGGGCAATCAGCTATTGGCTACAGGAGATTCGCTGATAAATTATTTTCCTGAAGGTGATTTGATTCTGGAGGCTATAGCTACCGATCGTTACGGGTGTATGTCGAATGACAGCTTTTTATTAAGAGAGTCTCCGACAGGAGGTGAAATAAGCGGTAATGACCTGATTTGCATAGACAGCATAAGCAATCTTGTATTTACACCGGATGCTGAAGAAGATGTTTATTCCATTATGTGGGTCCCGAGCGAACCCATCATAGATGATGCAGGCTTGAGCATTACTGTTCTCTTGGATACTACCGAAACCTTTTACGTTACATACGTCAATGGAGACGGCTGTGAGACAGAGGACAGTATCACTGTTGATGTATCGGGCTTTTTTAATGAAATAGAGGCTTTTGCTTCTCCTGATGAAATATTCCTTGGAGAAACCACAGAATTATCAACGGACCAGGATCCTGATTTCAATTATGAGTGGAGTCCGGCGGATCTGCTGGATGATCCTTTTGACGATAATCCTATTGCGACGCTTGCTCAGACTCAGACATTTGTAGTGACGGTCACAGACGACCTGGGTTGTTCTGGTACTGCTGAAGTCACGGTAGAGGTCATGCAGCCTGAATGCGATGAGTCTGATATATTCATTCCAAATATGTTTAGTCCGAATGGAGACAATATCAATGATATCTTCAGGGTAGAATCCAATTTTATTGAAGAACAGGATATTGTAATCTATAACCGCTGGGGTGAAGAGATATTTTCAAGTAATGAACCGGATGCAGAATGGGACGGCACGTACAATGGCAAGCCGGTCAGCTCAGATGTGTATGCTTATTACGTCAAGATTATTTGCATCAACGGCGTTGAATACAGCAAAAAAGGAAACATCACCGTATTCCGCTAAGGCTATAATTTTTTCATGCATTAAACTGTAAAGGCCTTTATTTTTGCAAAGCTATGAGCAAGAAAGGAAGAGTACTGGTTGCAATGAGTGGTGGCATCGACAGCACCGTCACTGCTATGATGTTGCACGAGCAAGGCTACGAAATCGTTGGAATTACAATGAAGACCTGGGATTACGCCAGTTCGGGTGGTTCTACTAAAGAGACAGGATGCTGCAGTCTTGATTCCATTAATGATGCCCGAAAGATATCTGTAGATATGGGATTCCATCATTTTATCATCGACATCCGGGATGAATTCGGAGACTATGTCGTTGATAATTTTGTGGATGAGTACATAGCCGGGCGAACCCCCAATCCATGCATTCTGTGTAATACGCATATCAAATGGAGCGCCCTGCTTAAAAGAGCTGACGCCATGGATTGCGAATTCATTGCTACTGGTCACTATGCTCGGATAAAGTATGAAAATGACAGGTATTTCATATCCAAGGGCCTGGATCCGCGTAAAGACCAATCTTATGTTTTATGGGGCTTATCGCAGGAATGTATGTCACGTACAATGTTTCCTCTTGCTGATTTTACAAAAGATGAGATACGCCAGATGGCTTTTGACTGGGGCTATGAAGCCTTGTCAAAAAAACCTGAGAGTTATGAAATCTGTTTTGTTCCCGACAACGATTATCGCGGCTTTCTGAAAAGGCGTGTCCCTGAACTTGAAGAATCCGTCAGTGGGGGTGTATTTGTTGACAAAAGCGGCAATGTCCTGGGTAAGCACGATGGTTATCCATTTTATACGGTAGGGCAGCGGAAAGGACTCGGCGGTGGCTTTAAAAAGCCCATGTACGTCACTGAAATTATTCCAGGCACCAACACCGTAGTGCTTGGTGAAGCAGATGAATTGCTTAAAAACAGCCTGCGCTTTCACCAGGTAAACCATCAGAAGTACGAGGAAATCCCCAATGGCAGGGAATTTGTTACTATGGTAAGATATAACGACAGGGGTACACTATCTCAAGTGGAAACTGTTGATGGGGATTGCTACAGGGTTATATTCAAAGGAAATGTAAGAGGTGTAGCGCCCGGACAATCAGCGGTAGTCTATGAAGGCGAAGACCTTGTGGGAGGGGGTATAATACGTATGCCTCAGAAAAGTATTATCTAAAGCTTTTGTGCGCATTGCCTATGCAACAAAAAAGTACATACTATTCCAGAATCATCGGGGCCATAGACTCCGTCTTAAGTATGAAACAAATCCTGCTAGAGTCGAACTGATTTGATTGAGCTTCATAAAATAGGATTCATCTTGAAGGCCCACGGCAGGGAAGGCCAGATCAGGATACATGTAGAAGATGCCTTTCTTGAGAGCCTGTCTGAGGCACGAGCTGTTTTTGTTGATATTAAAGCTTCCAGGGTGCCCTTCCTCATCGAAGGGATTGAATTTAATAACCATATCCTCCTAAAGCTTGATGAAGTAGATACACCTGAACAAGCACAGGAATTGGCTCAGTGTGATCTGTACCTGGAAAAAAGTAGCATCAGAGAATCCGATTTGAGTCCTGAAGAAAATGAGAACGATTTTGACTGGCTCATATCCTATACCTTGATGAATCAGTATGATGAAGCATGCGGTGAAGTTGAGGAAATTGTATATAATGCCTATCAGACTCTCTTAAAAATCAAGCATTCCGAGGGTTTCTTTTACTGGCCATTTCATGAAGATTTCATTATGGCTATCGACAATGACAATAAATTACTACAAATGGAACTGCTGGATGGCTTTGAAGGCCTCTAAGTCCAATGCTTCATTCAATGGAAATCAATACCTGATTAAAAACCAACCGCTTAGATATATTAAGTATTTTTTATATTTGTAAAAAGCTGGTTGTGTATCGTTACGCTTTCAATTTACAGTGTGCTCTTACGTTAATAGTGACTTTATTAGCAAGTTTCTTGCTTGGGCAAGAACCGGCTGTTTTTATCAACCGCTCCATCGACTTGCCGGTACAAAATGATTCTGACTATAGCCTGGCGGTAGCAGATCTTAACGGCGACTACAGGGACGATATAATCAGGCAATCCACCAATTCCTGGCAAATTATTTTACAAAAGCAGGATGGTAGCTTTTTCGGTGAAGTTAAAGATATCCCAAAGCCTTTTACAGCTCTTACAACAAACATCACAGACATAGACGGGGATTATATTCCTGAAATACTTATGTCTGGCAACAAGACAGGCATCAGCATAATCAAGTTTGACATGCAGGGCTTGAGTTTCAATATCGACGACCATATTGAGAGCAATCATTATGCGCAAGGCAGCAGTGTTGGTGATATAAATGGGGATGGTTTGCTTGATTACTATGTGGCAAACGATAATGGATCCAATAAGAGCTTTATCAATAATAGTCAGGAACTGCAAGAAATACTAATTCCTGAATTGAACATATTGACAGGAGAGGATTCAGAAGGTAATTATAATGTGCTTTTGTTTGATCCTGATGACGATGGCGACCTTGATTTATACGTAACAAAATGTCACATTTCTGCTATTAGCTTTGATGATCCCAGGCGAATAAATCAGTTCTTCGAAAATATTGAAGGTGCTTTTGTTGAATCGTCAGGTCAATGGGGTCTTGATCACGGCGACCAGTCCTGGTGTTCAGCTGCCGCCGATCTTGATAATGATGGAGATCAGGATATAGTACTTATCAATCATGGAACGCCAATCATGCTGCTTGAGAATGAAGGCCGTCAATTCCGGACTCATTCCGAATTTTCAAACAGGGGAGAGATAATAGGTGATGAGCAACAGGTTATATTGGAAGACTTTAACAATGACGGGTTTGTTGACATATTTATTTTCGGATTCAATGATCAGTTGCTGCTTAATAATGGGAATTTAAACTTCAGCTCCTATAACAATCCAATTGGAGGCTCTAATGCCTATTCTGCAGCGTGTGGTGATCTGAATGACGATGGCTGGCTCGATGTTTTGGCGGTCTACGGTACGGCAGGATCAGGTATTGATGATAGGCTTTGGATAAACTTTGGCGGCAACAGGCATCATATCAAGTTCAGCCTTAATGGCAGACAAAGCAATGCGCTTGGTGTTTCATCCCGTGTGACAATTTATGCAAATGGTGAATCTCAGACTCGGTGGATCAATTCGGGCAGTTCTTATGGCATTACCAATAGTTTGACAGCGCATTTTGGCCTGGGCTCAAAGACCAAGGTTGATTCAGTTATAATTTTCTGGCCCTCGGGCCTCCAGGAAAGCTATTCCGACCTGGATAGCGATCATCACTATATCATCACTGAAGACGTATGCCTGGAGAAAAGGGCTGATTTAATTCCTTCCAGTTATCAAATTGACTGCTTTAATGACCCCATTTCATTAAACAGTACGGTGCCAGGGAATTACCGGTGGATCAATTACAATGGTGATAAAATTATGGCAGCTGATGAAAAAAATTACTACTATGGTTTAAGAGATGAAGTCTGCAGAAATGCTACAGGAATTATACTTATTGACAGCTTGAGGCATCTCATACAGCCACAGCTATTATCTCCCGGTATTGCTCGATTGTGTCCAGAGTCTACCTATCTTTTATTGACAAAAGATGGAATGGAATACGAATGGCCGGATGGCAGTTATAGTCGATATTTTCCAGTTAATGAACCAGGAAAGTATTTTGCAATGGATGCCCACCAATGCGATACCCTCAGATCGGACACTTTTATTTATGAAAATATATCATTTTTAACTGATGTGGATCAGGTGCTCGTAAGCAGAGAAGGAACAGATGTCAGATTGAATCCTGGGCTTGGCCCTGTTCTGTGGATAGATGGCGAGTTTAACTTCCTTGATGAGGCTCCAGAATATATTATCGATACCTTATCCATGGATACCGTATTCTATTTCATGCAGTTTGATCAGAATCAGCTTCCTTCTTTTTCGGTTGGTCCTTCGATTGTAACGGACAGTTTGAGCCTGAGACCGGCGGATGAATCAATCGAGATGTTTTATTATTTTAAGACATCTACGGAAGTGGTATCCTTTGATGTGTACGCAGAAAATGATGGTCAGCGAAAATTTATTATTGAGGACGTTAATGGCGTCGAAGTTTTTGTTCAGGAATATTTATTAGCTGAGGGATTCAATCAGATAGATATCAATCTTTATTTTCCGCGTGGTCAGTATAAAATATTTACAGACAGCTTGACCAATCTTATGTCTTTAGACCAGTCAGGTCCTGGCCTTTATTCACTGAATAATTCTGATATTGAAACTGACGATCGTTTTATTGAGTTTAATCCGGACAATGAAACTTCAGTAGTTTTTTGTTTTAACTGGCAATTGAAATATAATTATGCGAGATGTGTTGACAGGCCCTATGCTTTTGAGGTAAAATTGGACACAACAACTTCTGTTCATGACATGGATCAAGCTATATTGAGAGTATTTCCAAATCCTGGACCTGGTCCGTTTCGCTTACTTACCGAGGAAGAGATAGACTATATTCTCTTATTTAATTCTGCTGGACAAAAGATTTATGGGACAAGGGAGATGAAAGACGGATACTTTGATCCTCGACCTGAAGGCCTACCAAGCGGCACGTATTTTCTTATAATAGCAAAGGGCGACGACAGACGTGTTCTTCCATTGATCATAAGCCCATAAAGCAAAACAACCCGTCTCCGGGTTGTCGGCTCATTTCCGCTTATTTCCATATAATCTTGGTACATATAACAAGCAAGCCCGATGAATCGGGGCTCACTTATTGACAATCACCCATCAATGAAGAGACCGCAAAAAGGGAATCCTGAATTGCGCTTTGGCTCGAATACCAAAATCTCGGTTTAAGTGCTGGGTGAACATTGTATTAACACTCAATTTATTGGAAATTGCGCGTTAGCAACAGAAATTCATGTTATAACATTTATAACAATTTTGAAAATATGTATTCTATAGATCAGGAGTAGTAACAGTATAACGGTAGTTGTGACATGCGTATTTAATGTATAAAATTCCTTACATGTGAAAAGGCATATCGATCTGTAATTCAACGCTTTCTTCAATTTGATTTGGTTTATTAGAAAGGGAATAATTGTTTTATGCTACTATTTATGACTTCTTAAAGTATTTGTGAAAATGTAAATTGGCCTTATCTATGCTTAAAGACAAATGTGTTTAAACTACATCATAAGTTGATGTATCCCTGTCAAAGAGATCTAAAATAAGCTTATTGAAGTTAATTCATTTCAGATTCTGTTGTGTTATACTACATCACAATTCTATCAATATAATATATTTGATCTTCCAATGACCTACCGGATGATGTATAAGCCAAGTATACGAATATTAAAAATCGGTCTGTTTAAACTGTGTCTTCTCCTAACTCTGGGCTCATTTTCCCAGGGATTCAATCTGGGAAAGCCACAGGTTATCAATTATGGGCATGAGCTGTATCATGGGGGAACGCATAACTGGGAAATTGATACATTCCAGTCCAGGAAACTCTTTGCCAATAATGATGGACTGCTCAGTTTTGATGGCTATCGATGGCAATTACACAGTCTTCCAAATAAGACCATTGTACGGTCAGTTACTGCGGAAGGCACAAGTCGAATATACATTGGTGGCCAGGATGAGATAGGTTACTTTTCACCCGATCAAAGTGGCAATTTAAAGTTTTCATCCATCAGGGATAAGATTCCTGAAGCATACAGGTCACTAGAGGATGTTTGGGATATAGAAATAGCAGACTCTATAGTTTATGCCAGGTCAGTTAATAGGATATATCTTTTCAAACCGGATACAGTTGTAGTTTTTGATCCAGAGCAGGCTATCAACTTCATGAAAAAATGTGGATCACGCGTATATTTTAATGGTTTTGAAAATGGTTTGTATGTCTACGAGAAAGGGGAGTTATCGTTTGTTGAGAACAGTGGAATCTTCAAATACAAAACCATTGTTTCTGTAGTTGAATCTGACTCCGGTTTGTTGGTCTTTACATCAGATGATGGGATTTACAGCTATAGCAACAATGAGTTTGTCCCCTGGAATATTCAGCTAAGCCTTTTTTTTTCCGATAAAGAAATTATTTCTTCTGAGGCTTCCTACCGGGGTTCTATAGCTGTAGGAACTGCTTTGAATGGCATTTTTATTTTTAATCAGGACGGTAATGCCATCCAGCATCTTGAGAAAAAATCTGGATTACAGAATAACAATATCCTATCCATATTTACAGATTCCGATGGATCGATTTGGACTGGTAGTTCCAATGGCATCGATTATATAAGCAATAGCAACAGGCGTTATATATTTCCTGATGGTGAGCAGGAGGGCGCAATCTATGATATTGCAGTACATAAAGGTGAGATATATTTTGCAACCAACAATGGCTTGTATTCAAGTGAGTGGAAGCCATTTTATGATCCTTTGCGTTTTGCAGGCTTCAATAATATTGATGAGAGTTCTGGACAGGTTTGGGCTTTGGACACAATTGGCAACAGTTTATTCATGGGCCATAACGAGGGAGCCTTTATAATTGAGAATGGACGTGCTGAAAAAATTTCGGAAGATCCGGGTTACTGGAAATTTATAGGTGTTGATGATAATTCAAAGGTCATCGCAGGAGGATATAATGGATTAAGTCTTTTTGAAAAGAGAGGTGGGCGATGGACCTTTGTGAAGAAGATTGAAGGCTTTAGCGAATCTTCCCGTATTGTTGTAAAAGAAAACGAGAAACGCTTTTGGGTGGCTCATCCATATCGAGGGATTTTTCAGATTAATTTCACTGATGATTATGAGGAGATAAAAGTAAAAAAATATACTACGGATAATGGGCTTCCTTCATTGTTACGAAATCACGTGTTTTTAATAGATGGTCAAGCCGTATTTGCCGGTGAATCAAATATTTACCGCTATAACGAACAAAAGGATAGCTTTTATATTGATAAAGAATTTGAAGAACTATTGGGTTCTGAAAATACTGTATTGAGATTGTTTCAGGATCCACAAGAAAGAATTTGGTATCTGACAGAGAATGACTTTGGATTCCTGGATGCAGATCAAAACACTTTATCCAGGAACTTTGCTAAAACATCTTTATCTGAACTATCAGAGCAATTTGTAGATGGTTTTGAAGAATTATATTTTGTCGAGAATGGTGATATTATGATACCTTCAAAGAGTGGGGTCATTCAGATTCTTCGGCCTGATGAACCAAAGACGCAAAAGCCCAATGCGCTGATATCCAGGGTCATTATTCAGAACAATAATGACAGCATAATATATGGAGGGTATCAATCACTGGATGATAAATTCGAGGGAAACAATTCAGGTGACATAGAGTTACATTATTCTCATAATGCCCTGCGTTTTGAGTTTTTTAATGACCCTATTGATATGGAAGGCCCTGTCCGGTTTAAGGCAAGCATTCTGGGTATTGACGATAATAAAAGCCAATGGACATATGAAGCTTATAAAGATTATTCGAGATTGCCTCATGGAAAATATACCTTCACGCTGGAAGCAAAAAACAAGTATGGCAATTCAGGAGAGATTAGTCGCCTTGAATTTGAAATCCAGCCCCCGTGGTATGAATCCAGGCTATTGCAATTCGTCTATGGCTTATTGATATTACTGTTTTTGGCTGGATTAGTTTACTTCCCGAGAATTAGATTAAGAGAGAAGGTAAAAGTACTGGAAGATGTACAGGAAAAATCCAAAGATGAGATCATTCAATTAAGGACGGATAAGTTGCAGGCAGAAATAGATTTTAAAAATCAACAGTTGGCCTCATCTATGATGCATATAGTACAAAAGAATGAAGTCTTGAATAAGATTAAAGAAGAAGCAGAACTGCTCAAGAAGTATATTAAAGAACCCCAGGCCGAAAAAGAAATTCGTAAGCTTATATCCTTGCTGTCGGATGATGAACGACTTGATGACGACTGGGAAAATTTTGCCTACTACTTTGATCAGGTACACACTGATTTTTTAAGGCGATTGAAACAAAAGTATCCTAAGTTGTCACCGAAAGATCAAAAATTGTGCGCCTACCTCAGAATGAATCTGACTACGAAGGAGATAGCGCCATTGCTAAACATATCAGTCCGTGGAGTGGAGATCAGCCGATATCGATTGCGTAAAAAACTTGACCTGCATTCCACTGTGAATCTTAATGATTTTATGATGTCTTATTGAAATAGTAGATAGAGCTAGATTTTAATCAGATTGAAATTATAGCTTGTTTCGTTTTCAAGATAGATATTCAAAAAATAGTAGCCAGATGCAGCCTCTCTGAGGTCAATTTGAAACTTCAGTCCTTTCGAATAGCCTTGGGTGCCATTTAAAATTTTGCTCCCTTTCAGATCATATACATCCCATTTAACATCATGAGGAACAGAGAATCCAGCAGTAATTGTAAAAATGCCTGATGAAGGGTTTGGACCAACAACTACACCCAGAGGAAACTCCTCCTCCAGAGGATCTAGAGCAATAAAATTGAACCAGTTGACATTAAATGGACCATTCAGAATATCAAATCTCATCCTATAAACACCTTCATTTAATGACACTTCTTTCTCCTTTATAGTCCAGTTTTGCCAAGCCCCGGTAGAATTGAAGCTTGTTCTGTCAATCTCCTGTTCAATGCCATTTTCGTCTATCAAAACCAGCCTGCAGGACCCGGTGCTTTGCTCGCTGGCGACTCGATACTGTAGAATATAATCACCTGCTGTTTTTACTTCTACGAGGTAATCACAAAAATCATTTCTGTCCAGAAATGCAATATTTTGACCACCACCATTATCTGTTGTTGATTCAAGTTGAATGCCTTCGTTATATACAAAATCTTCAGCTTCAATCTTTCCAGGGATGCTATGCAGTATATCCAATGTGTTGATGACCGGCTCCAATTCAAAGTAATTTAGACTCGTACCATCTGTGGATTCAATTTGTCCACTTATATATGAGACCTGTAGCGATTGATCAAATCTTAAGGTTTGAACTGATTGAAGATATATGATTCTGGAGTTTTCAGGATCCGTATAAACATCCTCAATATCAATGGAAACACCATTCGCATAAATCTTGAATACTGAAGTATCATCCAATGGATTTTGAATGTTTTTATTTATATCTATTTGAATTGTATGTGTATCGACTGTTTTGGCATTTAAAAGGACTGTTGAAACAGCTGTGCTGGCTCCCATTTCAATAAATTCCATACTGCTGATATTAAATCCTTCCTCGTCTATGAATAAGCTAATTTTGGCATCTGCTGTATCTAATACTATTCCTGGAACTGTCATATCCCGCCATTGTGTCCATGAGCCTGTCCGGGGAACAGGGTAGGGATCTGATACATCAGCATCTCCAACTTTAAAGTGAAGTTTTCCTCCGCCGCTTTCAGAGGCTACCCTCAAGACTACATCGTATTGAGCTGATTTATTAATCTTGACATCGTATTGTATCCACTCACCCTTAGCTGTCCATCCAACATTATATCCATTGCTGTTAATGAGGTCATTACATATTTCAATGTCTACTCCATCGTTTCTTAGCGTCCAGCCGGTATTCCATGAAGTATACTGTCCTGTAGAAACATTATAATTGGCCGCTTCAGTATCGTAATAGGCGACGCCTATTTGACCCATGTCATAATCTGTGGCATAGACGATGCCTGGCAGGTTATGGGTTTTGTAAGCTTTTGTTTTTGTAGAATACACTTGTCTGAACATGGCATCAATAACGTCCTTTTGAAAGATACAGTTTTCAGTCTTTAGCTTTTCAGTGAGATCCATTAATGCAGAATATGCAAACTCTTCTGTAGGCTTAGTGCCATTTCCTTTCCAGTATTCCAACAGTGAGTTATAGTTTTCTGTTTTAATGACGGATAGAGGCCCGGATATGGACTCCACTTTTTTTAGTGGCCACCAGGCCCAACCAATACCTTCATCTTCAAAGAGGAATATAGCATCTCTGAACCATACATTTGAATTTTCACCTGATTCACCAAAGAACAAAGGCACATTGAAATTGTCTCTGATATTGAGTACCCATTGAATGGATGCTTTATCATTAATGGACCAGTACTTGTGCGGTGAGTATACCATATTATCATCCCAGGGTGGTGTGAGCGCTGTAAAATCATTCGCAAACCAATTGCCTTCTATGAAAATAATGTGATTGGTATCTACTGATCGGATGCTATCCGTTATTTCAAAATACAGATCTCTTAATGGGATATTGCCATTCATCTCCCAGTTGGGTTCGTTGAGAAGATCATATCCTGCCACCCAAACTTCATCAGAATATCTTTCTGCGAGTCTCTTCCACAAAGCTACTGTTTTGTCTCGATTGGCTTTGCTTTCCCAAAGTGATGGTTTTTCCGGATTGTAGTCAGAAATCCCTCGGTCCATACCCTGACCACCGGGAGCAGCATGTAAGTCCAATATGACATACATCTGGTTGGCTTTGCACCAGGATATTAAGCTATCGGTGAGTATAAAGCCTGTTTCCAGCCAGGTTTGTTGACCTTCAACTGGTTCTTCTTCAATCGGCAGCGTGAACAGATTATAATGCATAGGCAAACGAACCATATTAAATCCCCAGGCTTCGAGGGAGTCAATATCTTGCTTTGTAACATGATTCTCAAGCCATTTGGCGTAAAACTGATTGGTTTGTTCTTCTCCTATCAGATCAGTTATATGTTCTTTAATCTGGTATTGTGCATTGGCGAATTCACTGGTTTGAAGCATGTAGCCTTCCTGGAGCATCCAGCCCCCTAAACCCATGCCACGAAAGAGAATGGAATCTCCATTTTCTGACACAATGGCTTTACCCTGAGTAGACAGAAAACTCTGTGCCAAGGTTGCAGGTATAAACGATAGTGTCAAAATTAAAAACAGGAAACCAATAGATATGTGATTTCCTGTTTTTTCAAAGTAGTTCATCTTATTCTATGATTTCTATTCATAATGGAATACCCTGAATCATTCATACTGGAATACACGAACATAATCAATGATCATGTTCTGAGGGAATGATGTCGTTGCATCCGGTGATCCAGGCCAGTTACCTCCTACAGCTATATTAAATATGAAGAAGAATGGCTCGTTGAATGGATAAGGATTTTGTGATCCAAGGCTTTGTCTGGATACTTTGAAATACTGTTGATCATCTAATAACCAGCTTATGGTATCTTCCTCCCATACAATTGAGAAAACATGGTATTGAGAAGAAAACTTCTGGTTATTGGGAAGTGTTACTTTGTCTCCTATAAAAATCCTGTTGCCATTAGGATCCGGATAATGCACAGTGCCATGCAAGGTGCCAGGTTCATGACCGACGACCTCCATGATGTCAATCTCACCACAGCGTGGCCAACCGACTGATCTGATGTTCTCACCCAACATCCACAGTGCAGGCCATATGCCTTGCCCTTCTGGAAGTACGGCTCTTATATCCACTCGACCATGGGTGAATTCAAATTTATTTTCGGTAATTATCCTTGAAGATGTGTAGTTGAAACCTGAAAAGAAGTCATCCCTTGCTTGAATCACGAGATTTCCTTCATACATTATGGTGTTTTCATTGGTGTAGTATTGCAATTCATTATTACCCCAGCCCCAATCACCATTACCTATTTCGTGTGTCCAGTTGTCCAGGCTTAATTCATCGCCGTCAAACTCATCACTCCAAACCAGGTTCATTCCTTCATAATTATCAGGGGTAGAGTAGCCTCCTGGCAAATTGAATTGACCTTGAATATCATCGTTATCGATAGTGATGGTAACGGAATTATTGTTTACGCTAGCCTCTGTTATGGATACTAGTTCAACCGTGAATTGCTCATCTTCTTCCCATACTTCATCAGCCAGTAATTCAATTCTTAGATTTTCTTGCCTAGACCCTACAGCAAATTCAATAACTTTATTTTCGATACCTACAAAGTCTTCTCCAGCAACGGCGGTCCCATCTACGGTTTTCAAAGTTGCACTAACCGGATTTTCCCAAGCCTTACTAAGGGTCATGCTCAGAAATATGGATTTGTCCTGATTACCTTCATCAACAATTATGGACTCCATTGAAAAAAGCGGCAGTGGCTCGTTCATCGGAGTAGGTTCTTCCTCGGAAGAACATGCGAAAAACAGAATGGCAAAAAATAAAAGTGTTCTCATGTTTTTAAAAAATTAATGGGTACGGCATTATATAAACCGTACCCATTAGACTATTGTTTTGATTTATTATTTGAATCTGAAATTTCTTACGTAGAAAGTTCCATCTTCTGCGTGGTTTTCACCACCGATTTTTAATCCAATTAAGTCAATGTCATCTCTGGTAAGTGCGTTACCTAGATCAAAGGTAATTGTTACCCACTCGTCTAGTGCTGTCTGATCTGCATCAACATACAGTTCCCACGTTGTCCAGAACTGCTGATCCTGGCTTGCATCCGCAAGGAAGATATCAACCTGCTGAGATAATTCACCTGAATAATCATTAGTGCTCGGGAAATACACATCTACTGACATAGACGTAAAGTTATCGAACTGGCAATCGTATGCCAACTGGAATTTCAAATCAGAGAATAGATCCATACCTCTGATATATTCTCCTACTTTAGCTGCTGTTGCATCAGCAGGGTCATCAACACCTACAGTCAGTGTTACTGCAGATTCTGTTGGTACAAGGTTTTGTACATCTGCGGCATCTTCAGATGCAAAAGTGTTGAATAGTTGTGCTGGAGTCTCGTTAGGAAGATCTTCACCAAATTCTGGTATGTCTGTTGGAATGTCTGGCAGGTCAGCTGGATTGTGGTAGCTAACCATGTAGAAGTTCCATACAAATCCATCACCTACGATAGCAAGGTTCAAAGAGTCTGCGACATCACCTTCAGACAATCCGAACACACTGTATGTTTTTGAGTTAATTGGCACACTGTTATCACCAGCATCAGTTTTGTTGCAAAGTCCTACATAAAATCCAAGACCATCAACAGTAAGCATATTGGTGTTGTTGTCATAATCAAATGTGAAATCGCCACCTGTAAATGCTTCTCTGTCATTGTTGTCACCCCAAACACCAGCTTCAGACTCATCATGGCAAGCTTCAACATCTTCACCATTAATGATCCAACCACCATTGGCAGTAGCATCTACGAATATGGTACCACCAGTATTATGAGTAACAGTTCCATCTCTGTGGAATGTGTAGCTGTCATCAAGTATACATGGTCTTTCAGCTAAGGCTGTTATACCTCCGAATGACCACCAGTCATTAGCGTTCACATCAGGTCCAATACCAAGAGCAATACCTTCTCTTAATAGATACCAGGTTTTGCTGTCATCACCAGCAAGGATTCCCAGCTGAACATTAGGATCTGTGATTGACAAAGACTCAGATCTCTGAGCATTCTGCCCATCAGAGTTTGACGCTGTTAGTGTTACAGTGTAGTCTCCAGCTCCAGCATATGTATGAACCGGATCTTTGTCAGATGAGCTGTTACCATCACCAAAATCCCATGCGTATGTAGTAGCATTTTGAGAGAAGTTTGTAAATGTGACTTCAAAAGGATTATTTGGATTGACAGCAAACTGAAAACTTGCTATGGGGTCATCGGTTCCGCCGCCACCTCCAGGCATGTCATCATCACCACAAGCTGTGAACAGCGTAATGGCCATAGCCGGCAATAGAAGCCAGACGAATTTAATAATTGAATGTTTAGATTTCATAATTAATTATTTATAGTTTTTTCAGAATAAAAAATGTGTACTTAATTAAATAGACTTGCATCCGGATATTCTGTAAGATTAGGAGCTACCGACGTTTCTTCAAGTGAGATTGGCAACCATAAGTGAATATCTGAGAAGTTACCTTGTCTTAGAGGATCTCCTGCAAATAAGTCAGCATTGGCTCTGCCGGATCTCACTAGATCAAACCATCTGTCACCTTCCATCGCAAATTCAGCACGACGCTCATATTGAATAAGTTCAAGCAGGCTCCAACCTTCGTCAGCCATTACCTGAGACGCTGTTCTAAAATTACCTGTATTGTCTCCAGGACCCGCAGCTCTTTCTCGTACCATGTCAATATACGTCATGGCTTCAGAATCCGATCCAGAACCTCTGTGCAGGCATTCAGCCAACATCAACAATACATCTGCATAACGTATAGAGTAGATGTTATCATCTTTAGTCAGGTTGGGATCTCCACCATTGACATTGTTTCCTTCATAAGCCTTGAAGTTGGCATACTTAATTTGCCAGTATCCCGTATAATCAATAGGATTAGATTGAGTTACATCAATGACTACATCACAACCCGAAATGCCGGCATCAGCAATGTCTTGTGCCAGGTCGGCTTCGGATACCATCGCAACGCCACGTCTGTAGACATCATCATCCAGGAAGGAATCCCATAGCCCTTGTGTAGGCAAGCAGAACCCCCAGCCAGCTTCATATTCCGGGTGATCAGAGCATAAGCCCCTGATACCGCATAACTGTACCATTCCATTTCCTTCAATTCCTTCAAACCATCCCCAGTCGCTAGGCCACAGATTAGATTTTTGTATTTCGAATACTGATTCACCAGGATTCTTAAGACCAAATATATAAAGATCAGCCATGTCATCTTCCAGGAAGTAAATACCTGATTGTACAACTTGCTGCAATTGTGAAGCAGCCTGATCAAAAAGAGCTGTATCATCATTTTTCATGTCAGCCCAATACATATATACTTTCCCAAGTAATGCCTGGGCAGCTCCCTTAGTAGCACGCCCAGCTTCAGAAGACGAAATGCTGATAGGTAATAGGTTGATGGCATCAAGAAGATCACTTTCTATAGCCTGGAATACTTCAGTCATTGTGTTTCTGGACAAATCGACATCATCGGGGGTCAACACATCCGTAACTACAGGAATAGGTCCAAAATGCTTGAATAATTCGAAATGGTAATAGGCTCTCAGGAATTTTGCCTCAGCCTGGTAGCGGTCTACAGCAGCAGAACTAAATTCAGGTTTATGGATAACCAGGTTGGCTCTGAAAATTCCGATATAGAATCTTCTGTACATAGCCTGGATAACCGTATTGGTATTCGTATTCCTGAAGTCATCAAACTCCTGCCAACCCGGTTGGTCATTATCCGATGGATCACCTCCAGCATTGGCATTATCTGATCTGATCTCATTGAACATAACTTCTGAAACCCACTGGCCAAAAGCCATAGTCCAACCCAAAGGATCATAGGCTGCTACCAATGCGGAAAACACCTGGTCATCAGTTTGGTAGAAGTTCTCAGACAGAAATTCATTAACCGGCTCTACTTCCAGGTCTTCCTTGGAACAACCCAGGAAGCAAAGAACGATCAAGGATAATAATATGTAATTTTTGTTTTTCATCATTTATAATTTAATGTTCTACATTGTAACTTTTAGTCCAAATCCAATCGTCTTATTGGAAGGGTAGTAACCCTTGTCAATTCCCGTATCAAGGATCCATCCGCTGGTTCCAATTTCTGGGTCAAAGCCATTATAATTTGTAAGCGTGAATAAATTGTTGGCAGATAGGTATACTCTCAGACCTTGCAGCTTGGCTTTTTCAACAAGTCTTTCCGGCAGATTATATCCTATCTGAAGGTTTCTCAATCTGAGGAAAGATCCATCCTCCAGGTAAAAATCTGAAGGTCTTTGGTTATTGTTTGGATCGTTGGATACCAATCTTGGATAAGTCGTGTTGGTATTTTCAGAAGTCCATCTGTCTAACCAGAATGTTTGATAGTTGGTGTAGGTCACATCCGACCTTTCATATGCTCTGAAAATATCATGTCCAATCTGGGTAGAGAGAATGATATTGAAATCAAAACCTTTGTAATCACCACCCAGGCTTAGACCAATGATATGATCCGGCCATGGACTTCCTATATCTGTAATATCATCCGAATTGATGACGCCATCGCCATTCATATCCACAAAACGAAGGTCTCCTGCACCTGCTCGAGGTTGGAGAACGTCTCCATTTGCAGCAAGATGAGAAAACACCTCTTCCTGGCTTTGGAAGATACCATCCGTTCTGTAACCCACAAAGTGACCTACAGGGAAGCCTTCTGTCATTCTGGTAATAGGCGTATTTCTTACTGGCCAGCTCCATCCTGTTAGGAATCCTGAGTCTCCGGCTACATTAATAACTGTATTATCGAATGTTGTATAGTTGAGTGTTGTTCTTAGTCTCAAATCACCCAAACTAACACGGTAGTTTAATGCTGCTTCAATACCAGTGTTCTGGATCTCACCCAGGTTACTGATCGGGTTGTTGGTCGCCCCAATATATCCCGGGATAACCTGGCTCATCAAAAGATCTGTTGTATTCTTCTTGTAGTAATCTATTTCTGCAGATAACTTATCATTCCACAATCTCACTTCAAGTCCTATATCCAATTGCACACTCTCTTCCCATTTGATATTTGGATTTGGAGGTGTAGCCAGTGATGCACCCGTATTGAGAGACTGATTGATACCAAAAGGGTAGGTGAATACATTCTCGATGGTGGAAGCATAAGCCAATGGAGCAATCCTGTCGTTACCGTTGATACCCCAGCTGGCTCTCAGCTTCATAAAGCTGATAGCGCCAACATCAAAAAAGTCTTCATCCGAGATTACCCAGCCCGCCGATAATGATGGAAATACACCGAACCTGTTGGCTTCTCCGAAGTTTGAAGAACCATCTCTTCTCAGTGTAGCTGTGAAAAGATATTTGTTGTCAAAACTGTAAATCAAACGACCATAGTAGCTCAATAATTTGTAATCAACACCAACACCACCATAAGACAAATCCAGAGAATCCTGCCCGGCATTTACATTTTGCCAGTTGTCATCAAATTTTACTTCATCAGGGATGTTTGATGTGCTGCCTCCAGCATTTTCAGAGATGCTTTGCCTGTATGATGTTCCGAGGACTATATTAAAATCGTGTTTGTCGATCTGCTTCGTATAGGTTGCATAGTTTTCTACCTGGGTGGTTTGGAAGAAGCCATATCCTTGTGCCACGTCATTATCAACATTGACGAAGGCATTGTGATACCTGTAATCTGGAGTAAAGCTTCTGAATTTGAACCATGAATAGTCCATTCCAAAATCACTTCTGAAAGTCAATCCCTCCATAGGTTTGATTTCAGCATATATATTACCTACAATCTGATCGGAGTGTCCGCTGTTATTTGCCAGGAATAATCGACTCAATGGATTGACATATTCTTTCTGTACCCAATCTGATTGCTCAAAACCATATTGTTTTTCTGGATTGTAGACATCTGTAATCGGGTCATAGGCAAAGGCATCCGCGATGACAGTACCGAAAGCGTCATTTACTCCAATGGTTTGATTGTCAACCCTGTTGATATACAGGTTTTCACCAATAGTGACATATTCATTTAAATCTTTCGTACCGTTTAGCCTGGCTGCATATCTTTTGTAGTTAGATTTGTCACCACCCACAACGCCTGACTCATCCCAGTATTCAAGAGATAAATACAGGTTCTCAGCTGAAGCTGTCAATCTATGTGATTGTAATGTAGCGTCATTAAAAATGACATCCATCCAGTTGGTACTAACGGTCTGTTGACCGACTTGTGGAAATCCTAGAGCATTCAGTGCAGCGGTCTGATTACCATTTGCGAACTTTTCTCTTGTAATTGAAATGTAATCATTAGCAGATAGCATTTCTGGAAGTTTCCAGGGCTTCGAAGTCGATGTAAATCCTTCGTAGGTGATTTTTCCTTTGTCGCCACCTTTTTTAGTCGTAATGATGACGACACCGTTTGCAGCTCTCGCTCCATAAATGGCACTTGATGCAGCATCCTTGAGAACATCTACAGACTCAATGTCTTCCGGGTTGATGTTGTCAATGCCGTTGACCTGAAGACCATCCACTACATAGAGAGGAGAGTTGTCGCCATTGGTACTCACACCCCGGATAAGAAGTGATTTGCCTGCACCCGGTTGACCGGAAGATGAATTGACAATAAGACCTGACACCTGGCCTTCGAGAGCGGTTTGAACACTTTGAACCTGGTATCCTTCCAGTTTTTCTGAAGAAAGCTTCGAAATAGAACCCGTTGATACCCTTTTTTTCTGGATACCGTAGCCTATTACCACCACTTCATCAATAAGTTGTGATGCTTGAGATAATGAAACATCAATGACTGATCTGCCATCGATGGCCACATCGACGAGGTTATAACCCGTGTACGAAATGGTAAGAGTATCCATTCCCGCTGGTACGCTTAATTCGTAGGCGCCCAGATAGTCGGTAATGGTTCCTGTTGTAGTCCCCTTTACCATCACTGTGGCTCCGATCAATTCCAAGCCATCTTCGGCATCGGTGATTGTACCTCTAATTGTCCGTTCCTGGCTGAATAAAAGAGAGCTTAGTAAGAGGAGAAAAGCTATTGTAAGTATTCTCATAAGAATTTAGTTGAAAAGTTTTTTCATTTGAATTGACCAAATCTATATCAATATTATCTCAACGTTAAAGAAAGAACTACATCACAGCTACATCATTACATCAATAAACCAAGGAAAGCCCCAATAATCCCCGTATTTAGTGAACTCTGAGAAAAATTATATTCTGAGATACTTTCTCAACGCCGTATTATGAATTGCTCAAATAAAGTAAAAACTTTAATAACTATATGAAGGAATTTGTAAAACTCTGCCAAATCAACTTTGTGTCATATGGACACAAAATATACCTGAGAATCTATTGTTTGAAATTTACATAAGATCTACCATACAACTAATGGTCTGCAGCATATTGAGATAAACAAAAAAAGAGATCTCGTTGGAGATCTCTTTTTCTAGCGGAGTACTGACGAAGTTCCTTTCAGTCGCTTGTCAGCACTGCTTCTGCTATGCCCTAGCATTCGGCCATTCTGACCGGAGGTAGGGAGCGTCAGAAGGGTGGAAGACGGGATTCGAACCCGCGGCCTCTGGAACCACAATCCAGCGCTCTAACCAACTGAGCTACAACCACCGTTTAAATATTTGCTTCATTGAAGCTGGCTCCAACTGCCTGTCCGCCGAAGTGCAACGAAGGAGGAAGCTACAACCACCATGTCAGTCAATAAAACGGATACAATTATCCGTGTTACAACGGGAAGGCAAAAATAGATATATCTAAAGGAATATAAAATAGGGACCCCTATAAAATTTTTTTCTGAGTGCATATTATCTGGGAAGGCTTGCATTAGGCAAATCCTATATAAATCAACTTTAGGATAATAGCCAGGTTTTTTATAAAGTTCATCATCTCAACAAGGCGCTTTTGCCGTGCCATATCTTTATAGAATTTGTAAATCATTAAGGCAGCTAATAGAAGGAAAGCAGCTAGGTCTTGATATGCTCAACAGGAATTATTTGACGCAACAGGATGGAGCCAATTATACAAGGACTTCACGTCAAAAAGTAAACTATGTTTTGAATGACCTCAGTAGGCAATACCAGATTTATTTCAAGCGGAAAAGCATTCTGATAAGGGATATCGCAAATCTATCCTTTGAAGAATCGTTCGAAGAATTTAATATAAAGAGGATAGGGTCTTTTTTGACTCTATTCTCTTTTTTAATTAAGAAATAGATTATACTTTTGCCACGCTCTGATAGAAGCAATAACTCGGAAGAGTGGCAGAGCTGGTTGATTGCACCGGTCTTGAAAACCGGCGTGCGTGAAAGCGTACCGGGGGTTCGAATCCCTCCTCTTCCGCCCTCCCTGACAAAGCTAGACTTTTCAGGATGGTGTTGACAAGCGACTGAAAGGAGCTTCTTCAATACTATAAAAATTTAAAGAGATCTCATTTGAGATCTCTTTTTTTGTCCTTTACCACTCCAAAACAATTTTTCCAAATTGTTTTCCTGAAGCCTGGTAACTAAAGGCTTCTTTGATCTGGTCAAAGCTGAAGCTCCTGTCAATGATGGGCTTCATACCTGTATCATTTATAAACTGAACCATCCTGTTTTGCATCGCCCTGCTGCCGACAGCGAGCCCTTGCAATTTCAAAAACTTGAAGAATAACTTTGGAAACGTAATTTCACCTTTTCTGCCATTGCCAAGAATGCCAATACTATAAATACTGCCACCCATGCAGGCCGCCTCTATGCTTTGTTTCATTGTGGATCCTCCTCCTACATCGATTATGTGGTCAACGCCCATGCCTGACAGCATGAAGATGCTCTTTCCCCAGTTTTCATCATTGCGATAATTGACGACATCGATAACCCCTAGGGATTTAAGTTTGTCGAACTTGGATTCTGAGCCACTCGTAGCATAGATATCCAAACCATATTGTTGCGCTAAAAGCAGAGCAAATACGGACATGCCGCCTGTGCCTTCAATCAACAGCTTCTGTTTATTCTGTATATTGCCCAGTTCAACCAATGCATTCCAGGCTGTCAGACATGCGCAGGGAAGACAGGCTGCTTCGGGATATGTGTATGCCTCCGGCATGCGGGTAACTGCATAGGCTGGCACACAGGATTCTTCAGTCAAAAAGCCATTCACGCTTTCGCCACTTATTGATTTGATCTTTTTGAATTCGGGCTTTCCCGACGACCATTCAGGAAAAAACATGGACATAACGCGATCTCCGGATTTCCACTCATTGACATCTTCTCCGACCTCAATGATTTCTCCTGCACCATCAGACATGGGCACTCTGCCTTCTGAAACAGGTATGGCACCAATAGCCACCAGGTAGTCATGGTAATTCAGTGAGCTGGCATGCCAACGAACTTTGATTTCTCCTTTGTCTGGTCCGACGGATTCCTTGTTTACCAGCTGCAATTTGTCGAGCCCCAGGCCTTTTCCAATAACTATGCTTTTCATTCAGTATGTTTTTTAATCACGCAGGCTTATCCCATTATTTTATATTTACGAGAGTAAACATCAATCCCATCAAATGTACAAACAAGATTTATTTAAAGACAAAGTCGCTCTTGTTACCGGTGGACGCAGTGGTATAGGCTTTGGTATTGCCAAAAAGTTTCTTGAGCTGGGCGCTTCAGTATTTATTTGTTCCCGGAATGAAGAAAAACTTATAAAAGCTGCACAGGAGCTCAATCAAATTGGTCCCTGTGCTTTTATGCCCTGTGATATACGCCAGGAAGAACAGCTCAAGGAAATGTCCAGGGCGATCATGGATACCTATGGAAGGCTGGATATCCTGGTAAATAACGCTGGCGGACAATTTCCTGCCTTGGCAGAACATATGTCCCTGAAGGGTTGGAATGCTGTTATAAACAATAATCTCAATGGCACCTTTTATGCCAGCCAGCAAATGGCTAATACATTTTTTATACCCCAGAAAGAAGGGATCATTGTGAATATTATCGCCAACACAGTAAGGGGTTTTCCAGGAATGGCCCATACCGGAGCAGCGCGAGCCGGGGTGGAAAATCTGACTAAAACGCTTGCCCAGGAATGGGCCCGATTCAATATCCGATGCAATGCAATTGCTCCCGGAATTATCGTCTCCTCAGGCCTTGATCAGTATGGTACTTTTGTTCAGGGTCTTCTTGAGAAAGCCAAGGAAGAGATTCTCATGCATCGGTTGGGAACCATTGAAGACGTCGCTAATGCCGTGTGCTTCTATGCGAGTCCTCTTTCATCTTATGTAAGTGGCACAACCCTGTATGTGGACGGTACAGAACATCTGCATGGTAACCGTATGAGCATGGTTGAACTGTTTGTCAAGATGACCGAGAAATAGATTATATATCTTTCATGTAAGATTCTGACTGGTATATAAAGACTTCAGTAATAGCCTCGAATTTTTGCATCCGCTGATCCTGACTATCGCCTTTTTTAAATCTTTTAAAGAGTTGGCTGGCAATGACAGCTGTCTTGGCATAAGCCAGACATTCATACCATTTGAAAGAAGAAGCATCGAAGCCAGTAATGTCAAAATACCTTTCCTTTAAATAATTTTTGTCGGGGAAGTTTCCATGAAGCATTATAGGCAGATTGTATCCCTGCAGCTTTTCATCCGGCCAATAAGCCAGGCTGGACGCAAAGTCAAACAGAGGGTCACCCAGGGTTGACATATCCCAGTCAAATACAGAACTGACCTTATCGGGTTGTCCGTGTTCAAACTGGCAGTTATCGAATTTAAAGTCGTTATGAATTATTGAGAAGTGATCTGAATCGGGAATTGTTTCCAGAAGTGCTTTGAAAACACTCGATAATCGATCGTTTGTCATGCCTGTAAGCAGTTGCCATCTCTTCATCCATCCTCTGATCTGTCGTTCCAAAAATCCTTCAACCCGGCCCAAATCTTCCAGTTCAGCCTTTTTGTAATCTACCTGGTGTAGAGCAGCGTGTGCGTCAATAAGGGCGTCAGTCAATCTTTGTTCTACGTCTTTCATACCTTCAAAGACCTCAGGTACTTTATACCGTACAACAATTCCATATCGCCGTTCCATGATGACAAATGGAGCTCCGATTATTGATTCGTCATCACAGAAATAGTAGGCTTTTGGAGCCATAGGATAGTATTCGTTTAGTTTTGACAAAACTTTATACTCCCGTTTCATGTCATGGGCACCTGGCGCAATTTTGCCAAAGGGCGGCCGTCGAAGTACATAGCACCGATCACCAAAACATATTTCATAGCTGAGATTGGCATGACCACCATGAAATTGAGCTACGGCCATCTCTGAATCAGGCAATTCCATAAAAGACCTCAGTTGGGATTCTAATTTCTCCCAGTCCAGTTTTTCACTTTCCCTGATTTTTCCGGTGTCAACTTTCATGCACTCAAGTTAATAAATTAGCCTCATTCGAAATGGCGGTCTAATTTCAAATAGTCGTATTTTAAAACTCTAATAACGAATGCATGTATTTACTGGGTATTGATTTGGGTAGCTCATCTGTAAAGGTCGCTCTGGTAGGATCAGACTCTGGTGCAGTGATTGGCAGTTGCCAGTATCCGGAATCTGAGTATGGGATCGTATCCAAGCAAGCCGGATGGGCAGAACAAGACCCGGAAATGTGGTGGGAAAGCACCTGCCAGGCCATTAAAAAACTGTTGCTAGAGTCAGGAATCAAAGCTTCCGAAATACAGGCTGTAGGCATTGCATACCAAATGCATGGCCTGGTGCTTGTGGACAGGAACCAAAAAGTTTTGCGTCCTTCCATAATATGGTGTGACAGCAGGGCAGTAGAGATAGGCCATAACGCTTTCCAGGGTATTGGCGAAGATTATTGTCTTAATAACTTGCTCAACTCTCCTGGTAATTTTACAGCTTCAAAGCTGGCCTGGGTGAAGGAGAATCAACCCGAATTATTTAGTCGTATTGACAAGTTTATGCTTCCCGGCGATTACATTGCCATGCGACTGACGGGGGGAATAAGAACCAGTATCAGTGGATTAAGTGAAGGTATATTCTGGGATTTTAAAAGGGATGCTGTATCAGATGAAATTCTCAGCTATTTCAATTTTGACTCAGCCAGCCTTGCTGACTATGGATCCTGTCTTGGACCTTCATCATCAGTTTCAGATAAGGGGGCCAGGGAAGCGGGTCTTGTATCCGGTATACCTGTAAGTTACCGGGCTGGTGATCAACCCAATAACGCTCTTTCATTGGCGGTTATGGAGCCGGGACAGATTGCAGCTACTGGAGGTACATCGGGTGTGGTTTACGGCATAGCTGAAAGCATTCAATGCGATCCGGACAGTGGTTTCAATGCATTCGCTCATGTCAACCATAGTTCGAATACGCCAAGGATAGGCTGTCTGATGTGTATAAACGGTGCAGGATCTGCCTATGCATGGATTAAGAGGAATCTTGCTGATAAGGCCATGAGATACACAGATATGGAAGCGATGCTGCAAAGTGCAGAACCCGGCTCAGGGAACTTGAAAGTTCTGCCGTTTGGAAATGGGGCAGAGCGCATCCTGGGTAATAAGGACAATGGTGCAGTGATATCAGGACTGCAATTCAACAGGCACGGCAATGCCGAAGTGTTCAGGGCAACCCTTGAAGGCATAGCCTATTCATTCTGCTATGGCATTGATAAAATGAAAAAGGCGGGTTTGGATGTCAATGACATAAATGCAGGGCACAGCAATCTTTTTCTATCTGATACATTCGTCAAGATATTAGCCAGTCTCACAGAATGCAGAATAAATCTGTACAACAGCAATGGAGCAGTAGGTGCGGCTTTTGGCGCTGGTTTGGGTATTGGCTTGCCAATCGATTTATCAGAATCGGTTAAGTTGAAAAGCTCTGTAGAACCTGGATATGAAAAAGAGTTTTACAGGCAAGATTACAAGGATTGGCTGAAAAAATTAAATCATTACCTAAGTAACTAGATTATGAAGAAAATCAGGACCTCAAAACGCTATTTCGATCATATTCCTACTATAAGCTTTGAGGGAAAGGAATCGAAGAACCCGTTTGCCTTCAAGTATTATGATGCGTCAAGGAAAATCATGGGCAAAAGTATGGCACGACATTTCAAATTTGCCTGTGCTTATTGGCATTCATTCTGTAATACAGGAGGAGATCCTTTTGGTTCAGGTACTAAAATATATCCCTGGCTAGAGGCTGATGACCCTATGGAACGCGCCTATGACAAGATGGATGCTGCGTTTGAATTTATGAACAAAATTGGTCTTGAGTATTTTTGTTTTCACGATTATGATTTGGTTGATGAAGCAGATACTCTCAAAGAGTCACGTAAGCGACTGGATCTTATTACAGATTATGCATTAGAAAAAATGAAAGCATCCAGGCGTAAAGTTCTTTGGGGGACGGCTAATTTATTCAACCACCCAAGGTACATGAATGGTGCTGCGACAAACCCTGATTTCAATGTAGTGGCCTATGCTGGTGCCCAGCTTAAGAATGCCCTGGATATCAGTATCAAGTTAGCTGCTGAAAATTTTGTATTCTGGGGTGGCCGTGAAGGGTATATGTCCTTGCTGAATACCAATATGAAAAAGGAACAAGAGCATATGGCTAAATTCCTTCATATGGCAAGGGATTATGCCAGAGGCAAGGGGTTCAAAGGCTGGTTCTTCATTGAGCCTAAGCCCATGGAGCCAAGCAAACACCAATATGATTTTGACTGCGCCACTGTATTGTCTTTTTTGAGAGAATATGATCTTTTGGAAGACTTCAAAATAAATGTAGAGGTCAATCATGCGACTCTGGCATCGCACAGCTTTGCACATGAGCTGCAGGTGGCCGCCAATGCCAATGCTTTGGGTTCAATAGATGCCAACAGGGGCGATTATCAAAATGCTTGGGATACAGATCAATTTCCGGTAGATTTATACGAATTGACAGAAGCAATGCTCATCATCCTTGAATCTGGAGGCTTGCGAGGTGGAGGGGTTAATTTTGACGCCAAGACAAGAAGAAACTCAACGGACCTTGAAGATATGTTTTACGCCCATATTGGTGGTATGGATAATTTTGCCAGGGCTCTCTTGGTTGCAGAATCGATTCTGAAGAATAGTGATTACAGGAAATTGCGTAGAAACAGATACAGGAGTTTCGAGCGTGGAAAAGGACGGGATTTTGAGAATGGAAATCTAAGTTTGACACAATTGGCCGCTTATGCTCTAACCAATGGGGAACCTGAACGATTAAGTGGTAGCCAGGAGCTATTTGAGAATATTATCAACCAACATATATAATGGGAAATCAGCTGAACTGGGGTATTGTTGGCACAGGAAAGATGGCTCATAAATTTGCTCATGACATGCAACTTGATGAGAGAAGCAAACTTTTGGCCGTCGCCTCGAGGTCATCCGAAAAGGCAGAGATTTTCAGACAGGCATACAGGATTGAATTGGCATTCAGTTCTTACAGAGACCTCTTTCAGGATGAACGCATAGATATTGTTTATATCGCCACACCGCATACCTCACATGCTTCGCTCAGCATTGAAGCAATGAAAGCGGGAAAGCACGTTTTGTGTGAAAAGCCTTCTGCGATGAGCAAAGAAGAGCTCGCTCCCGTGATACAGAAGTCGAGAGAGTGTGGTCTGTTTTATATGGAGGCCATGTGGTCTCGATTCAACACAGCAATTCGACAGGTATTGGATTCAGAGCTGAGGCAGCAACTAGGAGAGATTAAATATATCAATGCAGATTTTTGTTTTAGAGCCAACTATGATCCCAGCAGTCGCCTTTTTGATCCCAATCTGGGTGGTGGCAGCCTGCTCGATATTGGGATCTATCCTGCTTTTTTAGCCTATTCTTTACTGGGCATGCCTGAACAAATTATGTCAAGCAGGAATGAAAGAGTGGCAGGTGTTGATACTCAATCAGCCTTTGTTTTCAGATATCCTGATGCACACGCCCTGCTGTTTTCTTCTTTTGATGTCAATTCAAGGATGGAAGCCCGCATTTATGGAAGGGATGCCTCTGTGTTTATTAAGCACAGGTGGCATGAAAGCGCTGAGATCGAAATCAATTATGGGGATACTTCCGAGATAAGGGCTTATGTACCTGTTGGCAATGGCTATTACAATGAAATAGTACACTGCCGCGAATGCATTGCGGAAAAGAAATTAGAAAGCGATCTGTGGTCGCATCAAAGGAGCCTGGATCTCATTGAAATTCTCGATCGTATCAGGTTTTCAGCTGAGTAATTTATAGAGATAGCTGAATTATCAACTAAGTGTTCATACTCTTTCTGACGATGTTGGCTAATTGATATGATCTTTTAAATAATCGAGAATAGGCGTATAGTCTTCACCAAGAATATCGGCTATTTCTTTTGCCGTGGCTATACATTCTTCCACCTTTGATTGATTGCCAATTTTATAATAGAGAAGAGCCAGTACGTCATACCGCCAGTAGGAGCCTTCTTCAAGGGTATCTTCAATGGATTCAATAAGTTCGTCGTAATCGATAGACCTTCTGTAGTTTTCAGTTAATAATATTCTTATGACGGATGAGTACAGTACGCTTTCACTGCTGGTCTCGGGATAATTTTCAATCAGTTTAATAGATGATCTGACCGACGGGCCTCGACCCCATAGGAGATATTTTATTCTTACGAAGTTTTCTATTTTTTCGATGTCTTTAAATTTGAAACGCTTGAACCAACGTCGCAAGGGTTTGTAATCAAATTTCAATCTACCTCTTTTATCTTTTTTGAGTGAATTGATAAACACATGAAAGGCGATGTTTTCTTTCAGTTCAATGCTGTCAAATTTTATAAAGAAGGCCTGGTGATTTTTCGAGACATACCTGAGATATTTTTTATCGAGGCTGAAATAATCACTCAGGAGTTGCATGCATACCTCATTACCCCAATTCTTTCTGTTGGCATCCAGATATCTTTTAGCAATATTCTTGGCCGTATATTCATCGCGATAGAGAATAATCGAGTCCACTGTAGCCAAAATATTTTCAGAATTCACATCCATCATCAGCGAATCAATACTTTGTCGCAGGTATCTTGATTTGGATCGCGTCTTATAGATCATGGTGATCAGCTGGGTAGAGGACTTGTATCCAGAATCTCTCAGGATCGCATTGCCCCATTTATCAATAACCAGCATGCTTGGAAATACGTGTATCTCAAAATCTTTGGCAAAGTCTTTATTTCTGCTGGCATTGATATAAAGAGTCACATATTCCGCATTCAGCTCCTGGACAACCAGACTGTCTTTCAGGGTCGTTTCTTCCATTCTTTGGCTAGGCATAGACCAACTGGTATAGACAAAACAGAATATCAACTTATCTTCCTTCTGCGCCTGTTTGAGCGCTTTCGAATAGGACTTTGTGAACTGGAGGGGTTCACCGGCTTTGAGTCCTGTTGACAAAAATAGCAACAGCACCAACGACCATTGTGATATGTATATTAGTAGTTTCAATAATCAGCCTTAGATATTCTAACTGAATTACAATGCATTATATCTGGTCCATTAGGAATGAATCCATCCAGGCTTTGTATTCATTATTAACGACAACATCTTTACTGGTGATGCTTGGAATTTCGTAAGGGTGATTTTTCTTGATAAATTTTATAGCCTCATTTTTCTTAACGAGGGTTGTTTTGAAATAGGCACCATATTCCTCTTCCTCGTGGAATTTACCTTTCCAGTAATATTGGCTTTCCATCTGGATAACATTGGCACACGCGATAAGCTTTTTATCCAAAAGCAATTTACCAATTCTTAGGGCAGAGTCTTTGTTCGCGAAGGAGGAAAATATTATACTGATCATAAACCATGTTTTACATTGAAAGAATTTCAGCCATCCTGATAAGTTCTTCTTCAGGTGCTTTAACCAGGCTGATCGCATCTTTGAATGGCGTGTACACTATCTTTTTGTCAACAATACCCAAAGCGCAATTGAATTTGTTCTTGGAGAGTGCTTCAACAGCCGCATAAGCCAATCGGCTGGCCAAAATGCGATCATTTGCTGTGGGTGCACCACCTCTCTGGAGGTGGCCAATCACAGTGGTTCTTATATCGGCCTTATCGTATTTGGCTTTCACCTTCTCTGCGATTTCCGCTGCGCTGCCATTTTGATTGCCTTCGGCAACGATGGCTAGATTGAAAAGCTTGTTTCTTCTTCCTGATTTTTTGAGGATTTCGACGTACTGTTCTACGGAGTTGTCTACCTCAGGTATGAATACAGCACTCGCACCACTGCCTATGCCTGTGTGCAATGCGATGTATCCAGAATGGCGTCCCATAACTTCTACGAAGAAGAGCCTGTTATGAGAGTCTGCCGTATCCCTGATTTTATCCACGGCATCGATGGCAGTATTTATTGCCGTGTCAAAGCCGATGGTATAGTCCGTGCCATAAATATCATTGTCAATAGTACCTGGAAGACCAACAACCTTCACATTATGTTCCTTACACAAATGCATAGCACCTGTATACGTACCGTTACCTCCAATCACAATAAGGCCTTCAATTTCATGTTCCTTCAACATATTGAATGCCTGGATTCGTCCTTCTGTGGTTCTGAATTCTTCACTACGTGCCGTCTTGAGCATAGTACCACCTCTGTGGAGTATATTAGCCACATCATTTGTGCCTAGTTTCTTTATATCGCCGTAGATCAATCCATGGTAGCCTCTATTGATGCCATAGACTTCGATTTCAAAATGTCTTGCCGATCTCACTACAGCACGGATGGCTGCATTCATTCCTGGGGCATCTCCTCCTGACGTCAGTACTGCAATACGTTTTATCTTATTGGTCATTATTTTCGTGTTCTTAGCTTATTAGTGTATGCATTTTCTCTTGATGCTAGACGCATCAAAAATAAACATACAATATATTATCCTAATAAATATATGTGCGCTAATTGAATCTTTCATAATTTCGTGTCCAACCCGAAATCAAGACAAAAATTGAATAAAATGAAGAATGTTGCAGTGATAGGGGCAGGTACCATGGGAAATGGCATTGCTCATGTATTTGCCATGAATGGCTATAAAGTTTCTCTTGTTGATGTTTCTGAAGAACGCCTTGAAAAAGCGCTGGAGACCATCGATAAAAACCTGTGGCGTATGGTGGCCAAAGGAAAAATCGATGAAAGCAAAAAGGAGGAGACCATCAAAAACATTTCAACATTTACAGATATTTCTGATGCTGTAAGATCTTGTGATCTTGTAGTTGAGGCAGCCAGTGAAAAGCTCGATATCAAGCTTTCTATCTTTCGTGAGCTGGATGAGTTGACATCCGAGGATTGCATTCTTGCAAGCAATACGTCTTCCATTTCAATTACAAAAATCGCCTCTGTCACATCCAAGCCTGACAAGGTCATCGGTATGCATTTTATGAACCCTGTACCCATCATGAAGCTGGTTGAAGTGATCAGGGCTTACAATACCAGTGATGATGTTACGCAAAATATAATGGATCTTTCAAAAAATCTGGGAAAGGTACCTGTCGAAGTTAATGACTATCCTGGTTTTGTAGCCAACAGGATTTTGATGCCTATGATCAATGAAGCTATCTATACTTTGTTTGAAGGAGTAGCAGGTGTTGAAGAAATTGATACAGTCATGAAGTTAGGTATGGCCCATCCTATGGGACCCCTGCAATTGGCTGACTTTATTGGTCTGGATATATGCTTGGCTATCCTCAGAGTCTTGCACGATGGATTTGGAAATCCCAAGTATGCGCCGTGTCCTCTTTTGGTAAATATGGTGACAGCTAATAAACTGGGCGTCAAAACGGGTGAAGGTTTTTATAAATATACGAAGGGTTCCAAGGAGTTGGTCGTCTCGGATAGCTTTAAATAAATCAATCGTCAAACCAGTCGTCGAGGAAAATTTCATCCTTGTAGTGCTCCAGTTCTCGGCGTTCCTTTTTAGTGGGTCTGCCTGTGCCTGGTATTCGCCTTTCGGGAGAAGCCTTACCAATAAACCAATCCTTGAATTTATTTAATTCCTCTACAGGAGTCAGGTTGTCATAACAGGGTTGTGCAAGGCTTGCCGATACGCGTTTGCCTATAATCTTATTTACCTTGAATTCAAGCTTATAGCCTCCTTTGAAAATGTTTATCCTGTCTCCGCTCGTAATAAGACTGGCTGCTTTGAGTTTGGATTCGCCCATTTTTACATGGCCTTTTTTGCAGGCCTCTGTGGCTTTAGTTCGGCTTTTGAAAATCCTAACCGCCCACAACCATTTATCAACCCTGATCTTTTTGTCAGACATTCAGATCTATCTTAGGTTCTTCTTCAAGGGGAGGAAAAAGCATATCCAGCGACAGCAAGCGCTCTACCACTTTTTCAGCAACAAAATAATTGCGATACCAGGGTTGATCTGAAGGTACAATATGCCATGGTATATCTGAACGGTCAATGGCATCCTGGTAGGCAGACATATATTTATCCCAATGCTTTCGTTCCTGCCAGTCGTTGTCATTGTGCTTGTAGTTTTTATTCTGTTCTTCAATGCGTTCCAGCAATTTCTCCTTCTGTCTTTCCTTTGACAGGTGGAGAAAAAATTTCATAACTATGGTGTCATTATCTTCCTGGAGTAATTTTTCAAAGGCATTAATGGCATCCATCCGAACCCTGACTCGCTTTTCGTCTATCCAATTGTGTACGCGTTGTATCAGGATGTCCTCGTAATGGGAGCGCACAAACAGTTTGATCTCGCCTTTTCGTGGCGCTTGCTTATGAACACGCCAGAGAAAATCGTGTGCAAATTCTTCTTCGGATGGCTTCTTAAATGAATAGGCAGATACTATTGTGGGGCTGACTTTGCTGAACACCGCTTTCGAAACACCGTCTTTGCCGCTTGAGTCCATGCCTTGCAAAACCACGAGAAGGCTTTTCGTTTTATTGGCATACATCATGGTCGCCAGCTCTCTCATTTCATCAGCAAGCTGTTTTGTTTTATCTTTTATTACCTGCTTTTGTAGCCCCTCAGGTGCCCGGGTGCTGATTTGTCTGATGTCCATGCCCATTGCGCGTGATCGTTTAAACGTTCATTTTTTTTCTTTTCATAAGATAGGATTCAAGGATGGGAACAAATCCTTTTCGGATGTCCGTCTCGACCAGGTCTATTCTGTATTGAAGGCATTTGAGTTTAAGTGCTTCTTTATACTCTCTCAGTTTTTCGGTATAAAACTCTCTTACCTGATTCGACTGAAGCCTCAGTTTTTCACCGGATTCCATATCGATAAACTCATGTGGCCTGTTATCAAACTCAAAATTTTCTTCATACTTCTTGTCTGTCACATGGAATAGAATCACTTCATGCTTATTATACTTTAAATGCTGCAGCGCAGTAAAAAGGGCGTCTGGATTTTCTGCGCGATCAAACATGTCACTGAATATGATGACCAGGGATCGCTTATGAATGCTTTCGGCTATCTTGTGTAGTGTGTCTGCTACCGCAGTCTTCTTCAGACCCGAATCGTCTTTGATCAACTGCTCGAGGTAGGAGAGGAGCAGCCTGTAATGCGTCGAACTTGATTTGGCTTTGGTGTGAGTTTTCAGTTCTTCATCGAATAGGCTTAATCCAAAGGCGTCTCTTTGCTTTTTAAGGAGATTGATAAGCGAGGCCGCAGCCAGTGCACTGAACTCCAGTTTATTGAGTTCTCCTTTTTTTCTGTCTTTCGGAAAATACATAGATGACGAAGCATCAATCACGATCTGAGCTCGAAGATTTGTTTCTTCTTCAAACTTTTTGACAAACATCTTATCGGTTCGCGCGTAGACCTTCCAATCTATATTTTTAGTCGATTCACCATGATTATAGATTCTGTGTTCAGCGAATTCGACAGAGAAGCCATGAAATGGACTTTTATGCAATCCGATAATAAAACCTTCTACAACCTGCTTGGCAAATAGTTCAAGGTTTTCCAATTGCTTAAGATCGTAATTTTCAAAAAATGTCATATGGTCGTATAGAATGAAAAAAGCTCTTAAACAACTACGCTTAAGAGCTTTATATTTACTAAAGTTAAAATATTTCTACAGATGCTGAGCGATCTTTTGCTCTAATACCGCCTTTGTAGTTGCTCCGACGTGTTTGTCAACAACTTCTCCATTCTTGAGCAAAAGGATAGTCGGTATACTTCTAACTCCGTATTTCATTGAGATAGCTGCATTATGGTCTACATTAACCTTTCCGATTACTGCCTTACCATCGTATTCTTTAGCTAAATCCTCAATGATTGGTGTAATCATTCGGCATGGTCCGCACCATTCAGCCCAGAAATCAACAACTACGAGTTTGTCTGAATCCAAGGCCTCTTGCTGGAAATTAGTATCTGTGAATTCAAATGCCATTTTTTTCTTCTTTTTATGTCTACATTTAATTGAGACGGGTAAAATAAATAAATCTTAAGTTTTAACATTTGAAGGGTTTAAAAAGTTCTAACAAAATTTCAGGGAGGAATAAAGTACTTTTGAGGCTTGGATTATGGGGCTTCTTGTCGGTCATCATTCTTAAGTTGCTATTCTCTTTCTATCCTGGATTGTATGATGCAATCTACCTGAAAGGTTTGTTTCAGATTGTCCGTGTGTTTCATGACTTCAGTTTAGGCTTACTTCCAATACCGTCATTGTATTTAGTGGTCCCGGGTATGCTCCTTATTTTCTTTTGGGGTTCTTTTGGTTCATGGAAAAATGTACTTGTCTCTTTCGCAGGATTTATTCTGTGGACGATTAACTTGTTCTATATACTCTGGGCGTTTAATTATCATCAACCAAGGCTAAGGGATGTGCTGGAGCTAAGCACGAACAGGATCGATTCAAGTTATATTTCCACAGCCTTTGAGGCACAAACAGCCAAATTGAGCTTTATGGTTTACACATTGGAAGATGACTGGGATCTGGATTGTTATGAGAAACAAATTCGGGAAAGCCAGGAATTCCTCCTTTCGTCATGGGCCATACCTACCCTTGGCCGTGTCCGTGTAAGGCGAATATTAGCTGGAAGTCTCCTGCATTTCAGGACGAAGGGGATATATATCCCGCATGCTTTTGAAGGACATGTTGATGCGGGCCTGTACCATGTGCAGCATCCCTTTACTATGGCGCATGAAATGGCCCATGGTTATGGCATTACTGGTGAAAGTGACTGCAATTTTATTGCCTATCTAAGCTGCCTTGCTATTGATGATCCAAACATTAACTTCAGCGCTGAACTGGCCTACTGGAGGTACCTTGCATCTTACTATGCACGCTTGCACAGGGAAGACTGGAAAAACGTTTACGCTTGCCTTGATCCTCAATTGAGGTATCATCTGGAAAAGATCAGGGAATATATCAATCGTTACAAGGACTGGATGCCAAGGTACAGGGACAAGATCTATGATCGATACCTTAAATCACATGGGATAAGTTCAGGTATAGCCAGCTATGATGAAATGATTGTGCTTATTAAGGCATATTCTGAGAAACAGGAATCCTTCTAAGCCTTACTGCTCTTCATCATCAAATTCAATGGCTTCAATATCTTCCTCAACTTCTCTCAATTTATCTCGACAGAATTCTACGAGCTCTTTCGCACGCTTCATTTTACTGCTTAGGCTATCTATGCCTGTTTCATCATCCTGAAGGCTGGCAACGATTTCCTGCAGCTCTTCATAGGCCTGGTCAAATCCTTTTTTTTTATTCGCCATTTTTATTCTTTAATTTTTAATTCTCCATCAAAAAACTGAATAGTAAAATCACTGGAGCCTTTGAGCAGTTTTTTTCTGGTTATGTATTTTCCGTCTTTTTGTATTAGGGTATAGCCACGTTTCAAAACCTTACGCGGATCTACAAATTCGAGCAATTTTTCTGCAGAGCTCAATTCCTTTTTTTTTATTCTTAATATTTGTTTACTACTTTGTCTCACTGACTGCACATAATAACTCAAACCCGATAGTTTTTCGTTTATCATTCTCCTGGGGGCTACCATCAGTTCATATTGCAGGCTCGCCAGGCTTTGTCGTGTCTCAACAATTTTGGCCTTCACAATTTCTGCAATTTCCTGGAAACAGTATTCTACTTCGGATTCAAAAGTGGCATTATGATCTACTAGGAAGGCAGCTACAGCAGTAGGCGTTTTAAGGCTGCTATGTGCTACAATATCACAAATAGACTGATCAATTTCATGACCTATTCCGGTAAATACCGGTATGGATGATTCGGATATGCGGGAAGCTATGGCATAGTTGTCAAATGCAGACAGATCCAGTTTGGATCCGCCCCCTCGAATAATACATATAATGTCATAATAATCGGCATCAATGCTGTCAAATGCCATAAGCACTTCTCTCTCGGTGTTTTGACCTTGCATGGCAGCTTGAAACAGGTTGATTTGAAAACCATAGCCATAAGGATTGTCATACAGGTGCTGGCTGAAGTCCTTGAATCCGGCAGCTGTTGATGAAGAGATTACGGCTATTTTTTTTAATACCAGGGGCATGTCGAGGAGGCTGTTTTTTTCGATTTTTTCCTCCTTCTGTAGCCTTTCAATGATTTGTTGTCTGTTCAATTCGAATTGGCCAAAAGTAAAGGCCGGGTCAATGTCCAGAATATTCAGACTCAAGCCATAGCGTTCACTAAAGTCTACCGTGCATTTTAATTTAACCTTAATGCCTGGTGAGAGCACTTCTTCGGCGATTTTGCCAAGTTTCTTTTTGATGAAGGAAAGCTGCCTGAACCAAAGAGTCGCTGATGACTTGGCTATGATATCATCGTTCTCAGGATTCTTTTCAATAAGCTCGAGATAGGTATTGCCACGGGTCTGGGATATCTGATTGATCTCGCATTCAACCCACAGGGCTTCTTCAAAGTTGAGAGCAATAACCCTGCGTATGTACTGATTGATTTCGAAAAGAGAATAAGCTTCCAATCCTGATTTTTAATCTAAGATAGGAAGCTTATTATGATTCTTGATTATCTGCCTGTTAAAGCGCTGATATTTTGCAGGACGATTGTCAATTTGCCGCATTCCTCGTAAGGTGCGTCGGGTTCAGCTTCATATTTATAGCCATATATCCCTTTAAGAACATCTTTTTCTTTCCCTGCAGGAATCTTGGCTGTCGATTCAGCAAAAAGTAACTCAGAGAATGAAACATTTCCCTGTCTGTTTATGCACACCTTGGCCACTATTTTCTTGTTTTCCTGGTTCTCGAATTGGACGCGCAGGATTTCATTGACATTTCTCTTTATAACCCGGCGTCCAAAGATGCCATTGCCTGAGCTGTCATATTTTCCTGTGCCGGACCCTCCTGTGCCTACACCACTGTCTCCATCATTGCCTGAGCTGTCATTGCCGCGTCCGGTCCCTGAATTGCCTTCTCCTGTTCCATCCTCTTTACCGTCCCTGGCAGAGGGCTCACCTGAGGGATTACCATTATCACTTGACCCTCCTGTTTTGAAGACATCCAGGATTTTACCAATTCTTGACTTGACAGATTCCTTAGCTGGTTCTTCAGCGGGTGCTTCATTATGGGTAGGAGGTGCTTCTACAGGTATTTCAGGAATTTCCTCCATTTCAAGATCATCTATTTCGATCTCTTCTTCCGCTGCCACCACATCGGACTCCTCATCTAGTATCGTTTCACTGATTACAGGTTCGGTCGTAGGAGCTGGTGGAGTAGGTGTGGGCTTAGGCAATTTGATTTCAGGACGCTTTGTTTCCACTGTTTTTGTCTGGTCGTCCTTGATTTCAGCAGGGCGGTCTGCTTTTTTACGTGCCTTGCCCTCTGCTTCGCGTCCTTTATTACTGTTTGTGGCCCCCGTCATTTCTTCCAGCTTGGGCGGTACAATCTCCTCAAAATTTATAGCTACCGCATATTGGCTGTCTACAGCTTTCTTGTATTCGCATGTACTGAACAAAGCCAATATCAAGAGTACCACATGAAATATCATGGTGTACAGAGAGCTTTTTCTCTTATGTTCGCGTTCAACCGCTAATTCGTTGATCATAGCTGTGCTTTCTTTCACGACTTTTTAAGGACTAATAAAACTGTTAACAGCAGTTTAAAATTTTTATAAAACACTAAAAATATCTGATTTAAGGATTAAAGCTAAATGAATCCAGGAGTTTATATTATTAAAAATTCAAATAGATCTTGTCAATAGATGCTAAGTTCAACAGGATCAGATACTTTTGTAAAAAAAATTATCCGCATTGGAAATTCCATTTGTAAAATATCAGGGAACAGGGAACGACTTCATAATAATTAACGCTTTCCGGGATAGCGATATTATATCCCGATTCGATAAATCTTTGGTCAGGCATATGTGTGACAGGCACTTTGGCATAGGTGCTGATGGTCTTATACTGCTTGCTCAAGATGACGAGTTGGAATTTAAAATGATCTACTTCAATTCTGATGGCGCTGAAAGTAGCATGTGCGGTAACGGAGGGCGTTGTCTTGCACATTTTGCTCATAACCTAGGCATAGTAGGAGCCCGGATGCATTTCAATGCTTTTGATGGTCCGCATGAAGCGCTTATTGGTGATGAGGTGAGTTTAAAAATGATGGATGTACTTGATTATTCCCGGGAGGGTGAGGACTATGTTCTGGATACGGGTTCACCGCATTATGTGCGTTTTGTTTCTTCACTTGTATTTGATGATTTTATTTATAAGGCACGGGATATTCGTTATTCCGATAGTTTCCATGTACAAGGTATAAATGTGAATTTTGCTGTTTTGAAAGATGAAGCTGTTCATATGAGAACCTATGAAAGGGGTGTCGAGAATGAAACGCTTTCTTGCGGTACTGGCGTGGTGGCAACATCACTGGCATCCTTCCTGGAAAGTGGCGAGAAAATGCCCGTTCCAATACATGTTGTGGCGCCCGGAGGTAGGCTGAGTGTGGATTTTAAATTTAATGCAAAGCAATTCACCGATATTTGGCTCAGAGGTCCTGCGCAAGAAGTCTTCAAAGGCTTGTTTGTGGTATAATTCAGCTAAATTTTAGTGTCCTCAATTCATTTCCCCATTCGAAGCCAATTCCACTTTACGGCAGTCAATACCAGTGTCAAAAAAATTGTAATTTGCTAGTCTGAACAATAAAATCTGATTATGGCTACTGTAAATATAAAGGTAAACGGAAAACAACACAGTCTTGAAATAGACCCATCAACACCACTTCTATGGGTTCTAAGAGATCACCTTAATCTGGTAGGCGCAAAATACGGTTGCGGTATTGCCATGTGCGGTTCGTGTACTGTGCATGTCGGAGATATCGCCATACGCTCCTGCGTAATGCCTGTTTCGCAGTTGGGAACTCAGGAGGTAACCACCATTGAAGGGCTATCCGAAAAAGGCGACCACCCGGTACAAAAAGCATGGATAGAACATGACGTGCCACAATGTGGCTATTGCCAGGCAGGGCAAATTATGAATGCAGCTGCCTTGCTGAAATCAAATCCAAATCCTTCAGATGAGGATATCGAATCTGCTATGCACGGCAATATTTGTCGATGCGGTACATACACACGAATTAAAGCAGCAATCAAAACCGCTTCCAAGTAATTATCATTACCACTTAAAATTAAAGTCATGACACGTGTCAAAACAAAATATAACAGAAGAGATTTTATTAAATCCAGTGCGATAGCGGGTGGAGGCCTCATGCTGAGCTTCAGCTGGCTGGCTTCATGTAAGCCGGAAAAAATCGATATACTCGAGATGCCTGACGAATGGTTTGAGCTCAATGGGTTTCTCAAGGTAGGTAATAATGGTGTGGTAAGCATCATGTCGCCTAATCCTGAGATAGGCCAGAATGTCAAGACATCTATGCCGATGATAGTCGCTGAAGAACTTGATGTGGATTGGGCAAATGTACTTGTAGAGCAAGCTCCTTTGAATACCGACATTTTTTCCAGGCAATTGGCTGGTGGCAGTCAGTCCATTCGCCAGGGCTGGGACAGCTTACGCATGGTAGGAGCTACGGCCAGGCAGATGCTCAAGCAGGCTGCCGCTGACTTGTGGGAGGTGCCCTTGGCTGAAATCACTACGAGCAATGGGGTAGTTATGCATGAGGCATCCGGAAAGAAAGCCGGATATGGTGAGATGGCTAATGCAGCGTCCCAGCTGGATGTCCCCGAAGAGGTAGAATTGAAGGAAGTCAAGGATTTTAAAATCATAGGTCATTCACAGAAGAATGTAGATGGGCCGGATATCGTGATGGGTAAACCACTTTTTGGACTTGATGTCTACAGGGAGGGTATGCTCGTTGCGATGCTGATTCATCCACCTGCCTTTGGTATGCGTATCAAAGATCTGAATGCCAATTCTGCCAAATCCATGCCGGGCATAAAAGATGTCTATGTAATGAATGCCTATCCTGAAGATTACATCAAACAATGGTCAGATATTACGGCATTTAATGAAATGGTAGTTATCGTCGGTGAGACCACCTGGCAGGTCATGCAAGCCAAAAAGGCAGTCCGTGTGACTTGGGAAGAACAAGGTGAATTCGTAGACTATTTTGAATCCGGCAGTAGTCCGGATGGCAAATATCCGGTCACTTATCCGGGAGCCCTTGAAAGTACCGCAGCGCATAAAAAGGATTTAGCCAGCCTTGGTGAAAAACTGGCGGAGGAGGTCCGAAAAGATGGAGACCCTGAGGTCGCTTTCAGAAATGCAGATCAAATTATTGAACGCAGTTATTCTGCACCGTTTCTTGCCCACAATTGCATGGAGCCTATGAACTTCTTTGCAGATGTCCAGGATGATTATGCTGAATTGGTCGGGCCTATTCAAACGCCGGAATATATGGAGAAGTCCGCATCGGCAAGACTTGGCTTACCTCTCGAAAAAATAGATATCAAAATGACCAGGATGGGAGGTGGATTTGGTCGGCGTCTGTATGGACATTTTCTTGTTGAGGCAGCCGCTATTTCCCAAAAAATGAAAAGTCCTGTCAAGTTGGTTTATTCCAGAGAAGACGATATGACCTTTGGTACCTACAGGCCTGCCTATTATGCAACATACAGGGCAGCTCTTGATGAAAACAAGCAGCTTATAGGATTTCACGTAAGAGCAGGAGGAATACCTTCAGGACCATTGTTTGCCAATCGCTTCCCGGCAGGAGCAATTGACAATTACCTGGCAGAATCATGGTCTGTGGACTCCAATGTGACCACAGGGGCATTCCGGGCTCCCAGATCCAATTTTATTGCCGGTGCCGAACAGTCGTTCCTTGACGAATTGGCCGAGGCAATGGGTAAAGATCCTTTTGATTTAAGACTTGAACTCCTGGACAGAGCTAAAACAGATCCGGTAGGTAAGCCGGAGGAAAACGATTATGATCCTGAAAGATATGCTGGTGTACTGCAGCTAGCCAGGGAGAAATCTGGTTGGGACAAGCCTGAAAATTCAGACAAGAGCAGAGGCGTATCTGCCTACTATTGTCACAATTCATATGTAGCCAATGTACTTGACCTGGTCCTGGAGGATGGACAGGCCAGGGTCGACCGGGTATGTTGTGCGGTCGACTGTGGCATCGTCGTCAATCCTGATGCAGCTGTCAACATGGTTGAGGGCGGTACAGTAGATGGCATTGGACACGCCATGTACAGCGGTCTGAGTTTTCGTGAAGGCAAGCCTGATCAAAAGAACTTTGATACCTATAGACTGATCCGGCATGCTGAAGCACCCAAATCTATAGATGTGCATTTTGTCGAAAGCGAGATTAAACCGACAGGACTTGGAGAGCCTCCGTTTCCTCCGATTATGGGCGCATTGGCCAATGCATTATATAGATTAAATGGGAAGAGGGTATATCATCAACCCTTTGTCAGTGACGGTCAGATACTAGGTTAATAACTGAAACAGGAACTAAAGTCCATTCTCTAATTCGAAATTGAGTTTGGCATTTTTAAGTTCAGAAAGTGCATGGATATCGCCTTGCTTTTCTGCTATCTGTATGCCCGTGTTATAGACTTCAAGCGCATTTTCTGTATCCTCAAGATCAGCGTACAATTGCGCCAAATGAAAATAAGTCCCTGAATAGTCAGCGTGGTCCCTCTTCAGCATTGTATAATATTCCAGGGCTTTAGGGAGATTTTCTTGTCGTTCGTATTCTTTGGCAATTGCAAAAATAATGAAGGGGTCCGAGTCATCTTTTGCATAGAAATTCAACAATTGATCAAGTCTGGAGTTATCCATATAGCTAAATATTTAACTCTAAGTTAAGCACATTAATTTACTATATTTGAAGCCTCTTCCGGATAGTGAAAAACACAATTTCCGGGAAGCTATTTTTAACCAAAGGAATTAAAATGAATCTACTGGTTTGCATTAGTAAAACGCCAGAAACAACAGCTAAGATTGATTTCGTCAATGACTCTAAGGAGTTCAATACAGAAGGTGTTCAGTACATCATGAATCCCTATGATGAATGGTACGCACTGGTGCGTGCCATAGAACTAAAAGAAGCCCTTGGCGGCACGGTGACTGCTATTAATGTGGGCCCCGCAGCTAATGACATTATTATTCGCAAGGCATTAGCTATTGGCGCTGATGAAGCTGTACGCATTGATGCCGAAGCAAGCTCTGCTTCCTTCGTTGCAAAACAGATCAGTGCTTACGCTTCTGACAAGTCATTCGATATCATATTTACGGGTAAGGAGTCTATTGATTACAATGGATCTCTCGTTGGTTCCATGCTCGCTGAATACCTGGGCCTTCCATTCCTGAGCTATGTGAGCAAGCTGGATATCAATGATGGCAAGGCTACAGTAAGCTGCGATATAGAAGGTGGCGTCGAACTTATGAGCCTTAATCCCCCTTTCGTGCTGTCAGCTGCAAAAGGATTGGCTGAGCAGCGTATCCCCAATATGAGAGGTATTATGATGGCGAAAAGAAAACCATTGAATGCAGTCGAAGCTGTTGAGCACAATGATTCGACCAGAGTTGTTCGCTACAGCATGCCTCCGGAAAAGTCAGGTGTCAAGCTTGTGGATCCTGAAAACATGGACGAATTGGTTCGATTGCTTCATGAAGAGGCGAAAGTTATTTAATCAAAAAGAGAAAGATGAGCGTACTAGTATATGTAGAAGCCGTTGACGGCAAATATAAAAAGACAGCTTATGAAGCCTGCAGCTACGGATTTAGGCTGGCTCAAATGAATTCAGCCAATTTGGTAGCTCTTACGAATGCTGACAGTCAGACAGCTTCCGAGCTGGCAAGCTATGGTGTAAAAACAGTTGTTTGTTTTCAAAGTGAGGACTTACATGACTCAGCTGTATTAAGCAGTATCATCGCTGATGCGGCTGCCAAGTATGTGGCCAATGCTGTCATCCTCACTGATGATTCAAGATCTAAGGCATTGCTGGGACGATTGGCAGTCAAACTGGATGCCTCGGCTGTTTCGGGTGCAAGCAGCCTGCCTGAATCTGCATCTGAATTTCAAGTCAGTAAATCCATATTCTCTTCTAAAGCGATCGGTCATTACAGTCTTGATTCTGCGAAAAAGGTCATATCCGTCGCTCGTAATTCTGTAGGTATTCATGAAAATGCTGCAGACCTCAGTCATGAAGAATTCGATGCTTCTGGATACACCTCTTCCATTGAGTTGATTGAAGTCAAGCGTGTTAAAGGCACTGTGCCACTGCCTGAAGCAGAATTGGTTGTATCGGCGGGAAGGGGTATGAAGGATCCTGGCAACTGGGGTATTGTTGAAGAATTGGCAGATACTTTAGGTGCCACAACAGCATGCTCAAGACCAGTCTCCGATAGTGGATGGAGACCACACCATGAACATGTAGGTCAGACGGGTATTGCCATAAAGCCTAATCTTTATATTGCTATCGGAATATCAGGAGCTATCCAGCACCTTGCAGGAGTGAATAATTCCAAGACTATTGTAGTTATCAACAAGGATCCGGAAGCGCCCTTTTTCAAGGCAGCTGACTATGGTGTCGTTGGCGATTTATTTGACGTTGTACCGCGTCTTAGTGAAGCCATTAAGAGGCAGAAGAACTCCTGATTTTGTAGCCGTAAAAAGCTCGCTCGCTTCCATGATTTAAGTCTTTTCAATAGACAGGATTTATATATAATTATTTGTGCTATAGAAAAATTACCGTTCCTTTGCGTTATCAAAGGATTCCAGGGGTGGGTCCGCTAAAATCATACATGATGAAAAAACTGGAGTTGGAAATTGTTGCTTTATCTCACAGTGTGACTCAATCACATAACTATGCTGTTGTGCTTGGTGAGGTAGGGGGTAACAGACGACTACCCATTGTAATTGGTGGTTTTGAAGCACAGGCTATTGCTGTGGCTATGGAGCGCATGACTCCCAACAGGCCCCTGACACATGATCTTTTCAAGAACACACTGGATACTTTTGATATCGACCTCAAAGAAGTCATAATAAATAATCTTTTGGATGGTATTTTTTACGCACAGCTGGTATGTGTGCGCGATGGCGAAGAGTTTGTAATTGATTCAAGGACCTCCGATGCGATTGCGATGGCTGTCCGGTTCAAAAGTCCTTTATATACCTTTGACTTTGTGATGGAACAGGCTGGGGTAGTACTGGATGAAACAGAAGAAGAAAAGATCATCGAAGAAGAAGCGATTCCTGAAAATCCAGTACCTGATTCTTTCGAAAACTATTCAGTCAAAGCGCTTAATCAGATGCTTAATGATGTTCTTGAAACGGAGGACTACGAGAAAGCCGCCCTGATCAGAGACGAAATCAAGAAAAGGGAATCCGGAGAAAGCCAGTCTTAAAAGCTCAGTTCTGACATTACATTTTCAACACTATCAATCATAGCGTCGTCTATGTGCATGTGTGTTACAAATCGTACGTCTTTAGGTCCGAATGCTGAGGATGCAATGCCTTTTTCTTCGAGCTGCTTGATCACAGTCTGTGCTTCCTGATCTTTCAAACTGAAGATGATGATATTGGTTTTGACAGGTCTTACACTATCAACATAGGGCAGAGATTCCAGGAACTTTCCAAGCCTCTTGGCCCTGTCGTTATCATCTTTTAAACGCTCAATATTATTCTCGATAGCATAAATACCTGCTGCTGCCAGTATGCCGGCCTGACGCATGCCACCTCCCATAACCTTACGGTACCTTCTGGCCATCGTGATGTCCTCCTTTGTTCCAATCAATACCGAACCAACGGGAGCGCCTAAACCTTTGGATAGGCATATCGAAATACTGTCAAAGAGTTCTCCAACCTCTCGGGGTGATTCACCTGTTTCAACAAGAACATTGAAAAGTCGGGCTCCATCAAGGTGCAATTTTAGATTGTGCCTTTTGCATACTTCAGCGATTGGCTTCAACTCATCAATCGTGTAGTAACTGCCGCCGCCTTTATTGGTTGAGTTCTCCACAACGACCAGCTTTGATTTAGGAAGCCAATCGTAAACAGGTTTAATGGCTTCCTTGACTTGCTGCGCTGTCAATTTTCCATATTCTCCTTTTATGAGATTGATAGCGACCTGGGCGTTAAATGCGTAGCCTCCCGTTTCATATTGATATACATGCGATTTTTCTTCACATATAAGCTCATCGAGGGGCGCTGTATGCATTTTGATGGCTATCTGATTCGTCATTGTGCCGGAAGGGCAAAAAAGGGCGGCCTCCATCCCAAACATATCAGATATTTTGTCTTGCAGTGCATTTACAGTCGGATCGGTCGCAAAAACATCATCGCCCACTGCTGCATTGACCATTGCCTGCCGCATTCCTTCATTGGGTTGTGTTACGGTATCGCTGATTAAATTTATATGCATATTTTATGAATCTTTATATTTGCAATCAAATCTAATAAAACTGGATGCCTTTTCAGGACGATTTCTATAAGTCAGCGTTTTCTGTTGATAATGTCATTTTTGGATTTGATGGCAATAACCTAAAGGTGCTTTTGATTAAAAGAAAGCATGATCCCTTTGCAGGATATTGGGCCTTACCAGGTGATATTGTTCAGCCGGACCAGGATCTTGACGAAGGGGCGCTCCAGGTTCTTGAAAAACTGACAGGTATCAAGGATGTATACCTTGAGCAGGTACACACATTTGGTAAGGTCAACAGGCACCCCAGGGGTCGTGTGATAACAATTGCTTACTACTCATTGATTAAAATTGGCGAGGAAGATATCAGGCCTTCATCCTTTGCTGATAAGGTTGAATGGAAAGAAATAAGAGCCATAGAATCACTGGCTTTTGATCACCTTGATATTGTAAATACCTGCCTTAGCAGGCTTCGGCGTAATGTAAAATACAGGCCCATAGGCTTTGAACTGTTGCCCAAAAAATTTACGCTCACGGAATTGCAAAACCTATATGAAAGCATCCTGGAAAAAGAATTGGACAAACGAAATTTCAGGAAGAAAATTTTGAGTATGAATGTACTTAAAACCCATAATGAATTGCAGAAAGGCGTGGCGCATCGTCCTGCCAAGCTATATTCTTTTGATGCCTATAAATATGAAGCGGCGAAAGAAAGCGGCTTTGTATTCGAACTTTAGGATTATTCTAATTATGATGGTTTTCGCCTTGGCCATTGGTAAAAGCAAAGAACACTTCATTTCTGCTTTCCGTTACAAATTCAAGGGCCCTTTTTAAATCTTCCCAGGAATCTGGGTTAGGCATATCAAAAGCCAGTGGAATGGCTCCTTCTTTCTGGTCTGGAAGAATGACACTACCATCTTCATCGACAGAAAAATAACTGTATGTTCCTTCGGGAACATTTTCAAAACCCTTTAGTATAGACTGTAATTCCGAAACAACTTCTTCGAGATTGAAATTTGAATTGGGCCCGACGCCGTTTCTCAAAGCAAGAAAGCCCCAGGCGTAATTTTCCTGAATTAATGAAAGGCTGGATGCCAGAACGAAAACGCCACCTAGATTTTCAATATCTAGCTCGACTTTCTCATCCGAGATCTCAATGTAACCAGAGGTATTGTTAAAGCCATTTTTTACGAAATCTATGGAATAGACACCTTCCTTGGGAGGCAGAACAAACTCTTTTTGAATGTATTCGTAGCCTTCAATGCACATTTCAGGATACATGATGCCGTTTAATTCCAGGGTTATTGAATTATCCACTTCTTGATAATTTGCATCAAGAACCGCATTTATACAGGAGTCAGGCTCGATGGATCTTACGTTCAGGAAAACCTGAGAGCCTTCAATAGATAATTTTTGTATAGGAAAAACCTCAAATTCCTGATCGACTGATATAACTTCTATAGGATCTGGATCTGTGGATTCGCAGGAGCAGAATGCCAAAAGCGAAATAAATAAGAGTTTCAAAATCGTAGTATTTTCCATAAGTCACAAAATTATAAGAATCCCAAACAAGAGGATAATTTTCATGTTCATAATTAATAAATAATCTATTTAGAACCGGTGAATAACATATCTTTGTCGCCTATGGAGAATATCAGGAACTTTTGTGTCATCGCTCATATCGATCATGGTAAAAGCACCTTGTCGGACAGGCTTTTGGAACATACCCAAACAATTTCTGAAAGAGATATGCAGGATCAGGCACTTGATGATATGGATCTTGAGAGGGAAAGAGGTATAACCATCAAAAGCCATGCGATACAGCTCAACTATCTTCATACAGACGGCATTAATTACACACTTAATCTTATCGATACACCAGGTCATGTCGACTTTTCATACGAAGTATCGCGGTCAATCGCTGCCTGTGAAGGTGCATTATTGTTGGTAGATGCTTCCCAGGGGATACAGGCACAAACCATTTCCAATCTTTACCTTGCACTTGAACACGACCTTGAAATAATTCCTGTTTTGAACAAGGTGGACATGGAAAGTGCGATGGTTGAAGAAGTCTCCGACCAGATCATTGACCTATTGGGTGTTGAAAAAGATGATATTATACATGCCAGCGGAAAGACTGGTATCGGAATTAGGGATGTATTGTCCGCTATTGTAGAGCGGATACCTGCTCCAAAAGGGGATCCTTCCAAAGCTTTGCAGGCCTTGATTTTTGATTCTCTTTTTAACTCTTTCAGGGGCGTCATAGCCTATTTTAAGATAGTGAACGGGACTCTGAAGAAAGGAGAAAAGGTTCGTTTTTTCAATACAGGTAAGGAGTACCACGCAGACGAGATCGGTATTCTTAAATACACGATGGAGGAGCGTAAAGAGATGCGTGCCGGAAATGTAGGTTATATCATTACTGGAATCAAAGAGAGTAAGGAGATAAAAGTAGGCGATACCATCACAACGATAAGCAATCCTTGCAATGAGGGTATTAAAGGCTTTGAAGAGGTTAAACCCATGGTATTTGCGGGTATATATCCTATCGATAATGACGATTTTGAAGATTTAAGAGACAGTCTTGAAAAGCTGCAACTCAATGATGCTTCACTGACCTTTGAACCGGAATCTTCTGTCGCCCTAGGTTTTGGGTTCAGGGTAGGATTCCTCGGAATGTTGCACCTTGAAATCGTACAGGAAAGGCTTAGTAGGGAATTTGATCAGGAAGTCATCACGACGGTCCCCAACGTATCCTATTTTGCATACACCAAGAAGGGCGAAAAGCTTACAATAAATACACCCAATGACTTACCGGACCCTACGGTAATCGACAGGGTGGAAGAGCCCTACATAAGGGCCCAGATCATTTCCAAGCCAGAGTTTATTGGAAGTATTATGAGCCTCTGTATGGAAAAGCGGGGTGTTATGACCAAGCAACATTACCTGACCCAGGACCGTGTTGAATTGACCTTTGAATTACCACTGGCTGAAATCGTTTTCGACTTCTATGACAAGCTAAAATCCCTGTCAAGGGGTTATGCTTCTTTTGACTATGCACCACTCGACTACAGGGCATCTGATCTTGTTAAACTTGACATCAAACTGAATGGAGATAATGTCGATGCTATGTCTTCTCTTGTGCACAGGACCAAGGCAGATCCATTTGGTAGAAGGATTTGTAAAAAGTTGAAGGAGCTTTTGCCACGGCAACAATTTGTTATCGCTATCCAGGCGGCTATCGGGCAGAAGATTGTAGCCAGGGAAACCATTAGTGCCATGCGTAAAGATGTTACTGCAAAGTGCTATGGTGGCGATATTACGCGAAAAAGGAAGTTGCTTGAAAAACAGAAAAAAGGAAAGAAGAAAATGCGTCAGATTGGTTCTGTGCAGGTTCCTCAAAAAGCCTTCCTTGAAGTGCTTAAAATCAATGATTAGCGAGAGCCGCTCCCGCTTCTTTCCTATAGAACAAGCTCGTAGCTGTAACTCAGTATTTCTAGTCTTGGATAGCCTGTTTTTGGATCCCTGTTTTTAAGGTTGATATCTATTTCAATGGTCTCTGACTCTTCCTTTTCTGTACTGTCAAAAACGACATCAATTACAGCTTTTTCACCAGGCTTGACCGCTTTCCTGGGCCAGTCAAGCGTCGTGCATTCACAGGCGGATACAAGTTCTATCTCAATGTCTTCAGTGCCTTTGTTTGTGAAGCTGAATTGCGTAGTTACTTTATCTCCCCGTTTCACCTTGCCAAAATCGTGGTATCTTCTTTCAAAGTCCATATTGAAGACTTTTTCAGCTTTTACTGCACTATAATCATCAGTCTTTTGAGCCCAGGACATCGTGAAAGGTACTGTAAAAGCTATCAGAAAGATGAAACGAGTTATCGAATGCCCAAGTCTCATGAGAATCAGTTTTTGTAAAATTAGGAAAGATCATTAAACATATCAGCCAAGGGGTCTCTGAACGACAAGTAATTGTCCATGTATTCTTTGCTGATAACTTCAAATTCTGTCAAACCGTGCAACAGGAATTCCATGAATAGGGGCTGATATTTTTTATCGATGTTTCTACTTTCTACAATTTTGCGTAATCCCGGAACGCTATCCAGTTGTGCGACATACTCTTTTTCTGAACAATCGTTTGTGATTTCAATGGCGTTACCGGCACCGAACCATGCTCTCAACGTGCCATATACATCTTTTTCATTCTCATCGATGCTGGATTCCGGGTGTGGGAAATACTCCAGGAAGAGTTTTGTTAGAGCACCACTCATAAGGTGTAGGGCTACATTGTGCGGGCCTTCCTGTTCTCCTTCATATACGAGTTCAACCTTGCCTGTTATGGATGGTATGATTCCCCAGAAGTCAGAAACCCTGGCCATAGCTTTTTTCTCACCATTGACCAGCATTCTTCTTTCTGCTGTGGAATATAGGTTTTCAAGAGCTGTAATGCTCATACGGGCGCTCACGCCGCTTTTTTCATCTACAAGCTCTGATTCACGGGCTTCGAATACAATCATCTCAAGCAGATCTCTGAGCAGCTCGGCAATTTCAATAGTTGATTTTCTCTCATCAGTGATGCGGACTTCCTGTTCTGTGATTTCCCTTGCTACAGGAATGGTTTCTGGATAGTGCGTCAGTATCTGGCTTTCAATCCTGTCTTTTAGTGGCGTGATTATGCTTCCCCTGTTCGTATAATCCTCAGGGTTGGCGGTGAAAATAAAAAGAATATCAAGCGGTAGCCTGAGTTTGAATCCACGAATCTGTATATCTCCTTCCTGTAAAATATTAAACAACGAAACCTGGATTCGAGCCTGCAGGTCGGGCAACTCGTTAAGTACAAATATGCTTCTGTGTGAACGGGGTATTAAGCCATAGTGTATAACTCTTGGATCCGAGTAGGGCAGTTTAAGGCTTGCTGCCTTGATGGGGTCAACATCTCCGATCAGGTCTGCTATACTCACATCGGGTGTAGCCAGTTTTTCTACATAGCGATCGCTTTTATGAACCCATGCTATAGGCGTGTCATTACCCATTTTTTCAATCAAATCAAGAGAAGCTGATGATATGGGATTCAAGGGGTCGTCGTTGAGTTCAGATCCTTCAATAACCGGAATGTATTCATCCAGTAGTTCTGTTGTAAGTCTGGCGATTCTCGTCTTTGCCTGGCCCCGCAATCCAAGAAGCAGAATGTTGTGCTGAGACAACAGAGCTCTTTCTATATCAGGCATAACGGTATGTTCATATCCAATTATTCCCCTATAGCTGTTTTTGGCGGTTCCCAGTTTCTTCATCAGGTTTTCCCGAATTTCATCTTTTACGGATCGCGCCTTGTATCCGGTATTTTTTAGGGCTCCAAGGGTTTTTATTTTTTCAAAAGTGTTTGTATTTCCCATTATGTTCTTATTCTTATTGTAACTAAGATTTTATCCCTTCTTTCTTCTTTTGTTATCCTTGTAATCCATAAAAATAAACTCGCCAAGGCCTTGAAGTGAGCTGTAAAAGGCCTTTCCGTTGTTGGCTCTGGTAAATTTATCTACAAACTGTACCAGGTATGGATCCCTAGCAATCATGAAAGTTGTTATTGGAATATTTAGCTTACGGGCTTTAACAGCCAATGACAATGTTCTGTTCAGTATTGTCCTGTCAAGGCCAAAAGCATTTTTATAGTACTTTTTACCTTTCTTGATGCAAGTTGGTTTTCCATCTGTGATCATCATGATTTGCTTGTTCGGATTCTTTCTTCTCCTAAGGATATTCATGGCCAGTTGGAGACCTGCCACGGTATTTGTGTGATAGGGGCCCACCTCAAGGTAGGGCAGGTCCTTGATTTCTATTTGCCAGGCATCATTGCCAAATACTAACACATCCAGGCTGTCCTTTGGATATCTGGTTGTAATCAACTCCGAGAGAGCCATGGCTACTTTTTTAGCAGGCGTAATGCGGTCCTCTCCATAAAGTATCATGGAGTGGGAAATATCGATCATAAGCACTGTGCTGGTTTGAGACTGGAAAAAGGTCTCATGCACTTCAAGGTCATTCTGTGTCAACTTAAAGTCATTAAGCCCGTGATTGATCTGGGCATTTTTTAAAGACTCAGATATAGATATTTTATCCAATTTGTCACCAAACTCAAAAGGTTTGAGTTCAGAGGTGAATTCATCGCCTTGACCTGCGGAGGTCGTATTGTGTTTGCCGGGTTTAGACTTTTTGAGTTGGTCAAAGATTTCATCCAGGGCATGACGACGCAGTGAGACTTCCATTTTCTTTGTAGGCGTCATTGGCGTAAGCCCTTGCCCCTGCCTGTCCTCCTGTATATATCCTTTGTCTATGAGGTCCTGGATAAAATCGGCGATACCGTAGTCGTCGCTGGTAATATTGTGCTGTTTGTCAATTTCAGTCAACCATGAAAGTGCTTCGGAAACATCCCCGGAAGTATGTATAAGTATTTCCTTGAAGAGCTTGAGCAACTCCTCAAATGGATCTGATTCACTTTGTGGTATAAATCCGGAAAACTTCCAGCCTCTCATAATACAGGATTATAGACTTTTTTCAGTCAATCGATTAACTAACGTCTGAATACCTGTAATGTTTGTTTCTATTAAGTCTTACTTGAGACGGAATGTGCCCTTACCTACATTGTAGCCGTTTTCAAATATCTCTACAGTATAATTGCCGGAGCTCAGACCGAAGTTAGGCGTCCAGTCAATGCAGGCCTGGAGCTCCTCATGATTATACTCGACTATACCTGAGGTCGAATACTTTATCGTTTCTCCGGTTAGCTTATTGGTAAGTTTTCCTGAACCCAATTCTTCGACATACAGCACTTCGCCAGCCGGGTTGGTAAAGCGCACATAAAACTCCTTGCCACCTGAAGGAGTCACCAGATTGGTTTCTGTTGTGAAACAGGTCCTTAGAATATCGACTCTTTTAGCACGGCTCCGCTCTTTGACTTTACCCTTGCCCCTGTCGTCCAGGGTCTTGACATTGATGTAGTTGATTTTTATGGCATTGGCCATGTCGACCTTGCTGGATAATCTTTGATTGGATTCCTTGAGCTTTTCCGATTGATTTTTCAAAATTCGGGATACAGAATCCATTTCTGTCATTTTGGTTCTGTTGAGTTTAATCTCGGAACTGAGATTTTTGTTTTGAGTACTCAATTCGGAATTTTCTTCAAGTAAGCTCGCATTGCTTTTCCTTAGGGTATTGAGCTCTTCCATGTATTCCTGCGCAAGAGCATTAAGCTTATCCATCTCGCTGCGCGCTTTACCCAATTCTCTTTCAGTCCAAATCAGAGTGCTGATTCTGTTTTTCTGCTTTGTCAATTCCTCCTTTTGGGAATCAATCAGATCATTCAATTCCTGGTTGTCACTTCTAAGTTCCTCCAGGTCTTGCAAGGCTGATTCATAATTTTGGTCCAGTTCTGTATTGACCTTTTCCAATTCAAGCAATTCGGTTTTTTTCTTGTTTAATTCTTTTTTTAATGAAGAATTGTTCAGTACCAATATCCCGACGGCAGCAATTAGGATAACGAGAGCAATGATTGCAACTAAAGATAAGTTGTTTGACTTAGGACTCATGCCTGAGGTTTTATTAACAAATATCACTCTAAAAAAAGAGAATTAAAAGCATCACCGTTAAATTGGGTGTTTACTTCCAATGAATATAAACACATGTAAGTATAAACCCTATGTTATTCGGAGCCTTCTCAAGTATAACCCCGATTCTCCCTTAAATATTATATCCCCGGAATAATAATCAGTATAATTTTGATGAGAAACTTTTTCTGAAAGCCGGATGTACCGGCAGATTAAACTTGTTTTACTTCTGCATCTTATATGGCATATCCTTGATCGATCCAGCATTCAATTATTTTAACAGACTGAAAGAGGTACTGGCCGGTGAGTAAAATGGGAGCCTGTCTTTTGTTTCGAAAATGCGTTTTCGGAAAGCTTCACCTGACCCCACATAATAAGCAACGGATTCGTAAGTTACAAAATCACCTTTTATCCTACCGTTTGTTCTTTGAAATTCTGTAATAGTACAATTCTCTTCGGCTATTTTTTTTCATAATCATACTGCTTGATTCATTATTGTAGCATGAAGATCTTGGGGTCCCGTCATAAGGATATTTGGATATGTAACATAATGATGTATCGCAACAGACAACTCAATCACGCTTTCAAACCAAGGAAAAAATCATATGAGCTGGAGGGCCTGTCTTTACATGGCATTAGGTAATGATACAGACGGTAAGCTAATTTTCTGAATTCATATTCAAATCATTTAGTCAGACAAAACGAGAAAAGAGGGCGGAATCATTATAAAAAGCTACAATAGCTTATTTTTGCAACTTAAGATACAAACATGGGAAAATTCATTCTAGCACCCTCTGTACTGGCTGCTGATTTTGGTCGATTGAGGGAAGAACTTGATATGATTAATAATTCAAAGGCGGACTGGCTCCATGTTGATGTGATGGATGGTGTCTTTGTTCCTAATATTTCATTCGGACAGGCTATCGTTAAAACAATGAATAAGCATTGTGATAAACCCCTGGATGTGCACCTTATGATTGTCGAACCTGAAAAATATGTGGATTCATTTGTCGACAGTGGGGCGGATTCCATTAGTTTTCACCTCGAAGCCAGCAATCACGCCCATCGTTTGCTTCATCACCTGAAATCCAAGGGTGTTAAAGCCGGAGTAGCTATCAATCCTCAAACACCTGTCGAGTCCTCATTTGATATCCTTGAAGACATTGACCTTGTTTGCCTTATGTCGGTTAATCCCGGTTTTGGCGGGCAGAAGTTTATTTACAGAACTCTTGATAAGATAAGGCGCTTGAAGGCGGAGATTACGACCCGTAACCTGGACACAAAGATCCAAATTGATGGCGGTGTCGGACTTCAGAACACAGAAAAAATACTTGAAGCAGGTGCTGACATACTGGTTGCCGGCAGCAGTGTTTTCAAAACCGAGGATCCAAAGGCTACCATAGAAAAGTTCAGACAATTTGAGTCGAATAATTTCGTCGTCTAAAATGCAGGCATCTGTCAGGAAATACATCCACTTAATCGGGCTCATAATTATTACTGCGATCGGCCTCGATGCTCAGGAAACAGCAACCGTTTTTGGTGTAGTAAAGGACATTGATACGGGTAATTTTGTAGAATTTGTAACGGTATACGTCAAAGGCAGCAACGCTGCTGCTGAGACCAATGCTTATGGTGAATATACGCTCAAGGTCCCTGCCGGAAAGGCAGTTTCACTTGTATATTCAAGGATAGGTTACCTGGAATCTGAATACAAGCTTCCTTCCATGCCGTCTGGAGGTAAACGTTACGTTAACATACAAATAGCGCCCAGAGTTTCGGATGTTGATGTCGTTATCAGGAGCAGTAAGATTGAAGACGTAGGGATGGTTAAGGAAGAGGTGACTGAATTTAAGAAACTGCCAACCGCCAGTGGAAATTTTGAGAGCATTCTGCCGCATATTGCCCTGGGAACAAGCAGTGGTACAGGAGGAGAGCTTAGTTCCCAGTATAATGTGCGGGGGGGCAACTATGACGAAAACCTCATCTATGTCAATGACTTTGAGATATTTCGTCCGCTCCTGATTCGCAGCAGCCAGCAAGAAGGGCTGAGCTTTCCCAATATAGACCTTATTCGTGATGTAAAATTCTCGTCTGGTGGCTTTGAGTCGAAGTATGGCGACAAGATGTCATCAGTACTCGACGTCAGGTATAAAAGACCTGAGGCATTTGCGGCTTCGGCTTCGATGAGTTTCCTGGGAGCCAGTGCACATATTGAAGGCAGTAAAAAAATTGGAGTAAATGCCTATAACAAGATGAGATATCTTGTTGGTACCAGATATAAAACCACCCGATACCTATTGGGGTCTCTTGATGTGCAGGGAGAATACATTCCTAATTTCGCAGATGTACAAACCTATCTCACCTATGATTTCAGCAAGGATTTCCAGGTAGCAGTATTGGCCAATTACAACTACAACCAATACGATTTTACTCCTAGGGAACGCGCGAGCGCATCAGGACTGTTTACGCAGGTTTTGCAATTGACAACGATTTTTGAAGGGCAGGAGAGAACCGGATTCCAAAACGCTATGGGTGGAATTTCATTTACCTACATTCCTGAACGTGAAAAGAATCCGATTTTTATAAAATTGCTGGCTTCACATTATGATAATTATGAATCAGAGCGTTTCGATATACTGGGATACTACACGCTTTCCCAGGTAGAATTCGATCTCGAAGGAGAAGGGTCATTGGAAGAGGTGAGTGTGCTGGGTACCGGAGTACAACAATTGTATGCACGCAACAGGCTGGAGAGCCAGATCAGTAATATACAGCTAAGAGGTGGTATTGAATTTCAGACAGATTCTGAACTGAATAACAATTTTATCCAGTGGGGCATCAAGTATCAAAAAGAGAATATTGATGATCGCCTGAGTGAGTGGGAGCGTATTGACTCTGCTGGATATTCTATTCCTTTCAGCGAGACGAGTGTTTTGCTTAATGAAGTCATCAAGTCTGAGAATAATATCAATTCCTATCGCCTTATGGGTTTTGTTCAGGACAGTTATTCCTTCGGCATTGAGGGCGCATATGAGCTTAAGTTAACCGGGGGTGTACGTTTTAACCATTGGAGTTATAATGGAGAAACGACAATCAGTCCACGTATGCAGGTTTTTTATAAGCCTTTGGCTTCGGGTAAAGACATCACCTTCAAACTTGCCGGAGGTATCTACGCACAACCGGCCTTTTACAGGGAGCTAAGAAATTTTCAGGGGCAGATCAATCCAGCGCTAAGGGCTCAGAAGTCGACGCATCTGGTTGCAGGGATGAGCTATGACTTTAACTGGTTGCAACGGAGTCGTAAAAAGTTCAGATTCATAGCCGAAGCCTATTACAAAAAACTGGATAATCTTGTTTCTTATGAAATAGATAATGTGCGCATCCGGTACTCTGGGGAGAATGATGCTTCGGGTTATGTAGCTGGTCTTGATCTCAGGGTCAATGGAGAATTCGTTCCTGGAGCGGAATCATGGGTTAATTTATCATTTCTGACTGCCAGGGAGAGTCTTGAAGGGGTGCAGCACCTATCTCGTTCTTTCGGCGAAACAGAACCGACACAGGTGGATTATGTTCCAAGGCCCACCGATCAAGCTTTTAATATTAACATTTACTTCCAGGACTACCTGCCTCAAAACAAAGACTTCAAGATGAATCTGAATCTGGCCTACGGCTCGGGCCTTCCGTTCGGGCAGCGCGGCAATAATGAGGTCTACAGAAATATATTCCGATTTAAAGCCTATCAAAGAGTAGATATAGGATTTTCATATCAGATTTGGGATGAGTCAAAGTTAAAAGAAAAGCCTTATCATGCCTTCCGTTTTACAAACAGTACCTGGATCAGCTTTGAAGTATTTAACTTGTTGCAAATAGCCAACGTTGGTTCCAATACATGGATCAAGACTGTGGGTAATCAGCAGTATGCAATTCCGAATTTCCTTACTTCACGACGGGTGAATCTCAGATTTAAGATGGATTTTTGATGTTTATTTGTCCTTCACGCAGCGTTTTTCAGAAAAGCGTGCTTAATACTTGTATAAATGGTTGATAAGAATGGATAGATTAAGTCTGGGATAAGAGATGTTGGCCTTTTATTTAATTAAAAGCTGGAGTCATGGCTATTGTTTAGAGGATAATAGTAAAACAATAACTATGTTTGCTAACTCGAATACAAGTCTTTACAAAACGGGCAATCAAGCTTCGACCCAATTTGCAATGGCAACGGAGTTTCAATTGAACAGATATTTGATTGGACTATCGTCATATTATAGACTCCGATCGTCCACTGTATTGAAAAAGGATTCATATTTTAGGTTGAATCAAAACAACTATGGTTTATTATTTAGACTAGGCTATCAATTGTTTTAGATCATTCATAAAAGAATTAATTTATTGCACAATGAAGCATTTCATTAGACAATCATTATGTATTTTATATTTTCTTATCGGTGGCAGCCTTGTGGCTCAGACAAGCCTAAAACTTGACCTTTCCACCATAGATTCTACCTCTGCAATAAACGGGCAGGTTGATATTGATGTAAAGCTTAGGGATTTTGAAAACCTTATAGCCTCGCAGTTTACAATTACCTGGGATTCCACGGTTCTTGAAATCACAGAAATTCCATTTATTTCTGCGGATTTGCCAGGATTGAATGTTGCTTCTTTCGCACTGCCTGCCCAGACTTTGTCTGAGCAGAGAGGCAGATTGGCACATGCCTGGCTGAGTGGTGACGCCCTTCCAAAATCACTACCTGATGGTCACCTTTTGTTTACTATGCGATTCAAGGCCGTTGGTCAGGCTTGCAGTACTACTGATTTTTCACTCTTGAGGACACAAAATTACCAGACAGAAGTCAGCAATAATGACCTTGTTAATATTGGTGCAGAACTAAATGGCATTCCAATACTCATTACGGGAACGGGTTGTGAGGAATTCTCTGAAAATATAGCCTGTAACAGCCTGCAAACCTTGTCTATCAGTCCATGGCAATCAGAAACAGGGATATCAGCTGAAGATATTCTGGTAGGCGGCCCTTACGATTATAACGTGATGCAGGTATCTCCTAGCAGTTTTGACTGCAGTAATCTTGGAGATCGTATTGGAGTTACTGTGACTCATACGCCGAGTTCCAATTCTTGTTGGGGAGAAGTGATTGTAGTCGATGAATTTGGCCCGACCTTAAGCTTCGTAGAGGATTACACGGTAAAGCTTACCAGTGGAAGTGCCCCACAACCATACAGTGCACGAGTTCAAACATCTGATCTTATAGAGCAAGTATTTGATAATTGCTCTGACAGCAATGCTATTTCTTTTGAACCCTCGTTTTTTGATTTTGATTGCTCTAAGCTGGGTGACCATATAATTAGTGTAACAGCCATCGACGAGCAAGGGAATCAGACAACTTTAAGTACAACTGTACACCTGGAGCTCAGCCAGAATGTAACTATTATGTGTCCGGGCAATGTCGTTGTTGACTGCGGTACAGATATTCATGATTCTCAAGTGATAGAAAATGTGCTTGGCGCTGCTGCAAGTACATCGGGCTGTGTGCCTATTTATACGGATACACAGGGTTATGATCAGAACCAGGACGGCGATGAAGACGATATGTATCAACTCAATGGCGTAAGCATAGCAGAAGATTATATACCGGCATGTGAATACGGAACCATACGACGCGTGTGGTCTATGCCGGGTTCAAGTGGTACATGTATACAGATTATTGGTTTGGAAGACCTTGGTTCCTCCTTTGATGGTGAAACGATGATTGACTGGCCATACTCTCTGGACGCTATAGTTTCTGTTAGTGATAACGACGCTGGAAATTGTGTTTCGGGATGCAATCTTATTGAGAGGGATAGTATTGAGCTGGTATACGACAACGATGGTAAGCCCGTTGGAGCTAATATTGTGATCGATTGTCCCGGGGCCCTTTGTGAGGAGCCATTCTGGCAATCATCATCGTGCAGTCTCATTGGTTGGGCCTCAGAAACACAGATCTTTGACTTACCGGAAGGGGGGCAAAATATCGTGAAGACGTATTTTGTCATTGATGCTTGCCAATTTGATACAACGACCATGGAGGGTCGCTGGTCCTGGGAAGTAAATGCTCTTATTCGAAATCCACAAGTAGAGGATGTTGTATTAAGTCTGCCTGACCTAAATGCAGAAAGGGGTCAAACCGCTTGCTTAGCCCTTACTGTCCAGAATTTCCAAGAGATTCAGTCTTTCCAGGGCAGTATCAATTGGGACCCTTCCATAGTTCAATACAGTGATGTCAAGGACTTTGGGATCTTTGACATGAATGCTGGCAACTTTGGGACATCTTCTGCCAATCAAGGACAGTTAAGTTTTTCCTGGTTTGATAGTTCGACAATAAGCCCTGTAAACATTTCCGATGGAGATACTCTGTTTACGGTTTGTTTTAATGTTGTTGGTACACAAGGGAGTTCCTCACTCATCGGACTCAGTGATATACCGACATTTATTGAAATAGGTTCTGAGGGTGTTGTTCTTGATTATGTTCTTGATCAAGGAAGTATTTCGGTAGGTGCAGCGGATTGTTCAAGTGATACAATCAATCCTGTATCATATTGTCTTGGTAGCGAATTAACTGCTCAATTGGAAAACGGCTCTGTAGACATAAATGCTATCGATTTTAATATAGGGAGTTTTGACAACTGCACTGATGCTGATCAATTAAGATATACCTTCACAAGTACAGCTCCTGAATTCGACCCTGATTTTGATACTCGGAGTTCACGAAGAACTTTTACAATTGCTGATATTCCATTTCCCAATACTCCGATCCCATTAGATATATACGTCTGGGATGAATCCGGGAACAATGATTTTTGTACTGTCAGTCTCATTTTACTTGAAGAAGATAACGGACCTGGTGTAGTGGAATTATATTTTGACGATTACGCAGGCCCTAAGGAAGCAGAACTATGTGTTCCCTTGCGCGTGAATAATTTTACGGATGTAGAAGCATTCCAGGGTACTATCAGCTGGGATCCGGAAATACTTGAGTTTTCCGGAAGTGGCAATTATGTCTTGAGTGGATTTAATGAGGCCAATATCAATAACGGTAATGCCGAGGCTGGTGTATTGCCTTTCGTATGGATTGATCTGACAGCTCAGAATCCGACGAGTTTACCTGATGGGACCGGTGTTTTTGAAATTTGTTTCAAACTCATTGGTGATGAAAATTCAAGCTCAGTACTTGATTTGATTTCGAGTCCTGCGCTGGTGCAGTTGTCAAGTTCTAGCCTTGGCGTGAGAAATCATGTGGTCATCCCTGGATCTGTCAATATATTGGATAGTACCTGTAATTTTGGAGCTACAGATATTTTCTGGCCTGATCCAGAAATTCGGGTCAATGCAGTGGGGTCTGAGCAGGAAGTTTATAATCAACTTCTTCCGGGTAATCTGATTTTAAATTTTGGTTTAGACAGCTCTGTCATTTACCCAGTAATTGGAGTTCCTTCAGATTGTTCAAATGTTTATGGCATCACCTTCACCGATACACGGATTATATTACCCCCTGCACAGCTGAAAATTGTTCGGGATTGGACTGTTTTAAATTGGCTTACTGCTCATGTTTACTCCTTCCGGCAAGAAATCTATAATTATCTGGAGTTAGGCAATATATGTGATACTTTACCTAATTCAGCACCTGTGGGTGATTGCGGATCAGGGCACAGTCTGGAAGATGATGTTGAGTGGCCCGATGACTTAAGTATTGCTGATCACAGGATCAGTCCTGATGAATTGGTGCATTTTTCATCTGTCGATTTTGCTGACTCCAGACCCGAGTTCTTCAATATTCCTGAATTATATATTGCTCATTATAGCGATATAGTGGATGAACTTAATCAGAATACATTAATCCTGATTCGGCAATGGCTTATCAGTCGTGTTGACTATCCCGAATACACGTGGACATATGATCAGAGGATTGAAGTGGATTTCAGTGGTTTCAGCAAGCTGGTAACAGTAAATACGCATGGATTGCGACCTTTGCCGGGAGTTATGTTAAGTCCTGGGGTACTGACAGATGATGAGGGTAAAGCAAGTACAGAGGAAAACCTCTTTCCGGAAAAAATAGATGAGCCTGTCAATGGACTGAATGTGCTGGACATGGTCTTAATGCGTGGCCATATTTTGGGTATGTGGACTTTAAATACTATCCAGCAGCAAGCCGCCGATTTGAGTGAAAGTAATAATGTGACAACACTGGACCTTGTTTTATTAGAAAATATCCTATTGTCCAAGGATACAACACTGAGCCGGAATTGGGTATTTATTGATTCAACCCGATCCTTAGCCGGTGCTGTAGGGCCACGAGCACATTATGTCGCATACAAGCCTGGGGATGTCGATGACTCTGCCAATATTGGCCTTCAAAGCCCATCGCTGGAGACATCGACTCTTATGGTTCAGGAAATATTATTGAATGCTGGAGAGACTTACTCCATACCAATGTTTATCACAGAGAATTTTGAAGCGGTGGCCAGCGAAATACACCTTTCAATTGATGCGAATAAGGTCAATATTTTGGATGTATATACCGAACAAAGTTTTGATACGGTGCGATTTAATGTCATTAAGGGTAACAGACTCAGTATACTGTCAAATAATGTGGATTTAAGCCCAGAATGGCTTGATAGCGAAACGCCCCTGTTTGTTATTGAAATTGAAGCATTGGAAAACGGCACTCTTCAAAATGTATTTGGCTTGTCGGATAAGCGGGAATCCTATTTATTGTATAGAGATTATACGCTTGTAAGAATCGAGAATTTGTTCGAGGGCGAGATCAGTACATCTGTCAACACTATAGAAGAGAGTGGTTTTGTCGTATATCCAAACCCGGCCAATGATTTCATCCAGTTTGTTAAACCTGCTGACTGTCGCTGTGCTGAATTCAGCATTGATTTTTATGACATAAATGGTTGCTTGATATTACAGGAAAACCAAGACTGGAAAGTTGACCTGTCTTCTTTGAACCCAGGAACCTATATGTATCGAATAAAGACAGATGATATCCTGGTAGGAGGACGTTTTGTAAAAATTAAATAGCTTAGTTTTAATATAGTTTTGTAAATCAAGAGTGGGGCAGTGATCTGTTCCACTCTTTTTTTATCGTGCATATTGCCTGCACGATATTGGATTTATTTGAATTATAAAATTTAATAATCCAATAAAAGATATGATCATGAACCGAGAACAAATGTTAATTGCAGTGCAGGCTATCCACCAGGGAAAAGATTATTTTGATTCAGGCCTGCCTTTAAATCTCGACTATATTTTGCAGTGGCATGAGCTGAAGTCTGAAATATCTGATGGGTATTCCATAGACTTTCCTTTATCCCATGGTCGTGATGCTGCCTAAGCGTATAGTTGCAGTAGTGAAGATTAAAATCTTAGCCCTTCTTGGTTTTCAACAAGCGATACTTTTCAAAAGCAATACACTTAATTAAAGATGTTTATAGTTTCGCTTTTTTGGCCCCGGTAAATGAGCTGGGGCCTTTTTGATTAAAGTGTTTTCAAGTCGAGGGCTTAGATTTTTGGAACTAACCTTCAGGCACATATATTTGTGTGATAAATGTCGAGTAAATCGATTAGTGAAATATTCCCTAGCTTATGATAAATAGATACAGAAATATGAAAAGATTGTTGAAGCTAGCGTCTTTGATGCTCGCATCTGCAGGTTTTTTAGCTGCACAGCAATCCACCACAGCACTTTTAAATCAGGAAATAAAACTGGAGAGCAGTTGGCTGGATTCCTTTAAATTCAGAAATATAGGACCGGCGTTCATGTCAGGGCGTATAGCGGATATAGCTATCGACCCGCAAAATGAGAACACATGGTACGTTGCTGTAGGCTCAGGTGGTGTATGGAAAACTGTAAATGCAGGTACTACCTTTGAACCCGTATTTGACGATTACGATGTTTATTCTACCGGTTGTATTACTGTTGATCCTCATAATTCCAACAGGGTATGGTTAGGAACAGGAGAGAATGTCGGAGGAAGACATGTCAGTTTTGGAGATGGCATTTATCTGAGCGAGGATGCAGGCAAGAGCTGGACCAATATGGGACTGCAGAAGACAGAGCATATTTCTGAAATCATAGTCCACCCGGAAAACAGCCAGGTAATTTTTGTAGCTGCCCAGGGACCACTCTGGAATAAGGGAGAGCAACGCGGTTTTTACAAATCTGTAGATGGCGGAAAAAGATGGTACAAAACACTTGGAGATGGTCAATGGATAGGCGTAACAGATATAGCTATTGATCCACTAAATCCTGACAGGTTGTATGCTGCCACCTGGGAGCGTCACAGAACAGTTGCCGCCGTAGTGGATGGTGGAGAAGAGACACGCATATACAGAAGTGACGATGGTGGAGAAAGCTGGGTGAAGCTGGAAAAGGGGTTGCCAGAAGGGAAATGGGGTAAAACAGGTATTGCCATATCGCCGCAGCAACCTGATGTTATATACGCGGCCATTGAGCTCAACAGGAGAACAGGCGGTGTGTGGAAGTCTGTTGACAGGGGAGCCAGCTGGACAAAAATGTCCAATACTGTGTCTGGCGCAACAGGGCCTCATTATTACCAGGAGTTGTATGCATGTCCGCATAAGTTCGATCGTCTGTACCTTATGAACACTAGTCTTCTTAAGTCGGAAGATGGCGGAATAAGTTTTTCTGAAGTCAATACCTTCGGAAAGCACGTTGATAATCACAGTATCAACTTTAAAGCTGATGACCCGGATTATTTAATAGTAGGGACTGATGGCGGGGTTTATGAGACCTTTGATCATGGAAAGACCTGGCGTTTTATGAATAATATACCCGTTACGCAATATTACAAACTGGCGGTAGATGATTCAGAGCCATTTTATAAAATCTATGGTGGTACGCAGGATAACAGTACCCAGGGAGGACCTTCCAGGACAGACAATTTGCATGGGATTCGCAATTCTGATTGGCAGATCGTTTTGAATTGGGATGGGCATCAACCCGCTACGGAACCCGGCAATCCGAATATCATTTATGCAGAAAGGCAGGAAGGGCACCTTGCACGCGTTGATGTAAAGACTGGCGAGGTAATAGATATTCAACCTCAGGCAGGTCCAGGCGAAGCTTATGAACGCTTCAATTGGGATGCGCCGATATTGGTGAGTCCTCACAATCCTCAAACCATATATTTTGCTTCCCAGCGCGTATGGAAGTCCGAAAACAGGGGAGACAGCTGGGAAGCCATTTCTGATGATTTAACGAGAAACCAGGAAAGGCTCAATTTACCGATAATGGGTCGCAGGCAAAGCTGGGATTCTCCGTGGGACATATATGCCATGTCCAATTATAATACGATTACTTCTCTCTCGGAATCACCCAAGAAAAAGGGTATGATCTATGCCGGAACAGACGATGGTCTTTTGCAGCTTACTGAGAACGGAGGAAAATCCTGGAGAAGGATACCAGTAGACTCCCTGGGAGTTCCTGGAACGGCCTTTATCAATGATGTCAAGGCCGACCTCTTTGATGAAAAGACTGTTTATGTAGCACTGGACAACCATAAGTATGGTGATTATACACCCTACCTTGTAAAGAGTACAGATAAGGGAAAGACCTGGATGCGTATAACAAATGGTATTCCAGACAAACACCTGGTATGGCGTATAGTTCAGGATCATATCAATCCGCGCTTGCTCTTTTTGGGAACCGAGTTCGGTTTGTTTGTGAGTCTGGATGGAGGGTTCAACTGGACAGAGATGAATGGGGGTATGCCTACCATATCTCTGAGGGATCTGGTTATTCAGAAAAGAGAAGATGATCTGGTAGCTGCTTCTTTTGGAAGGGGATTTTTTGTGCTCGATGACTACTCGGCATTAAGAATGCTTTCTCAGTTGATGCTGGAGAGAGAGTCAGTACTTTTTGAACCTCGAAAAGGCTACTGGTATTTAGAAAGGCCAGTAATCGATTTCGATGACAGACCAGGATCTTTGGGTTCACAGCTCTACCTTGCTGATAATCCTCCTTTTGGTGTAAACTTCACCTATTACCTTAAGGATCCATATAAGTCAAGAAAAGAACTGCGTCAGGAGAAAGAAAAGGATGTTCAGGGCAATATTGATTTTCCAGGATGGAACCGACTTGAGATCGAGGAAAGGCAGACATTACCATATGTTTTTGTTGAGGTTAAAGACATGGAAGGCAATATAGTCAGAAGGGTAAGGGCCACTAATAAGGCAGGTTTCCATCGTGTAAACTGGGATTTGCGAGTAGCATCAAGGAGGCCTATATCAGAGGCCGACAGAGTTAATGCTGTAGCAATGATGGCTGCGCCTGGCTCATATAAAGCTCAGTTGTATAAATATGTTTCAGGAGAAGTAGCGCCGATTTCTGATGAGATAAGTTTTGAAACTGTCCCTCTTTACCAAGGTAGCTTGGCCGGTATTCCAAAGGCAGGGGTTGCCCAGTTTTGGAGGGATTATGAAAGAATTGAGACTGAGGTTACTTTATTTGAGCTTAGGCTCAATGAAGCACTTAACAATTATGATCAATTGTGGATAGCAATACATCGCAGTAATGTAGATGTTAACATGCTTGAGTTGTTGCTGAAGGCAAAGCCTATGCTCAGCAGGGTTGATATGTATTGGAATGGCTATAAGACCAAAAATCAAGTAGGTGAAAAGAATGCGCCTAATGTTAAATTATGGTTATCGGCAATTCAGCGAGGCATTGAGAGGTCTACTTATGGTCCTACAGATACGCACAGGCAAATGGTAGGGTGGATTCAATCCGCTCTGCAAGAAAAGAACAATGAGCTTGATGCTGCGGTACTTGAAATGGATACAGTCTACGGATTGATGAAAGAGGCAGGTGGTCCTGTTATCAAGGGACTGGAGAAATAATTACTTTCAATAAATAACAGCCCGACTTTAAGTCGGGCTTTTTTGATTCCTATCATCTGAAACTCATCTGGATCGCCAGATCAGAGTTGTAATCGTCAAGCCTGAGATTTGAGCTATTATGACTGTAGCTTAATCAAACATTGCTCCAATGACTGGAGCTCCAAGAATTCCAGAGATACAGTATTGATTAGTTAATGAGACCAACTCTGAAAACATTTGTTCTCTTTGTTGCCCCAATTCCATATGTGCCGCGGCACCGTCAGGACCATTATATATTTCAGTAATTCCATAAAGAGTGTTTCCTGTCTCTCCACTATTTGGATCGAGTGGATTATTTAACTCAGGAGCCTTAAAAACAGCATAGCTTAGAACAAGAGGCTCCACTTCGCCCTTAACATGGTGCGTCTCTCTCATGAAATTTTGATGGGTTTTCAAAAAATCTTCCATTCTTTGGATAGAATCATTAGGCACCTTAAAAGCAACATGAAACCCTACAGATCCTAATTTGATTTTATTTTCTATTTCACCGGCTGGCTCTTGCCCACATGAGGCAAATAATAAAATACTTAATAATGCTAAATAAATGTTTTTCATTTTTTAATCATTTATGTTCAATGAATTAACAAACTTGTCTGGATATAAACTGTCCGATATTCGGGGAAGCTTACACTGCCCACAGTAATATAAAAAAAATATTGACATAAACGTCAACTGCAAATAAAAAAACCTTGGAAGTCAATGACTTACAAGGGTCTTAGTAGACAACTCTATTCAAATATCGAACTTTGATTTTACACCTCGAGATTTTGAAATTACCCTTTAAACTATATACCTAATTCAAAATGATTAACATCATTTTAAGTGTGTTCATTAAACCAAATAGATAATTTGCCATCTAAAATTAAAAGTGCCTCCATGCGAATTCTATTTAATTTATTTACAATAATCCTCATGTTTTCATGTAACAAACAGGTTGGTAATGATTGTATAGGAGAATATACTTCAGAAGAAATAGAAGATACTCTTGTGTCGGCTTTCTTTGGACTCGATAATGCACTACCAAGTCTATTTTTATGTAATCAACAAGCAGGCCTGTTAGATGGTATGCCTGTTAATTTTAAATTCCCATTAGATGCATCCAGTTTATCAGAAACTGATTTTGAAGTTTTAGATAGCCTTGGAAATATACATACCCCTATTTGTGTCTCCATGGCCCCAGCTAATGAAAATGGAGAAAATCGAACTGTGCTTCTCTTAGGTGAATTTGGCACCGCCGTTACTAATCCACCTGTTGAGGTTAGAGTTGTAGGGGATTTATTTACAACTGATACTTTACCAGGAGAGTCCGCTTGCTCAGAAATCATAAACTTAAAGGGAATCACTACCACGAATGTTATTCCGCTTGCTGATGGACCAAGTTTATTCTTTGCCCAAAGAATTGATGGTAATCTAAATGAATGTGGTTCAGGGACACAAACGATTCAAGTTGCTTGGAATGGTGGCGTTACACCGTACATAAGTGGTGATAGCGAATCTGACTTATTTCAGTACTATGTTGGCTATTCTTACTGTTCTGGAGATCTAATACCGCATGTGCCTATTTCAGTCGTAGATATAAATGACAATGACAACTTTCATCAACTATGTTTTTCTACAAGTGATGAAATTGTTAAAATTTCAATGATGGCTTACAAGGTCGAAGATCC
>Ga0255780_10000048_pt1:0-110000 | contig 111210 bp, 86 predicted proteins | sample 071ome_32_FD_179978 | JGI IMG/M metagenome (GOLD analysis project Ga0255780, IMG submission 179978) | Coastal salt marsh microbial communities from the Groves Creek Marsh, Skidaway Island, Georgia - 071405AT metaG (version 2) | ecosystem: Environmental > Aquatic > Marine > Intertidal... | reverse complement strand
GAGGCGGATCGGTGCTGCGATGCGTTTGAAGCGCGCGCGAGAGAGGTTCGGAAGGATATCGCGCGGATTGAGAGGGATAATAAACGGGGTGCGAGGGACGTGCGATCGGCGTGGCAAGCCCCGGCGGGGGCTGAGGAGGAGGAGGAAGTGGAGAGAGGCGGGTCCAACGCCGACGGACGAAGAGACGATTTGACGCTCGAAGAGAGGAGAGAACGCGAAGAGGCAATAAGACGAGATCTCAAGCGCAAGTACGCGAGCAGCATTCTGTCGCTGAAATCGGAATTTATGAAGAAACGGCGCAAAGGGAAATTGCCCGATCGATCGACCAACGTGTTGAAGGAGTGGTGGGCTAATAACATCGTCTGGCCGTACCCATCCGAAGAGGATAAAAAAGCGCTCATCGAGAAAACTGAACTCGACTCGACGCAGGTGAACAATTGGTTTATAAACTTTCGAAAGCGACACTGGATAAAGTTGTTCCCAGCAGGGGCACCGCCGAACAAGGAGGAATCGAGTCGGCTGCTCAAGCAAAAGTTTGGAGGTTGCCTGGAAAAGGCAAAGGAGTACGCCAGAAATTTATAATTACACACCGGCACGCTTTCACTACGAATCATCGAGCGGGCCCAACCAAGGTTTTTTAAAGATGCAGTGGGTGCAAGTCAACGCGTAGACGACGCTGAACGCGACATAGAAACCAATCATCCCGTAGGCCGGCTTTTTCGTAATCTCCCATCTGTGCGCAATCGGAATCACGACACACGCGTAAAAGACAGAAACCATGAGCGCGCCGCCGAGGAGAATCAACTCGTTCGGCATGACGTAGCCGGTAACCGGACCGTGTGCGGCGATATGCAACAGCAAGCCGAAGGAAGTGCCGACCAAGAGATTCATCATCGGACCCGCGAAGCACGCCGCGATGGCCATGTTCGGGTTACCCTCGCGCGAGACGACCGTGTTTGAAATAAAGTCGCCGACACTGTTGCCCCACGCAAGCACCGTAGCCCCCAACAAAGCCTCGCTCACTCCACTCACTTTCCCCACCGCGCTCAGCAACGACACGAGCTCACTAGCGGTTGTGTTCATCCAGAGTATGGATTGGAAAAACGCGCACGTCGTGAGCAAGGCTTGCACCGAGCGTCGTTCACCGATGTGCGGCCACGAGTGCGCCAGGATGAACGCGCACACCGCCGAAACGGCGAGTCCGTACAAAACTCCGACCCAACGAATGTGACCCGGAAGCATACCGGTCGCGAGAAGCATGAAGAGGGGCGCCGTGATCGGTAAAACCACCACGTGACGCCGAGCGAGACTTTCAGTGCGTCCCAGTTCCGGCATGGTCAAACGTAATGTGGCCACGAGTGGGATTTCCATTTGCTTTGCAGCGAAACAAATATTCGAATACACCGCACGCCACGTCGTGCGGCGCGCCTCGGATGAGTTTGACGTAGTATCATCGCCATCACTCGAATCCGAGTCAGTTTGATCACCCCCAGCCTCTTCATCGCCATCTTCCTCTTCAGCCTCTCTGTTGCCTTGTGCTAAGATTGGTCGTTGCACGTCGTTTCCGCCCTCGTCGTCGTCACCATCCGAACTATCCGAACTATCCGAGCTATCCGACCACTCAAACGAAGACGATGGACTCTGTTCAAGCATCCTACGCATCCTGCGTAAACGACGTTTCACGTGCTTGTGGCCGAGCAAAACGACAATGTACAAGATGTACAGCGAGAAGAGCGACGCCGCTTCCCACGCCTCAATCTCGCCGTCGATGAAAAAGTACAACGCCGCGGCGGATGCCACGGCATAAAACCACGTGTCCCGACTGAAACTCCACTTGTCCAAACCGAAACTGCGCGACTCATAACGCGGCAACGCAACCAAGATGACGCAGGGAAACACGAAGGACGTTATGAACATCCCGGCGCCCGTCACCGCGCCCACCGCAAGCGCGACGCTTTCGCCCACATCTCTGTGACTCAACGCCGCAATCTGCGCGAATATATCCGGCGCGCCGTTACCGAACGACAACAATGTCGCCCCAGCCACGTCCGCGGGTAACCGCAGCGCTCGCGAGATGTTATTCAACGAAGGCACGAAGAATCGCTCTGCGACAGTCGCAAGCGTTCCGAAAAACACCACCACGAGCGCCACCGCCGCGAGCCCGCTCACCAACCCATCCCCCGCGAGCGAGCAGTAGTGCGTCTCAAGGTACGGCACGAACGCCTCATCGCGCGCGCAGAGCGGATTTTGCCGAACGTACGTGCATCGTTCGAGCGGTGGAGCTTCGAGAGGGGTGCAACGCGTGTAAGCCCGCGGATCGACGCTCGGCGCGTCGTCCTGCGCGAACGAGGACGCGATGACGACGGCGAAGGATGTTGCGAGAAGCCCTATGCGCGCGCTTGACGCTGACGCAGGCATCGCGATGCGAGGCCGCCGGCGGCGCGCCGGTGTGAGGAGAGGAACGGATGGAATTTGACAGTTGGCACGTTGAGCGTTATTAGTCAGACTGAACTCGAGTTGCAAAGTAGAGTGAGCGTAATGTTACAACTGCCGACTATCGTCTGCGCAAAAAGAGAAAAAGTTGAGTTACATAACCGTCATCACGGTGAATCGAAGGATGCGTCGGCGAGACACTCGCCGTCCGGGGTAAGCCGAACGCAGTCGCCTTCGCGTTCGTCGTAAATAGGCTTGAAATTCCGGTAAGCGATGACGGCGTAGAACGGATCGCTCTGAGAACGCGAAAAGAATCGGCGTATCTTGCCAATGATGCTATCGTCTTGCACGCCGTCCAAATCCGTCACAACCTCGGTTTGGGTGAAACCTGCGATGCTGGAAAAGTACTCTTTGACGAGTTGCGTTCGGGCGTAACCGCTCGCGTCTCGCCACGCTTGAATAGCCTTTGAGTAAAACAGACGATTCGAAAACGTGATGATGACCACTCCGCCCGGCTTTAACACGCGGAAAATCTCTGCAAACACCTCTTCGGCTCTCTGAAGGTACTGTACGCTGACACACATTGTGACTGCGTCGAAGGAGTTATCCGTCGCCTCTATCCTCGGGTCTGCGTTAAAGTCCCGGACGAAAAACCCATCCAACCGCTCGTTTCTACCCAGTTCCGTCGCGTTCATCCCGTGCCCCCAGACCAACTTATAGTCCACATCTCTTGGCAAATGGCTCACCCAACTCGAACATAGGTCCAATACTTTCGCGTTGGGCGGTATCCGTCTTCGATACAGCTCCGTTGTCTGAGCGATAAAGTCGTCGTCGACGTGCGTGACAAACCGCGGATACGAGTAAAACTCCGCATCCGGCGAGACGTCGAGTTTCGTCCTCTCATCACCTCGGAGCACTTGTCGCCGGACGCCGCCGGCGTTCCCGCCCGTGCGCGTCGAATGCGCGAGGGTTGTCGAACCGCGTCGAGGCACCGCGGTCACTCGGCCGTCTCTGCGTCTCGCGGCGGCACCATCGGCGCGACGCGCAACGGGCGTGGTCGCACAGGAAATTGAACGCATCGTTTTTGCGTCGGATTCGTCGCGGTTTTCCCGTCTTGTGCGGCGGCAGCGGCGGTAGCGACGACGACGACGACGCGTGGAGTTGTGAAGTGCGGTTCGTTACGTTTTGAAAAGTCAAGTCGAGCTGACGAGGACGATACGCGAACGACGGTGTAATGATATTGGTCTGCTATGCTCGAACCGCGAGCGCTACAAGGAGATAATAACTAAAATTCTAAACCCGACACGGACGTTACCGTCCAGCGCCGAGGCGACGGCGAGCCGCCAGATGCACCGCGTCGCCAAACGAAGCTTCCAACGGGGCGTTCGCGTCAAGCAATGGATTCATCAGCGCCACCGCGTACGCCTCGTGGACGTCCGCGAAGAATGCGCGTACGCTTTCATCCGCGCGAGCATCGGTTAGAAGCACGAACCGCGTTCGCGTCGCGCAGCAGTAGGCGTACGCGTTGAGGTCGTTGAACCGATCCACGACACGCAGATTGGTCGAGGAGCTCTCCCAGGACCGTTCGTCGGCGAAATCCAGCGCCCCGTGGGTGACGAGCTGGTGTAAGTGATCATCCATGCCGCGTCGCGCGTCCTCCTGCGGGTGGGCCGGCGGTGTGCGCGGTGTCAGTCGTCGTAGTCGTCGTCGTCGCGTTCGTTCGTTCGTTCGTTCCGTTCGTTCGTTCAGCGCGTGACAGTCATCACATCACCATGAACGTTCGAGAAAGACGCACCTGCGTCGACGTGTCGTCGGCGAGATCTACCGAATAAATCGGGACATCCGTCTCACTCACGACGGTGAAGAGCAACCTCGACGCTGACGCCATGGAGACGATCCGTCGTCGGCTACTGACGACAACGAGCCAACTGGCATCTTATTTTTCTCCTCAGACTCACGCGCGCGGCGCGGGAGGGAGGGACGACCGAGCGCAAGCGAGCGAGCGACGCGGTGTCGCGGGAACGAGCGAGTGATCACGCGAAGGAGCGCGACGGCGGCGAGGACGACGCTGACGCTGACGAGCGGCGTGATTGATTGTTTGACTGATTGTTTTCTCGTGTGGGAAGAACGATCTGATCGTCGCTCGTCGTTGAAAACGCCGTGGACGCGATGGAGGCGCTCGAACAAGCGCTCGAGCGAGTGTCGATCGCGTGCGCGGGGAAAGGGAAGCGTCACGGGGACCTATTGAGCGAGATTGACGGCGTGCGGGTGTCGATAAAGGATGGGACTTTTGAAGCGGTGGGGAGCGCGCGCTCGAGCACCGAGGGTTCTAAAGCGGCGGTGCTCCGGCCAGGCCAGTTGGACGTCGTTCTTCCGGTGTTACGAAGGGCAACAGAGTGTGGATCAGCGTCTGTCGTGGCGGCGGCGCTCGGTACGGTGCAGTTTATCGTGGCGAGAGGGTTGATTGAAGGCAGAGCCGCGACTGTTGTGGACGAGCGCCTTGAACGTCTCGAATCGTCGAGTGATTTGACGTGTACGGACGCGGGAAGCACGCGAGCTCCGTCGGAGGCTGAATCTGTGGATGTGTCGACGGCGACACCGGCGGCAAGGCTGAGTCACGCGTGTCAAGTGATTGATATAGTGTGCAGTGCCGCAGATGTGAGAGACGACGCTGTGGAGCTTCAAGTGCTCAAGAGCATTTTGACCGCCGTGAGTAGTAAGAGGTTCGAAGTGCACGACAGGGCGTTGCTTCGCTCTGTGCGCACGTGCTACAACGTGTATATATCGAGCAAGTCGGAAGTCAACCAGAACACGGCAAAGGCTACTCTCACGCAGATGCTCACCACGGTGTTTCATCGACTGGAGACGGATGATCCGCACGCATCCGCGCCGACGGTGGTCGTCGCCGATTTGCTTCGTCCAATCGGGACTGAATCGCCAGTCGACAGCGTCACCGCCATGTCGACGGCTGTTCAGACATTTATGAACAAGGTGACCTCCGACATGAATTCGGTGGGCTCTTTCAGCTACTTTGCCGATCCAGATGCGGTGGTGAAGTCTGACGCAGTGGAGCATCAGATCACGCAGAGCGAATTTGACAATGACACGGGCCCGATGACCCCAAATGCGATGAATCGCACGCTCGAAGCTCTTTCTCCGGGTGCGGATACGCCTTCGAAAGCGGGAACGTCAGAGTTGGAGACTGACGCCTTCTTGGTGTTTAGATCCCTTTGCAAATTGGCGAAGAAACCGAGCACTGAAGTGAACGCAGCTGCGCTAGTCAAGAGCAAGGTGCTTTCCCTTCAGTTGCTGAAGATTGTCATCGAAAACGCTGGCGATGCGTTCTCGTCTAGCCCGAGATTCACAGATGCGGTGCGGGAGTACCTCTTCGACGCCATCGTGAGCAACGCCACGCCGAATGCACCCGAGGCTTATCAGCTTTCGTGCTCGATTTTCCTCACGCTTCTCGTGCGGTACCGAGCGCATCTCAAGGCGGAGATTGGTTTTTTCTTCCCCGTCTTGTTGCTCAAGCCGTTAGAAGCCCACCAGGGCGCGGCGCTCGCGCCGTACAACCAACGGGCCACTCTCATCAAAGGATTCCAGCTCTTGTGCAAGGATGCTCAGCTCATGGTTGATTTGTTTGTCAACTACGATTGCGATTTAGATAGTCAAAACGTGTTTGAGCAGTGCGTTACGTCGCTCGTGCGAATAGCACAAGGCATGGATGTGACTCAATTGAGCGGTACCGAAGCGGCTCGCGAAGCCGTTCTCAAGGTTGAAGCGTTGGAGTGTCTCGCGGCGATGATCATCGCGTTGAATGTCTGGGTTCAAGAACACATTGAAAGATCGCCGAGCACGAGCTCGCCGAACGAAGACGCAGAGGATGCGGATGGCTACAATACTCCTCTGAAGACTAGCACGTCTGATTCTAACGTCGGCGATAGCATTGCCAAGCTGAAAGCAGACAAGCAAGAGTTTCAAGAAGGGATTGCGTTGTTCAACAAAAAGGCAAAGAAAGGTTTAGAGTATTTGCAGAACATTGGGCGGCTAGGTAAGACTCACGAAGAGATTGCAGAGTTCCTGAGGAATACGCCTGGGTTGGACAAAACAATCATCGGCGACTATCTCGGCGAGCGCGATGAACCAATGTTAAAGGTAATGCACGCTTACGTAGACGCCATGGACTTTGCGTCGCTCACCTTGGATGATGCGATTCGCAAGTTCTTGGAAGGATTCCGTCTTCCCGGAGAATCGCAGAAGATTGATCGTCTGATGGAGAAGTTTGCGGAACGCTACCACAAGCACAATCCCACTGTCTACAAGAGCGCAGATACGGCATATGTATTGGCGTTTTCTGTAATCATGTTGAACACAGACGCCCACAATCCTCAAGTCAAGAATAAAATGACGAAAGAGGGCTTCATCCGGAACAATAGAGGTATCGACGATGGTCAAGACTTGCCGAAAGAGACGCTGGAAGAGCTTTACGATCGCATCGTCAACAACGAAATCAAGTTGAAAGAGACAGCAGAAGCGGCGCTGAGTGCGACGGAAAAGAAGGACAACAAGAACAACTTTTCCGCTCGTTTGGGCATGGATGTCCTCTTCTCGCTCATGTCTGGAAAACGTGAGGAGGAGGCCGTGCATATTGACGCTTCTGAACTCATCGACGAGGTGCGCAGTCGCGCCGCAAAGACGGCGGGATTCCTTACATACACCGAGCCTGGCTGCATCAAACCCATGTTAGAACTTATTTGGAACCCAATCCTATCCGTGCTGAGCGCGAGCTTTGAAGAGAGCGAGAGCGTCACGGTTGTCGCAAACTGCATGGAGTGCTTCAGGCGGGTCATCAGTCTCTCATCCAGTCTTGGCATGTACGAAACGAGAGACGCGTTTTTGCAACCTCTGACAAAGTTGACGTACCTGCATCAGCCGACTCGGATGCGATCGAAACACGTCTTTGCATTGAAAACCCTCGTGCGGGTCGCAATCGAAAACGGAAACGACTTGGGGGATGCGTGGACAAGGGTGTTGGCTTGCGTCAGCAGGTACGAGCATCTCTACGCCTTGGCGAGCGGTTTCAATGACAGCTCGCTCTTCTTGGAGGAGCAGACTGAACAAGGAAACAGCGCGCAGGCGCGCCCTCGTCTGTTCAGGCGGACATCAATGTCTCAAAAGAGCGAAACTAGACCACCGCTCATCGCTCGTGGGGATGAGGCGAATGTCGACAATCCGACAAGTAGCGCAAAGCCCGAGTTTGAAGACAAGGGGGACCTGGTTCCACCCGATCGAATGATCTTGGAGCAGCTTCATCCCGATGAAATTGCGCATCTATTCCACGCCAGCGTCAATCTGAGCGGGGATGCCATCGTCGAATTCGTCCGCAGCTTGTGCGCTCTCGCGGAGGAGGAAACGTCTGCGAAATATCCGCGTGTGTACGCGCTCGGCAAGATTGTCGAGGTGGCCTCTTTCAACATGGATAGAATTAGATTCATCTGGGCGAAAGTGTGGCAAGTGTTGAGTGATTTCTTCGTTCAAGTCGGATGTTCACCAAACTTGCAAGTCTCGATGACTGTGGTTGATTCTCTCAGGCAGCTTGCGATGAAGTTTTTGAGTCGCACCGAACTGGCCAACTATTCGTTCCAAAACGAATTCCTCCGACCCTTTGTCGTGGTTATGCGCCATTCACCAGCTGTAGAAATTCGAGAGCTGATCATACGCTGCGTGTCGCAAATGGTCCAAGCGCGCGTGGCGCACATCAAGTCTGGTTGGAAGTCCATGTTCATGGTGTTTACCGCGGCGGCGGCGGATGAAAGTCCTCAGGTTGTCTCCTTGGCGTTCCAGACCATTGAGCGCATCATTCGCGAACATTTCCACTATATCATCGAAACCGACACCGTCGCATTTACAGATTGCGTCAACTGTCTCGTCGCCTTTACAAACTCTGAAGCTGGCTCTGAAGTTTGTCTCAACGCGCTCGCGTTTTTGCGATTTTGCGCGTTGAAGCTCGCAGAGGGCGCGCTCGGCGACTTGGAGGAGACTGCAGCTACCGAGAAGCAACTCGCCGATGGAATCGTTGACGTGACGCCGAGTAAGGCGGCGACAACGACGACGTGTTTTACGGATGCGGAAGCGCACACGTACTTTTGGTTCCCATTGCTCGCCGGTCTCTCAGAGCTCACCTTTGATCCGAGATCTGAGATTCGCACTTCGGCACTCGAGGTTCTCTTTGACACGCTCAAGTTTCACGGTGGATCTTTCGCCCCTGGTTTCTGGTCTCGCGTGTACAGTCGCATTCTATTCCCCATCTTTGATCACGTTCGAGCAGATATCGCGCCTTCAGCCATCAGAGGCGACGGGGAGGACTACGAAGTCTCTGCTGCGGATATCGACGACTGGTTGTATGGAGCGTGCACACGTTGCTTAGAACTGGTGGTGGATCTCGCGGTTCAGTTTCACGAGGCAATCGTCGAGGCTGACATCATGCCGTCGTTGCTGGAACTTATTTGCGGTTTGTCGACGCGCTCGCACGAGCAACTCGCCGCGTGCGGCGTGGTGGCGTTCAAGCGTTTGCTTATCAACGGCGCGCCCTTGATGCAGCCAAAAGAGTGGCAGCAGTGCATGCAGACGCTCAGAAAGGCGTTCAGCTTGACGACTCCAGATTACGATTTGCTGACGACGAGTGAAATTGATGAGGCAAACAAGTCCACGGCGAACGCATCGCTCGTCAGGATTAAGACGCAACTTTTGCTCGTTTCAGCGGCGTGCGACCTCTCCACGCAGGTCATCGAGTCCCGCGAGACGAGCAATGTCGACACCATTTACGTCTTGTTGGACGTCTTGGAGGAGGTGCACGCCAAGGCTGCGCGGGCTGGACGAGCGTTCAGAGAACGCGCCAGTGATTTGACGCAGCTCGCTCGGGAAGCCAAGCCACTCGTGCTTGCAGTCGAAGTGAGCGCCTCGGCGCTCGCGCTGAGAACGTTGGCCACCCTCCAAGCGGCGACTGAGGAGAGATCCGCGCAGCTCGTGCGAATAGTGAACGCTGCGCTCGAAAACTACATACATACGACCGAAATCATCACAGACGCAGACATCAGAGAGGATGCGCAAGCCTCGGCGCAAGTTGTCGTCGACGCTCTCGAAGCGGCGCGCACGCTCAGCGAGGCGAGCTTCCAGTCCAACATTTCAACCACGTACCCGCTCCTCGTGGCGCTCATCCGTCGCGGTAGCAAGCAAACCGAAGTGACCAATGCGCTCAGCGACTTGTTCCGCGAACGCGTCGGTCCCTTACTCGCTCGCACGGTCCCATAGCACATCTCACTAGCCGACAATGATAATTTGTAAAGTAAAACAAACGCGCGCGTTGAGCGGATGAGCAGACTACCTCTTTCGCGATATTACTGCGATGGTATTGACAAAAATCAAGTGCTAAGTACTCGTACCGGTACATGTATTATACGCGTGTTGATATTCTACATTCGCCTCGAGAGCACGCCTCGAGAGCGATTCATGGTACACTTCTCTTCGGGTATTCATTCGCGCCTCGGGCGTCGAAAAGAAAAAACAAGTCAAAGTTGAACGCCGGGAAGAAATCTCGGTGTTCTTAATTAACGCACACGCAGAATGTGCGAGTACGTCATAAATCAAAATCATTCACCGTCGTCTCGCGTCGCCTCCCGACGCGTACGGCACTCTGCGGGGCATCCTAAACGCGAATCCAAAGTCAAAAGACACCGAAGTCAGTCTCGGTCGTCGATTAAAGTCGTGAAAAAGCGACGTGACAAAAAAAAGCAAAAACCCGGAAGTGAGAGTGAGTCGTGGATGGATTACGTATGCACAAACAGTGATACATTTTCCGGGAACCCGACACCAACCAACCTCCATCGCGCACGGCGCCCGCGAGACCGAATCGAGCGACCGACCGACCGACCGAACGCGCGTTCGGCGCCGAACGAGCGACGCGCGCACCGCGCCCGCGTTGCGAAAAACAAAACGAAATAAAAGTCACACGCACGTCTTCCAATGCGCCGGCTTCCGATCCCACGTCGGAATGTCAATCGGTGACGATCGAGCGAATCCTCCACCGTCCGCGACGACGAGGCCGTGTCGTTCGTCGTCCTCGTGCGGGTCACACCCCGAGACGCGCGACCGCGGTCGCCCACCGACGTCGTCGTCGTCGAGATCGTCGCACAAGCGATCGGCGAGCGCGCTCCCATCGCTCTTCACGCTGTCGTCCATCCGTCCGTCCGCACCCTTCGCCTCGCCGCCGCGACCGCCGTCAGACCGCGTCTTCGCATCCGCGTCGAGCGCTTCACCCAGGAGCGCTCTCGCGACCGCGCGCGCGCGAGGCGACGCGAGCGGCGGCGACGCCGGCGCCCCGGGGACGACGACGCCGAGGCCACCACCACCACCACCACCACCACCGCCGCCGCCGTCGTAACTCGACGCCGCGGACGCGGCGAATCCCGTCACCACCCTCGACGGGCTCGCCAGCGGCGATCGGTCGTCCATCGGCGACGCCGAGCACGTCGCCCGGTGTTGCTCCCGGCGCTCGTGCGCCGTCCTCGTCGTCGTCGTGATCGTCGATTCGGCGCCCCGCCGAAACGCGTTCTCCACCATCATGGAGAGGATTTATCGGTTCGCAAAGAGACCTCCCGTCGCGCTCTCGCTCGTCGCGTCGCGTCGCGTCGCGCGGTGCCGTCGCGGTGCCGTCGCGGTGCCGTCCAGTCTCTCGCCGCGTCAGCACTTTTTCGCTTTTTCTCGCCCGCGCGCGATCGCTTTTTCCGAGCGAGAGAGACGAAACCAAAAACGATCGCGACCCGCACCGCGTTTGTACTATAAACCCCACGACGAGTGACGAATCAAGAAATCTAACCTAACACAGAGCGTCCGTCGAAAAACGTCGTCCGTCGCTCGCTCGTGGCGGGAGTGCATGAAAAATCCAACGCGTCTCTCGGTATTTGAAGGGTCACGACTCGTCGAGATGAAGAATCGAGATGAAGAATCGAGGTTGGATTCGGATTCGGATTCGGACGGTCGGACTGGGATTCGGACGGTCGGACGGTCGGACGGATTGGCGACGAACCGTCGCGAGCACGGGACGTCTGTGGGTTGACTCGACGTCTGTGGGTTAACTCGCCGATGACGACGTAAACGCGCGCGCGAACGAACGACGGAGGGCGATGGGTAAACCCGCGGGGGACGCGGCGGCGAGCGCGCGCGCGCGCGCGGAATGGGGGAAGCGGCGTGTGCGCGGGGCCGACGCCGAAAGCCCGCTCGGCGAGAAGATGAAGAGTCTGCTGGGGGCGTTGACCGGGGTGTACGACGCGCTCGGCGAGGAAACGCGACGTGAGAGCGAAGGGGCGGTGCGACGAGCGATGGATGCGTTGGATGAAGTGTACGGGAACTTGCCAGATCGGTTCAAGATGGACGCGGAGATGGCGGCGGAGGAACCGTCTACGACGATCGAGGCGTTGGCGAGACACGCGCGAAACGCGACGATCAAGTGCCGAGAGAACGAAGAGATCGTGAAAACCCTTCCGGAAGACATCGTGCGAGATATCGATACTGCGTTCAAGGTGTGCGAAGGAGATGTGATGCCGATGATCGATGATGACGACGCGATGATTGCGTTTTTGTGTCTGAAGGCGCTCAAACAAACCATCGGAATGGTTCGGGACGCGTCGCGGTCGACAACTACCTCGGAGGATAAGCCTATGGCGGGTAAAGAGCTCGTAAATAGTCTTTTGAAGATATCTGAGTTGGACACCAAGGCAACCATGCACACGACGCGTATCATGAAGACGATGAAGAAGGTTTCTCTAGACGTCACCAAGGAGCTGTCGACCATGGCGTGCGACGATGAATCGACCGACGCTCAGTATCTTTGGAGAGCGCTTCGGGGTTTATGCGACTTTCTTTATGAACATAAAGCCGTCGACGCGTTCATTCAGCGGGCGCTTCCTTCGAAGCTGATGACGGATGTTCGCACCATGTACCAGGAAAACGCCGCCAAGGAGGGCTCGATGGATCATCCAATGAAGCGCGCTCGACTCGCCATCGCACTCGTCTGCGAAGCGTTCCACGCGAGAGACGACTTCAAGATTAACAAGGTTCGAACGTACCTAAGCCAGGATGTGGAAACGGCACTTCCGGACCAGGCGTCATTTCTTTCCCTGTACGGCACAATTTGCGCTCCATCGTCTGGGCCCGCTCGAGTCGTCGAAAGAGCCACCACAGATCAAATCCGTCGCCTCACGCGAAGCGGTATGATTTTCCCAAAAGACATCAGCAAAACACAGGCTGACGCGCTTCTTGCCGGAGTTGACCAATATATCGCACACAATATGAAACCCATGGATACAAAAATCACGGTTCCGCCACAGCAATCGAAAACGAGCGAAACCCAACAAATATCCGTTTTCGAGCGACTCGGCGCTGGAAACGGGACGAACGGGAAGCCAGCCAAGACTGAACGCCCATGGACGCACATGAAGACGTGTCGCATCTGCAACGTGGAGTTGGCTGGCAAAAGCAAAGCGCACCTTGAGAACATGTGGAATTTACACGTCAAGTCGGCGACTCACATGGATAATCAAGGCAGGAGAGCCAAGCAGCAGCAGAAACAGCAGCAGCAGCAGAAACAGCAGCAGAAACAACAACCACCACTATCAAAGTCAAAGAAGCGCACAGCCGTAGACGAAACACCGCTCAACAGATCCGTCAAGGGCAAGTTGATGAATGTGCCTCCGCCGCCCGTCGTGGCGACGATGGGCACCGATCCGCGTGGAGTCGCTATCCAGCAGCAACATCGAGTCTCTGGCGCGCAGTTTTCGTCTGAAAATAAGGAATCTCGACAAGTTCGCGAAGATCTGAGCGATGACAACACCCAATTCGACGACGTGCCATCTCTTTTCGCCGACGCGTCTTCGGCGCCTCGGTTTGGCGGCGGTCCGCGCAAGTGCCTGGACAAGTACATTGTCAAGGAATACCGACCCCCGCGTCGCGACGACCAGTTCTACTGTAAATACTGGATGCGTCTCGGACACTGCTGGAACAACGACCAATGCGCCTTCCGCCACGCCTTTCCGCCGCCGGGGTCTCCTTGTGACAGTTTCAGTTGATGCATTGCCAGAGCCGATGACGACGAAGATGTAGTGTCGTCGAGTACGTTCTCGACGCTCAATCGGTTAAACCGAAACGCACACACGAAACGATATTTTTTAGTACCGATGCGCATAGAACAAATGTAAAAACATCACCCACCCTCGCGCTCATCGCGCCGCGGTATATCCAATCCATCCGAGCGTCTCCCAACCTTTGCTCTTCCAAACCCTCAGTTCAGTCCAAAACCTCAAATATTCGCGCGCGTATCCGTCACATCCGTCGCACACCGACGACACGGAATGACGCTGCCGCCTCTCGCACCCGCGGTCGCGCGGTCGCTTCGTCGCGTCGTGCAAGGCAAAGCGCGTCGTGGCGTCTTTGCCGGTAAACACATTCGTTTCGGGAACAAAGTCAGCGAGGATGGTGGAAACAAGTACGTACGCACGCGCGCTCCTTTTACTACTACTACGACGACGACCACGATGGCGATCGCGAATCCTACGGACACCGGCTAACGAGTTTGACTTTCTTCACCGCGAACCGCAGAACGAGACGATCGTGGCTTCCGAACGCACAAAAGAAGCGCGTGTTTAGCGAAGTGTTGAATGAAATGATACCGATGCGCGTCACGACGCACGCGCTTCGGTGCATGGATAAGGCCGGGGGATTGGATGAGTACATTTTAAACACCCGCGATCAAGATTTAAAGAGTGTCTTCGCGCTCGAGTTGAAACAACGGCTCAAAGAGGCGAAGAAGGCAATGGGGGACGCGCGCGAGGTGGTGGATTTCGAAGCCTCGCGCGAGGAGTGATTTGTTTTTCCCGTTCGAGCTCGAAACGGAACGAACGAATGGATGGATGGATTGGATTGATTAATTAGCGACGAGACGACGTCGGGTGGTTTACTAGAAATCTCCATGAATGGTATCATTCGTCTCGCATAGCAGCCATGTAACACACTGTACGTACATTTTCAGCATCACCGCGAGTCGCCGCTCGCTCGCTCTGTTCGCAAGATGATCCAAACAATCATCCTTCCACTCCCTCAGTCCGCGTCGCCGCCGCCCGACCGCCGCGTCCGATGCCGACGAAGAAGAAAGCCCAGCCCACGGGGCCTCCCTCGTCGTCGTTCCCGCCCGTCCCGAAACGATGCGCCGTCACCGGCGGTATGGGTTTCGTCGGTCGACGTCTCGTCGAGATGCTCGTCGAGCGAGGCGCGGAACGCGTCGTTGCCTTTGATATCGCGCCGAAACCCTCTGACGCGGCGGACGACGACCGAATCGTGTGGTTTCAGGGCGATCTCACCAAGCAGTCTGACGTTGACGCCGCACTCGAGGGTGCGGAGTGCGTGTGGCACATCGCCGCGCTCGTGGGTCCGTATCACAAGCGCGACGCGTACGACGCCGTCAACCGAGTGGGCACGCTCAACGTGATCGCCGCGTGTAAGAAGCACGGGATTAAAAAGTGCGTGATGAGTTCATCGCCGTCGACGCGGTTCGATGGTGGAGACATCAACGGCAAGCGTGAGAGTGAGTTGGATTTCCCAAAGACGTATTTGCAAGAGTACGCCGAGAGCAAGGCGGCGGGCGAGCGAGCGATGATGGACGCGTGCGACGGCGTAAATTTCTTCTCCGTCGCCGTGGCGCCGCATCAAGTGTACGGTCCGAGGGATATGTTGTTTTTGCACAACTTTTTGATCAACGCCAAGCGGTTGAGAATATTTGGAAATGGTGAAAACGTCATCAGCGTGTGTTACGTCGACAACTATTGCCACGGGTTGATTTTGGGCGAACGCGCGCTCTACCCCGGCTCCCCGGCGTTGAAAAAGTTTTATATTTGCACCGATGGCGAACCGGTGAAATTATGGGATTTTCTTGACAAGGCGTTCGTCGATCTCGGCTACCCGTCCCTTCGTAAAAAGTTTAAACTCCCAGGTTGGACTTTTATGATGCCACTGGCGTACGCGTGCGACGCCGTCGGTTACGTCCTCGGCAAAAAGTTCAAACTCACACCCTTTAGCGTTCGCATGCTTCTCATCAACCGTTGGTTTAACATCGAAGCCGCGAAGAAAGATCTCGGGTACGAGCCGATATACACCCCAGACGAGGCGTGGGCAAAGACGAGAGCTTGGTTTGAAGACGTCTGGAAGCCCAAATACGGCGCCGGCCGATGAGACGGACGTCTGGAGCCAACGAACGCGTCCCATCCATCCCGTCGACGACGATAGATTTTCCACCGCGCGTCGGTCGGTTGTAGCAGCAGCACCACCAAAACATCATAGTTTACCGCCGCACCCTCTTCCTTCGTCGTCGTCATCCTTCCAATCCATCCATCTAAACGCGCGCCGGTAGTCAACCATGACGCATGACGTCACGAACGCTATCCACTTTTTCACGCACACTCGCGCCGGCGTCACACCGCGCCTCGCGTCGCCCGCATCGACCCACCGTGCTGCTCGGTTGAACGAATGTCCGCGTCCGCCGCCGCGCGATCCGCTCTCGCCGCGCCCAACATCGTCGCGAACCGTCGCGCGACGACGAAGACGAAGACGATGATGCGCGGTCGAGTCGCCGCCAGAAACGCGACGAATGCCTCTTTCGTTGAGACGGTCGATCTCGACGCCGCGTCGTCCGGATCGGCGTCGCTTCGACAGTTCCCGGACGCCCCGGCGAGAGTGATCGAACACGATGACGTGGTCGGGTGGACGGCGCTGGAGAGTAAGCTGATTGCGGCGTGCGCGACGCACGCGGGGGACGCGAGCGTCAACGCGCGGTTCAAGGCGTGCGCGCTCTTGGGCGCGAGAACAACGTACGAAGCGGTGAATGAACTGAGCGTGGTGGAGGTGTACACGCAAGTGTACGAGGGGGATTTGACGACGTGTAGCACGATCATCGACGTGCACTTGAGGATTCTTGCGGAGAGCATGATTGATGGGGATTGGGGGAGAATTGGAAACGCGTATCAAAAGTTTCACGATTTGCCGCCGCAACTCAAGCGTCAAAGTTTGTTGGCGACGGCTGCCGTCGCGGAGGCGGCGTTGTTGTTCACGAAGGAGGAGTTTGAAATTACGGTGGCTATTCTCAAGGAGGAATACGAAAAGCCGGATGCGACCCCGGAACTCAAGGATGAGTATGAGGTGAACATGGAAATGGTGAACGCCATTGAGCGTTTCATCGAAGAAATGCAAAAGAACAAGGATGAGCGCGATCGCGCGTGAATCGATACGTCGTAGTATTTTAAGTGAACGCGCCGCAGTTTAGAGCCGCTTTATCATCAATATCCATCTATTTTCGTATTGCTTATTACACGGGACGCGCGGCAAGATTCTTTTCCTCTTCGCGTCGTCACATGTTCTCTGTACCTGGCGCGCCGTAAAACAGCGCGTGTAACGCAAATCCAAAGAAGAGGATGCCCCCGACGAACGACACAGTTCTCGGGGAAATCTTCAACGCGACAATTCTACCACCCATGACGGCGAGAGACGTGCAGAAGCAGTGCCCAAGGACACCGCCAATGGCGACGCCGTACGGATTTTTATGCGTGGCGAGAGCGATGGTCGTAATCTGGCTTCTGTCACCCCACTCCGCCAAAAAGATCAACACAAACGCCTCGATGAATACCGGTGTGCAAATCTTGGCCAAGATTCGCGTCAAGCGATTGCGACTACTCACTGCGTTACCTTTTTCCAATTTTTCCTCAACTTCCTCAACCTCGCCAGACATGGACGAGGCGCCTCCCGACTTGTACGCAATGTACATGAGCCGACAACCAAAAAATGTGTACAACACGAATGCCGCCTTACTCACAGTCTCCTTACTAATCAACTGGGGCACCACAAGTCCGAGCATGACGGACAGCACCGTCATGATCGTGAGCGCAGCTAAACCTCCCGCGAGGACGATGCTTCGCGAGTTTCTCATCGCCATGATGGCGGCGATGATGAAGGTTTCGTCACCCAACTCGGAGACGAGAACCATACCCAGGGAAGATACGAAGCCGTCGTTGAACCCACCGTCGCCCTCGGAGAAGTCATCGCCGCCAAGCGAGGACAGGGAGTTTGAACCCCGATCGTGCATCGCTCCGGATAAGCGCGCCGCCGACGCGACGGAGGCGACCGATGCGAGGCATAGGAAGGCAATCACGATCTCGAGGATCGCTTTGCGACCGTGTTGACGCGCGGCAAACATGGTTCAAGTGTGCGGTCGCGACTCGACGAGTCGCTCTGTGATGCGCCAGTCGCGCTATCCGCGTCGGCTGGCTGTGCGTTCCACTCTACAATATCATGTTACAAACGGCTAAATCAACGCGTGACGCGCGCTCCAGAACGCCGCACGACGTCTTCAAATTCTTCTCTCGTCATTCTATACAGCGATGGATCGTTCGCGTCCATGGCGTTTCGCACATTTTCTGGTTTGAACAACGCGAGCATGGCGCGCACGTCGTCGTCCCTCCAATCCGGGAATCCATTCGCATCCGCCACGCGCCTCAAATCCCTCGCGGTGAAGAAGCCACGGGCTTTAGCGTCCAGTGCGTCGTACGCGTGCTCCATCTCGTCCTCGTTCGCCGGTCTCGTCTTCTTTCGGGGCGCTCTCGATCCCGACCGGTTCGCGCCGCTCAGCTCGACCGCCGCGGTTCTTCTCTTCCCGCGTCCACTCGCGCGTCCATCGCCGCGTTCGTTCTCCAATACATCGACGGCATCGTCATCGTCCGATTCTTCTTCTTCCTCTTCTTCGTCGTCTTCGACTTCTTCACTCGTCGACGCCGCGTCGCCGTCGTCCTCAACAACAACCTCTGCCAACGCAACCTTTGCAACACTCCCATCTTCCTTCGTCTCTCGTCGCCCCGTCGACCGGGTCCCGCGCACTGTCGACCGCGTCGCTGGCATTTAAGCCTCGCGACGTGTCCCGACGCGAACCGACGCCGGGTCTATCCTCGACGCCGCGTCGCGCACTACGGGTGGATGTTTTGTCGAGCAACCGTTCCTCACTTCTCAACGCAGCGTAACCATGTCGACGACGACGGCGGCGGCGGCGGCGCCCCCCGAGCGCGTCCAAACCCTCATCCTCGACGTCCCGAACGCGTCGCCCGCGGACGAAATCCTCGACGACGACGACGCGACGTCCACGAGCGGGTTCGCGAGAGACCGAGAGCTCGCGAGAGCGAGGGAGACTCGAGACTGTTTCAAGACACCCGAGGGGCGGTACAACCTCGGAAAGACGTGGACGACGAAGAGCGCGTCGTTCGTCATGTCGCGTGGGTCTGGGTACGGGTCCACGCGCGTCGCAGGGTACGATTCGAGAAACAGACGACGGATCGAGACGGGACGAACGCGAAGCGGGTGGAAACACGTGACGTTTAACGCAGGAGACGGAGCGCACGTGTTAGAGTACAACGCGTCGACAGAGTGTAAACCGATCGGGAAGATTGGTTTTAACGGCGTGGCGGTGACTGCGTTGAGCGTTCGGGACGGGCGAACGGATCGGTACGATATTTTGGTCGGGCTAGCCAACGGCGAGGTGGTCGCGATGGATTTGGAGAAAAACGTCGCCGAAAAGACGAAGAAGGCCGTAGCGTGCTCGAGGTGGAACGCGGATGGAGCGGGGGTGTGTAAATCTAGAGTCACAGCTCTACGATGGGTGCCGCGGGAGAGTCAGGCGATGGGTTTTGATTGCATTTCGGCGCACGCCGATGGAAGTTTGTACATTTACGATTCCGCGAGCGACGGTCCCTCTGCGAAGATTGAACCCTTGTTGGATAGATCCGCGCTCAGCGTCGCCAATGCGGGGGATCCATCGTCAAATCCTCGCGCGAGATGGCATTTTGGTGAAAGTTCTCTCAACGCTGCAGAGTTTTCGCCGGATGGAGATCACCTGGCCGTGGTAAACGGCGCCGGGATGTGCCGGGTGCTCTTCGTGGGCGCCGCCAAGCCAACCGTCATCTCTGGATTCAAGTCTTACTACGGCGGGTTTAACGCCGTGGCGTGGACGCCCTGCGGCAGATACATCATCGCCGGCGGCGAGAGCGACATGGTGGAGATTTGGGGCTTCTACGAACGCGAAGTCTTGGCGTGGGGATGCGGAGGACACCGCAGTTGGATCACAGACATTTTCGTCGACGAGAGGCTCATGCGCGACAGAAGTAACTTTCTGCGCTTCGCCTCGGTCGGAGAGGACTGCAGAGTCGCGCTGTGGGATCTCATCCTCCCAGACGACGAGGAGGAAGCTCCAGCCATCGAAGAGCAAGCCGCGAGATTATCGATTTCATCCACTCGCCACGGCCGCCGAGCGTCTTTCGCGGGACCGGACGCCCAAGTCGCTTGCTCCGCGCGAAGAGACGAAGTGCAGCGCATCGTACCCATTATGACTCACAAACTGCACACGCAGCCAGTCACCGCCGTTCGTTTTACCGACGAGGGCGTCCTCACGGCGACGGCGGACTCTATCAAACTTTGGCTGAGACCGACCACGTCGTCGCGTTACGCCCACTGTCCCCAACCATGACGCACGGCGTATAGTTCAAGCGCGCTCAGTCGTAGGCACATTGTATTTCATCTAGACGCATTAAGATTTATAGACATTCCGTCGCATCGCATCGACCGTCGTTCGCTTGTACTCTCCCGAAGGCTGGAGCGCGCGGCGAAATTTTTCTCTATGGGCAATCAGGACAGCGCGTGTGGCTCGCGGTATCATATGGGCAAACAGACTAAAACATGTTCACGTCCAACTCGCCCAACTTGGACGACTTTTCTCTGGGCGCCGAGCGCCAGCATCCGCCTTTCTAACGCACGCACGTAAAGATGGCTCCGCGCGTCACCTACAAGAGACGGTGCGTACGACGCTCGTAAATCATTGGCGTGACCTGCACACTTCGCGCGTCGCGTTCCGGCGTCGCCCGCCGCCGTAAAAGAGACTCGAGACTGACCTCGCATCGCACGCTTTCGCACACGCGCAGACATGCGTACAACACGCGCAGCAACAAGATCATGAAGAAGCGCCTTCCGGGTGGCGGACTCGGGATCAGCTACGTGAAGAAGACCACCAAGGGCGCGCAAACGCCGGCTGGTGACAACGGTCGCATCCACGGGGTACGTGTTTGAGCTCGATCGCGGAATCCATGAATCTACGGGTTAGGGCTTTGTCCGAGCACGCGTGATTAGGAATCTGCGCGCTCGATCGTCGACGCGACGCGACCATGGGATCGAGAGAGACTTGAAACTGACGGTGATCATCTTTTCAACGCGATCGATAGGTTCCGCGCCAAGCTTCCTCGCACTACAGACGCAAGACCTTGGCCAAGAACAAGAAGAGCGTTTCTCGTGCGTACGGTGGGGTTTTGTCCGCTGGGGCGGTTCGCGAACGCGTCATGCGCGCGTTCCTCGTCGAGGAGCAAAAGATTGTCAAGGTGCGTACGCTCTTCTCTGAGCAGATTGATCTCGATACTCGTTATTTCGCGGTCGTAGTGCCGATATCGCCGTGATCGACCGCGTAAACTCGACGACGGAACGAGGGGACTGACGAAGCCTTTGCTCTCTTTGCGTGTTTCTTCGGCGCTTTGCAGAAGGTGCTCAAGCTCCAAGCGGCCAAGGAGGCCAAGTAAGCGAGTTCGTTGACTTGATGAATCTTTAGCGTATTCTACCCATAGTAGAGGGGTTGCGTGCGCTCATCCAGATAAGCGGATGAGCGTCGTAACGGTTGTAATCGAGACGCAGAGGCGTTCAGTTCAGTTTCACACGTTTCATCTTTCTTACAAAATACATCAAGCCCTCTCTATCCTCTACCGCGAGCGCGAGCGCTACTACATCAACCATACTAAAATCTATGTCTCACAGCCATCAGCGAGACGTCTTCAAGACGCCTTGGGAGGCTCTAGCTTGACGCGACAAACTGGACACGTATCTCTCTGCGCCGAGGCCAAAAATAACTCTCGTCAGTCTGGGAACATTCTGCCCGATCGCGACGTCGCGACGCACCAGTTTGAGCCAATCCCCCAAACAATTCTCATGGAATACGTGTTTACACTCTGGTATCCTCTTCACGCTCGTCCCGGTTTCAAAGTCGCACAGGCACACCGAGCACGTCGCTTCGCTCGTCGTCTCGTCCACCTCCACCGTCTCCAACGCCTCCACCACCGCCGGAGCCGCCGGCGCGTCAAAGTTTCTCGTGTCAAACTGTGTAAAGTCAATGTCACCAAACGGCGAGACGGTGGGAGCCCCAAAGCCAGTGGTGAAGACGACGGATAGCACCGCGTTTCCACCTCGGTTGCCGGTTGAGTCTGCACCCGCTCGCTCGAGGAAAACGCCCGCGCACGACGGACACCGCGCGTCTTCTGGACCGGAATCGAACGCGGACGGGTCGACGTTCACGCGTGCGCTACAATCGTGACACCACACGGACTCCATGTCGGCCGAGTCGCGCGCGACGGCGACTGAAGTGGCGCAAGAAGTGGTACAAGATGAACTGGGACGAGTCTCGCGTCGAAGCGACACACAAACGACGCGGAATGTTCACAAACGAGCGGGCGCGCGCTTTCGTTTACCGAATGATACCGATATATGTTTTAAATGCATCCTAAAATCAAGTCTCAACGGACGAGACCACCGCGCGGGGCCCACGCGCCGGTGAGACTAGATCACTACCGACGGGCGCGACGCCCCGCCAACTTTATACGAATAAACCTTTCCATCGCTCGACGAAAATAACCGTTTATTCTTCGCCGACAACGCTGCCTTCAACTCTGAGGAGAACGAAGCCGATCGCGAGGCCGACGAGAGTGATCGCGAAGCACGTGGTCGCGATGGACGCAATCTCCGCACCCTGGTTCGCGATTTGCGCGACTTCAACCATGGAGGCGTTCACCTTGACGGCGCCGCCGCGGACAGACTTGCGCGCAACCTTGCGGGAGCTATTCATTCATGGAAAACGACGAGAAGCGCACACAAAGTCAGTCACGAGTTCACCATTTTTTCACGCGCAGTCGCGAAACGAATCGGCCGAGGCGATGCGACGAGCAATCCAAACGCGCGCGTCCGTCGACTACGACGCGACGCTCGAAAGCGACGACGCACCCGATCACCGGCGTCGCGGCGACAGCCTTGGACGCGGAGAATCGCGCAGCTCTGCGCGCGGTCAAAAGCGAAAACGTAAGAACCACCACCGTCAGTCACTATGCATCGACCCGGGCGTGCCGGTTCACTCCTTCCTTTCCCCCGCGACCCGGGGGATTCGACCCAGGGCGAGCCTCAGCCCCTCAAACGGATAGGGCTTCTCGAGTCCCCGCCCATCGACCGATGCGCGGGGTTTCTCGCGCGTCCCACGACGTGCGCGACGAACGAAAACGCGCGGACGACGCGCGACGGAACCGAACGAAATTCACCGCGTCGTTCGTTCCATCGGCGTCCATCGGCGTCCATCGGCGTCGTCGCGTCGTCGCGTCATCCATCCATCCATCCGAATCGCGGTCGAACCCGGCGTCCCATTCCCATTTTTTCTTGAGTCACGAACAGTCATGAACACACCCACTCGGAGGGAACCCCGCGTCGGTCGATCGCGCCCGATCCGTGCCGTTCCCGCCGAGTCGTCGTCCGTTTCGCGTCGTCGTCGTCGTCCGTTTCGCGTCGTCGTCGTCGTCGTCCGTTTCGCGTCGGTTTCGTATAAAATGCGCGCGTACCTCTTGGCGACGTTGGAGCGCGTCGCGGTCGTCGGCGCGGCGACCGCGACGGTGCTGAAGGAGGCGATGGCGGACATGCTGATGATGTGCTTCGGTCGGTGTGTGCGGTGCGTCCCGATCGAACGCGATCGGTCGGTCGAGGTCGGTCGAGTCGGTCGGTCGGTCGGTCGCGTGTATTTTACATTGGTGTCACCCATCAAGTGTAGGGTTTATGTCGATTTTTTTTAGTACCGACACCGTCCCTCGATGCGCTCGTACTGTGCTCCACCGCGCCCCGTTCGCGTGAACGACGATCGATCGATCGATTCAGTCGAGGAGAACCCGATGGGGGTTGTACAAGACGTACCGAAGTACCGGTACTCATCAACGCGCAGTACTAGTAACTGGAGACGGGAGACGATCGCGCGAGCGAGGGCGAGGGCGAGGGCGAGGGGACCGGGAACCGGCGCTCGATCGCGTGCTGCTCCGCGTCGTCTTCGTTTCCGGGAACGACGCGTTCGTGTGCGTGCGGTGTGTGAGACCGATTGAGATTTGGTTTCGACTCGACTGATTGATTGATTGATTTGAAACCGTCGTTCGTTTCGGTGTCGTCGTAATATCGATTCGATCGCGCTCGAAATGTCGACGAGACGCGGGACGACGCGTGGGCGCGTGGGTTGGTTCTGCGTCGCCCTCTGCGTCGTCGTCTCCGCCGGGTTCGCGCGGGTCGGCGCGAACGCGGCGGCGGAGAACGCGGCGGCGTGGAGAACGGCGCGGTTGGACCCGGATACGTTTTCGACGCCGAGGTCGTTCCAGGAACCGTCGTTTCGCGTCGATGATGAGGGTAGGGTTATGTTTAAAGGGTGGTTCGCGACGTCCAAGCCGACGGAAATTGGACAGCGGGCGCTCGCGGAGGCGTTGCCGGAGGACGCTCGGCCGACGCGCGACGAGAAATGGAGAGTGACGATGAAGGGGGCGGAACGCAGCCTGACGTTCACGCCAGAGGGTGAAATCATAGTCGGGGACGAGTATAGCGCTGGAACGTGGTTCGTGCTCGATGGGCTCGAGTATGATACGGCGGCGGCTTTCGAAGACGCGCCGTCGGATGTCGAGACGTGCGACGCTTCGACGGGCGAATGCGGCGTCAAGGATGAATTGTAGTACTAGAGGAGAGGATTTATACGACTGTTCATCGCGTTTGAGTACCATGGAGAAGATGTGCAGCTATTATTAATAATCAACGGAAAGAATACAACGACTACACCACGTCAACGGGGACGACCTCGGACTCCCGCACGCCTTCTGGAAGGTTACCGCGAGAACCGGCGATAATTTTCGCCGCGACAGATGTGAGCGACGCGTTCTCCTGAACGCGACGTTCATCCCGAGCCCAACGCTCGTAATCGGCAGCGAGTTGCGTGAGAAACCAAGGCATCACCGCACCGAGACTCCAACCGAGAATCGTATTCAAGCGACCACCCGCCCGAGCGAAGACGCCCTCTCGAAAGTCCCCAGCGACGTCAATCTGACACCGAATTCGTTCGCTCCCATCGCTCTCCTCCGTCGCCGTTACCTCGTTTCGTAACTTCAAATCCTTAAGACTCAAATTGATCGCGTTCGTCACGTTAACCGACCTCGCGTCTTCCGGTTTCAGGTTGATAATCTCCGCCGCGACCAACGACTGCACGCACCCGCCCTCCGTCACGCAAACCTTAACCACACCCCTCGGCTCGACGTCGAGAAACAACAGCTTTTGCCGCCCCGCCGAGACGACGAATCCATCATCCCCATCTCCCTCCGTCCTCTGCACGTTTTCAGCGTCGAGCAAGTTGTACTCCTTCGCCGGCAACGCGACGTAATCCTTGGCGGGTTTCGGCGATTTCGGCACCGCCACTGAAAACGCGCGAGATACCCGAAGCGACGCGGCACCGCCGTTCGCGGCGTCGCGCTCGACGTCGACGAGATCGGATGGTTTCGTCGCGCTGCGCGGCGTCGTCACGTTCGCGCGCGAGCGGCGTCGGACGCGCGTCGTGGATGGTATCGTTTTCGTCAGCATCGCAAAAGTGACGCTCCGCAGAGCGCGACGCGCCGTTCCACTTCGACTTGTTCGGAATGAGCGACGTCGCGCAGCGCACGTTTGAGCTCCCACGGAAGCGATGGACGTATATGAAGATACGATTGTGCGTTTGGCGTCGCTCTCGCGCGTCGTCCTCGTCGTCGACGTGAAGTCCACTCGTTCGTTCGTTCGTTCGTTCGTTCGTTCGTTCGTTCGTTTCGCACTGACTGACTTTGACTTTTACATTCAATCGCGCCGTAGGAGTTTTGGGAGCGGTGGAACCGATCGATGGACGACGAGCGATCAGGGTGACGTCGTGGATGATCTCACGACGGCGGTTCGCGCGGCGGTTCGGCGTGCGCACGGGGTGATTGATGGTGGGTTTGATTTCGAGCTCTTTGGCGTCGAGCGAGACGCGCAAGCGACGGACAGAGTCGTCTATGTGTTTTATGTAAAAGTATCGGGGGAGAATCACAGAAAGGTGTGGAGCGCGCTGACGCTTTCGACGCGGTTCGATGATGAGCGGCCAGAGACGGAGTGTGTGTACGACGTGTTGGGGGTTGAACCCAGTCTCGTTCGGTTTGCGTGAAGTCGGGCGGCTTGTAGTTTTTCTAGCCGGTGTTTTAGCGTACTTTGTAGTAGTTTGGAATCTAGAATGAACGATATTCGTGTTGAAATCGTGCGGGCTATGTCGTGAAGAAGCCTAGTTCTTCGTCGTGAGCGTTTCGTCGCGCACGTCGTCCTCCTCGTCCACCTCGTGTCCGGCGCCGACGACACTATCCTTGATGGTCGCTCTGGCGCCGATGACGGCTCCGGGGCCAATGATGGAGTTTGTGATTTGCACGCCGTCGCGTACGACGACGCCGCGCATGATGACAGAGTTAGAAATCTTCACGCCTGAGCCAAAGTCGCAGCCGGCGCCGATGACGGATTTCTTCACCGAGCACTTATCCTTGAGGACGCAGTCGCCCGCAACGGCGCACCCCGGACCGACGGTTGACTTGGAGCCAATCGTCGTCGATCCGTCCACGACGTTGTCGTACTTGCTCAGAGGCTTTTCGTTGAGGTGATGGAACTCGGCGGCAATGTCGCGCGATGCTTCCAACAACGCGGGCTTGGTTGTGTCCACCACCACGCAATAATTTTCAGGCTTGACGACGAAAGCCGCCACCGGCCCCGCCGTGCCCCCACGGAACTGCTCTCCAGCCATGTGGGGCAAGAGATCCAACTTGACGCTCTGCAAGTAAACCTTGCTTCGAAGCATGTCGAACGTCTCCTTGGCCTCGAGCGCGTACACGCCCACATCCTTGACATCCGTTCGAATGACCATATCTGGAACGGCGGACAACGCCGAACGCTGAAGCTTTAAACGCTTCATCGCCTCGTCGCGCACGCCACCCTCGAGACAAACCACCACGCTCTCATCTCCACTCAACCCAACGTATCTCACGCCCTTGGGCGCCCGTCCAGCCTTGCGCTCAATCTCGTCCCAGGGCCTACGCTTGGCCAACGCCACCGTCGCGCTCGCCGCCGAACACATGTGCGCGCTCACGACGTCATCCAAAGCCACATCCGTCACCACGTCTCCGTGCACCACAATCAACGTCGACGCGTTCCCAGCGCTCTCCTCCACCAAAGCCAACCCTCTCGCGCTTCCAGCGTCATCATCCGCCGCGATAACCTCCACTTTTACCCCGACCAACGCGCTCCCGCTCTGTCTTTTCCACGCCTCCACTCGCTCTCGCATCACCCCCGCGTGCGCGTCTCCCGCCGCAACGATCGTGATCGCCTCGCACGCGTGTCTCTGCATCGTCGCCAGCGCCCGCGTCGCGTGATACGCCAGCGTTTTCGTCCCACCGCACTCTAAATCGTACCGGCACGCCCCATCCTCGAGCACCGCGTCACCAAAGCTCTTCTCACCCTCACGAAGCGCCAGCACGACTCCGTGCGCCCGCATCGTCGCCCGCGCGTTCGACGCGAGTCACGAATCCTCCCCGCGTCTCGCCCGCGTCTCGTCCCCGGCGATCGCGTCCGTCGTCGCCGTCTGACCACGCGCGTCGGTCGCGTTGAATCCAAACCACGAGGGCGAGAGGGAGAGGTTTTTCGAGTGTGTATGGACAGACAGACAGACAGACAACTTAACTTTTTCGAAACTCTCCTCACCGGGGCGGGATCGAGTTCGGGGCGCTCAGTTCCCGACGGGCGCCCGCGTCGGACGGGCGAACGGACGGACGGACGACGCGAGCGCGCGCGCGGTGAGACGGGCGAAGGGACGGACGATCGGTCGGTCGAAACAGGAGGAGGTGTCGGGAGGACGGACGGACGGACGGACGCGCGTCGATCGGTTTTTGGATTTGGATTTGGATTGCGTTGCGTTGACGCCTTTGCGACGTCGGCGTCGACATGTCTCTTCGATTGAGAGAGCTGATAAGACGGGTGCGGGATTGTAAAACGGCGGCGGAGGAACGGGCGTGCGTCGCGAAAGAATCGAGCGCGATCCGGGAGTCGTTTAGGGACCCGAACCAGGGGCGGTACGTGCCGAGGAACGTGGCCAAGTTGCTCTTCATGCACATGCTGGGATACCCGACGCACTTTGGACAGATGGAATGCGTGCGGTTGACGGCGCAAAACGGGTTCCCGGAGAAGCGGATCGGTTATCTCGGGTTGATGTTGCTCTTGGATGAAGATCAGGAGGTGACGATGTTGGTGACGAATAGCGTGAAGAATGACTTGACGCATAAGAACCACTACGTCGTCGGGCTCGGGTTGTGCATGTTGGGAAGTATTTGTAGCGCAGAGATGGCGAGAGACGTCGCCGGGGAGGTAGAGCAGTTGATGGGGCACTCGAATAGTTATGTGAGGAAGAAGGCGGCGCTGACGGCGACGAGAGTGGTGAAAAAAGTGCCGGAATTGACGGAGGGATTCGTGGACGCGGTGGAAAAACTCTTGGCAGATAGACATCACGGGGTGCTTCTTGCCGCGTGCACGCTCGCAGTAGAGATGTGTGAGATGAAGGAATACGGTGTTGAGGTGCGCGAGCGTCTGCGTAAGCTCGTGCCCAATCTGTGCAAGGTGCTCAAGTCGTTGATTTACGCGGGAAAGAGCGCCGAGCACGACATCGCCGGACACGCAGATCCGTTTTTGCAATGCGCAATTTTGCGGTTGCTTCGTGTCTTGGGCCGCGGTGATGCTGATGCGAGCGATGCGATGAGCGATATTCTCGCGCAGATTGCGTCCAACACGGATGGCTCGAAGAATGCGGGCAACGCTATTCTTTACGAAGCCGTGGAGACTATCATCGCCATCGAAGCCGTGGGAGGTTTGCGCGTCTTGGCGGTGAACATTCTCGGAAGGTTTTTACAAAACAAGGATAACAACATTCGATACGTCGCGCTGAACACGCTCGCCAAGGTTGTTGCGGTCGATACTCAGGCGATTCAGCGCCATCGAGCCATCGTGGTTGAGTGCGTTAAGGATTCCGATATTTCCATTCGGCGCAGCGCGCTGCAGCTAGTGTACAGTCTCGTAAACGCGAAGAATGTCACCACTCTGTCGCACGAGTTGTTGGACTACTTAGATGTGTGCGATGAAGAGTTCAAGCGTGATTTGGCCAAGAAGGTTTCGGAATTAGCGCTCAAGTTTTCGCCGAGCAAGCAGTGGTACATTGACACGTTCGTCACTCTGCTCACTCGCGCCGGCCGCTACATTGACGAGAACGAGTGTAACGACTTTATGGGTCTCGTCGCGAGAACGCCTCAGTTGCACGGATACGCTGGACGATCTTTGTATCGCGCGGCGTGCGAGGAGAACGCTCCCGTTGCGTTGTGTGCCGTCGCGATCTGGGTGTGCGGAGAGTACTCGGACGCAATGGTGCATGCGTCGCCCGTGGAAGGAGAGGTGTTGACAAAGGTGAGACATGACGACGTGACCAAGCTCATGATGACCCTCCTCAACGACAAGACGTATACGTCCGTGCAACATCTTATCATGACGGCGCTTGCGAAGATTTCTGTCCGCGAACCGAGCGAATCGGCGGCGATTCTACCCATTTTGGAAAAGTACACGCCGAGCACAGTTGAGGTGGAGACGCAGACCAGAGCTCAGGAGTACAAGAACATGCTCGAAAAGCTGCCCAACTTGCGGGAAATGCTCTTCGAGCACATGCCTCCTCCTGAGGCTCCTAGATTCGTCGCGGCTGATACCATGGAGACACTCGCGCAGAAAAAGGCGGCGAATTCGGCAAAGGCAGCGACGAAATTTGGGGACTTGCTCGATTTCGGCGATGCCGAGGCTTCCGCCCAAGCGCAAAACACTGGAGTGGACTTGCTCAACGATTTGTTGGGTGGAGATAGCGCCACCGACGCGGTTTCGGCGCCCGTCACTCCCGCGAAGCAGTCGCAAGCTGTGGATCTCCTCGGTGATATGCTGTCCGAACCAGCCCCGCCCGCGAGCGCGCCGCCGAAGCAGTCTTCGTCAGCAGACGCGCTGGCCGATCTCTTCGGTGGAGCGGATTTGTCCAGCACACCCTCCAAGGGACCGGCGTCGGCAAACATTTTAGATGATTTGATGCCGTCGTCCCAACCGGCCACGTCCAAGCCCACGGACCCTTTTGCCTTCTTGACAGCCGGCGCACGAGACGCCGGCGCGCAACCCGCCGCCGTCGCCGGTCTCATGGACTTGATGTCTGATCCCGCCCCGACGCCGACGAGCGCGCCGAGTGCTCCGACGCAAACTCCGCCCGCGTATACCAAGGGTTCGCTCAGCGTTTACTTTTCAACGTCAAAGTTGAATCCGCTCGACTCGAGCGAGACGACGATTACGGCACGTTACGAAAACACTGGCGCGCACGCCATCGAGCAATTCTCTCTTCAGGCGGCAGTACCGAAAACTATGACGCTGTCCATGCAAGCGGCGAGTGGGACGACCATCACGTCGACCGCACCTGTGACGCAGACCATGACTGTCGTTGCCGCGCCCGAACACGGAGCCAAGCCCATCGCGTTGCGCTTAAAGCTGTCATGGACCGAGAACGGTCAAGCGATGAACGACATGGCAACCATCCCTAGAATCGATTGATTACCACTGTAGTAGAAGAATCTGTGTACAAGTACGAGTACTTTATTTTACATGCTTTTACCCGATAGAGCAGATCTAAGATGTTCGCGAGAAATTTGCTTTTGCACCGCCGTCGTCTCCACGACGCCTACAGATTGTTGAGAAGAATTGACAACCACCATGAAGGACGCATCCGCCGGTATTTGAAAGTCTCTCAGTTTGACATCCGCGTCGACGATCGGTACACTTTCCGTGATGCCAGCCACCCGATCTTCGAGCACGAGAGTACCATTTTCGAGCGCTTCGGCGATCGCCCGCGGCGTCACCACGCCCGCGTACGCTCCGTCCACGGAAGACATCACAAAGACGCATGGCGGAGGATTCTCTGAATCGGTCACGCTGAGTAAAACGTCGGACGCCGTCTGAAGCGTCGCGTCTTCACTAATAGCCACGACATCTGTGCGCATGACGTCTCTAGGACGAGAGATGAGCGAAGATGCCAAAGCGGCGACACCCTGCGTCTCGATGTCGTTTGCGCTGCTTTGCGCCGCAGTTGCCGCGTCTTCCACGCTATTCACGATGGACGTCGCCAACGTAACGGTTCCCATGAGCGGAAGGATGATTCTGTAATCGCCAGTAAGTTCGAAAAGAAGAAGAATCGCCGTCAAAGGAACCCTGCACACGCCACCGAGAACCCCAGCCATGGCTACGAGCGCGTACGCTTGCGGCGGAGCCGCAAACGGCGCAGGAAAGTCTATCATTTCGAGCACGCCGCCGAATCCCGTGCCCAAGGCGGCGCCCAAGAAGAGCGATGGCGCGTACACTCCGCCCACTAGTCCAGAGCCGCGACAGATGGCTGTCGCGACGAGTTTCGCCAGGACGAGCTCGCTCAGCAACAACGGCGAAAACGTTTGCGTCGCGTTGCGAGACAAGAGCGAGTTGACATTGTCAAAGCCTTGATACGTCACCTGAGGGAATTTTAACGCCAAACACCCGAGCAAAAAGCCACCTATCGGAGCGTGCCATACGCGTGGAAGTCCGATACCACCCTCTTCTTTCGGTGCCGCGACGATGTTTTCCGCGAATTCATCGAACGCCACGTTCATTTTGCGCAACGCCGCCGCCGTGACGCCGCATGCGACGCCCAGGGGAAGATACAATGGAAGCTCTACGAGATCTACGAGCTCAAACGGGGGAACGTCGACGCCCGGTGATGTTCCAAACACCACAGTCGTGGCGACGGTTGACAAGACGCTCGCGAGAATGACCATCTCCGTCGTCAACGCGCCCGTGCTCGCGCCTCCCTTTGATCCAGGTACCAAAATCGACTCAAAGCCGAAAAACAATCCCGCAATCGGAGCACCGAACCCAGCACTAAAACCAGCCGCGGCACCCGCGGCGAGCAATCCCAATCTACTCGGCGCCGCCGTGGGAAACGCCACGCCGACCCGTTCCGCCACCGCGGCGCCCAACTCTACGCTCGGTCCCTCAGGTCCGAGCGAACATCCGGCGCCGAGCGTCACCGCCGCCGCGCAAGTCTTGGCCAAAACCTTCGCCCCGACGGGTACGGAATCCCCGCTCGTCGTCGTCATCGCCGTCATCGCCCGCTCACTCTCCTCTAAATCACTTAAATCTATCCCCGAATACCCATCCGTGCTCCATCCAAAATCCATCGATCCGTTGTCATCCGCGTTCGCCGCTTCATCCGACGTTGACGCTCCATCCTTCACCTTCCCATCCATCCTCGGATTCGGTTCCCCGACGAAACCTCCGGACGCGAACCTCAACCCACTCACCACCATGCCCCCGAACGTCGGCACGAACAGCGTCCCGATGGCGTTTCCGAGCGTCGTCATCGGATCCGTATCCACAAACGGCGCCGCGCCGTCGCACCACGTGACGCAACTACCAAAGACGACGTTGTGCAAATCCTTCTCAACCGCGTTAAACCCACCGACGGCGATGCCGGCGGAGATACCCACGGCGGCGGCGGTGAGTAGGAGCGTGTTTTGATCCGGATCGCCCGGTGGTTCGGACGTCGTCGATGCGTTCGTCAGCGCCGGCGTCGCTCGAGATGCAGACGTAGCGCTGACCGTTCGACGACGTCGACGCATTTTAACACGACGACATCCCACGGCGACGCACGGCGTCGGCGTCGACGCGAGGGCGACGGGTGCGCGACACATCGCGTTCGTCCGTCGCGCGCGCGCCGCGCGACGACCCGCGCGTCGAACCGTCCGTGCGCTGACGACGCGTGAAGTGACGACTGAGTGAGCGAGTGAGTGAGTGAGTGGATAAAAAGTGAGTTTTGGCCAGTGGTACGCGACGAAACGTTACAACATTTTAGCCGCGCCGGCGGCGACGAGGGATTGCATGGCGCGAAACTCGCAGTGCGCATCCAGGAAAGCATCTAAAGTCGACGCGTCGACGAACGACGCGGCGACTGAGACGCAGACGTCGTTTCGTGGATCGCCGACGGAGGGATCGACGAGCGGCTTGGCTACGTGCCACCAGTTGCTCGGAACGACTAAAATGTCACCCGGAGCGACGTCGACGTCCAACCTGCGAGCGTTGGCGAAGAGTGGGTACCGCTCGAATACATCCTCCGCGTCGATGTCTTCAATCATCGATCGGTTCCCGGTGGTTCCGTCGCCGGATTGATACAACCATTTCGCGTCGGCGGGCGGAAACAGACTAAAGCGCTTTCGTCCTTCAATTTGGAAGCTCGCCGCGTGCACCGCGCACGTGTCCCGATGGAGAAACGGAAACCCGGAGCAATGCACCGCGGAACACACGAACAGCTCGTACCACGACCTCCATCTATCGGGGACGCCGGGCGTCATCGACGCGTCCTCGAGCGCGTTCGCGCCGAAAGCCTTTGGCAGGCGCAACTCGACCGCCGCGTCTGGAAAGTAATCCGCCACGTGCACGTTTCGCAGGTACCTCGACCGCGTCTTCGCGTCGTCAAACTTTAAAAACTCCCCCAGCGACGCGCGCGGCGTCTCTCCACCGCCGCCGTCGAGCGGTACGGTCGTCGACGCGTATTTTTCACTCAGCGCTCGAGCCGTGAGCGCCTTTCCGCGTCCAGTGTGCGCGCCCTCGGCGTCGACGAGAACGACGGGAAGTCGTCGCTCGAGAAAGGTTCGCGCGAACGTCTCCGGGGTCATCCCATCTACCGGGATTCTCGGCGGGACGTACGCCAGCGTCGCCCCTCGCGCCGTCATTCGGCTCGACTCGTCCGTCATTCGGTCGGTCGTCGCTGTGACGATGGATGCACTTTTTACTCTTCATGCGTCACACGTCATGCGTCACACGTCGACCGACGGACGCGCGCGAACGATGATTGGTCTCGCGGCGGTCTCGACGCCGGTCCAATGCGGTCGTCGCACCGCCGTCGCGCATCGTCGCCGTCGTCTTCTTCGACGCGAGTTCGCGACCGCGGCGTTGGACTGCGGGGAAATCGCGTGCGCCGTGAGTGACGACGCGTCTTCCTCGTCGGCGAAAATCGCCGTCGTGAACGGTAGATCCGTCTCCGCCCGCGGGTTGCGATCGTGCGAGATCGTCGACGCGTCCGGGAAGCGAACGACGATCGGCGCGCGCGGGTCCGCGACGGGTGGACCGGACGTCGTCGTGCTCTTGAGACACCTCGGGTGACTGTTTTGTTGGTCCGCGGCGCGCGAAGCCGCGGACCGACGAGAACGCATCGAAGCCGCCGGGGGATCGCTGACGCTCGCATCGATCGGTTCGGTGGAATCGTTGGAAAAGTTTCTCGAGCTCAACCCGACGATTCCGAGAGACGTCGCGTTCGTGGACGATAGCGAGAGTTTCGCCCTGTACGAAGCCGCGGGTTTCGGCAAGTTTACCGACGCCAAACCGGATAAAGTGGAATTGAAACCGACCAATTTTAGCGCCGGGGATTGGTGGAAGTACCTCACCAACGTCGCCAAATTGGCGCCGATTAAAAAGGGTGAAAAGCTCTCGGGCGTCCCCGAGGGCGTGCTTCGACTCGGGGGCACTTTCGTGCTCAGAGGCGAAGACGTCGAGTACGCCTGGGCCGACGCCTTGCCGGGAGACCATCCGAACATCGACGACGTTTTACGTAAAGTAAACGTCCCGGCGTAACGACGCGCCTTTCACCACGGGGGCACACCCACCCCCGCGTCTTCGCGCGCGCACCACCACCACCACCACACCACACCCATCCATCCATCCATCCGTTCGGTGATGGTTTCCACGACGCCACTCGTGACGCGTCCGCGGCTCACGCTTTCCGCTTCGCAAGCCGCCGCGCGACGCCGACTTTGCGCGTCCAAAACCATCACCGAACGCCCGACCACCAGACGCTCGACGCGACGCGCAGTATTTACGCGGTAATAACACGCACGCCGTCCGATTCCATCCGTCCGATCCGATCCGTTCGTCCGTTCCGTCTGAACAGCTCTCAACTAAAAGTGAACAAAAACGCGTCCATCGACGATCCCAGACTCACTCGAGCGTGAAAAGCGTAAAGCGCACTCGAACCGTTCTCCACACCATCGCCCGACGGGTCTCACGTCGACGCGATGACGACGACGACGACTTCGATGGTTTCGACGCGATCGACGACGTCGGCGGTCGAACGCGGACTTTCCGGACGCGCGGCGAGGTCGGCGGCGGCGACGACGCGGCGACGACGAAATGGAGGTGATCTCGGCGGCGGCGTGTCCAGAGCGTCGGCGTCGTCGAATTCGTCGGCGCGACCGGCGTCCCGCGGACGCGGACGGGGCGGACGACGCGACGCGGGAGGGAAGTGGAGTGGGTTGACGCACGCGACGCGGGCGACGGGAACGGTGGCGGTGCGCGCGACGCGCGGACGCGGGAGGGATTGTTTGTTGGATTCTTTTCGGGCGTCGGGCGACGGAGGAGTCGTCGGGGTCGGGGGAAGACGCGGTCGGTTGACGGTGTCGCGGGCGAGCGGTGACGACGACGAGGAGGGCGACGCGGTGGTGGTGAGTGGTGGTGCGCCGCCGGAACCGGTGCGAGAGGCGGACGAGTTGAACGTGAAGAACGCGGCGTTCGCCGTCGGCGTGGGCGCGTTGTTGAGGTTTGGGTTTCAGTGTCCAGACGCGCTCGAGCCTCAGGCTTGGAATTTGTTGAGCATTTTCGTGAGTACGGTGACGGGATTGGTGTTGAAACCGATGCCCGTGGGGGCGTGGGCGTTCGGGGCGCTGACGGTGGCGTTGGCGACCAAGACTTTGTCGTTCACGCAGGGATTGAGCGCCATTACGAATGAGGTGGTTTGGCTCATCGTCGTCACCGGGTTCTTCGCTCGGGCGTTTATAAAGACTGGGTTTGGTGATCGTTTGGCGCTCTTGTTCGTCTCCGTGGCGGGGAGTACGACGCTTTCGTTGGCGTATGGGTTTCAGATTGCCGAGGCGTTGTTGTCGCCAGCCATGCCGTCGACGACTGCTCGCGCTGCCGGTGTCTTTGTACCCGTCATCAAGAGTTTGGATAAGCGCACGAGAGAGTACCTCATCGGACAGCAGATTCAAGGGACATCCCCGACGTCAACGTTTTTGCTTTCGGGCGCGGCGCAAAACTTTTTAGCCATGCAAATTGCGTTACAGAGCGGCATCCCGTTCGCGAACCCGTTCAACGCGTGGTTCGTGGCGGCGAGCGTGCCGGCGTTTGCGTCGCTGCTCGCCACGCCTCTCGTGGTGTACATGATGGATCCTCCAGCGTTGAACGAAACCCCCGACGCGCCCGTGGCTGCGGCTGAGAGGCTCAAAGAACTCGGTCCGTTAAGTTCCATTGAAAAGAAGATGGTCCTTTCTCTCAGTCTCACCGTGTTTTTGTGGGTTTTTGGCGTGCAGTTGGGCATCACCGCCGTCGTCTCGGCGATGATTGGCATGTGCTTCATGCTCGCTTTCGGCGTGCTCTCCTGGGACGAAGCTCTCGGGCAAAAGGGCTCTTGGGACACCCTCATCTGGTTCGCCGTCTTAGTCGGGTTTAGTGGACAGCTCAACACGATGGGTGTCGTGTCGTGGCTGAGCGGATTCGTGTCCTCTACGCTCACCGGTATGGATCTCGGAGTTTGGGGCATGTTTGCCGCGCTTCACGTGTTTTACTTTATCCTGCACTATTTTTTCGCGTCTCAGTCTGCGCACGTCGGAGCTCTGTACCCGGCATTTTTGGCCATGCTCCTCGGAGCGGGAGTTCCGCCTCATCTCGCGGCGCTCTCCTTGGCGTTCAACACGAACAACATGGGCGGTTTGACGCACTACGCGAGCGGTCAAGCCGCCGTGTACTACGGCTCGGGAGAAATCAGCCTGAACAAGCTGTGGAAGCAAGGCGTGTACATGAGCGCCGTAAACTTCCTCATCTACGGCACCATCGGCATGGGGTGGTGGAAATTTATCGGGCTCTACTAATCGAGTGAAAAGAGACATCGATGAACCTGTAGAAGCAAAAAAATCACAGAAGTACCGGTACATCCACATTGTAAATATCCGCAACAGTTTTCTACTACAACAGAACGACTACAAACACGAATCCGGATCCACCTCACACGCGTCGAACGGCTTAAATCTCTTATCGATGTCCGCCACCGATCCCATCGCCTTGAACGCCTTGAGTTTCAACGGTCCTTTTTCGTACGAATCCTTAAAAACCGTCACCACAAAGCTCACGTCGCTCTTGCCCTCCGGGATGGGCCCGTCGATCGAACTCAACACCGTTCGACTGTTCCCATCCGCGTTCACCGTCGCCGCAGAGTTCCCTTCGACGTCATCTACAAATCCAAACACGTTCGCCGCGTCGATCGACCGCCCTTTCACCCGGTTATCCGCCGTCGCGTCGAACCTCAGGCAGAGCGTCTTGAGCTTGTTGGGCACGTATTGGTTCGCCGGGCACTCCACCTTTGTGTACCGAACGTTCGTGAGCTCAATCTCCCCGGAAAACGCCCGCGCGACGTCGATGGGTGCGAACATCGTCGTCGCGCACGCGAGGACGCACGCCGCAGCCGCGTTCGGAACGTTGACGTTGACATCGACATCCACTCGAGGAGTACCGACACGCGACACCGCTCGAACGCGCGTCACCCGGCGCGAACGCGCCCGCGACGTCGCGTTCGACGCGCGTCGAACGTTACGCAATAATTCGTGCGTTTCGATTCCTGCTCGTGACATCTCGCAGTGTCGTCGCGCCTTCGTCGTCGTCGGGCGGACCGCAGTCTGAGGGCCGTGGAGTCTTCTCGCGACCGTTGAGTCCCGCGGCACTTCACGACGACGAAATGTACCGCGCGTTGACGACACCGCCGGCGCGGACGTCCACCCGCGCGCGCGCGGGTGAACCCGATGGACGCACGCGATCGACCGACGCGCGATCGCGGGCGAATCTCGTTCGCGTGACGCCGTGCGTCGGGGAAGTCTTCCGCGCGGAGTGCCTCGGGGTCGTGTCGAGACCTTCGGGCGACGCCGAGGATGATGTCGACGTCGCGACGTCGCGGGACGACGCGGACGACTCGAGCGAGACGCGAGCGATGGCGCGACGGGTGTTCTTCGCGACGAACGCGTTGGGGGCGATGGCAGCGGCGACGACGACGATGGATGGGGTGGCGAACGCATTCGAGGAGGTGCCCAAGGATTACGCAAAGCTCGCGCGCGAGGTGGTGGAAACACTGAGCGCGTCGCTCGAGTACGAGGCGGCGAACGCGAACGCGTCGCCTGGGGAGCGGTTCAAGCTCGCGAAACCGGCAAAGGAGGCAGTTAAGGCGTACATTTCGTACGATAAAGGGGGTGGGTCGGTGAAAGGGTCGACTTCGTACGTAGATATTTCGGAAGCGTTGCGCGAGCTGAGCGCGTTTTACAAAACCAACGGGGCGACGGCGTTCATGGCGAGCGATACGAGGGAGAGAATTCTCGGCAAGCTGTACGAGGCGAGAGATTCTTTACCCCCGGCTGAACCGTCCATCATGGATAAGCTATTACAAATCGGAGTGAAAGCCGACTAGCGAAGACTTGTAGAGGAGCAAAGCGTGCACGACGACTCAACGCCCCACTTTCTAGCGCGCGAACGAACGATCCGAGGCGACGATGCCTGCCCCGGGCCCGAAGGATGGCCACGCATCGAAAGCGTCGAGAGATTTAGGAGGCATTCGCGGCCTAACGCGCGAGATTAAAAACGTCGCGGTCAAATCCAACGGGTTCAAAGGTGCGTCCAACGCGAGAGCGAGAGCTGGCGTGCGACTGGGAATGGGAAACGGCGCCAAGGCGGTCGCGGCTCGAGAAGCGCTTCGGGCTAAATTGCTCGCGAGAAGGCTCGCGCGGGCAAACGGGGACGTCGACGCGTCGACAGCGCGGACGAGCGGGTCGAAACGAAAGGCTGAGGACGTGGAAGAGGCGGACGAGGAAGACGCGGCGAAAACGCAGCCGCCAGAACAGAAGAAAGGAAGGGTGGATGATTCGATCGCGAGTGACGACGAGAAGGTGGGAAGAGGCACGGGGGAGGCGAAACGAGATGGAGACGAAGCGCTAGCGGCGAGCGGGTACGCGTGCGATGTTTGCGGGATTAAGTGTGGGACGATGAATAACTATCGTAGCCACACGAGCTCGAAAAGACACCGACTCGCGGCACAGCGTAAATTGGGACGGCAGATTCTCGCGGGTCTCAAGGCGAAGAGGGTGGAAACAGAGTGAAAGCGTGTTTGTATCGTGTATGTGTGTGTTCGAGAGGTGTGTAACAACAACAGTAACAAATTGTAAGCGTACTACCTGACTACTATGTGACGTCACTTTTTCTTTTTCTTTTTGGCGCTCTTGTCGCCGGCGGATTTCTTTCTCTTCTTCTCGGGCTTTTCAGGCGCGATGTCGGAGTCAGAATCACCTCCATCAACGTCGTCGTCGTCGCTCGCTTCGCGCATTTCGACGTCGGGCACGGCGCAGCCGAGGAGATTGCAAATGCGAGCGAAAGCCTTGCTCGCTTTTTGCGGAATCGCGGGAGGCTTGGACATTTGCTTCGCAATGGCGTCTGTGATGGCGTCGACATCGATGATTGACTTGATACTCGTGTCACCAAGAAGTCTGTCGAGAGACTCGATGCACACCGCAACCTGCTGGCAGGCGTCCGCGCGCGTGTTTTTGTTCTTATACGGCGCCGCGATGGCGGCGGCGAGCGACGCTGAAACAAGCTTGATGGATTTCTTCACGCTCTTCGCGAGTGAAGGGTATCTCTTCTTGCTCGACTGAATCACCGGGTTGACGAGCTTGAGCGCTTCGAGCCGTAAGAATTCACCGCGAGCGTTCGCTTTATCGGCATCGAGAGCGACCAATCCGAAGAGCTCGGGGAGGAGCGCCGCAGCGAGCGCCGGATGCTTGGCAAACATTTGCGAGAAGAAGGACGTCTTCAACTTGCTTCTCTTCGACTTGAACATCTCGAGCGCTTCGCGGAAGCATGCCACACTGTTCGAGCTCGCAACTTCTTCGCCCGTTGCGGGAGCCTTAGCGCCGGATTCATGCAAGACGACAGCTTCGAGAACTCTCAACAGGTATGCGGCGGCGGCGCTCGAGGCTCGATTGAACACCTTGGCCTCGCCCGCACCCTTGTTCGTCGCAACGATGATCGATTTGAGACCAGCCTGAAGAGACTCGGCGGTAACTTCATCGCCGATGAGTTCAGGAAGATCTCTGGCGTGCGAGATGTGCTTGCTAATGAGCGATGCGAGTCTCTCTGCGAGCTGCGTGCTCTGCGGATCCTGTTTGCCGAGCGCCTCGCGCGTAGCGTCCAAGAGCGTCACCGCGGCACCCGGCAAATATGCACTGCCCGGTTGTGCCTTGGCGTAGAGCTCGAAGAGCGAGATGACACGGAACTTAAAGTCGCGAGTCGCGCGCTTCAAGTTCTTCTTACGCATCAAGTCTTGCTGTCTGCTCTTGAAGGCTTCGGCAAGAAGCTTGTCGATGCGGAACATCGCGGCGTCATCCATATCTTCCGACTCAGAGTCGTCGTCATCATCATCATTAGTCGTTCCGAGAACCTTGCTCGCGGCTGCGCGCATGGCAGCAATCTCGGCTTCGTTGGCTTCGCCATGATCTTCCTCGCCTTCACTGTCGTCGTCGTCGCTGTCGTCGTCGCTGTCGTCGTCCTCTTCCTCTTCGCTATCCTCCGCTTCGCTGTCATCGCTATCATCCGCCTCGGTGAGCAAATCATCCTCCTCTTCGTCTTCATCCCCTTCATCCGTAACTTCCGGACCGGCGATGATGCGAAGCATGTCTTGGATGCCCTCCTTGGACACCCGACCGGACACCGCTTTGAAGGTATGCTCGACTACGTCTCTGAGTAAAGCGCTCGGTTGCGCGAGCAAACTAAAGAGAATATCCGTCAAGACATCGATAGCCTGCGGTTCTTCTTCGTCACCCTTCTTCGATCGCTTCTTCTTCTTCGCATCGATGAGTTCACCGACACAACGAGGTAAATCCTGGAGCGCCGGGGTGAATTCGCGCCAATCGCTTACCTGGAGCAAGGAGAGCACGCGAATGAGCGGCGTAACCTTTGCGGCGAGATCGTCTTCGCTCGCGTCGCACGCGTCGAGCGCCTTGAACAGCTCATCGCGAACCTCTTGGTACTCACCCGGAATGGCGTCAAACATCTCAATAGACTTGTCCTTTTCCAAATCGCGACAAAAGGTGACCGCTTCGGTGAGGAGATCCACGACTTCGACTTTGGACTCGTCATCCTTGTTTGCGGCGGAGCGTTGCGCGCGAATATTCGAGTTGATCATGGCCAAAAATCGCGTGGCACACGCGGTGCGCACAGACCCAGTCGGTTCGCCCAAAGGATTCTTACGTATAAAGTCTGGAACGCGCGACTTGGCCTTGGTAGCCTTACCTGAGAGCTTGTAGAAGGCGTGGAAGAGCATGAATTGCATGAGCTCGACGGTTTTCTCCTTTGGCAACATCGCCGAGAGCCCAGCCATTTGCTCTAGCGCCCAGAGACGACGTTTTTGTCCCGCGCCGTTCGCCAGAGCGCTCGCGAGCTCCTCTTCCGTACCTAAAACATCCGGGTCTTGCTCCGGTGTGGTCGTCACGACGTCGTACATGCTCTCCATGTATCGCGTCGCGTCATCCGCGTCGAGTCCCTTGACGAGATCCTGCACGGCGTTCGTCTTGGTCACATTGTCAAATCTCGTCGGCCCCTGGCGCTGCAAAGCCGCGATGACGGCAATCTTCTTCTCAGAGTCGGTCTTCGTATCGGAAGCGAAAGCGACGATGCGCGCGAGGCAGTCAACCGCGCACTCGTGCAAGTAATTATCTGGCGAGCTCAGGTTGTTCAAGAGACACTTGACGAAGTTGGCAGAGAAGAGCGCGGGAATTTCGTGTGCTTCCGCCTCGGACAGCATCGAGTCAAAGATGCGAAAGCCGAGGAAACGCTTGTGGTGAGACCCAGAGACGAAGAGGCCGTCTTCGCACACCGTTTCCCAGAGCTGCACGTTGCCGCCAACCTTTTTCGCCTCGCGAAGCATCATCTCCCAAGCGCTGTGCACCCGCGGATGCGTGTTCGCGCCCTCAGTCAACGCGTTCGAAATCTTTCGCAAGTGCGTCCGCGTGAACATCTCCGCCCAGTTGACGCCACCCTTTGACGCCTTTTTACCACCAGAGCTAGCCGTTTGCGGAACGCAACCAATCGTCTCGCGCATTTTCGCCGGTAACGCGTCGTACAACTCGCACGCCAACCATAACGTATCCGCGCCCGCTTCCGCCGAGCAATCCGCACTCAACCACTCACCCAATCCCTCCACGCGCTCCGCCACGCTGGCGAAAGTTTTAACACCGAGCGAATTCTTCACTTCAATCACGCACGCCGCCGCCGGTTCCGCCAAATACGCCTTTTCCTTGGCCAACGCGCGCGCTCTCTCCACGACGCTCGCTCCGCACTCGACTCGCTCCTCCTCGCCCACATCCTTTCGCGATTCCAACGCCCGCGCCACCGCCGCCGCACCGAACAACCGCCCGAGCAAGATATCCCTCGCCTCCATCCCTTTAGTCCCCTTCGTGATCGGCGCTAAATTCGCATCCAGCGCCCGCAACGCTTCCTTCGGGCTCGGTCCGCTCGGTTCGCACGCGAGCTCGCACAGCGCCAGCGCGAACCCCTGCCTCGCCCCTCCCCGTCCCGAACTCAACCCTCTCGTCAGCCTCCGAAGCGCGTATTCCTTCACCCCCTCGCTCGCGCGTCCATTCGTCTCCTCCTCGTCGTCTTCGTCGTCGTCTTCGTCGTCGTCGTCGTCCCTTCGTCGCTCTTCGCCTGGAGCGCCGCCGCCGCCAGACTTCCCACTCGCGTCGTCCCGTCGTCGGTGTTCGCCGCGCAGCGCCCCGACGAGCGCTTCGCACGCCCGTCGTCGCGCGTCACCGTCCTCCGACGCCAACGTCCAAAACTGCGAGAGGATTTCCGGCGCCACCTCGCGCGCCGTCGTCGTCGCCATCGTCGTCGTCGTCGCCGTCGTCGCGCACTGACGCGCACTGACGACACCCAGAGCGACGGTTCGTTCGATCGATCGATCGGTCAGAATCGATCGACCGTTTTCGAGGTTCACGCCACCGCGATGATCGATCGATTCCACCCTCTGGTCGTCGTCGTTCCCGGTTGTTTTTTTTACGTTCGCGACATCGAATCGGGAACATCGATCGATCGATCGATCGATCGGGCATTTCTTCGTTCGATGTTCCCGATCGCGCGTTTTCATCGATCGGATCGCACGGGTGCCCGAACGGGTGGGTGCCCGGACGGACGAAGAGACGACGAAGAGACGACGACGACGACGACGTCACTTTTAGAAGCGCGCGTGGACGTCGACGTGGACGTCGTCGAACGCGGAGACGAGACGAGAGACGCGAACGAGGCGGGGGAACGGAGAGGTATCCTCGCGACGACGACGGCGGCGATCGGTCGGTCGATCGGTCAGTCGGTCGGGCGGCGAGACGAGAGACGGGGCGGCGATCGAGGGAGACATTCCCCAGGCTTCCATTGATTCATTCGTCCCATCGACGAAACGTTGTCGTGATTTGATTCGTCGACGACGATCGCGATGATGATGCGAAGAATCGCGCGAGCGGGCGCGGCGGCGCGAGGACGATGGGCGATGGCGCTCGCGGGCGGGGAAACGGCGACGGCGACGCGCGGGAAGTGGATGACGGACGCGGCGGCGGCGGCGGTCGGACGCGCGGGGTTCAGAGGGTACTCGAAGGGCGGGGACGTCATCGGGATCGATCTGGGAACGACCAACTCGTGCGTCGCGGTGATGGAAGGGAAGAACGCGCGGGTGATTGAAAACGCGGAAGGCGCGAGAACGACGCCGTCCATGGTTGCGTTCACGGATAAAGGTGAGAGGTTGGTGGGTCAGCCGGCGAAGCGTCAGGCGGTGACCAACCCGACGAATACGTTGTACGCGACGAAACGTCTCATTGGACGGACGTTTGACGATCCGCACACGCAAAAGGAGGCGAAACTCGTCCCGTATGACATTGTCAAGGCGTCTAACGGCGATGCGTGGGTGTCTGCGGGCGGAAAGCAGTACTCTCCCTCGCAAGTGGGCGCCTTTGTGTTGCAAAAGATGAAGGAGACGGCGGAGGCGTACTTGGGTCACGGCGTGTCCCAAGCTGTCGTCACGGTGCCGGCGTACTTCAACGACGCCCAGCGTCAAGCGACGAAGGATGCGGGTAAGATTGCTGGTCTCGACGTTTTGCGCATCATCAACGAGCCGACGGCTGCGGCGCTTTCCTACGGCGTCGACAAGAAGGAGGGCCTCGTCGCCGTGTACGATTTGGGCGGGGGCACCTTTGACGTCTCCATCCTCGAGATCTCTGGCGGTGTTTTCGAGGTCAAGGCGACGAACGGTGACACCTTCCTCGGTGGTGAGGATTTCGACACCGTTCTCCTCGATGAGATGGTGAACAACTTTAAGAAGGAGCAAGGCATCGATCTCAAGCAAGACAAGCTCGCCGTGCAGCGTCTTCGCGAAGCTGCCGAAAAGGCGAAGATTGAGCTTTCGTCCGCGCAAAGCACGGACATCAACTTGCCTTTCATCACCGCGGACGCCACGGGTCCGAAGCACATGGCGATGACGCTCACCCGCGCCAAGCTCGAAGACCTCGTCGGCAACCTTCTCGAGCGCACCAAGCAGCCGTGCAAGAACTGCTTGAAGGATGCCGGTATTAGCACGAGTGAAATCTCCGAGGTTTTGCTCGTCGGTGGTATGTCTCGCATGCCTAAGGTGCAATCCATCGTCAAGGAGCTCTTCGGTCGCGATCCGAGCAAGGGTGTGAACCCGGATGAGGTTGTCGCCATGGGCGCCGCCATCCAAGGGGGCGTGCTTCGCGGCGACGTCAAGGACATTTTGCTCTTGGACGTCACCCCGCTTTCCCTCGGTATCGAGACCCTCGGCGGGGTGTTTACGCGCTTGATTAGCCGTAACACCACCATCCCGACGAAGAAGAGCCAAACCTTCTCCACCGCGGCTGACAACCAAACCCAAGTCGGCATCAAGGTGTTGCAAGGGGAGCGCGAAATGGCGGCGGACAACAAGACGCTCGGCCAGTTTGACCTCGTCGGTATCCCGCCCGCCCCGCGTGGCGTGCCGCAAATCGAAGTCACCTTTGACATCGATGCGAACGGTATCGTCAACGTGAGCGCCAAGGATAAGGCGACCGGTAAGGAACAAAAGGTTACCATCCAATCCTCTGGCGGTTTGTCCGACTCGCAAGTCGAGCAAATGGTTCGCGACGCCGAAGCGCACGCAGAATCTGACAAGCAACGCAAGGAGCTCATCGAAGTCAGAAACGAAGCGGACACGCTCGTTTACAGTGCGGATAAGAACTTGAGCGAACACGGCGACAAGCTTCCGCAAGACGTCAAGGATGCGATTACCAATGCGCAAGCCGAGCTTCGAACGGCTGCTGAAGGCGAAGACGTCGCTGCGGTTCGTGAAGCCATCAACAACCTCCAACAGGCGGTCATGAAGATTGGTGAGGCGCTTAACGCCGGTGGTGCCGCATCCGAAGGTAACACGTATGAGGGCGAGGAGGTCAAGGGTGACGAAGAACAAAAGAAGGAGGACGAAGCCAAGTAAACGAGCGGCGCGCCCACGTCGCCCAAACAGACAAACGACTTTGATAATAAAAGCACACAAAAACACATTCTTCTTAACACTACTGTACGATGACTACGCTACATCCCCTTCTAAAATAACCTTTCAATCACTTCATCTCGCGCCCCGCGTCTACGGATCGAGCAACCGTGCGCGTTGCTCTCTGTTTCTATCTCTCTCCGCGCGTCTTGCCTTCAAGTGACAATACATGAACACCAAAAACGACGTCACCAGCGCTGTCATTCCCATGAAGAGCTCACCGGCAAACTTTGCCTGGTGTTCCCACTGACTCGGCCCGGCGTCCACGCCCCCCATGATGACCGACACTCGTCGCGCGCGAACCTTGTCGACGACGAATGGCGCGCACTCGGATTGGTGTTTCAGCGCTCAGACGTACAAACCTCATAGTTAGACCCGTTTTTAGGTATCAAATACGTTTCGACATTGTGTGTGAATTCACCCGTGGCATCCGCAGTGCACGCCTCGCGTGACGCATAGACGATGAGCGCAGCCGCGAACGCGCTCACGAACCTCGCCCGCGCGGCGGTCACGATCGGTGTCGGCGCCACGGCGGCGTCGCAGATGATTTACGACGGTACGTGTCGTGACACGAAGATGCGATTGAAAGAATTCCTTTCTGAGAGGGTTGGATTTCGTTCGACTTTCGTGCGTTCGGATCGCGCGCGCGAACCCACGCGCCGAGCGCGTGAGGGATGGTGTGAACCGACAAGTAATAATTGACGGATTGCGAGTCTGAACGCGACGCGAGCGATCGTTACGACGGTGAGAGGTTGAACAAAGACTAACGTTGGGGGCTCTCGTTTCTTTTTTCGCCAACGCGTAGTGGACGGCGGTGAAAGAGCGGTCATGTTTGATCGTTTCCGAGGTGTTTTGCCGTTGGTGAACGGGGAAGGGACGCACTTTATGGTTCCGTTCATTCAGAATCCGACGATTTACGACGTGCGCACTCGGGCCAAATCTTTGACTTCGGTGACGGGGACAAAGGATTTACAGCAGGTCAACCTGACGCTTCGCGTGTTGTGCCGACCGGATATCGAAAAGTTGCCGAAGATTCACGTCGAACTCGGACCGGATTACGATGATCGCGTGTTGCCGTCGATCGGTAACGAAGTTTTGAAGGCGACGGTGGCGCAATTCAACGCTGACCAATTGTTGACGCAGCGTCAACTTGTCAGCCAACACGTCAGCGAGGGTTTGCGAAAGCGGGCACAAGATTTCGGTATCATCTTGGATGATGTGGCGTTGACGCACTTGAGCTTCTCGAATGAGTACACAAAGGCTATTGAGGCCAAGCAAGTGAGTCAACAGGAGGCTGAGCGTGCGGCGTACGTGGTGAAGAGGTCTGAGCAAGAGCGTGAAGCCGCGATTATTCGGGCAGAGGGTGAATCTGAGTCTGCTCGTCTCATTTCTCAGGCGACGAAGTCTGCTGGTCCGGCGCTCGTGGAGTTGCGTCGTATCGAAGCCAGTAAGGAGATTGCGCAGACTCTTGCTAGAAGCCGCAACGTGATGTACTTGCCGGGTGGTGGAGCCAACATGTTGTTGGGCATCGGCCAGCAATGAACAACTTAGAAAAATTTTAAAAGCAAACGTCTCACTTTAGTCCTTATCTCTGCTAATATGTGTGTTAAAAATGTATTGCTAGCGTGCGGGTGGGCGTCATTACGTCCCGAATCTGTGCCTGTAGAGCGGTTGCGCCATGGACTTGAGCACATCGGCCCAGGGACGCTCGACGAGAAGCGCCTTGTTTGCTCCGGCGTGACCAAGGAACAGACAAGGGTTGTCGAGTTTGACGACGCGTACGCCCCCAGGTGCATCGTTCGTAGCGTAGTTCTCCTCAGACATTCGCTCACGCTCGCGTCTCCTCTTCTTCTTTGACGTGGTTGTCGCGTCATCGTTGATCTTCGCACTCAAATCAATGCGAGCAATCGCCGTCGGCGTGTGTGCCAAGACCACGGATTTCTTTGACTTTGGATCGAAACTCAATCCACAAATTTGCCCAGGCAAGTCTCTCAGCGCGGCTGGGGCGTCGACGCCCGCTTCTGCAAGAGACGCACTCCACTTTGTCGGAGTGACACGATCGATGTCGTACGTGAACAGCGCGTTCGACGGTCCCGCGAGAGCCAAGACTCCAGACGGGCTGATGGACACGGCGGAAATTGGCGGCCAAACGGCGTGCGTCTTCGGCGGCGGAAGAGAGACGTGCAACTTCATAGTATCGAAGTTGTACACGTGCACCGCGCCACCGATGGTACCCGCCAAACCGTCAACCATTCTATCCGTCTCTTCGCCGCCACGAGCGGTGACGACGACGAGCCATTGGTTATCCGTGCTCACTTGAATGTGACTCACGATGGGAACGTCGAGATCGCTAGGCTTGACGTTGACTTCGTCAACTCGACGCCGGCGAACTGCTGCCGCGAGAGCTACAGCGGCTGCGCTCGCCTTTGGAAGGTGTGATTTGAGCACACTCGACACGACCCATTTGTCGAGATCGATGATGTGCGCCGCGCCCGAAGCGGTGACGGCGACTAGATGTTTTCCATCCGGCGCAAAGGCGAGCAGTTGCGCGGAAGTCACGCCTGCTGGGGGATCCTGGCGGCGTACGCTCCATGTGATTTCATCGCCCCCCTTCGGGGAACTAATCTCAAACAAGCGCAGGCTCATCACGTCGCTCACCGCGATCATCTTACCGTCTGGCGAAATGGCGGAGCACAAAACGTGTCGAGGCCCAGCCAACTGCGCTCGCAACACGTGCGCGGGCGCCGCGGCGAGCTTCATCATCCCCTCCTTCTTATCAGGTCGCTTGCGACTTTCCCCGAGTCTCCAGACGTCCAACCAGTTTTCGTGTTCGGCGAGCAACAGGGGTGGGTTCGGTCCGCTCGCACTTGTCATGGAGATTGGTGTGCGCTGCGGCACGCTCACCACTCGCACTGGATGGTGCTTTCTGAAAGATTCAGCATTGTAGGCGATGAGTTGCGCGTCGTTGCCCGCAGACAGTAGGATGCCGTCATCACTCGAGCTCGGCGCCGCGATCGCGAGCGCCTTGACGTCGTGAGTGTGCGGTCTCTTGCTCGAAGTGAACGCCCACTGATTGTAACCTTCCATCTTTTCAAGCGCGGCGTCGAGTTTTTCAAATTCAACAATTTGCGAATCGACGCCCGAGGCGAACACCTTGTTCCCACTCGGCGTCGAAGCAATTGTGAGAACATCCGCCTTGTGCTGTTGAAACCTGGAGAGTACGGTACCAAACTTGACATCCCAAAACGTCACCGCGCCGTCGGAATCTCCCGTCACGAGCGCGCCGTCTGGCAAAAAGTTGAGCGCCCACACGCAATTTTCATCCGACGCATTCAAAATCTCTGACGCCCGATGCGGGACATTACACACCGTGATTCTCCTCAGCTCGTTATAATTGACGCAATCCATCAAATGCGCCACGCCTCGCGACGACCCGCACGCCAAAATTTCCTCACTCGGATGCCACGCCAAACTCAACAACCTCCCTTGCACCCGCAAAAACGACCTCTTATGCGCCACCCCGCTCCCAACCCCGCTTCCATCCACCACGGTTACGATTCTCGCGCATCCATCGTCGCATGCGATGGCCACGCGCTGCGCTTCGCCTCTTCTTCGTCTCGACGCCGGCGCGCTCGACATGGCCCAAATCGCGCCCCCGTGCGAGTCGCACTCAGACTTTGGCTTCCCGCTCGACAAATCCCAGGCCCGCACGCGTCCATCGAGTCCGGCGCTCAGAAGTGTCACCCGTCGCGCCGCGTCTTTCCGTCCGCTCACGCTTCTGCGTCGTCGTCCGTCAGCCATAGCGTCGTCGTCATCATCGTCGTGGTCACCCATCGTACCATTTGCCCCGCCGCCAGCGCCTCGGTCCGCATCGACATCATCCTCCTCGTCGTCGAACGCCTCGCACCACGCCAACGCGCTCGTCGACGCCCCCGCGCGTCCGGGAATTTTCGCCACGCATCTCCAATCCCCGCCCTCGGCGTCGTACACCTCTATCGCCCCGGATTCTCGCGCGCACGCGACGAGCGCACCGCCGGGCGCCGCCTCGAGCGCCGTCACCCCGCTGGGCGTCCACGCGACGAATCGTCCGCGGTGGAGCTCGAGCATGGCCCGGATCGAATCCGTGGAGCACCGGCGCGACCGAGCGTCCCGTCGTCGATGTCCGATGGACGTCGTCCGATAGACGTCGTCCGATAGACGTCGTCGAGTGACGTCGGTCGTCGCGCGCGCCGTGCGCTTTTTTACTCGCACCGCACGCGCGAAAGCGCCCGATCGATGGAAAATCGATACGGATAGTCGATGAAAATGACCGATCGGAACTTTTGATCGATGGTTTTACCTTTGGTTTCGTTTCGATCTATCGATCGATGCAATCATCCAAGCGTGCGTTTTTCAAAAAACAACCGACACATGTGCCAGACGTATCTCACTGTATACACATACAATCAAAACACCCGCCAGCGCTGGACAGACAGACGGACGGACGAACGCGTTCGAACCGACGCCGCACTCGACGACGCGCGCCGATCGACGGGGCGAGGAGGAGACGCGGTGAGCGTTCGACGACGTGGATTTTAGGTTTCGTTCATCCGAGTGTGAAATCGAGATGGCGTCGGCCGTGTGCGCGGCGACGACGACGGGGTTGCGTGTGACGAGTGGTGGACGATGGGTGATGCCGCGTAAAGCGCCGGCGCGGTGTGGACGGCGCCGCGGACGAATGGCGACGACGACGAGGCGTGCGGTGACTCGAGAGGGACCTTTTCACGGCGAGGAGGCGAGGGAGACGTTGGCGACGCTGGCGGATGAAGTGCGACGAAACGTCGCAGAGGCGGACGCCGACTCGACAGCCGAGCGTCGAAAGGAAACGCGGCGCGCGGATGGTCATGGTGACGCTGGTTCGCAGCGAGAGGTAGTCAAACGCGAAGACGATGAATTGGTGTGGTCGACGATGCGTCTCGTCGCGGATGATGGATCGAGGGCGAGGTTGGTATACGCGGTACGCGACGGCGCGCTGACGTTGCGCGTGGACCGAGTCGAGTGCAGAGGAAGCGACGCGCGGGATTTGTTGTTGCACTGGGGCGTGCAAGAGCGCGCCGGTGGAGATTGGATATCGCCCTTTGATGCGTTGGAACGTGTGCCGAGTGGATCTCGTGCGCCGGATGGAAAGTCGTGCGAGAGCGGGTTCGATGACGCGAGAGACGGGACACAGTCGATTACGCTCGATCTTGCCAAACGAGGAGGCGACGTCCAAGCGGTGGTGTGTCTCGTGCGCACGCAGGATTGCAAGGTGTGGTTCAAGGATGAATGCGCGGGAGATGTTGTCTTAGACGTTCGCGATGCGGTGCGAGGGGTGGAGAAAAAGCCCGCACCCGTCGAGGTTCGCTCGGTTGAACCAGAGCCAAAGCCGACGGCGGCGCGCCGCGAATCTGTCTCTGGCGAGCCCACAAAGCCAATGGAGGATGAGCAGTTTGCCGCGCTCAGCCAATGGAGAGGACAAGAGGTCAAGCTGCAAAACTTTAAAGGAGGAAACGGCGACAGAAACCTACGTTGGAACACGGATAACCTCGCCGATGCGGCGCGACGAATCGTCGAGGGCGATCGAGACTCGTCGTCTTGGAGGCAAAAGTTGCAAATGGTGGAAAGGTTAATATGTGACAACGGCGCGGACGTCGATTCGCTCGCGTACGTGACTGTTTATTTGTTCTGGATTTCCGTCGGCGCGATTGCGTGCGTCGAAGATGGCACGCACTACCGTCCGAATCATCACGCCGGCTCTGCCGAGAGGATGTTTGGCGCCATTGAAGCAGCGGAACGATTTGCGGACGAGCTCACGCATCGCGGCGAGCATCACGGATCGAGAGAGCTTCGCGCGCTCATTCGTCGTTTACACCCGCGCTTACCGGCGTTCACGGCTGAGTTTACGCAGAGCGTGCCGTTGACGCGCATCCGCGACATTGCGCATGGCAAGGGTGATGAGCACGGCAAGTGTCGGGAGGTTCGCCAAGAGATTAAGCACACCATTCAGAACAAACTGCACAGATGCGCCGGTCCGGAAGATCTCGTCGCCACGGAAGCCATGCTCGCAAAACTTACCGCGCCCGGAACGGATTATCCGGAGGCTTTCGTGAATGAGTTTAAGATTTTCTACCGGGAACTCAAAGAGTTTTTCAACGCGTCGTCCGTCGCCGATCGCATTGAAAGAATTGCAAATGAACAAGGCGCGCCGCAACGCGCGTCCAGCTCGTCCAAGGCATTCTTGGATGCAAAAGCGAGAGTTGACGCGCTACCGTCTGTCGATTCAGTCGGAGATCAAGTGACCTTGAGCTCGCTGATTGAATGCTTGAAAACCATTCATTCCGCCCGCGTCGACATTGATGCCGCACTTCGTTCGGGTGGTGAACTTGAGAACGCGCAAGCGGCGACGCGACAGCAATGGCGTCTGGCAGAGGTGGGCATGGAAGACTACGCATTCGTGCTGTTGAGTAGATTATTAAACACGCTAGGTGCCGAAACCGAGCCCCCACGCACCGACGTCAGTGTGAGCGAGGTGAAGTTGACGCTCGAGGCGCTCGCTCTGACATCTCGCACAATGGCGTTGAGTACCGGCGGGGATCAGGAACTCGACGCCGTCGCCGCTGAGGCGGAAACACTCGCTCGCAATGGTTTACCCGCAGGCGAAGAAGGCGGTCTCCGCGTCCAAGCGATCGCCGAACGCGCGCGCCGGAGCGCTGTCGACTTCTGTTCGCTACTGGAATCTTTATTCGACGGGCGCGCAAACAGCTTGGGTAACGCCCTGGGTATCGATGACGGTTCCGTGAACGTGTTCACCGAAGGCCAGATTAGAGCGAGCGTCGTGTTTCAATCTGCAAAGCTCGCGACGCTTCTTCTTCGTGTTAGCCGGCAAATCACTGGCGCGGCGGGTTGGGATTGCGTTGTTCAAGGCACCGCTGTCGGCGAGCTCAAGTGCGTCGATCGACTCACACCCGAGGCGTGCGCTGGATTCGACAAACCCGTCGTGTTGCTCGTCGAAAGCGCGGATGGTGATGAGGAGGTTTCGACATGTGGTCCAAACGTGCGAGGCATCGTCTTATGTCATGCACTGCCCCATCTCAGCCATCTTGCTCTGCGGGCTCGTCAAGCACGCATACCGCTCATCGCCGTGGAGGACGACAAGTTGGTGGACTACGCGCGCGGGTTTGTGGGTCAAGAAGCGGTGAAACTCATCGCGGAAGCGTCTTCTATTACGCTCGATGTTACGACTGAAACGATGTCTACGACGAAGATGGGAGAAAAGACAGCTACCTCGAAGTCGACTCCGCAGCTCGTTGCAGATCTTTCCAAGGCGAGCAGCGTGATCGATCTCGTCGAGTTGCATGATATGGGTCTGAGCGCGTCAATGCGCATGGCTGGATCCAAATCTGCCATGTGTGCGCAGCTTAGCGCAATCGCTGCGCGCTCGGCGAAGGGCTACGAGTTCAAGGCGCCGGAAGGCGTCGCTCTCCCATTCGGCGCGATGGAAATCGCGTGCGCCGCCATGGGTAAGCTTGAACAACTCGAGACGATGATTGACAGACTCGCCGATGTCAACGAAGCGGCTGAGATGAAGGCTTCGTGTGATGCCATCCAGGACCTCATCAGATCTGTTCGACCGTCCGACGAGACTCTCGACGCGATATCGAACAAGTTTAGCTCTGGGGCTCGGGTGATGGTGCGAAGCAGCGCCAACGTAGAGGATTTGGAAGGCATGTCTGCCGCAGGACTGTACGATTCGATCGCTAACGTCGACGCCGGATCTAGAGACGCTCTCGGTGTCGCCATCGCTGAGGTTTGGGCTTCGTTGTTCACGACTCGCGCCGTCGCTTCTCGCGCATCGGCGGGCGTTCACCATTTAGGCGCTCACATGTGCGTCTTGGTGCAAGAAATGCTTGCCCCAGAGGTGAGTTTCGTGTTTCACACGAGCCACCCGCTGACGAACGACGGCAACTCGGCATACGCAGAGTTTGCGCTCGGACTCGGCGAAACGCTCGCCTCAGGCGCCGTTCGCGGCACCCCGTGTCGCGTGAGCATTGACAAGGCTACCAAGACTGCCACCGTCAACGCGTTTGCCTCCTTCGGCACGGCGCTCGTGCGCGACGACGATTCGCCGACTGGCATGAAATCTGTCGCCGCCGACTACGCGTCTCATTGGTTGAACAATGATTCCGCGAAACGCAACGACGTGGCGGTCAAAATGCTCGAAATCGGTCTCGTGTTGGAACGTGAACTGTCGCCAAATGGTTCGACGCTAGCGCAAGACATTGAAGGTTGCATCTTACCAGACGGCACCTTGTGCATCGTCCAGGCTCGTCCGCAGCCGTGATTAGCTCAAATCGCACGCACGCTATCTTTCTTAATATCTAGACAATACTAATACAAACGTCTCATCACTGTCTTTCTTCTACGAAATCAGCCAACCCTGCGGTGAGATGTTCACGCAAAAACGTTAACTCTCCCTCATCCAAATCCGCCCCCAACTTTTTCAGCGCCGTCAAAATCTCCACCCGTTCCGTCTTCCCACTCTCCGCACTCATCTTCCCCAGCACCACGTCTCGCTCAACCGCGCTCAACCGCTCTCGAAGCTGCCCCGGTTGTTTCAACGCGAACAACTTTAAAATTTCAGGCGTCTTAAACGCACTCTTAATCGCCGCCTGAGTCGCGCTCTTAATCACCTCGAGTTCGTGTGTCAGCGTCACGTCCCCGGACGCCATTCTCGCGAGCGATGATTTAAACGTTTCCAACTGCGCCAGCGTTTCCGCTCGCGTTTCCTCGTATTCATCGTCGTCAAACTCCTGGTGGTCGTTCCAAACATTCAACTGTCAGTCTCCGCATCTTTCAATTCGTCCGTCCCGACGGACGCGATATTTCGTCGAACGAGCCCGCACCTCTTTCGCCTCCTCGAGATCGGCGAGTTGGGTGAGCAATCGCGCGATTTGGTCCTCCGCGTTCGCGCGTAATCTCGCCGTTTCGGATGACATCTTTCGTTTCTTGTACTAGCTTTTTCGTTGCGTCGCACACTGAAGACTTGTTTGTTTCTCGACACTCTTCGTCGACGACGTCGTTCAGAATGGCGATGGCGATGACGATGGCGGCGGTGCGCGCGTGCGCGGGCTCGACGTTTCGCGGTGGGTGTGGGTGTGGAGACGGAATCGCGTCGACGTCAGCGTCGGGCTCGGCGTCGGCGTCGAGAAACATTATTAATCCATCGAGCAAAACGCTGACGCGCGTGTTTACGACGACGCTCGTGCGTCGCTCGACCGTCGTCGCGACGGCGACGGATGGCGGCGAGAAAACACCATCGCCGTCGAGTGAAATCACGCAAGTCGACCGGGGGTACATGCGTCGAGCGCTGGAACTCGCGGCGAGAGCGACAGGCGACGTCTACCCGAACCCTCTCGTCGGTTGCGTTGTCGTCGATGCGGACCGCGACGTCGTCGTCGGTGAGGGTTATCATCCGAAAGCGGGCGAACCGCACGCTGAGGTTTTCGCGCTTCGCGCCGCGGGACATCTCGCCCGCGGGGCGACGGCGTACGTGACGCTCGAGCCGTGTAATCACTTTGGTAGGACGCCTCCGTGCGCTCGCGCGCTCGTGGACGCCGGCATTGCTCGCGTCGTCGTCGGTTTTGTCGACCCAGATCCGCGCGTTTCGGGCGGGGGGATTCAAACGTTATTAAACGCTGGCATTGACGTCGTCGTCGGGTGCGAGGAGAGCGCGTGTCGGGAAATCAACGCCGAGTTTATCGATAGACAATTGAAGCTTCGGGGCGAGTGAATCATCAGTTACCCGAAATCCAACCGCCAGTCGTTTTTAAAAGAAGAGCTACTACTACTAGGTACACGCACGCACGCATCGTCGTTATCACACTCATCGCCTCCCACACTGTAACAGCGACCCAGCGGAGAGAAACAACCCAAACAACGCCGACGAACCCACCGTCGCGCGTCCAATGTGTCTCACTTTGAGCAACCCGGGAACCTTGTACGCGAACGCTTCGTACGTCCCGTACACCGCACCGACGGCGCCACCGACGGCGCCACCGAGCATTGCGCCCGTGGTGACTCTATTGATGCAGTGTTTGTCCATTGCGGCGCGATTCACGACGACAGACGACGACAGACTAGGCGCCAGACAGTGCCGATGTTCGTGAAATTTCACGCACCTTCGTTGCAGGTTGTTTACTTGGAGTGTTGAGTGCAGTGAAGTTAAGGGCAGCAAAGGGTGTAGTGATTAAAAGGATTGGCGTACAGCAAATTGTGTTGTTGTATCGCATCTACGGTGACTATAGTAATAATGATTGCGATATTATTGGTACATGACGCATCCCGAGCGTACAGCTCGACCAATGAAGCTCGTCTTGAACGGCGGGCGAACGGGTCGCTCGCTCGCGCTCTCGCGCGGACGAGCAAACGGCGTCGCAGCCATTGGTTCGGATTGAAAATTGCCAACCGAACGCTTGTTTTTCATGTGGGTTTTCATTCGAAAGAATAATGGTGTTTCCTGATATCTTTTCTTCGTGTGTGGTGATTGATTGGATCCACAACATTACCGGTTTTGCACCAAGGTGCACGCCGGACGATCGTTTTGATAGACGAGGTCTTCAAGCTCCTTCTTGGTGGCGGTGCTCGTCATCTTCTCGCTCCAGACGTAGAAGCAATGGTACTTGGAGCAGAGGATACCGTTGAAATCGCAGGCACCAGCCATGGTGTACGCACCGGCATCCGGGAACATGAGCCAATCACCGTTGGATAACTCTGGTAAAGGAATGTTGCGCATGACGCAATCGAGCGAGTCGCACGTCGGCCCGTACACGGTGGAAGAGATCTTCTGCTTTTCAAACTCATCTTGGTGAGAGAGCGGAGCCACCTTGTTTGGTTGCAAAAAGTATGTCGGCAAATCGAGACCGTCGTAAATGATACCGTTGAAGGAGCCGTACAAACCGTCCGTGATGTAATAATCCATGTGGCGTTCACCGGCGTCGTTGGTGCCTTCGCGCTTGCCGTACACCAAGCAAGCCATGGTGACTGGGGCTTGGGCAAAGTATCGACCGGGTTCGTCGATGATTTGCAATCCCGGGAAGGTGCCGTCGTCCGGGAAAATCTCGTCGAGCGCTTCACGCACGCGATCAAAGTTGGACGGAGCTTCAGTCACAGTGCCATCCGGGTTGAAGGAACCCGTGAACCCACCGCCGAGATCGAGCAAGTGCATGTGGAAACCCATGGACACGGCTTGATCAAAGATTTGGCGAGCGTAAGAAATTGCGTTGCGGTAGGCATCCGGGTTTCTCGAAGAAGAACCGACGTGGAAAGACACACCCGCCAAGTCCAAGTTGAGCAACGCAGCGACAGAGAGAAGTTCCGGCACCTTGTCGAGCGGCGCGCCGTACTTGGCGCCGAGCGGCAAACGAGCCATCGGATCATCCGCACGAATGCGCAACACAAGCTTAACCTTCACTTTGGAGGCAAGAATCTTATGAAGCTCAGAGACGGAATCAAAGGTGGTATACGGCACGTCATGCTCGGCGATGCAACGCAAGTCGCACGGGCGCTTCACCGGGTGAGCCAAGATGATTCTTTCGCTCGGCACACCTAGAGAGGTGACGAGCTCGACTTCGCCTTGAGAAGCGCAGTCAAAACCCGCGCCCAACGCGGCGAGCGTGGAGATGATGCCGCGGTCTGGCAAGCACTTGACAGCGTAGTGCGGTCGCACTCTCGGCAACTTGACGCGATGGTAATCAAACAGTGCCTTGACGGTAGCGAGGTCGACAATGCAAAAGTTTTCCTCCAAGGAGTGCTTTTCGACGAGATCAGTGGCTCGCTGGTGCACGTCAGCCATTCTTCTCGACGCAATCGCCTCGACGGCGAAGGCGCCGCAAACGCCTTCGAGCGTCAACGCCTTGGGGTGCTCGGGCACTGGAACCTCAACCTCCGGTTCGTTTTGCAACGAATCCTTAAAGCCAATGGTGTGCGCGAGACCTTTGACATAGACCCCGAGCGCGGTCGGCACGTGGTCAACCTCCGCCGCCGGCGCGAACGACTCAGAGAAGTCTTGCCCAGAGCCGTAGGTTGCCGCGCCCCGCGTGTTTCTTATGTTGTCCAGCGCCGCGACCAGATCCCGGTCTTGCACGCTGAACGACGCTCCAGAGCGCCTATAACGCGCTTGAAATCGTCTCGGCGCTTTGGCTTCGCGCGCCCCCTGCGTCATCGATACAAACCCCGCGATCGCTCGTCAGTCGTTTCGTCCAATCGTCACCCCTCTCTCGGAAAGCGCGTCAACAAGAACGACTAGCGAGCGCGCAACCGCGTACTCCCCACGCGCGCGTACGCCTCGCTCGACGCCCTTCACCGCCCACATCCGCGTCGAAACGGTGTCAAAATATTTTGTTTTCATCATTCTAAATCCTTCCGCATTCATCACGGCTCGCGCTCGCGTCACACCGGCGTCGAAGACGTCGTTTTACGCGTTTTCCGATGCTCGCAAACGAGAGCCGCCACGAAGGCAACAATCCGTCCCAACACTTTATGCTTCGCGTCGCGTCGCGACGTACCGTGGGCGCGTTCGCCTCACTGGAGGTTCGCTTAGTATCGATCACATTCGAGCTCGGGTATCGCACGTCCACGTCCATACCGCCCGGTGGCGGAGTGGTGCGACGCGTCTAGCACTGCGGACGCAAGCCCATCGGCATCGTGTTTCACGCGGCGAACCGACGCGTTTTTTCATCTCTACCGATATATAGGTAAACAGTAACGAACGAAGTGGGTGATGATAATTTTTGCTTTTTACAACTCGGGGGCACCTGTTCTCTGCGCCAGCGAACAACGGAAACTGTTATCTATCGACGCCTGCCGGATTCCAAATCCCCGGCGAGCGGACGCTCGAGACCGCTGCTGGAGCCGCCGGTGGGAGAGTCCTCGCCCCGGGCGCGGGCGGCGCAACAGGGAGGGAGTTCTTCTTCTTCGCCGGAACCGGCGCAGCAAGATGGGCGAACACCCGACGCGTCTGGGGCGCACCCGGCGCAGTCTTGCCTGTCGTTTGGAGAGGCGAAACTGCAGCACGCGGTGGTGTTCGCCACCACGGGGGCTTGGGAACCGAATACGATGTGGCCGAGCAGAAGGCCGACGATGACGGCGGAAAAGAGGGCGAAATGGTACGTCATCGAGACGAGCATGAGGAGATAGCCGGCTGTGATTTGGAAGCCGTAAATCATCGTGGCGTACACCCTAGACTTGGGTTCGGGGATGCTGTGGCAGTTGCAAAAGCCTGGATTCTGGAGCTTGCGTCGAATGGAAGCCAGGCCTTCGATGGAGGCGCCCAAGGCGACGGTGGCGAAAAAGCCCAGGGCGAACAACGCTGGAGTGTGCAGGGACCAGCTCTCAAAGAGGAGCGCCACGCACGGCGCGCTCGAGCCCGCGTTGACGTGGAATCCGTCCATGTACATTGTGGTGGGCGGGATATCTGTGTTACAGAAGCCCGTGTGTTCCTTCGTACCCGTTGCCGGACACTGAGCGCCGCACGAGGCACAGTGCGAGACGCCGTCCCACACGTTTCCGGTGGTCTGATCGACGCACTGCGCCGTGTCGTCGCACGCATCAGGCGCCTCGACGCACGCTAACCAGCAGTACACCTCACCGGCATTACACGTGTTGGAAGACGACAAGACGCGTCTGTTGGTGTCCACCGGGGTGAAATCCCTGGCGTCGTACACAGGCGAGGGACATGCCACCGCGGCCCATTTTTCATCCTCCGCGTCAGCACCCAGTCGCATCGCCGCCCGCGTCGCACCCGCGTGCCAAGTCCCGAACGACATGCCCGATTCCGGGTGCGCGTGCGAGCTCTCAGGAAGAACCATGCGACCGAACCACGCGCGGTCACCCGTGAGTCGCATCGCGTGTGTCGGCACCTTGATGAGCGCTTGCATCTCCGCGCTCAAACCGGGAACCCACACGCGCGCCGCCTCGCCGAGCATGACAATCATCCCATCGTCCGGCACATCCGGTTCGATGTCACCGATAAATAACCCTCGCGATCCACCCGCACCTGGTTTCTCGCCTCGCACGAGCGCCGGCGTCATCACGATGGCCACACCGACATCCGTGTGCGCGTGCTTACCCTCCAAATCCAAATCAACCGCGTTATCCTCCTCCTCAACCGTCGCCGCCGCCCCGTACGCGTGAAAGTGATCCAACGTCATGGATGACCTCGCGCTCGATTCATAAAACCCGCGCGTCGCGTTGTGAAACGCCGCATCCAACCGACGCAACGCCGCCAAAGCGACGACATCCGCCCCGTCGCGAATAGACTCCAAGTCCCCGCGCATCGCGTTCGCCCCCGCACTCCCCAACCCGGCGCACTCCGCTTCCATCTCCATCTTTAACCGCTCTTTCGCCTTGACCGCCACCGTCGTCCGAATCGCACCGTCGTGCGCGCGTTCCCACTCTTCGCTTCGCCACAACGTCGACTCGACGCCCTCAGCCTCGTCGGGGTCCTCCGCCCGTCGTCTCGCGCACGCCGAGAGCGCATCCAAGCCCCGTCGTCGCGCTTCGACGTAGGCGTGACTGATATCCCGCACCACCATCGCCCCCGCCGCGTCTTTTCCGATGAAGGCCCGTCGCACGACGTCGTCTGACTCTCCATCCATGAGCGCTCTCAGCGTCGTCATCGGCAACTCTTTCGCGAGCGCTCCCGACGCCATCGGAGCGACGACGCACGCGGCGACGACGACGACGACGCATCGCGCGACCGCACGACGGGCGTCGCGTCGACGGCGACGCATCGCGCGTATTTTATGCGATCTGAATTTCCCGCGCGACCGCGGGTTCCGTCGGCGTGCGTGTCTGGGGATAAAGTCCTGGAGGTCATTCCGTCCATCCGCGTTGGAGGAGTGGATACACTGGAGAGAGGATACACTGACGTCGTAGTCGTAGTCGTTACAACAGCGAGGCGATGGTACGGATATTGTGTACAAAAATGGGTGGACTCGATTGGTAGGGCGGAGACGGAGTAGATGCGGTTTCTAACCATCCATCCATCCGTCCGTCCGCGTGTCCTTCCGATTGATTGATTGACTGTCTGTCTGTCTTGACGCCATTCGTTGGTTCGACGCGGCGTGGAGCGGCGGGCGTCTCAGCGAGCCTCCGGGAAACTGCTGTCGGAGTCGACGACGTCGATGCCAGACGGGCCCTCTTGAGTAGTCTCTACTTCGGTGGTGGTGGTGGACGTGGTGATGGAGGATTTGTTGAGTTCCTCGGAAACCTTGTAGTACACCTGAGCGGTGCGAGACGGGGATAAGACGCGCATCTTGCACGCGCGAGACGGTTGCTCGTACGGGCCGACCCAGGATGGCGGACCGTCGGGTTCGGTGAAGTGATCGACGCCGAAGCCGCAGCGGGAAGAACCGCCGAAAGCTTGGGCGTCGGTGTCGAGGGCGAGTCTGTACTTGCCGGCTTCTGGGACACCGATTTCGAGGCCTTCGTAGGACTCGGTGGGGTGGAAGTTGAAGACGAAGACGAGCGGACCGCGCTCAAAGACGAGGAGCTTGCGTGCGTCGTCGGCGGTGCTCACGTGTTGATGGGCGGCGCCGATGTAATTGTACACGTCATCGAGCTCGAGCATCGACTTGTCGAAAGCCAAGAGGTCAGAGTAGCGGAGGTGGTCCGCGTCAGCCAAGTCCCAGCGTCTTCGGCAGAAATCATGGCTCCAGCCATTGCCTTCGCGGGGAAAGTCCACCCACTCGGGGTGGCCGAACTCGTTACCCATGAACGTGAGGTAGCCCTCGCCGCCGAGGGAAGCGGTGGCCAATCTAAGCATTTTATGGAGTGCGATGCCTCGATCAATCACGACGGATGGCTCGTTGAGCTTGGACATGCCGTCGTACATCTCCGAGTCCATGAGCCAAAAGGCGGTCGTCTTATCGCCGACGATGGATTGATCGTGAGACTCGACGTATCCAATCGCCTTTTCGGTGTAGCGTCGGTTACAGAGAGTGCTCACCATTTCGAACGGGCTCCAGTCCTCGTCACGGCGTTCCTTCAAGTACTTGACCCAAAAGTCTGGAATGGACATGGCGAGACGCGCGTCAAAGCCAATGCCACCCTTGGAGATGGGCAAGCAGAGCGTCGGCATGCCGCTGACGTCTTCGGCGATGACTTCAATCTCTGGGTAGAGCGAATGAAGCATGTCGTTGGCGAGCATGAGATACACCACTGCATCGACGTTGGTGGACATGGAGAAGTACTGATCGTACTCGCCGGAGAACTCCATTTGCAAACCGTGGTGGTGGTACAGCATGGAGGTGACGCCGTCAAAGCGGAAACCGTCGAATTGGTACTCATCCACCCAGTAGCGCAAGTTGGACATGAGGTAGCGCATGACTTCCCAGTTGTCGTACTTGTACAGTCTAGAGTCCCAGAGCCAGTGGTAACCGGCTTCACCCTCGCCAAAGTACGAGTCATCGGCGCGTTGGCCAAAGTCAAAGCCCGCGATGCCATCTTGGGTGTTACTGGATGCGTGAGAGTGGACGATGTCCAGGAGGACTCGCAAACCGAGCCCGTGCGCCTTGTCAACGAGGTACTTCAAGTCTTCAGGCGTGCCGCAACGAGAAGAAACGGCGAATGGATTCGTGACGTGATATCCGAACGAGCCGTAGTACGCGTGTTCCATCACCGCCATGAGTTGCACGGTGTTGTACCCACCCGCGGCAACGCGTGGCAGGACGTCATCGGCAAACTCGCGATACGACGCCACCTTGCCTTCGTTGGAGCTCATGCCGACATGCGCTTCGTAAATGCGCGACGCCTGCGGCTTCTTTGGCGCCTTGTTTTTGAACGAAAACTTTTCCTCCGGCGCCCAGTAGATACCGTCGTACGCCGCGCCCATGACGCCTTGTTCCACCGTCGCTCGGCGGCACCACGCCGGGATGCGATCGAGCTGCGCCCCGTCAGAAGTGAAAATTCTCACCTTCACCTTGGATCCGTGCTCGATCGCCCCCTTTGGAAGCTTCACTTCAAACGTTCCAAACTCATCTCGAGTCATCGGCGTCGCTTCAGCGTTCCATCCGTTGAAATCACCAATCAAAGCGACGTGCGCCGCCGCCGGAGCCCACTCACGAAACATAATCTCACCCGTGGATGAATCCGTGGTGAAACCGTATCGCTCGTACCCACGCGAGAACGCCTCGAGCGATCCTTCCGCAGATTCAATCGCCTTCTTCCTCTCCGCATAAGTCGCGTATCGATACGCCAGGTGATCGCCGTGCGGTTCGAGTTTCGGGTCCAGTTGCGTCGCCTCAGTTCCCGGTCGAAATCCACCACTTTCGTCAACCATCGCCGGCGTCGGCGATGGCGATTCTTCCATCGGCGTCGCCGCCTCGACGACGCCACCACCACCGCTAGCCATTTCCATGTCTTCCCAATCGCCTTCGCTCGCTCGCGCGATCGTCATCGTCGTCTTTGTCGTCGCGTTGAAGAAGCGTCGTTCCGTCGCCAGCGCTGTCCTTCGCGCCGATACTGATGAAGAAGATCCTTTCGCCAGAGTCGTCGTGCGTCCGTGAATGGTCGTCGCACGCATGGTAGGTTTTACGTGTGCTTTTGCTTGTCAACCGTGTGTGCGTCCACGCGCAGACGTCCCGAGCACAGACCCGCGCGTCGTCGTGTGCCGAACCGATCGCCAATTCAACCGTCAGCCGTTCCGGTTGCGCGCTTGACCGCGGTGCCGCTATTGTGGATGTTCTTTTGCTATCTTCGTGTTCTGTACTTTCTTGTGATAGTTCATATGTGACGTTAAGTATGAACACGCGTTGATCACAGTATTGTAGACCCGGAAGGAGGTTCTATTTCAGGGTTAGGGTTGTCCGAACCCTCGATCTTCGTACTATAAATGCTTGGGAAGGTATGTAAAGTTCTAAAAGACGTTGTATGTTTTGGAGAAGGTGCTCTGAGAACGCGCGAGACGCGCGGCGCGATAGCGCGACGGTCGACCGAGGGCGCGTCGGCGACGAGGCGCGAAACGCACCGCGAGGACGACGTTGACGACAGTGATGATGACGATGAGTACGCCGCGAGCGACGCGCGTGCGGTCGATGTGTGCGACGAGTCGAGGACCGCCGAGACGCGTTCAAATGACGAAGACGCCGACGGTGACGCGCGCGGCTTCGGTGTCGCGCGGTTCGACGATGACGGTGAGTATAGCGAAAAGCGGTCGTCGGGCGATGATGACGTCGACCCGCGCGGGGGCCTACGATGCGTTTCGGGCGGGTATGAGCGAGGACGACCGCGAGGCGATCGCCGAGGCGTGGGATAAGATTATGCGCTGGGCGCACTTTGTCGAATCAGCGAAGTCGAAGGACGAGAGCGTGCTTCGAAGGGCGAAAAAAGTTGCCATCATGGGTGGTGGAAGCTTTGGAACGGCGATGGGGACGCTCTTGGCGAGGAATAAGGAGGATTTAGATGTGGTTATTTTGATGAGAAACGCCGACGACGCCAAGGCGCTCAACGAGCAACACAGAAATGTCAAGTATTTGCCAATGTATGACCTTCCGAAACAGATTAGAGCGACAACGGATGCGGCCGATGCGTTATCAGAGTGTGATTTCATCATCCACGCCGTACCGGTGCAGCAGTCCAGACAGTTTTTGGAAGGGGTGAAGGATTTCATCGATCCAAAGACGCCGATGTTGTGCCTGAGCAAGGGGTTGGAAGTGGGCTCTTGCGAGCTCATGAGCGAAGTGATTCCCGGAGGGCTGGGTCGCAATCAACCCCTCGCCGTGCTCTCAGGCCCGACGTTTGCCGTCGAGCTCATGCAAGGGCTTCCGACGACCATCGTCGCGGCGAGTGACGATGAACAACTGGCCATTCAGGTGCAGCAACTCTTTGGCTCGTCGTGCTTGCGCGTTAACACGAGCACGGATGTCACTGGGGTTGAGCTCTCAGGTGCGATGAAGAACGTGCTTGCGATCGCTGCGGGTATCGTCGAAGGTCTTGAGCTCGGGAACAACGCGATGGCGGCGCTCGTCGCACAGGGGGTGGCTGAAATTCGTTGGCTTGCGGGTAAAATGGGCGCACGTTCAGAAACTTTGGCGGGGGTGAGCGGTACCGGCGACATCATGTTGACATGTTTCGTCAACTTGAGCCGTAACCGCACGGTTGGTGTGCGACTCGGGGCGGGTGAATCGTTGGAGGAAATTCTCGGTTCTATGAACCAGGTTGCGGAGGGTGTAGCCACCGCCGCCGCCGTGGTTCAGCTCGCGCGACGATACAGAGTTTCTCTTCCGGTGCTCACCGCCGTCGCGAGCATCCTTGACGGCGACATGGGAGCCAAGGAAGCGGTCGATAAGATTATGAACTTGCCGCAAGTGCCCGAAGTGTAGAATTTGATAATAAACATTCATTAATGCGATGCATGAATAAATTAGTCATCGTGACAGAGTCAAGAATCGTTAAAGGCTACGCGTCTTCGCGGAAAATCGTACACTATTTGTTTCTTACCGAGCAATCGAGCGCATATCATCCCGCAGCTGTGCTCGGAAAGACTGAAGCCCGGACCATATGCGAGGAGCGTATCAATCTCTTCGAATCGAACGCTTTCCCCGTTGGCACCTTTGTCAGCCAGCTCCAACCAGTCCATTGTGGTGCGATACGTCATGGTCGCTCCGGCGTCCTCGCCGTTTGCACCGCTCACTCCACGCACGCGACTGGAGATGCGTTTCTCCATCGGTCCAAGCATATTGGCCAATCCCAACGCTTCAACCGCTTTTGAGTGGAAGATGACGTCCGCGCCGCCTGCACCGCTGTCAATCATAAAAATGTTTGGCTGAGACTTTTGTGCGTCATCAACGCCAGAAAAGGTTGCGGCGATATGAGGTACGTTAGATACCAACCGTAAGTCCTGCCACGCCCAATTTTCGTCGACACTCGTGGAATCGCAGTAAATGTCGACACTCTTACCACCCTCCGAAACGGCCAAGATTGCGCTCTTGAACGCATCGAAACCGATGATGCCCGCAACTGGTTTCTTTGAGCCGCTCACGATGCCGTCGAGCGACATCTCCATAAACACGGGCTTGTCGAGAATCAGAGGACCGAGTCTGAGTTCTTTGCCACGACGAAACACGGCTGGAATACGTCCAGAGACACCCGAGACGTGAACTTCGCCGAAACCACGGAGACCGAGCGCTTTCGCGGCACGAGGGGTGATGACGAGACCGCTTGCGCCCGTGTCAAGAATAAATGGTCCCACCTTCTCGCCATCAATTACGGGCTCAACCAGCACGTGCGCCGACGATGCGTAGCTCGTTTCCACTTTTGACTCAGCTTGTGGATCGAATCTGATCATTGGCGACGGCGTTTGCGGTTTCTCAAAAATCGAGCGCCCCTCCTTCGATCGTCCAACCGACAACCCCTTCACGCGGTACACTTGCACCCCTCCATTCGTCCCGTAGAGCTTTGACACCGCCGGATACACCACGCCGCTCGCATCCACCGTCCATTCATCGTATTTCCACACGTCTTCGTCTCCACAGAGCGCGACGGCGTACTCTTTCGGAAGAAACGTGTCGGCGTCAAGCGTCAAACGACTCGTCACTTTTCCCGTTCGCAACTTCAATCCCAGCACGCACTCATCCACGTTTTCGCTCTCCATCATCTCCACGTCTAAATAATCCCCCAAACACTCCTCACTCACCCAATACCCAGACCTCACCCACGCCATCAGAGCCGCGGCTTCGGCGTCGTCTAAATCCAACGACTGCGCATGTCCGCTAAAATCCAACTCCCAACACTCCCCGCGTCGTCCTTTCGCCCGCCCACTCACGTAACACAGCTCTGCATTCATCGTCTCTTCCACGAACGCCTCTCCATCGACTCGCAGGTACCACTTGGCGGGCATTCCCAGGTGTTCGCCGTCGCCCCAGAGCGCGTGCGCGCTCTCAAAGTTTTCTCTCACGCGCTCCCTCGCCCGCGAGAGCGCGTCTTCGAGATCACCGCGCGACGCCGCGCGCGGCGTGACGCGACGTCGGGGCGTCCGGTGACACCCACGCCGTCGATGCGCGACGTCGCCGAGGGGTGCGACCGCCGTCGACGCGAGCATCGCCGCTGACTTTGAATCAGCCTGATTCACTGCGTGGGCGTCTCGCTCTGGCGTCGTCACTCGCTCTCGCGCGCGCGCGGTCGACGCCGAAAGTTTCCGTCCGCGTGGTCGTCTCGCGTCGACATGGACGTAGCCAATCTGATGTTTGCGTCGGTGAAAACAGAGCTCGACGGGGAGGACGCGCGAGTCGACGCGGGCGCGGGCGTCGTCGGTGGAGAATTGATGACGAGCGTTGGACTCGCGGAAGAGAAACCGACGACAACGACGACGACGACGACAACGACGGGAGCGGCGAACGAGGAGGGAGACGAACCCGCGCGTGGACCGGTGAGTAGTGAACGCGACGTCGCGCTTCGCGGTTTGATGCGGGTGAGGCTCGGGTTGGAACCGGGAAACAACGGTGGGTTCGCGAGCGAAGGCGACGGCGACACCGAGGCGTTGAAGCCGAAGGATGAAGGCGGCGAGGAAGAAAGGGCGACGGCGACAATGACGCAACGGCAACTCGTGGAGAGACGGTTAAAGCGCATGCGTGAGCTCAGAGCGCTGTATAGAAATCAGTACTTTGTGCTCTTGGAGGAACTCAGACGGAAGCACAGAAGGTTCGAGTTGGAAAGAGGTCACGGTGGGTCACGGGAGGCAGAGTCCGAGGCGAGCCTGGCGAGGGAGACCCTGGGCTTACCGAAGGCGTGCGTCGTCGATGGGTGCAACGCGCGACCGATGCCGTGCGCGCATCACTGTTTCACGCACATTACGCTCGATAAGGAACAGAAATTGTATCGAAGGGCGGCGCCGTAGACGCGTAGACGCTCGGTAGAAAACTTGTAATAGAGACGATAGCGTCGATGTAACACCAGTGCAGACAGTGAAAGTCAAACGGTACAACGAAGATAATACGTATCGTGTCGCTGTCGGTTCGGCAAGTTGAAAGAAGACGAACCGACGCTCGCCAAGATACTCAAGGCACTTACGTGCACGGTTTCAGCTGAGTTGCCATTGTTTGACTCGCGCTCGAATCACTCAGTGACGACGTGACGAAGACGATGGCGACGATGAGAAATCACGGCGTCACGTTGAAATCTTCTCCATTGGTTCGCACGGCGACTCTGCGAAGCCGCGCGTCGCGACGTCGTGTCGGTGGTGCGTTTCAACGCGACGTGACGTCGATGGCGTCGGAGTCTTCACAAACATCAGCATCTTCTTCGAGCGCGACAGCGCCGCGCGTCGTCGTTCTCGGCGGTGGGTTCGGTGGATTGTACACCGCCCTTCGTCTCGACTCTCTCGAGTGGCCCGAGGGTAAAAGACCAACGGTGACGGTGGTGGACAAGAGCGAAAACTTTGTCTTTAAACCGATGCTGTACGAGCTCGTCAACGAAACCATGGAACCGTGGGAGGTCGCGCCGTCGTTTAAGGACCTCTTGACGTCGACGAGGGTTGAATTCGCGCTCGGTACCGCGCAGGAATTTACCCCAGATGCGCTCGGGGCGATGGTAGACGGCACGCCGGTGAGCTCAGAGGGTGGCGTGTGCGCATTGAGCGACGGGAGAACGCTCGAGTACGATTATCTCGTCTTGGCGTTGGGAACGTCGACGAGCGATGGTGGAGTTCGAGGGGCGAAGGAGTGCGCGATCGCGTTGAACACGGCGAAAGATGCGATGAAAATCACAGATGCGTTGAAGGCGGCGGAGATGCGCGGAGATCGGGCGAGAGTAGCTGTCATCGGGGGCGGGTTGTCGGGCGTCGAGTTGGCCACCGTTGTAGCCGAGCGATTAAACACCAAGCGCGAGGGTTCTTCGGGTGGTGACGTCGATGTGATCACGCCGAGAGGTGAAGTGATGGCGACGGCGCCTCTCGGACAACGCGAGGCGGCGACGCGGGTATTGGAGAAGGCGCGGGTGAACGTTGTGAGTGGTCGGGTGATGGAATTGACTAAGTCGACTAGCGCAGAGGATGGCCGAGCATCCGCAACGGCGAGCGTGAAGATTGCATACGAGAACGGACGAGTGGACGAACGAGAGTACGATGTCGTGTGCTGGACGGTCGGACAGCGTGCGGAAACGCCCGCGGATTGGCCCGTGGCGACGACGAGCGCGAAGAAGATTAAGACGGATGCCACGCTTCGCGTCAATGGACACTCGAGAATTTACGCTGTCGGCGACGCTTCTTCGAGTTCGGCGGAAATCATGGAAGCCGACTGGAACGAATTACCATCGACGGCACAGGTTGCTTTTCAGCAAGCCGATTACGCGGCGTGGAACATTTGGGCGTCGATAAACGATAGAACGCCGCTTCCTTTCCGTTACCAACACCTTGGCGACATGATGGTGCTCGGCAGTCTCGACGCCGCCGTCGCCTTTCCTGTGGGCGATATCACCCTCGAAGGCCCCGCCGCGGCTGCTTTGAGACGATTGGCATACCTTTACAGAATGCCTACGAACGAACACCGCGTCAAGCTCGCGACAAAATGGATCAGTGACGGCGTTGAGAAGGCTCAGAGCGATCCCGTGGGCTTCTTTGACGATTTACGCAAGGCGCTTCCAAATCCGTTTGGAATTTAGTGGCAGTCTGAATAGCTAATCACAATGCTTAATGTGGTAGACCACGATGATGATACATTTTACAAACTAATTGCGAACTCTAAAGTTTACTAGACATGCGCATCACCCAATCGACAATCATCGGCTTGCGAGCGTAATCCGGACACAGCATCACCGTGTAGGCGAGTGTTTGATGTCTTCGCACTCGAATCGCTGGATCAGCGTGCGCGAGGATCGCATCCTGAACAACGTCTTGAATAGCCGGCACGTTTGGGAAATCAACAATGGTGACGAGTTGGAAGAGTAATCGCCGCAGCGGTTCGACGGGAGGGTCTTCGGGTCCTTGCGCTGGCGGTCCGTCGTCCATGGCGTTGATTTTGGCAGTCAACTCGTGCGCAAGTCGCAAGGCGAGCAAACTTCCAGGTTTACCAAACTTTGTTACGAGCCCGATTGCCGCGACGAGCGGTTCGAGCGGAGTCGACGCCGGATACCGCTCCAAAGATATGCGCAAGTACGGCGGGAAGAGCTGTTCGTGCAAGTCTGGAAAGGCATGGAAGATGGTGACGTATGTGACGTGCGCCGCTTTCACAATGTGACTCGAGTTGTGTGAGCAGCACGTGCGCACGAACGGCTCCGCCTTATCCAATACTACGTGCGCCGATAGCTTTGAGATGACGAACGGGAGCAGACGTAGCGTGAGGTGTAATCTACCGTTCGATGCTTCGTCCATCTCCACCGGAAGTTCGGGAATCGAATCCATGAACTCCAAAGCCAGAGGCGAGTCAGCTCCGGATGGTAAACCGTTGAAAAACGTAGCAAAGGAACCGATGACTTGCACGTACTCCACGCTCGTCGATCTCGCGAATTCCATTCGCGTCGCAACGAACAATGCATCAATAATACGTTGTTCTAAGTTCCCACGCACTGAGTGCTTGAGCAAAATGAGCGTAAAGTCGTAAATGTTTGCGCGCGCCGCGCGCACCAGCGACATGTCCAACGCGTCAACCCACGACTTGTAGTCGCGAGACAACTCGATATCCCGCGCGGCATCGTACACAGCCACCGCCGCGTCTTTCAACATTGCTAATGTTTCGCTCGCATCCATGTCGTCGTCGTGTCTGGATACCGCGTACGCGATAAAGCGCGCGTTCAAGAAGATTGGCGACGTGGTAAAATCGTGAAGAATTCTCGAAGCCTCCTGCGGTGGCACACTGCTAGATCGCATTCCCAGTATCATTCCGTGAAACATGGAGAATATCCGCAACGTCGCTCGCGCGACAATACTTTTAAAATGCCGCAGCGGTCCACTTTTTCCATCCATGTCTAAACACGTCGAAACGGTGGAAACAAAGGCGAAACACCGAGCCTCCAAAGGAGCGTCACGCTCCGTCGTTCTAATCCACTGTGTCAACGACTCGGCGGAACGTTCCATCGCGCGCGCGCTGATCGATCGCATCTCGTCATCTCGCATGGCAATGCTCGCGCGGTACACAGCGGCTAAAACGTACGCACCCCCAGCCGTGTCGTTATCCGCACATCTCCTCACCAATTCCAACGCCACCGATTTCTTTATCGCTCCGGCGGCAAAGACGGTTTCCAACACGCGTCTCAACGCCCCACCCGCAAACAAGCATTTACGTGATACGGCGTACTCGTGCGACGTATCCACCGTTTTCCAGGCGTCGAGAAGCGCGAACGCAGTCTCCAACCCTCCTCGTCCGTCCTCTAACAGCGAATACGCCAACGCGTATGCGAACCGAAGTGCCGTCGCGGGTGACTCAAACGTGACGGCGCCCGCTCCCGCTCCACCAGCATCTCGCGCCGTTGCCAAGGATTCACCGCTGCCAATCGAGCACAATGCGAGTAACGCCGACGTCACCGCATTGGGCGAGTCGACGACGTCTTCGTTTGACGCGCGGCGTACGCCCTCCAGGAAGGTTGAAACCAACCGAGTCGCACACCAGAGCGCGTGTGAGTTGGACCTTCCAACGTCTCCACGCGCGATTGACGCCAGCACGCGACACGCCGCCGCGCCCAACTCGACACCAGATGCGCGTATCGTTGCGTGTCGCGTTAGCGATGCCGTCGCGAGCTCGATGGCGTCGAGCGTGAGCTCTAACAGCGACGTAGACTCGATGACGAGCGTTAAAAATCGACCCGCTGCGAGTCTCTTAAACGCGCGTGCCGCCGCTCTCGGGTCTCTCGAAGCGACGGAAACGCGAGCGTCATCCATCGCAGCGATTACGTCGTCGCGAGTGACGTCTCGGCGGGCATCCGTCGCCGCGCCGGGAAGCAGCTCTAGGTGCATGGCGCAAGGCGCAGACTGGAGAGTTAGTTGGCTCAAAGCCGCCGCGTTGATTACAAATATCTACCGGTACATACTCATTCGAATTTCGATTGGAATCGTCACCCTGTTGTAGGCGCATCGGTGTTTCGATTGGCCCAAGCTCTGGAGCGCGCTTCTATGGCTCTTGCGACGACTGACGCAACGAGACGTTTGTCTTCGGCTCTGTTGCGACCGTAGATCCACGGATGCGCAATCATGTTGCGCGCCAGCATTCTCCCCCTCGGGTCCTTGTTCAATCCGAGAGTGACAAAATTGTCAAATTCGTCAGAGACGTCGAGCTCCGGACGCACGGTGGGAACCGGCTCTTTCACGACAATGTCGAGTAAATCCCAAAAGCTAAAGCGTCGCGCTTGATCTGGCGGGTTGTACGGAAACCTACCGAGGGCGCACTCGACAATCGTCAGCGCAAAACTCCACACGTCTGCCGTGTATTCGTATGGATGTCCTTGTATGCGCTCTGGCGACATGTACGTCACGGTTCCGACCCACGAATGACACTTGCTTGCGTCAACCAGATGTCCACTCACGCCGAAATCGCTCAGTTTCGCCTCTCCGCGAAGGTTCAGCAAAACGTTGAGGGGTTTTATGTCTCGATGTACGACGCTCAAGTTCGAGTGTAAGTAATGTAATCCATCCGCAAGCATCGCCGACACCGCCGCGAGAGACTGTTCGTCCCACTTTCCGAGGTATTGCGTCGCGTCGCTCATCGTCCCTCCGTCCATGTACTCCATCACTAAACTAACGCTCCCTTTATCGAAATACGCCCCTCGACTACGAACAATGTAATCACACGAACTCTTATGCAAAGTTCTTAACTCTGTGATTATCCTCTTCCGCGCGTCGTCGTCTCTTCCCAGAGATATGGTGATGTTCTTCACCGCCAACGCTTCATCCGTCTGTTTATGTTTCGCCAAGCGCACGACGCCTCCCGAACCCGTCCCAATCACCCCCACGATGTCCAAATCTTCTACACCCAAGATGAATTCATCCGTCGCCAACGACGTTTCACCTCCTTCTAAATCCATCACCGTCCCTTCTCTGCTCGTCTGCGCGTTCCCATCCGTCGCATCCGCCGCGCTTCGCGAGTCCCCGCCTTCGCCCGCCAACTCGCTCAAGTTTTGCGTAGACACCCCCAAGCCGTGTTTATTCAGCCGAAACTCATCCACCGTGAACGTTCCCGACGTGGATCTGTATTGATAACGCGCGTCAATCGTCAGTTCGGTGTTCCCTCTTCCTCTTCCTCGTCGTCGTCGCGGCATTGTCGTTTCGTTTACGTTTCGCGTCTCTTCCACTCGCACGCACATGTCTCCACGAACAGGCACTTCAGTCTGCATCGTCGGCGTCGTTCCATCGATCACGTCGACGCTGACGTCGTCGTCGTCCTTCGGAACGACGATTCTACAATTACTCCCCCTTCGCGCGTGCATCGGGCGGATCGGCGAGCGTCGACGACTGGCGGGAAAGACTAGTGAATGAACAAAGATGAAACGCGAAGTGACACTCGACTTCAGTGTTCGAATGACGCGGTCGTCACCGATGTCGACGTCGTCGAGAAAGACGCGCGACGCCGACGCCGATGCGGACGTGTCGTCGGACTCGATGTCGTTGTCGGTATCGGCACCGATCGCGTTCGCGACGCTGCGCGGGGGTAACGCGCAGACGGATGCGATGAAGACGTTTGAGAAGTGGAACGGCGCGTCGCGTTCGTTGAGCGTGGAGCAACGCGCCGTGGTGAAGATTCAGAACGCGATTCGACGGTTCATACGAAAGAGACGGGATGGTCGAGATCGGGATGCTGCGGCGAGAGTGATGCGGGAGGTGCGAGGGCGGGCGGTGAAGTGCGCGTTGCTCACGTTGGCGTGGTTTGCCACCGGGCTCGGGTTGGCGTTGTTTAACAAGCAGATTCTCGGGCAAAAGCGCGGTGGGTTCCCGGCGCCTTTGTTATTGACGGCGATACAGTTTGCCATGCAGTTTCTCTTTGCGAAGACGGCGATGAGAATGGGGGTGATTGAACAGGCAGAGCGGAAGAATGGAAGACGCGAACCGGTGCCGAACGATGTGTATTGGAAATCGTTAGCTCCTGTCGGTATCACGATGGGGTTAGACATTGCGCTGAGTAATCTGAGTTTGGTATTTATCACCGTGTCGGCGTATACGGTGGCGAAGACGAGCACAATTGTTTTTACTCTGCTGTTGGCGTTTATGTTTAGATTTGAACGTCCGACATGGTTCCTAGGAACCATTGTCACCATGGTCACCGTAGGACAAATCATGTCTGTCGAAGGGGACTCTCAGTTTAATCTCACCGGATTCGTTATCGTGATCATCGCGGCGTTGATGAGCGCTTTGCGTTGGACTCTCGCGCAACGTGTGATGCACAGAGATCCCAACGCGCCAGGGGATCACGCGGCTGGTATCAAGAGCTCGCATTTGGTGGACCATCCGGTGGTCTTCGTGTACTTGCTCATGCCTGTGATGTGCGTCACGGTGCTCATTTTTTCGTGCGTGAAAGAAAAGTGGTGGAACACGCTGCCGCACTCCAAGTGGATGGAGAGCCCGATCGAGGTGTTTGTTGAACTATTCATTTTCTCCATTGGCGCGCTCGCCGCGTTTTGCCTTACGTTGGCTGAATTCGAGCTTCTCAACGAGACGTCCGCGTTGACCATCATGATGATTGGCGTCGTCAAGGACATTCTCGCCATTGCGCTCGGGGTCATACTCTTCGGCGACAAGTTTGGTACGGAGAATTTCGCAGGGCTCGCGCTCTGCCTCGCCGGAGTCGTCGGGTATAACAAGTTCAAATTCGACATGATGAAACGGACCGCAATGTTAAGAATGGACGCCCCGAGTGAGGAAGACTCTGTACCACTCGTCGAGATGTCCTCCGCGACGAGCGATGGGCTTCTAGAGAAGAGACGCGCGCACGCGTGAAGGTATTTCCTTCTTAGAGCTAGCATAGACAGAATTGAAATCCTAGACTTTAGACTAAAATAGCGTCCACAGGCAGACAACGGTTGACTCCCTCCCAGCCATCCAACGCCTCGCGCCGCTCACTTTTTCAACGCGCTCTCAACCTCGCTAATGAGTGCTTTCGCCGCTGCGTACTCCTCGCTCTTCGCGACTTCCTCAATCGATCCGAAGTGATCCGCAGTCAAGAGCAACTCTTCGTATGCGTCCTGCAAACGCGTCGAGTTGTCGTTGACCATCATCTGGCTCTCCTTGAGCACGTTTTCCTACGACGCCAGGCGCGTGTCGGTCAGACGTGCGTCATCGCATCGCGATTAATCGAAGAGCACTATTCGCACGCGTCGTCATCGCGTCGTCGTCTTACGTACCTGTTGCGCGACACCCGCCGTGCCTTCCGTTTTCATCTTGTCCAACTTGGCTGATTCATTCACAACTTCCTCTGCGTACATCGCGCGTTCCTTGAACAACCGACGGAGCGAGCCGGTTTTGATTCGAATGCTCTTCACCGCGTCTGCCATGTTCGTCTTCGCGTGTCCGTTTCCGAGTATCCTCTTTTAATCTTCGCGCGAGTGAATGACGATTTACACACAAAAGTCAACGAACTCGGCGTCATTGTCACCCCCTCGCGGACCATGCTCGCGTCGCTCGACGACGACGAAACGCTCGGTTTGGAGGTTCAGAAACCGTATGCCTCGCTTCTCGTCGACGGAGAGAAGACGACGGATGTGCGCGGGTACGCCCTGGACGCTACGTGCGTCGGGAAGCGCGTCTACGTCGTTGAAACCTCTGGTGGAGTGGAGGGAGTTCCCGTGCTCGGAACTGGCGAAACGAACGTCGCGGAGGACGGCCGGGTGTCGTCCACCCCGGGGGGCGTCGCGAGAGTCATCGGATGGGTCGTTTTCGAAGCGTGCGTCGAGTACGAGGACGCCGAGGCGTTCCACGAGGATGCTGGGAGACATTTGGTGGATGCGACATCGAAGTACGCATTCGGCAACGGGCCGAATGGTGCGAGGTATTTCGGGTGGCGGGTGGCAGAGCGCGGTGCGGTGGGCGAAGGCGCGTTAGCGTTAGTGTCGTATAGGAGGATATTTAGGAGTTTACACGCCGTGCGGGTTCGCGGTGGCTAGAGAAGTGTTCATGTTGTATAAAATGTCAATCTAACTGCGTCTATTCGCTTGCCTCTTCGTCTTCATCTTCTTCGTCCTCACTCTCGCTGTGAATCTCGGGAAGTTCACCGTCGGAATCGTCTGAGAGTTCCATCGTAACTTTCGATTTCCCGCTTCCGAGACCGATGGGTTCGGGGTTCGTGTCCCACATGTCGGCGGATTTGGTGCTCGTCGTCGCCGTCGGCTCTGCTGAAAAGGAAATGAAATCCGACGGCGGTTCTGTCGCGACTGACTTCGCAAACGTTGGTGCCTTTGCCGCAGCGCTGAAGCCACCCACGGTAGTGGTAATTATGGGCGCTGTGAACGGTGCAGTCTTCGGTCCCTTGGGTTGAGGCACCGGTGGCGCGTGCGCCGGTTCGTCCATGTCTACGTCCTCGGCTGGCGGCGCCTCTGGTTCAGGAGTCCTCTCGCGAACCGGCTCGGGCTCGACCGACACTGGCGCTTCAGCTATTTTGTAATAATCACCCATGCTCGAGCGCAACGCATCCGCCGCGGTCGTCGCGTGCGCTCCGGGATCGGGGTGCGACGCGAACGTTGACCATTGCGGCGCGGACGATCCGCCAACGGGGTCCATGCGCTCAATCGGCGGCGCGATGGCCTGCGGCGCCAACGGCGGCGCAGACGGGTGTAAAAGAGCGTTGATCGCGAGCGATGCGAATGTGGCGTGTTTACACGTCGCCGGACTCTGCGCAGCCTTGGAAAACACGGCGACAGCGAGAGGTAAGTTTGGAGATCGAAACGGTCTCGGCGCGAGAACCGACGCAAGCAAAGCGTCAAACGCCGCTCGGCGTCTCTTTTCGCTCACATCGTCGAGCTTCTCAATCGGCATCGACAAGTCGCACACTTGTCCTATTGCTTGCGCGATAGTTGCGTCAATCTTTGAACGGATTCCCGGTGCGATCATGGCACCGCCACTCGCACACACGGCTGTGAGCGCGCCCAATGCGGCGGTTTGTAGCTCGATGGCATCCAACGCGGCGTCGCCCGCTACGGCGCCGCTCATGTCGTCGATTATCGCGAGAGTATTGAGATCGTCCAGTCCATCCGCGGTGGCTTGTCCCCACGCGCCGCCTTTTTTACGCTTTTTACCGCTCGCCTTGCTCTTCTCTGCACCGCTCGCGAGGGCGCTTCGTCCCACTCCGCAGGGCTTGGCATCCTGAATGACGTACGTCGCCACTGCGGACGAGAGTTCAGCGCCTACGTACGCGGATCCGAGCGCGTATGCCGCCGATGCGACGACATTGTGCGCTTGCGCACGCACGTGCATGCACTGACGAATAGGCTCGCCGTTCTCGACAACGCTCGCGGTCGGCGTGCCGCGACGAAGAACGCCTTCCAACGCGCGGGCGATTCTGCCGCCTTGCGGCACCGCCCTCGTTTGCGCCGCCACCAAAAGCGCGTCGAGAACGTTCAGCGCGGCGGTGTGCAATCTCGGGAGTGCGAGGACAATTTTAGATTCCACCGGCGCCGCAGTCAATCCCGGAACGGACGAAATCGCCGTGCCATCAACGGCGAGGACGCGAGAAACGAGCGTCGTCGTTGCGGCGCACGGAATCGGGATCGCACAATTGTAACGCAGTCGCAACATCTCCTCTAAACACTCGAGCAGCGATTCGATGGCGACAACGCTACCGCTCGGCCAATTGTTACTGTTGTAGTACGATTTCGGTGCACCCTCATTCTGCGGTGCGAGTGTCACTTCGAGCTGCCGCTTGAGCTCGCCATCTTCGGCGCCGTCAAAAGCGTCATTCATCGCCGCGTGTGCCGAATACGCCACGCGGCGCCAGTGCTCGCTCCATGCCCCAGAGTCGCCGGTGATGCGTGGTAAAGAAGCCAAACAAGAGATCGCCGCCGATCGAACCTCACCGCCCGATCGACCGCGCACCGCGTCGACGCACGCTGATTCCAACGCTTCGGCGTGAGGCCGCAACGCACTCGAATGCATCTTCGCGCACGTCGTCGCGAGCTCAAACCCCTCGATCAGCCCACGACGCATGAGTTTCATCATCCCCTTTGCCGCCGTCGACACACTCGTCGATGCCTCCTTTCGCACGCCCGGAACCTCCAACAACCCACCCGAGCGTTGGAGCGCCGCGCTCAACGCCTTCGCCGCCGCCCGCGTCGTCGACGACGACGCGTCCCCATCCGCGCTCGTGTCGTCCCCACCGCCACCCGCCTTTACCGTCTCAGCACACATCATCGTCCACTTCCCGTGCGCTCGCACGAACGCCCGCGTCGAACACGCCCCGACGACGTGTTCCAACGCTTCGTACGCCGCCGCTCGACGCCCATCCAACGCGCTCGCGCACGCCTCCTCCACCGCCTCCACGTACGCCGCAACCTCCTTTCCACGGCTCCGTTCCACCGCCGCGCTCAGCGCGTGATGCGCGTCAATCATCGCCGTCGTCTCCGCCACGCCTCCCGTCGTCCACTCCCCGTTTCCGTCGTCGACGCGTTCGTCGCGAGCGCCGCCGCCACCCGTCTCCATCGTCAACGCGTTCGCGATGCGTTCCGTCGCCCGTCGCAACGCCTCCGCCGCGTGCGCCGTCGCCCGGCGCGCATCCTCCGCCGTTCCCACGGGCCCCATCTCGCCCGTCGCCCGGTCGAAAACTCTCCGCGCTCGCGGCGCCACGCGCGCGAGAGTGTGGCGGACGGAACGCCGCCCGATTGGAGCGCGCGTTCGTTTCGTTCGTTTCGTTTTTCATCGATCAACATCCCGGCATCGATGAAAACCCCGATCGCGCGTGTCTACGGTAACCTTTCAAAGTACCGATCGTTTCCGTTTGAACCTCGAGCGCGAACGCGAGCGTCGAACGTCGTCGATCTTCACACCGCGACGCCATCGGACGAACGGACGGACGAACGGACGGACGGACGGACGGACGGACGGATTGGCGACGAACGGACGGACCGAGGGGTTGATTGATCAACGCCAGACATTCGTCATGTCGTCCTCGCGCGATGCCCCGACGACGACGACGGGCGGCGCCGCGCCGGTGTACGTCAGCGCCCTTCCCTCGCGGTCGACGAGAGGGAAGCGCATGTCCGCCCTGCTCGAGGACGAAGACTCGGCGGACGAGGCGTTCTGGGGCCAAGACGCGTTCGCGGAGGAGAGCGGGGACGACGAGTACGAGAGCGAGAGCGAGGAGGTGGACGTGGTGGATGACGATTTTCACGACGATGAGTCGAGCGAGAGCGAGGGGGAGGTGTACGTGGCGAGGGAGCGGACGAGCAAGGCGTTGAAGGCGCCGGAACGGAAGAAACCGGCGACGACGACGGCGGCGGCGGGTGGAGGGGCGGCGGATAGACGACGCGGGACGGCGGCGGCAGCAGCGACTGGGGTTAGTGCTGGGATGAGCGGTGGAGCGGTGGTGAACGACGGCGCGGCGGCGGGTATGGGCGCGATGGGTACGGACGTAGTCGGCGAGTACGAGCCGCGCAAGACGAAGCGGTCGACGGCGCAGGCGATCTTACAGAAGAGCGAACAGATGCGGGCGGAGCGGGCGGCGAAACCGGCGCCGGAACGACAAAAGGTGGAGTACAGGCAGCTGACGCAGGAGGAATTACTCGAGGAGGCGAAGGAGACGGAGTATTGGAACTTGTTGGATTTGGAGCGGTTGCTCACGCTCGAGGCGGAGATGAAAAAGAAGCCGTCGACGGATAAGAAAAAGTACGAAGGGCCGTCGATCGTGCACAAGAGTTCGATCAAGGTGAACGGAGGTGTCACTGTGGTTGAGCTGGCGCGCGGGGCGGAGACGCCGACGCCTCTGCGTCAGGCCGCGCCGACGCCGCCAAAGCCAAACGTGTGCGTAATCACCGGTCAACCGGCAAAGTATAAGGATCCGCTCACGGGAATGCCTTATGCCACCATTGAAGCGTTTAAAGAGGTTCGAAAGCGTTATCCTCCGATTGAAAAGAAGCCGGACTTGGTTGAGGAACCGACGGCGGCGACGACGACGACGACGACGCAAGCGCCACAACCCATCATCGAGGTGAAGATTGAGCCTCCGGTGGTACAGCCAACCGTCAAGGGATTGAGAGGCAAACGGCGAGGCAAACCGTCTGCATCGAAACTATCGACACTTCCTTTTAAGACGCTCAAAGAAGAGCCCGTCGTAGCAGACGAAGTGATGACTGATGCGATTTAACAAATTTGAACGCGTCGTTTTTCGCATTCACAAATTTCTACGCCGAGGGCGTTATAGAACGCCATCGACGACTAGTCCATAGGTACAACATCTTGTTTTGATATATCATACACTTCATAGTCACGCACCGCTCACTCTCGCGACTGCACGCGGTTTAAATTGAGCTCCTCGAGCTGTGTTAATAGGTCGGTCATTTCCGAGAGAACGGCGTCCTGACGTCGCTTTATTCGAGACACCATTTCGAGCGTGTCGTTTCGTCGTTTCTTCGCAGCCGTCGAAGGCGAGTGCATTACCACAGAGCTTCGCATCACGCCTCGTTTTCGCATCGCATCGAGCTGGCCCGCCGTCACGTCTTCGTTCTCGTCATTTTCGTCAATGTTTTTGTTCAGTGGAATGTCGTCAGCGAGCTTGAAGCTCGACAGCGGCCGCATGGTGAGCGAATCATCGACGTGCGGCGACGTCCGAGCGCGATTCTGTAGCGTTATTGCGGGGAGAACTCTTCGCTTGCGGCTCGAGGCGTCTTTCGAGTTGTCGCACGAGCTCATATCGTTCGTCCGCAAGTCGCGATGTGAAGCTCTCAGCGTTGACATCGTGCAGATTTCCAATCGGTTAAAGACGTGTGCGCTGGTAGACGGATGAGGGTGGGAGAATGGTTAGCTCGCTATGATTATGAAATTTAATAACAACTCGCTGCGTTGGGTTTGACTATTGAAATAAATGGCGTCACCGGTGGCGACGATTATGTACGTGGTAGTCGCCAATGTTTGGCTATATCGACATGCCGGAAGTCATGCCACACATGATGAACTTGGCGAGCTTACCCTTGCCAGCATTCATGTAGCACTCCGCGAGACGCTGGTTCACCTTGGCAACGTCGACCTCGCCCGCGACGATTTGGTCGAGCAAGACTTCGCTCTCCTCGCGCGCGAGTTGTTCCGGAGTCTTTGGTCCATCAAACGCGGCGGCAGACGGACCTCGGCGGCTTTCGAGAACCTCCTTGATTTCACTGACAGTCATCCCCTTCCATCCCGCGAGTTCAGTCATCCGCGTCACCGCCTCGGCGCTACCAATCGTCGCCCAGGGCGTTTGAAGCGCGTGACGCGCCGCGTCTCGTGCCTCCTCGCCTCGGCCGAGCTTGGCGTACAAATCGCAAATGAAAACATGTGGCGCGCCCCACTCCCCAAACGTCGATTTATAGAGATCACACGTGATGAGCGCCGACTGTTCATCACCCTTGTTGAGATGACGCCGCACCAGCCCTTCCATGGACGACGGAAACTTGCCCACTTGCGTCGTGACGTACACGTCAAACTCCTTACCCGACGTCTTGTACGCCCCGTGGTTATGCAAGCTCACTCCGACTGACCCGGCCGCCGCCGCAACTTCCGTCTTTTGCTCATCTGACGTCGCTTCTTCCTCCACGATCGCCCGATGCACGTACTGACTCGCATTCTTCGCCAAGAGCGTCAAATGCACCCCGTCTCGCACCGACACCACCGGCGTCGAGTCCTCGCCGTCGTCCTCTCGCATCATCAACCCCACCACCACCTCACCACCACCAGCCTCGTCCGACGCCTTCACCCCGAGCGGGACGACGAGCGGGTGCAACCCACTCCTCGCGTTCGGCGCGCGCAGGGCGTACCCTTGCGCGACGAGCACGCGCAACAGCGCCGGCAGTTCCGCCGGCGCGCGTTTCGCCGCCGCGTCGCGAACGTACTCGGCGTGTCGTTCGCCGGTCGCCAAATCCCCATCGTTCGCCGCCGCGAAGCGCGTCTTCACGTCGCTTCGACGAGCGCCGCGCATCGCATCGCGCGTCGCGTTTCCACGCGTCGACGCCTTTCGGCGCGGCGTCGGAACCGCGGGTACCGCCGCGGGAACCGTCGCGAGCATCGGCATCTTGTGCGGACGCGTCGGCGCGTCCGCCTCGGGACCGACCCGACCATTTCGTCACATTTGACGGTTCGTGGCTCGCCATCGAAAATGAAAGTTTCGACGTGTCGATACGTGGATAGACTTCAAAGTACCGGTAACTGTTTATGCGTACAAAAAGTAAAAAATAAACATGCCAGGTGGTGACATTTTGTCTCGGGACGAACCGATGACGTCGTTTCGTTGACCGACCCCGACGCGGGGATACCGACGGCACACTCGGACGCGCGCGCGCGACCGGAACGGCGGGACGAGCAAGCAAAGGGTCTTCGTTGTCTCTTCACTCAGCAGTCTCACCTCGCGAGCAGTTTTTCTTCGATTGCGTAAACGCTGTCGATGTCACCGAAAGTGGAATCGTGCATTTGCTTCACCTGCGTGCCCACGGGTACGATTCAGGTTGTCTCTCAGTGCGGGAGATTTAAGCGGTTCGCGAGACCCGGATGCCAGCCGTTGAATTGTTGCATCGGGGAAGGTGTCGTGGGCGCTTTGTCGACGCGCATTCAGTCTCTGGATGTGAGCGTGGAGACAAAGACGAAGGACAACGTCTTCGTCGTCATCGTCGTGTCGACGCAGTACGCGGTGTTGCCAGAGGATGACAGAATGTACGACGCGTTTTACAAGTTGACGGATTCTCGGGCGCAGATTCGGTCGTACGTTTTCGATGTCGTGCGATCGACGGTGCCGAGAATCAAGTTGGACGACGTGTTCGAGAGCAAGGAGGAGATCGCGAGCAGCGTCAAGGAGATGTTGAGCAAGTCGATGAATGAGTTTGGGTACCAAATTATGAACACGTTGGTGACAGATATCTCTCCGGATGATCGCGTCAAGAAAGCGATGAATGAGATCAATGCGGCGCAGCGTGCGCGTGTCGCGGCGCAAGATCGCGCCGAAGCGGATAAGATTATGGTTGTCAAGGCGGCGGAAGCCGACGCCGAATCCAAGTTTTTGCAAGGTACCGGTATCGCGCGCCAACGTCAAGCCATCATTTCTGGTTTGCGCGAATCCGTCGTCGATTTCCAAGAGAAGATCGCCGGCATCACTGCCAAGGATGTTCTCGAAATGATGATGATGACGCAATATTTCGACACGATGAAGGAAGTCGGTACCCACGGCGGCAACTCGACGATTTTCGTTCCATCTGGTCCGGGTGCCGTCGCCGAAGCTACCGGGGCCATCAGGTCCGGCCTTCTTCAAGCGAACGCCGCTGCGGGCAATTTGTAAACGAATGGACGCGCGTTGCTTCGCGTCGAGATTTTGCATTTACCCCCCACAGTAGTTGTTTTTAGTTGTGTACCACGTTTTCCTGCATTTTTCAACCATGTTATTCACTCAAATTTTATCGATTGCAACTTACTTTTCTAAGATGAGGAGTCTAAGAACATCGGCGCCATGACGAGCGTGATGGTCGCGAGCATTTTGATGAGCACATGGATGCTCGGTCCGGCTGTATCTTTGAACGGATCACCCACGGTATCACCAGTCACCGAAGCCTTGTGAGCCTCGCTGCCCTTCCCTCCATGTGCGCCCGTCTCGACATACTTTTTCGCGTTGTCCCAAGCGCCGCCCGCCGTGTTCAGGAAGAGCGCCATGAGAATACCCGCAACCGTGGCAAACATGAGGAACGCAGCTACCGCTTTTGCGCCCATCAACTCTTGTCCGGTCGCCGCCCCAACGTTTTTAAACACAATCCCCACGAGGACGGGGCTCAGGACCGCCAGCGCGCCCGGACGAACCATTTCGCGAAGCGCGCTCGCCGCGACGATGGCGACGCATCGCGCGTAATCCGGTGTCTCCTCGCGGGTCATGATGCCTGGTTTCTCGGCGAACTGTCGTCTGACCTCACGAACAACCTCCTGGGCCGATCGCCCGACCGCAGTGATGGACCAGGCGGAGAACAAGTACACGAGCGCAGATCCGAGGAGTCCGCCGATGAACACTTCAGGAATGGCAATGTCCACCTGATCGAAAGGTTTGCCTGTGAAGGCGCTGACTTCATCCATGTACGCCGAGAAAAGTAAAAACGAAGCGAGCGCGGCGGATCCGATGGCGTAGCCCTTCGTCGTTGCCTTGGTGGTGTTTCCGACCGCGTCGAGTTCGTCGCAAATATCTCTGACGCTATCCGGTTGGTCTGACATCTCGACGATGCCGCCCGCGTTATCGGCAATGGGACCGAAAACATCCATGGTCAGAACGTACGCCGCCGTCGACAACATACCCATAGTTGCCACGGCTGTTCCAAACAAACCACCGATCGGTTGACCGTCAGAATTCGTGATGCCGCTCCAGTTGCCGCACCAGTACGCGCTGATTATCGCAATAGAAATGACAAGCACCGGAGCCGCAGTAGACTCCATGCCGACGCCAATACCAGCGATGATATTCGTACCGTGTCCAGTAGTGGATGCATCCGCGATGACGCGCACCGGTGCGAACTTGTAGTCGGTGTAATATTGCGCAATGAACACAAACGTGTACGCGCAGGCGATGCCGATCAATCCACACAGGTAAAACCACCACCACGCACCCGGATGCTTTGCGGATGCGAGCATGATGCGGCACGCAATGCCGAAACCGACGACGGCGAGCGAGATAGCGACATTGTATCCGCCCTTGAGCACCTTGTACGGGTCTTCACGTCGCGATGACGTTTCGCTCACAGACATGATTCCGACGGCGCTCACTATGCAATCCATCGCGTGGATGACGAGCGGGAACATGATAAAGCCCGTGGCGTCTTCGATTCCGGCGTTCTTTGCCATGGTTGCACCCAGGATCATCGCTGAGATGACCTCAGCGGCGATAGACTCAAACAAGTCTGCTCCACGAGCGGAGCAGTCGCCGACGTTATCGCCGACTAAATCGGCAATCACCGCTGGATTTCTCGGGTCATCCTCGGGGATGCCCTGCTCAACTTTGCCGACTAAATCGGCGCCGACGTCGGCCGCCTTTGTGTAAATACCCCCACCGAGCTGAGCGAACAACGCGACGAAGGAAGCTCCGAAACCGTAGCCTACCAAAGTCAACGGGATTTCATGCACGCTCATGCCTCCGGTGCTGCCGACGTTGAACATGTAAGAAAATACGCTGAAGAGGACAGTGACGCCCAAGACAGTCATACCGACGACAATAAGCGCTGCGAACCCACCGGCACGGAGCGCTACGGTTAACGCCTCGCGCGCACCCTTTCGCGCACTGCTCGCGACGCGGATGTTGGCGCGAACGCTCACCCACATCCCGACGTAACCACTCACGCCGCTGCAAAACGCTCCGCTGACGAAACTGACGGTGGTCAGCGTCGCCATCGTGAACGCCCCAACACCAGCTTGCTGCTGTTCGGGCGTCGTAGCTCTAAAGAGATAGACAAAGAAGATGGCCACCGCTGTGACGGACGCTAGGCGAGAAATCAATCCGTACTGCGTCGCGAAGAACCCATCCGCTCCGTCTCGAATGGCGTCGCTCACTACTCGCATGTCCGGCGAACCCTCATCCACGCTCAACGTCCACTGCGCAAGGTGCCCCGCGAACGCCAGGGACCCGATGCACGCGATGAACACCATCCCGGCGGTCCACGACGTCCGCGTTGCGAGCAAAAACAATACGAAACAAACCCCTCCGGCAACGTACGTCGCCCGCGTCGGATCCTTCGCCACCTGTCGCGCGAGCTGTGACATTGTGCTCGGTCGCGCCCCGAACGATCGCATCGATCCCGTCGGTCCATTCGCGCCGACACCCTTCGATCGATCGATCCCACCGTTGCCTCCTTCGATGTCGTGCATGTGTTCCGAAGATGACGTTCGCGAGTGCGTCGCAAAAGATCGGTTCCGCGGGATCGTCGACGACTGCGACGCAGACGTCGGGTACGGCTGCATGTACGTCGACGTCGACGTCAATCGTCGTGCGCCGTACGACGTTCGTCGGCGTCGTCGAATGTCGTGGATTAAAATTTCGCAACCAGTTTTTGACACAAAAACTGCAGAACGCGGCGCTCGCGCGGTCGCACGGTCTCTCGCTCGGCGGTGCGCGCCGCGTGCGCGCGGATTGACGCGCGCAATGGTACGGTTCAAGAACCGATACCTCGTCGTCGAGGTGAGCTTCAACGACGGACGGACGTTGGACGTCAAAGAGAGTGCGCTGTTGGAGCTGCTCAGAGAGAGCGTGCGGGAAAACTTTGGTGAAGTCGGCGCCGGGCTGACCATGGGGGCGCTGAGCGTCAAGTATGTCGACGCGTTGAGTGGACTGTGCGTTGTTCGATGCGATCGAGAGCGGATGAGAGAGGTGAGAGGGGCGATCACGGTGTTGGAGGGCGTCGGAGGGCGCAGGGCGACGTGGGACGTGAGGCACTGCGGCGGGACGCTAAAGTCGTCGAAAGAAGCGGTTGGGAAGCGAATGAGAGAGATTTTGGGTGCGTTGGCTGAGAGAGGTCGCATCAAACCAGCCGAGGTCGATGGGATCATGGCTTCGCAAAGGAAAGTGCTAGAAACGTTGACCAACTGACTCGGTGTATCATCAAACATGTAATTTTACATTTCGTATACTAGGTCAGAACAGCGACTGCGCGCGTTTCATCAAAGGGCATAGCCGGCGACGTATCACTTTCGTAACGCGTTCGCCCGCAGAGAGTATCCTCCGCGCTCGGTTCATCGAGTAAAAGGACCACGATGGTGGAGCCTCACCATCGGCTGTGTCACGTTGGTCTGCTCCTTTGTGCCGGCATTTTATCAATGCGTCACGCCATTCAACACTGGAATCGTGCGCCTTGGTGAGAGCTTCTCGCAGTAACTTGACCCTTTCCACGAGCAACGTGATCTCTTGACTCAACTCAGCAATCTTTTGTGTCTGAATTTCAATCACCCTGCGCGGGTTGAGATTCCGAGACACAAGCGTCGGAAACGCACTGTACGCGAGCGCATCCACCTGGTGCATGCGATTCGGTGAACCGCTCACGGCGTTGGCGAAAGAAAGAGCCGCCAAGCTCGCAACGACGGAGACGGCGATGACCACGACGACAACACCGCTGACGAGAAGGCCGTGGCTTTGCAGTGGCGACACCAAGAACGACGTCTGCTCGTCTGAGTCATCCGCATCCATGGCTTCGTCTCGTCGCTGGCTCGAAGACTTCCCTCCGCGCATCGCATCTTCGGCAAACCGTAACCAAGCGTCGGCGTCGGCGTCTTTTCGCTTCGGTGAAGGCGAATCAGAATCGCGAGATGCGCCATCTTGGTATTTCCGAGAGTCTAACGAATCGCTTTCCTGCGGCTCAACCTTCGGCCATCCGCGCGAGTTCAGACGAATGAGATCGCTTTCGAGCTGTTCCCACTCGTTTTCTTCATCTTTGACTGCGTTCTCAACCATTAAGCGTCGGAGCATCGATGATGAAGTCGCTACAAAGCGAGTCAGTTACTGACGTCGCCGAGCCAACGTGGAGTGCGTCATCCATGTTTCGCAGCGCAGCGTCAAGGGCGCACTGCGTGCCAACAGCTCGCATGCTTGAATTAAAAAGTAAATTCAAGTATCGGAAACGTACCAGAACAAGTCCGACGAAGATGCCTCAGCCCATTCCTCCCATGAACGTAGAGGCGTCGGGCGTATTCGAGCTGTTGAACGCCGCATCGCTAAAATCAAAACCGGGATTTTCCATCTGGAACCGCTCCAACATCATTCGCTTCGCGTCTGCATCGTTCTCGGGCGTCTCTCGCGCGGTGGCGTGCGCGATGAACGGCGCTGTCCACGCCTTGCCGCGGATGGTTTTTGCCAACGAAAAGTGCAGCTCCCCGTCATCCAAAGTCCAAACGCTATCGTCAGCCTTTATGCCGTGCTCGAAATCGTGCTCCAGGTACGGAGGAGTGTTAACGATGCCAACGCGCAAAGACTTGGGCGTGATCCTCACGTCGAGCTCTCTCGCGCGCGCTCCGGAAGGGACTTTAATGTAGACGTTCACTTCTTCAACAGTCTGGTCCCACTCATAGATGACGCGGCCTTGGTGCGAAAACACACGACGAGACGTGGGTGCGATTTTATCCATCGCGCGAGTGCCGCGCCCGGGCGTTGGCTGGACGAGGATTGACGCGAGCGCTGACGCGCGGCGTAATGACGACTCGTCGACGTGAGTTGATTATGCTGATTACTTCTCAACACAGGTTGGTTCAAGGTTAGACTGCCAACGGGCGAGCGCGATGCGGGAGATACACACTAGCTACCTACAGAAAACTACTTGTACAATTACAATACGCTACTATCACTAGACATGACCACTCCGGCGTGGAAGAGCGCGACTAGAATGCTACCGGCGAAGACCTTATCTCTCAGCGGCGGGTTGTGGCGGAGCGAGACTCTGATAAGCGGCAGCAGCGGAGCGTACATGATTGGCACAGAAAACTTGCGCAACATAGACGCGCGTCGCTCTTCGTTGAGCTTACGCATCTCGTCGGGCGTGAGGCTCTGCGTCATCTCGATACGTCCGTCGCCGAGTGAAGTCGCCCACAACTTCGGCACAACGCACAACACAACCGCCGTTCTACGCGTTTGTCGCCGCCCGACGCGCTTCGAAAGCGTCGTAGCTATCGCACGTAACGCGCGCCCAAGTAGACTTGAATCGGCTCAAAACATCTCCAGATGCATCGCGGGCGGCAAGTTCGTACGTTGTCTCTTCAAATATCTCGCTCACGCTCCTCTTTAAATATCCCAACTTGGTCTGAAAAAGCGCGTTGGACGCTACGTTGGCGAAACCAATCTTCGCGACAAACTTTGTGACACCGAGTTCGACGGCACCGTACGCCATAAACACTTCCATGGCTTCCATCGCCAACCCACGCCGTCTGAACCCGCTCTCAGCGATCATGCACTCTATCTCACACGCCGAGTCGTCGTCGTGGTCGTTGAAGAAAAGGTTGCAGTCTCCAATCATCTGCGAGCTCGCTGCGTCGCGAATGATGAATGTGCACTTTTGCGGATCCCTTGCCCACTCCTTCTGCATCTCCAACTCATCCTCCATCGACAAACGCTCGCTCGCCGTCGCCTCGAGGAGCGCTTCGCTCGCCATCCACGAGTTGTACTTTTCAACGTGTTCCTCTCGGTAAGGCACGAGTTGCACCTTGTCGGTGACGAGAATCAAGTCTGCGTTTTCCTTCATCGGAGTGAAGTCTCGTCGTGAATTTCCAGTCGCGGTCGCGCGTCGTTACGCAAAGTGTCGTCGCAGCAGTCGCGCGCTTCGTTGGGTGACGGTTTCATTTTCAAAGCCAACAGTCTGCTCGGAGCACGCAGCGCACGACGAGACGGCATCACGCGCGTCATCAACGCCTTCGTGGAGATGAACGGCCATTAGTTTTTTGATTAGTTACAACTCTTCTTACTTTTTGGTAAACGCGAACGCTCCGCGAACGGCGCTCGTCACCGAAGCGGGAACATATTGAGAAACTTCGCTCTCGCGATATGCGGCGACAAAGTCACGCAAAAGCGGAATCTCACCCTCGTCTTCGTCGCTCTTCGGTTCTGGAATGCGCATAACGGCGTGCACGGCAAAGAACACTGCCCCGACAAAGGCGGCTCCGAGGAAAACATCGACGACAAACTTGTAAAAGAAGACGACAAGCGCTGCCGTCACCGCCAACGACTGCGTTCTCGCGCTAAATGTCTTCCCACCAATATCAATCGGCGCTCTACGCACGCGCGTGATGTAATGATGTCCAACATACGCCCCGACAAACATCAACGCCGCGAACGGCGACATCAACGCGTTCCACGCCGCCAAAATCGCCGCCAAGCACAGATAGTTGTATCCAAAGTCTCTCGCATTCTTTCTCGCTCGCGTTGTCGCATCCCCGGCGCTCACCGGGCACGAAAACCGCACCACCGCGAACGACCGCCAATCCTTCGCTCGCATAAACGGTCCTCGTACCGCTCGCATCAGTCTCTTTGGCGCGTCTTCGAGTTTTTCCGGCGCGTCCAGCACGTGGTGTCCGTTCGACTCATCTTTTCCAACGGTTGCTGACGACCCGTTTCCACCGGCACCGCCGCTCATATTTGCCCGAATTCGTCGTCCTCGCCGCTGCTGCCGTCTTTAATATCAACCCTAGCGATGCGTATGCGTCGTCGTCGGCCGTCGTCGGCCGAACGCGCGTCGGCGTCTCACGCGTGCGTCATCTTGTAAATGCAACAAAAATCGCTTCAACCAACGGCACTGTCAGTCACGCAGACCGCGTTCACTAACTGATCGGATTGCGTTTCGGACGACGACACGCGATGGCGAGCAAAGCGAAACGAGTCAACACGAAGAATGGTGCCGATGCGTTGGCGATGAGCCCAAACGTGCGTGCGATGCGACAGCGCGCGACGATGAACGCGACGACGAACGCGTGAAACGAACGCGTGAAAGACAGACTTGAATCTCACGACTGGTGCGACTTGACGCCGACGACTGACGCTCGAGGGTGCGTGTGTACCGACCGCGCGAATAGGAACGGATATTGAAGAGTATTTATGAATTGTATGAACACGGACCGACGTCGGGGACGTCGGGGAACCAAACCGGGGTTGGGTTGTTGGACATCGCGAATGACCCACTGTTGCGTGTCAAGTGCTTCAAGCCAAGGAAAAAAGTGAGTGTGATGATCATCGGAAATCACTCGGCGGGGAAGAGCTCGTTTATTAATTGGTACATTGGTGAGAGCGTGCAGACGACGGGCGTGGCGATCGAAACCCGTGGGTTTACGTTTGTGACGAGCGGTAGAAAGAGAGAGACGCTTAAAGGGGACGCGACGTTTGCGTTTTATGACTACCTGGAAGGGTTGCAAAACGTCGAGGGTTTGAATGCAAACATTTTTACCGAAATTTCAACGTCCAAGGAAAAGAACTTTAGCTGCGTGGACATTGTGGACTCTCCCGGATTGGTGGATGGCGACATGTGCTACCCGTTTGAGGTCGGTAAAGTCATCACGTGGCTCGCCGACCACGTTGACTTGATTCTGTGCTTCTTCGATCCGATCGGACAGGCGCTGTGTAAGCGCACGATGAAGGTGGTCGAAGCTTTGAACGAGCAGCACGCGGATAAGTTGGCGTATTACATGTCCAAGGCGGATCAAGTGGAGAAGGAACACGACAGACAACGCGTGTTGATTCAGATTACTCAAAACTTGAGTTCTCGCATCAAAAACTCCCATGCATTCAAGTTGCCGACCATTTACTTGCCGCGCGACGATCTCACGGTGCCAATTCCTAACGCGATCGAAGAGGTCTGCGAAGACATCGATAGAGCGATCCGCTTGACGGTGCAGAAGAATCTCACCACGATGAAGGAGGATTGCTCGCGCATCGAGGAACGCATCGAGGAAGTCCTCAAGACGAATGAATGGAACAAGAAGGACAACCTGAAAAGGTCTCTCCGCGGTATTTCTCTGATGTTCCTCGGCTGGATATTCTTATTGCTCTCTATTTACATTGCGACGCTTGAAATTTGCGCGACGCCAGTCATCGCGCACGGTTTGCGGGCGCTCGCGCCCCGCGTGCCGCAAATTGAGAACTTGCTTCCGCCGGAAGGCTCCACGCGTTGGTCGGGCATCAAGCACGGCGGTGCGTACGCTCTAAGCGCGAGCCTCGTCACTTACTTTATCATTCAGTACGTCAAGTCTGTCGTGTGGCGTCTTCACACGCTTCTTACGAAGAAGGAGCTCGCGCGCTTGACGCAATATAGATCCTATGTCGAGGGCTTCCTCAACTTGCGAGGTCAGCTTTACAAGGATTACTTTGCAGCTCTCAGTAGCCTGGGATAGGCTTAGCATAGGTAGACAAATATAATCAGTTGCAATATAAAACACAAGCTTCTAAAGAATTCTAAGTACGGTAGTTTCTAACGGGTCACTCCGAATGCGACATCCGTCGACTGCGCGGCCACTGGAGCGCCACCAGTCAACGACACCAATCGATCGCAAAACTTGTCGTACACGCGAGAGACGACCCGGGTGGTTGAATCTTGGAGAACTTGGCGTTCTTCGGGGTCGAGCGCTTGTACGGCGGCAATCAAATCCTCGAAGCTCTGCTCCTCGGCTTCCTCGCCTTCGGGCGTGACTCGTCGAAGCGAATCTCTCGCGTTCGCGGCGAGGTTTTTCAACTGTGGACTGTTACCAACCGGTAGTTCGCCCGTGGCGACGATGCTCAAGAACAGTGCGGCGATGGCTTCTGGCTCTAAGAAGGCGTCACCGGTCAACACGGTTGCGGCATCCTTGCCGATTAATCCAGCAGCCAAGTCACCGAGAGAAATCGCGAAGAGCTCCTCCTCACGGCTTAATTTCGGAGCAGCCAAGTCGAGAACTTGACGTGGCGATGCCAAAGCCGGCGCGGGCGTCGCGCTGCCCTTCACTGGAAGGAGAACCGGGCCACTAACATCTTGCGGGTTCGGCAAAGAATCAGCGAACGGGAGCCAAGATGGCGGTTTCGGCAGTTGGGTAAACACTCGAGTGACGCCCTTGCGCAACGATTGTCGAAGCAGCAAGTCAGCCGCCGTTTCCGCTTCGCGTTCGAGAAGGTTACGCAGGCTCGCCGCTTGCGGTTGCAAGAGGTACTTCAACGACTGATCCAATGTTGCCGCATCTTCCGGAATAGTTTCGAGATCGACGAATACGTCTTCGCTCTTCGCGACGATGCCCATGGCGCTGTTCAACATCACCGCAAGTCGTTGACCTTGCAAAATGCTTCCACCACCCTGAGTGGACGCATACAGGACTTCTTGTAACGCGCGTTGCGCGGCTGGGCGATCTTCGCGTAAGAGCTTACGTGCGACAAACGGGTAAGCCTCCATTACTAACCGATAATCCGGGTTCCCAATCAAAGCAATGCCTTCGAGCGTGACAACTGCGCGGCCCAAAAGTGCGAAATACGGCGGAATGGAAAACGGAATATCATTCAAGACGGTGAGTAAATCTTGCGTCATCGCCTGGAAACCACCAGCGGTGGAGGACAATGACCCATCCATGTTATACATGCGCTTGAGCTCGGCTTCGTACTTTTTCGCGCCGCCACCCTTGACGTACGGGGAAAGTGCCTTGTCCATCAAAGGAACCACCTTGGCGCGGTCGCAGTCGTCTGGCAAGATCTTCAAGTTGATGAAATCGTCAACCAAGGATGGGTAATCTTTGTTTGCCAAGTGAATGATTGAGCTCACCATGGTGTCCATGTCTTCTTGCTGAATCGACGCCACCAAGCCGAAATCGAGAATGGCGAGCTTGCCCTTGGACGGATCGTTGAGCTTCATGAGGTTGCCCGGGTGTGGGTCGCTGTGGAAAAAACCAACTTGTAAAAGCTGCACCAAGAAGCACTCTTGGCCGATACCTACCAAATCTCTAATTTCATCCGGTGGACACTCGCTCAGCTTGATGCCATCGATCCACTCGGTGACGAGCACGCGTCTGCTGCAGAGCTCGTGCTTGACTTCAGGAACGTAAATGTCCTTGACCTTTTCTTGCTCCATCAAATCGCGCAACTTTTGCTGATTCGCCGCCTCATTGAGAAAATCAAGCTCAGTATAAAAGCCCACAGCCCACTCGTTGAGGAGACCAACATAGTCCGTGCGCTGTTGTGGTGCGAATCGCTCAATCAGGCCTTGGTACACTTCTGCCGCCCGCCGAAGAACGTACAAATCCTTGGACACGGTGTCGAGAATTTTCGGTCGCTGCACCTTGACCGCGACGTACTCATCCTTACCCTTGAGCTTGGCGCGGTAAACTTGCGCGAGCGACGCCGCAGCGACGGGAATTTCACTGATTTCGTCAAAGAATTCGCCGAGGGGGCCACCGAGCTCCTCTTCGATGGTTTGGATCGCCGTCGCCGTCTCAAAAGGCTTCACCGAGTCTTGCAACACTGCCAACTCATCGAGCGCCGCTTGCGGCAAAACATCCGGTCGCACGCTCATCATCTGACCCGCCTTGATGTACGTCGGTCCAAGCTTTTCAATGATGATGCGCGCATCCTTCGCCAGCGCTCTATCATTCTTTGATAACTCGGCTGAACCGCCAGTGATGGCCAACGTCGCCACCTTGGTCAAAAACGGCACCGAAAGGGACAAAAACTCCGCCCATCGTCTCTGCAACGCCCCACCTTGTTTATCCCAATACTTTTGAATCGCATCCTTGTTATACACGAGCGGCAATCCGTCCGCATCCACTTCGTTCGACGCGCTTCGCGCCACGTACGACTTATCCACGTCTGGCGCCTCCACCCCGCGCATCCGCACCGACTTGGACACCTCCAACGCCGCCGTTCCGGCAATCTCAGTCACCCGTTTCACATCCACCACGCCGGCCATTCTCGCGCGCGTCTTCATCGTGTACGCCCCCCGTCGTCCTCGTCTCGCTCCCGTCGTCCTCGTCGTGTTCGTCGAGCGAGACGCCGCCGCACCCATCGTCATCTTACTCGTTCGCGTCGGGCAAACCGCCGTTCCGCTGAACGCAATCCTGTTCCGCGCCCTAAGCGCCGCTGCGGTGCTCGCCCGCGTTGCTCGCACCACCGCATGGACGTCCGCGCGGTGCCACATCGTTCGCGCGTCAATGGTGTACGGGCGACGCACAATGACGTCACCGGTAGGATGGTTTTCGAGATGGTCGCAATAAACCACAGTCGTCGTCGCGTAGTGCGTTCTAGACGCCGTAACGCGCCGTCGGAAGTTACCGGAGATGACGACGATCGCGTGCGTCTCGCGCGCGTTCGCGGTCGTGGTCGCGACGACGGTGGTGCGCCGGGATTCATTCGTGGCGAGAATGCTCGAGTTTTCATCCGTGACAGACTCTTTGCGCCGAACGCTGGAGGGCGCACATCTGGAAACGGTGGAAAAGACGAGCGCGTACGATGGAAGCGCATTTCATGGGCATCCGGGGGTGTTGTGGGCGTTCAAGGGGACGCTGAGGGCGGATGGGACGGAGTCGTGGATGAGCGTTGCGGGCGTCGCGGCGCTGGATTTGGTCGCGGTTTGGTTTTTGCGCGAGCTCGCGAGGCGGTTCACGCGGGACGAAAGCAAAGTGTTTAGGTTGTGCGCGGTGTATGCGTTGAATCCAATCGGAATCATGGGGATTGTGGTGCGTTCGACGTCGGGCGTGTTGCGCGCATTGTTGTTCGCCAGCGTCGTCGCGGCGCTGGATGGTTACAACGTGGCGTGTGGAGCGGCTTTCGCGCTCGCGGTGCAGCTCAATCCACACTACATGGCGCTGTTACTATCGATAGGAATGATGTGCGTGTCGTCGGCCGATCGAGGATCGAAGTTTGGAAAGCTGATGCGGTTGGCGTTAGGCTTTGTAGGCGCATGCGCTGCGAGCGCGGCGATGATGGGCGACGACTTGGGAAAGTGGTGGAAAGCTGCGGTTGAGTTCAGCATTCTCAGTGAAGATCAAACGCCGAATTTGGGCTTGCATTGGTATCTGTTTACGACAATGTTTGACCATTTTCGCTCGTTTTACGTCGTCGCTCTGAATGTGATTCCTCTTGCGCTCTCAATTGGCGTTAGCATGCGCTTCGTCTCGAGGCCGCTTCTGTCGTTGACATTGTCGCTTATGATAGCTACAGTGTGTATGCCGTACCCAACTCTCCACGACTCCGTCACGTACGCGTGTTTACTATCCGTCATCGCTGCGAATGACAAAGGCAACCCGCTGTCGTACATGAAGTTTGGAGTCCTCATCGCTGGAGGCTTCCTGTATGCCGCGTTACTGAGTCCTCTGACGTGGTACATGTGGATTCACACGCGCGTCGCGAACGCTAACTTTTACTACGCGGTTACACTCGTGTACGCGTGCACGCAGATACTATTGATAAATCAAGTAGCTGGAAGCGCGCTGGCGTTTGATCGCCACCGCAAGCTTCAAAAGAAGGAATAGGCGGATGTACCAGTACCTTAGCCAAAATTAGATGATAGAGCAGTCGCGGGTAGGTGAAATGAGCGGATGAATAGATAATCGATTTTCATCATGGAATATTACTCTTTCAATATGAATGATGCTTGTGCGTAATGATTGCGCCTGAAAATAATTCGAAAAGGGTGTCACGCGTGAGCGCATTTAAAACGGCACGAATGGCTTGTCGATGATGCTCTTATGCTTTCCAAGCGTGTTGTGCGCGACCATAGAGCCAAGAGCATCGACGGCGAGACGAAGACCCATGAGGGACGTGATGTCCGCGTGATCGTAAGGTGGTGAAACTTCGACGACTTCCATACCGCAGAGACCTTCCGCCGCGACCAACCCAACAAGCTTGAGAGCTTCGCGCGGAAGAAGTCCACCCGGCTCCGGCCAGCCTGTGCCAGGGACGAAGGCCGCCTCGATACTATCGATATCGTACGATAAGTACACGGCGTCGCAACCGTCCCAGGCGCGCTCGAGAGCGATCTCAGCAATCTTTTCGATGCCGTACTTCTCAATGTCGTCCATCGTCATGATGTTCGTCTTGCGCTCAACCATGTTCGGCACGGCCGCACGTGGGACTTGCCAGCCACCGATACCGATTTGAACCAAGTTCTCCGGTCGAACATTGGGAAGGTTCGTCGCGTGGAAGTACGGAGTCGTGTGCATGCGCTCGTCGAGGTCCTTCTCTTGGATATCGGCGTGGCGATCGACGTGAATAATACCGATGCGCTTGGACGTCACGCTCGCGATGCCTCGCACGGTCGCGTATCCGATAGAGTGGTCACCACCGAGAATCAGCGGCATCGATCCAGTCGACGCAATGTGACCGACGGCGTTAGAAATTTGGTCAAATGTCTTTTCGATATTGGCTGGGATGGTGAACACGTCTCCCGCGTCGCAGAGCGTCATTTGCTCGCGAAGGTCCACGCCCGTCTCAAAGTTGTACGGCGTGTACAACGCAGAAATCTTCCGGATCCCTTGCGGACCGAATCGCGTACCCGGGCGATACGTCGCACCGCCATCGAACGGCACTCCAACCACCGTCACATCGTAATCACCAACCTTGCGCACGTCTTCCACGTACGGCGCCTTCATAAACGTATTGATACCGGCGAAGTGTGGCAACTCCCCTCTCGAGAACGTCGGGATCGTTTTATCCTCCAGGCTCGAAGATCCCTGCAGGCCAATCTCGAGGTTACGTTTCACTTCCGCGTCGTGTCGCGTCGTCGGAAGGCTCGCTTCTTTCACCGCAGCTTTCCACCCCTTCATGTCCATCATCCTCGGGTCTGGGTGGTGCGATCGCGTTTGCTGCGTCGCGGCGTTCAGCAGGGCGCCACTGGCACCACCACCCTCGACCGCGGACGTCAATCGCTGCGCCACCGGTCGCGCCAGGCGTTTAAAGACCCGCATGAGGAACGGATGCGCGAGCCGTGCGTCGCGCTCTGTCGCCGTCGCCGTCGTCCTCGTCGCGCACACGGAACGCACGAGTCAAAAGAGACCGAACAAGCTTTGACGACGATGACGGTACCTGTGTCGACCGACGCTTCGGGAAACGCGACGTTTCAGATTCTCGCGTACTGTAGTGTTGTTAAATCTATATATCTACGTCGAGTGATTCGGCGCGCGCAACCTTTTCCGTCGGCATCGATCGAGCGCGCGTCAGACGCGCGACGTCAGCGACGCGCGACGCCAGACGCCGAAGGATGAGCGGCGCGACGGAGGGGACGACGGCAGGAGGATGGACGCCGACTCGGGAGGCGTTGATGGATGCGGCGGCGGGATGGGTCGGCGGTGCGGCGTCGACGTTGGTGGTACAGCCGTGTGATACGGTGTTGACTCGGATGCAAGCGAGCGCGTTAGCGACGGCGACGACGACGACGACGACGACGACGAATTGGGGCGGCGGAGCGCGTGCGACGCTCGGTGGTGTCGTCTCGCGCGGTGGATACGGGGCGCTGTGGAGAGGATTCTCGGCGATGACGGCGGCGATTCCGGCTCAAAACGCGGCGCTCTTCGCGGGATACGGCGCGGGTGAGAGAGCGGCGAGGCAGCTCGCGGGACGAGGGGAAACCGATGCGACGGCCACTACTGGTCTCGCGTACGTTTTCGCGGGTGGAACAGTGGGTGGCGTGGCGCAAAGCTTCGTCGTGAGTCCGTTTGAGCTCGTCAAGGTTGCGCAGCAGCAAAGCGTCGAGCGCAGCGGATACGAAGCCGCCGCATCGCTGGCAAAGAGAGTCGGGTCTGTAGGGCTGCTCACGCGAGGTCTCGGCGCGACGCTTCTCCGGGATGGCATTCCGCACGGGGTTTGGTTTGTCGCGTACGAGTGGGCAAAGATGAACTGGACTGATCGATTCAACGTCGGCGGCGACTCGTCGCCTTCGCCCGTCGGTTCAATGACGTGCGGCGCGTTTGCGGGCTCCGTTGCCTGGGCTGTCGGCTATCCCTTTGACACCATTAAAACGCGCGTGCAGGCGAGCGCGGTACGCGGTGAAAGTCTGACCATTCGCGAGGCCGTATCTTCACTCGTCGCCGAGCGTGCCCTCTATCGAGGCTTCGGCCTCAAGTTGTTACGTACCATTCCCTCGAGCGCGGTGTGCTTCGTAGTTTACGAAGAGGCGATGCGCGCCATGGGCGGATGAGACTGCGTTCGACCGCTTCGACACAAAACAGTCCAAAAATATTATTCTATCATATATTACTCATCTATTGCAAATATCTCTAATAAGAAAGTACCGTCCAACTCATACGATTCATACGCGCACGCGGCGTAAAAGCCAGGTCATTCGTTCAGCCATTTTCCGCTCTGCAGCCACCGTCGCGTCGTGCTGCCTCGTCATGGATATCGGCGGCGCGAACGTCGCCGCGAAAGCCCCACCAGAGACGAGCGCACCCGCTGCGAGAGCATGCGAACACAACCCGCTCACAGCGTGTACGCGCGCATCGCTCATCCGATCTATAGGACTGAGCGACGAGTTGTACGCCTCAAACGCGGCGTCCCACGCCGTCCAGACGCCTCTCCACGTGGCCACGCTTCCTATCGCCAACGCGTAGGCGCCGAGGTAAAACCGCACACACGGCGTATTCACCGCGCTCGAACGTAACGCGTGCGTCGCCGTCGCAACCGTTGCAACGCCACCGATCCCGCACACTGCGCTCGACTTCACGACGTCGTCGGGGTACACCACGCTGTCCAACACGTACCAAGTCCCCCGCCAAAACGAAGCCACAGCGAGCGCCAACGCCGCATCCCCCGGCCGAATCATCGTTCGATCCTTCGATCCCTCGCCGCGCCTATCGACCCCACCGCCTCGTCGCCGTCGTCGTCTCGCGTCACGGTTCACGCGCGGCGCACCCAGTGTTCGATCGGTTTCATCTGTTTGCCTGATCGAATCAGTCCACTCGAACAGAGCAAGCACCCTGACTTCGCCGCTCGACCTTTCATCGCGCCCGCGACGCGCGTGTGCAACGAAGGCAACGCGCGCGCAAACCAAGAGACGTTTCGCGGTTCCCGAACCTTCGGGCGGGTTCCCGATCCCCAGCCGTTCGCTCGCTAAACATAAACAGTCGACAGATGTTTTTCAGTCGACAACGGGCGGTCGACGCGTCCCCTCGGCGCACGCGTCGACACGAAACGTCACAAATTATAACAGCGTTAATACTGTTTGTACATAGGTATTTGAAAGGTCGGGAGAAACGCGAAGGGGTCGATTGCTCACGACGCGGCGAACGGCGACGAACGACGACGCGCGGTACTCCGCGACGCGATCGACTTCAGCAACCGCTCCCAATCGGAGATTAAAGGCTGAGAGTACCGAAACGGATTTCGGTATCGCGTGCGTTTGGACTTTGAGCGTCGTACTTCGCGCGACGCAAGACTTTTCAGTATGCGTTTTCAAGCCATGCGAAACGCGCTCTTGTGCGCTGTGATCGCGTCTTTGGGAGCGCTCGTGAACGCAGATTGCTTTGCGAGCTCGACGCTTGAGACGGAATTTCAAGGCATCGTTGGCGCTTCGTCGCTTCCGACGGAAGGGTCGTGCTGCCAAAACGATATCTGCGCCATTCCGTGCCCGGCGGTGTTCCCAAAGGTTGCGAAAGGCTACGGTATCGCCGTCATTATCATCGTGTGTCTCTTCTGCTGCATCGGTGTCGCGACGTACTACGTCGTGAAGGACAAGTCTGAGAACTTCTTCGTTGCGGGTCGTTCTCTCCCGCTCTTTGTCATCGTGCTGACGTTGGCTTCGCAATCTATCGACTCTAACGCGTTGCTCGGCAACGCAGACTTGTCTTACAAGTACCACTTCTACGATGGTGCGGTGCTCCCGATCGGACTTGGCCTTTCGCTCATCATCAATGGTGTGTTCTTTGCGCATAAGATCAACGAAGAACAAGTGCTCACGCTCCCGGACATCTACGGTCGCCGGTACGGCATCTTGGGTGAGCTCGCCGCATCCATCTGCACCTGCGTCTCTTTCTTGTGCTTGCTCGCGGGTAACTTGGTCGGTATGGCTGCCATCCTCTCCTTCCTCTTTGAGATCAAAATGACCGCTGGTGTCTTCATTTCTGGCTCCATCATTTTGGTTTACACCGCTTGTGGTGGTCTTTACTCCGTCGCATACACCGACGTCATCCAATCTGCCGTCGGTATGCTTGGTTGCCTCTCTTGCGTCTTCTGGTTGATCAAGAACTCTGAGAAGTCCGCCCCGCCGCCGTCCATCGGCTTTGATGGATACGTCTATCCGGACAACGCGACCGCAGCGTTGTATGATGGTGTCCCGTGCACGAACCAACCGGGTTCCATGTGCTACAACACTGCGCTCCACTGCCCGGATGCGGACAACTGCGTTGCGGACAATGGTGCGTACCCGTTCGGTGACAAGCCGATCTTCGACAACCAAATGTCCGATCCGTGGGCTTTGACGCCGTTCCCGAACGCCATCTTCTTCAACTGGGCGACCATCTTTGTTCTCGGCTTCGGTAACCTCGCCGCGCTTGATTTCCAGGCCCGATGCATGGCTGCCAAGACCCCGAGCACCGCCCGTATCGGTTGCATCATCGCCGGCTGCATGACCTTCTTCGTCGGCATTCCATTCGCGTACATGGGTGCCATCACGCGATACTACTTCGGTCCGGATTCCATCTACGCCGAATTCGAAGCGGACTCGTGCAGCAAGATCCTCGACTTGCCGACGTGCGCCATGTGGAAGCCAGACTCGCAAGCCTTCTTGAAGCTTCTCGTCTCTGTCGCGCCCAAGTTTTTGGGTGGTTGGTGCCTATTGGGTATCGTTGCCGCATCCATGAGCACGTGCGACGGCGCTATTCTCGCGCTCGGCACCGTGTTCTCTCACAACATCGTTCGCAACATCCCGAAGCTCTTTGGTATGGCGTCTGAGTGGGTCACTGAGAAGAACTTGCTCATCCTCGCTCGCATCTCCACGGTTCCGTTCGCCTTCATCGCCATGATCATCGCGAGTTTCTATGAGAGCAGCAAACCGTCTGGAGCCACTGGCTACTTGCTCATCGTCGCCTTTGATGTCGTACTTGCTGGCTGCGTTGTGCCGCTTGTTGCCGCTCTTTATATGAAGAAGCCGAGTCCGACTGCCGGCTTCCTCTCCATCATTGCCGGTACGTCCTTGAGGATCATCCTCGAATTTTCCTTGAAGAAGGATGGTTTCCTCCTCTTGCCGTACGGTAAAGATGAATTCCTTGATTATGGCGCATCCAGCTCCTCTCTGTTCCCCAACTTCTTTGATCAGGCTGCCGCGGACAGGTGGGATCCGGACACCTGCGAACAAAAGCGATTCAAGGATTTCACTGGCGTCGACTCTCTTGTGTCACCGCTCTTCTCACTCTTGGTTTTCATCGCCGTCTCTCTCATCGAGTCCAAGCGCGGTCAACCGCTCAAGATTTTCCCGGAGCGTCTCATCCGTCCGAGAGCCAAGGCGTTTGACTCGGACGGACACGTGTCGTCCCCGCAGCCCGATGACACCGCTCATGGCGGTACCAAGGCCCTCGAAAAGGAGCTCAAGACACCGGTGTAGATCATCTATATTTATTACATGATTCTCGCAGACATCTGCGCGCGTGTTGTTTGCGCCAACTGGCGTTTGTAAATTCAACGACAGTCTCTTCAATTGAATATTACCACTCCACGTTTTACGAGCTCGACTCTCGCTGTTCGAGACTTAACCGCTATGCTTAACGCGTCGTGTCAATCCAGTTCGAGCGTCACCCTCTTATGCACTTTGAAATACACAACGTAGCCCGCGAAGACGTTGCAATCGCTCAATGTCAAGCCTAGTGGCTGTAATTGCATACCGCAGTGCACGAGTGAAATATCGTGCGGAGCCTCATCGAACATTCCCGCTAAATCCTCTACGACTTCACCCACAGTCGTCAAAGCGTTTCTATACGTATATTTTATCTCGCATGACGCGTCTCCGGGCTCTGCATCGAACGGTTTGAGCGTCAACGGCACTGGCTCGTCTGGCGCGTTCAACGGATCCGCTCGCTCCCTCCTAAGCATATTCAACGCCCGTTCCTCCGTATCGTCGATATCCAGGTCCACATCTTTCATCAACGATTCGAAGGATTCATGCATCGCTCGCATCTACCGCGAAACGCGAGAAAAAGCCCATCCAGCACGACGAGGTGTCAGTCGAAATGAACGCCATCCACTCTTCTACAAAAGTCAAACTTGACACACACGCGCGTCGCATCGCATCGTTGTCGCGTCACCGCACCGCATCGATCGCCTCTCGCGTGTGTCGCAACCCGAGCCGCCCATCGTAGTTTTTAAACCCGCTCTCGTCCGCGTACGTCCATCCCGACCGCGTCATCGCGTCGCGTCGCGTCACGCAGTAACGCATTTTAAGCGTTACTTTTTCGAATTTCAGCGACGAGTTGAAAAAGTAGGTCGTCTTCGCCTTCGTCGTCGTTTCGAGACGCGCGTGACGCCGGGTAAAGGACGACGCGACGCATCGACATGCGCGCGATGACGACGGCGTTGCCGCGTGCGTCCGCGGTGACGTCCGCGGCGACGCGAAAGGCGGTTTGGACGCCAGTGAGACTGCCGCCGCCGGTGGTGGTCACGCAGCCACTATTGGTTAAATCGACGACGAGGGTGGCGTCGTCCAGCGGTGGGATCTCGTCAACGGACGCGACGGGACCGTGGAACACGGCGCCACTGGCGATGACGGACGATTTGTACGCGTATTTACTGCGAAACACACGAGAGTGCGGGGTTTTGAGGGCGCTGAGAGAGGAAACGAGCGCGTTGCGAGGCGCAAGGATGCAGGTGGCGCCCGAACAAGGGGCGCTTTTGGGGATGATGGTGGAGCTCACGGACGCGAAGAGGGTGGTGGAAATCGGGACGTACACTGGATACAGTTCAATCGCGATGGCGCTCGCGATGAGAGAGGGTGGGAAGCTGTACGCGTGCGATAGGAGCGAGGAGTCGATGGAGGTGGCGAGGCGATACTGGAAGGAAGCGGGCGTGGAAGGGAAGATTGAGGAGCGAATCGGTGACGCCCGGGTAACCGTGTTGGATTTACTGCAGGAGTTTGGGGAGGATAGTTTCGATCTCGGTTTTATCGATGCGGATAAACGGGCATACAAGGAATATTACGAGGGATTGTTGAAATTGGTGCGACGCGGCGGGCTCATCATCGTCGACAACGTCTTGTGGTACGGGAAAGTGGCCGATCCGGAGGTTCAAGACAAGCAAACGGATGCGATTCGCGAGTTTAACGAATTTGTCACGAACGATGAGCGCGTGACGTACACTATGGTGCCCGTCGGTGATGGATTGAGCTTGTGCAGAAAACGTTGAGCCCTTCAGTAGACACGCCTAGATATGCTTTTTACACCTCATAAATTTTACAGAAAATAATCCGGAATCGCCCTCTTCGCCGGAGTCCCTCGAGCCTCTTGAGGCGCGGCGTCGAACACCTTGAAGTCGTGCGTCAGATTTTCATCCAGTTCTAAAATGGCTGCGACGTTGCCGCAGCGGTAGCAGTAGTTCGGTGCGCTCCACACCGTGACCAACTGCTGATTAAACATCCACTTGTACCCCTCCATCACGAGCTGGTGAGCTCGAGCAATCGAATTGATTCCATTCGAGTGCGTGAAAGACGAGCACACGTCGTCACCAAACAAATAACCCGCCCCTCTCGGTGACATACCCCACCCGCGGACGTCCTCTGGGTCGCTCCACAATAAATCGCACATCCCTCCTTCGTGAGGAACTTCTTGCTTACGATCGATCGCCCGAATCTGGTCAATCGAAGTGATGCTCGGCGACAGTCCACCGTGCACACAGAAAATCTTATTGTCTATCAGTGCCGACAGCGACAAGTAGTCGAACACGTCTGTACAATACCTCCACACGTTTACCGAGCCGTATTTACGCAAACATTCGTCGTAAAAACCGTACACCTGGGTAATCTGCCTACACTCGTGGTTACCTCTGATGAGATACATGCGATCCGGGTACCGCACTTTCAGCGCCAACAGGAGCAAAAACGTCTCCACGCTGTAAAACCCGCGATCAACAAAGTCTCCCATGAACAAGTAATTTGTATCCGGGCAGTCGCCTCCCACCTTGAACAGTTCCAACAAGTCGTAAAACTGTCCATGAATGTCCCCGCATATCGTCACCGGCGAGTCGATCGTCTGCACGTTAGACTCCTCCACCAAAATCTCGATCGCCATTTGACACAGCGTTTTAACATCCTCCTCTGCGAGTGGTTCGCACTTGCGCAACTGCGCGATCCACGCGTCGAGTTCGTGACTCATCTCGTCCTCTACGCACCTCGACGCGTCGACGATTCCGCTCGTCAAACCCCACGCGCGCGCACGAACACTTTCTAATCTACCGACCTAACGAAGAAGATCCACCGACCGACGAATCTTTGCGCAAACTTTGCGTCCGAACTAAGAAAACCGTCTCGAACGAAAAAAATGCGAAAAATCAAGTCGTTGATGAGTCGCTCGTCTCGCTCCGTCTCGCTTCCCCGTTCGCTCCGTCGACTCGGGTTCGGTATCCGATCCTCGATCCGTCGCGTGTAACTAACCCTCGATCGCGCGGTGCGTCGTCCTCCGCGGCGTGGTTTGACGACGGCGACGACGACGAGACCGACGCGTTCGGTGGTGCCTAGTCTGGTCATACTAGAAGCTCCAAACTACTAGCTGTTTCACTTTGGAAGAATCGGATTTTATCTTCCATTATGTTTTCCGTGTCCAAAATATGATACGAAGCCGGGTTCGTGAACCTCAAAGTGAGGTTTCCGCACACGACGACGCGACGCGACGCGACGACGACGACGCGTCCAACGATTTGATCAGTGCGCAAGGCTCTCCTTCGCGTCGATTCTGTGGAAGCGCATCTGAACGAACGCCGTCGTCGCACGCCGAGAATGTCTGCGACGACGGCGAGTGAAAAAGAGAACGATGTCGAGGCGTTGCAAGCCGTAATGGCGGCGATCCAAACCGGTACGGCGAAGGATGTGAGACAAGCTTCGACAGCGTTTGCGGCGGGTGCGTCGACGGTGAAAGAAGTACGGGATGGAGACGGACGGCGGTGCGTGCACGTGGCGGCGGCGAGAGGGGACGTGGAGGTGATCAAGTGTTTGGTGTGCGAACTCGGGTGCGAGACGGACGCACGCGACGAGGAAGGATTCACAGCGTTGATGACGGCGGCATCGATGGGAAATCTCGACGCGGTCAAGTGTTTCATCGAACTTGGGGCAGATGCAAAGGCGTTGACGAAATCTGGGGCTGGGGCGATGCATCAAATCGTCATGGGGGCGCATCAGAGCGGTATCGGCCGAGACGCAGAAAAGTGCGCCGAGGCTTTGCGAACGCTCACCAGCGGCAAGTATGGGTTGACGATCGAAGAGGCAATCGAGCAGCGGTGTGAAAGTGTTGGAACACCGTTGTTGGTTGCAGCGATGCGCGGTTGCTCAGGGATGCTCGAGACGCTGATTAGCCACGGGGCGAAGAGTTCGGTGTCGCTGCCGGGCGGCGTGACAGCGCTCGCTCTCGCATGCGCTTCGGGTGATTTGAAGAGCGTTCAGGTTTTGATCAGCGCCGGTGCGGACGTGAACGATGGTCCGGAAGGAAACATGACAGCGTTACATATCGCTGCCGCGCATCCATCGACCGAGTCGTGCTCGGCGAACATGGTTAAGGTTTTGCTCGACGCAGGTGCGGACGCGGACAAGGCGGATTCCGGCGGTATGAAGGCGATTCACGCGGCGGCGGCGACGAAGCGTCGAGCCGTTGTCGACGCGCTGCTTCCCATCACGAAACCCGATGACGCTGATGCGGGCGAGTGGACGACCGATGGCGTCATCTCTAGCGTCGCGGCGAAATTGCAAGCGATGCAGCGCGACGTGGGTGGTAAACCCGGATCGGCTTCCACGTCTGAACGATTCGCCGTCAAGGACAAGGCGGCGGCGGAAAAGACCAAACGCGCCGGCAACGAAGCCTTTGTCGCGGGTAAATTCGACGAAGCCGAAGCTCGATACACCGAGTCTCTCGAGCAAGACGGTTCTTGCGCCAAGACGTGGGCCAATCGAGCCGCCGCTCGACTAAAATTGAAAAAGTTCTCACAAGCGAGAGACGACGCTCGCGCCTCGCGAACGCTCGATCCGCTCTTCATCAAAGCGTGGTACCGCGAGGGCGAAGCCGCGCTCGAGATGGAAGAATATGAAGACTCTGCGCTCGCCTTTTTCGAAGGCTTACAAGTCGACGGAGATAACCCAGATTTGAAGCGCATGTTTGACGAGGCGATTTCACGAGGCCGAGCGGCGCATTCGGCAAAATAGTTTTCGACTGTATTAAAATAATTGATTCATCTCCAACAAAGCTACACATATGATACAAAAAAAACGTGGCAAAAGACAAACTATCAGACAGAAGTCGACGCACACACCTGCTGCCAGGATAGATCTGATTCGTCAGAGCCCGCGCTTGGTTCACGTTCAGTCGACTTGCCTTCAACCGCGGCGGAAACCTCTTCAGCACCGGACCCATTGACCATGAGCACCCTTCTATCGTTCAAAATTTCATCCAAAATCATCTGGTCCTCGTCCCCACCGCGGGCGAAAACTCCTGGTTCGTGATCGTGAATCACGTACGTGATCCCGTGCATCCGCGCCAACGCTGGCGTCGCCGACAACTGTGCGTGCGCCGCGAAACACATCGCGCACAACGAGTACTCGCGTCTCCCATCCTCCCCGCTCGCGCACTTCAAACACTCAAACGAATACCCCACCACGTGCAGCCCACAGCACGAACACTTACTCGGCTCCCCTCTTGGCGTTCTATCCACTTCTGCATCCGCGCGTCCAATGACTTGACACTCCGAATCCGCGAATCGAACGCTCCTCGTCGGCTTGCCGCTCGAGTTCGATGCCCGTCTCGCGCGCTTGACGCACGACCGCGTGGGACCCAACCTGCTATCGCTCGATCGCGGCGACGGCGTGCCCGTGAGCGATCCCGTAGACGACGAACGGACGATCGACGGCGATCGCGTCCGCGGGATCACCGGCGGGATCGCCGGCGGGGCAAAGTAGCCCGACGAACTCATGCAGTCAAAAGTGTCGTGTCAGCTCTGACTCGGATGCCGACACGCGACCGCCGACGGGAATGAAATGAATCGAGCGACGCGTCGGAATCGTCGCAACGCGTCCGAGTCTTTGTTTCGAACAAAAAAGGCGTGCGTATCCGCAGACGAGTGACGACGTGCCGTGCGAGCGTCGCGCCGATCGACGAACCGGTCGCCCGTCGGTGAATGTCGAGGTCGGGTGCGCTTTTCTGCTGACTGTGCAGGACGTGAACCGTCCGAACCGTCCGCGTCAGCAATCTAACCGAAAAATGAGGTTGGAAACGTAACGAAATAATCGACGTAAAGTACCGATCGGGTGTATTGATCGATGAAAATGTCGGTGGAAGTTTGTTTTCGTGTGTTTTGGATGCCGGCGGCAGATGCGCGACGCGCGGTGAAGACATCGACGACGACGACGACGACGACGACGACGCGGTGAAGACGCGGTGAAGACGACGTGGGTCGTCGTCGTCGGGCGGGATGGGGTACATGGATGCGCTCGGGGCGCTTTCGGGTGATTCGGAAGATTCGGATTCCACCGGTGATGGGGATTCCACGAAGGAAAAGATTGAGACGACGACGTCGACAACGAGCGCGAAGAAACCGAAGAAGGAGATTGATTACGACGCGCTCAGGCGACAAGGTTTTCGCGGTGGACCGAGCGTGAGGCACGCGTCGACGCTCTCCGACGAAGGACCGACGAATTGGGGGAAAGGAAAGCCCGGCGGGACAACGCGCGAGGCGGAGCGCTACACTCGAGAGGAATCTGAGGCGACGCGGTGGGCGATTTCGACGGGTTTGGATGAGACGTGCGCCAAGGCGCTCAAGGCTGCAAAGGAGAAGAATGAGGAGCGAGAGCGGGAGCGCGAAGCGAACCGAGCAGCGATGCAAGAGAGAAAGGATAGACATCTCGCGGCGAAGCAAGCGCTTCGGGACGACGACAGAGCCAAGAGGGAGGCGGAAAAGGCGAGCAAGAGGCGACAGACGCCTTCGTCGTCGCGGCCGCAACTCGGTAGTGGTTTCAGCGCTCGAAAACGGCTAGCGATAGATTTATCCGAAGACAACGCACCCGCGAAGGAGAAGCCGAACGAAAAGAAGGATTGGGCGAGCGAGGAGAAGCGGTTGCTCGAGCAGGCTGGATCCGGGTTTGGCTTTGACTAGACATATAGACGACGATTGTGCCTTTTATTAGAATATATTGCTCATTGCTTTCGAGTGAACTGGCATGGATCAAACTTGAACGCGCCTTTGAGCTCTCTCGGGAGCGCCGTCGGCACGTCGAGAGGCGTCACCACAGTTCCTTTGCCGATGGCTACTTTCATACCGGTTTCCGAAGCGTGCACGACGCCGACAATGTCGCATTTTCGGCACACAGCGCGCGCGTTGACGTCAATCAACACGGCATGAGACGTGCCTCCCTTGATGTTGCACCCGATGACGTGCGCGTTCGCCTCGTCCCATAGCCAGAGTCCGCCAACGTTGGCGTCAATTTCGCAGTCATTCATAATCACTTTCGCCTTGTCTGAAACATCAACGCCTGGACCCTTGTTGTCTTGAATAATGCACTTGTTCATCACGACATTCGATTTTTCCATCGCAACGATGCCGTCTTCTTCGTTCGCTTGCACCACGCACTCGTGCATGATGACTCGAGACTCCTTCATCGCCAACACGCCTTGCAGCGTAGCCAAGGTAACGTTGCAATCAACAAACGTCGGATGCGACCTTCCGTAGGCTCGAATCGCGCTTTTATTGCCAACAATCTTGCAGTTGCGAAACGTCGGCGCAGACTTACCTCCGATCGCGACCCCATCTCCGCCGCTCGACTTGATGAGACAGTTTTCGATCAGCGGTTTGACTCGCGAGTCGCCCACAATGCGCGTCGTCTCGCAAAAGCCGGTAAAGTCAACGTCCAAGTTTTGAATCACACACGCTCTCTTGATGCGAAAAAGCGGGCTGTTATTTCTGCAATCAACCGTCGCGTCTCTCAGTGAGCCTTCGCCGCGGATCAACACGCGCTTTTCCACGTCGACGACGTATCCGCATCCGTTGTGCGTACCTCGCAAAAGGAGAATCCTGTCGCCGTCGTCCGCCTTCTCCATCGCCTCATGCAGCGTACGCGCGTGCACGGGCGCGCCTCTGGCTCGAATCACATCGCCACTCGCAAACACCGGATCTGGCTTTTCCTCCTCGAGCTCGTCGAACACCGCGCTCAGCGGTGCTTCACGTCCGAGCCATGCGTCTTCACCCGCACTACGAACGTAAATCAACTTGCCGTCGAACCCAGCCACTGAACCATTCTCCGCAGCGACAATCGCAATCTCATCCAGTAAATCCCGAAACGACTTGCTGTGATCATTCTCCTCGCGCAACAACAACTCCTCCCCTCGCCTCGCGTGCTCCACCGCGAGGGCGTACGACCCGAGACTCAGACACGCCTCGGCGAGCCGACGTCTCGGCTTGCTCCATTTCGGCGCCTCCTCCGCCGCCCTCTTCGCATCCATCAACGCCCCCTCGTGTTCCCCCATCACTTCCAGCGCCCGAGATCTATTACAATAAATCACCGCTCGCAATTGTGCGTCGTCTCCCGACCCATCCTCGCACGCATCCAGCGCCTCGCCGTACAACCCGTGCGCCAACGCCCAGTCCCCCTTCGCGAACGCCTCGTTCCCTCTCAACCGAAGCCTCGCCGCGCGTCTCGTCTCATCAACCGTCGACATGACGCTTCCAACACGGGGAGACCGATTCGACGGTGTTCGCGGCGCGATGTCCCGCGCGTCGTCGTCGCCATCGCCGTCGCCATCCATCGTCGTCCACCCGTCGCGTCAACCACTGGCAGCGCGCTCCAGCCGTTTTCACGATCA